>Ga0335397_10012852_pt1 | contig 10227 bp, 10 predicted proteins | sample MAT04_FD_205740 | JGI IMG/M metagenome (GOLD analysis project Ga0335397, IMG submission 205740) | Freshwater microbial communities from Lake Fryxell liftoff mats and glacier meltwater in Antarctica - MAT-04 (spades assembly) (version 2) ...
AAGGCACGCGTACGAACGCCATCTCAAACGCGAGAGGCGTACACCGGGAGAACCCGGCCACGAGATGAACCCCCCAACCTGACCCGATGTCAACGCGGCGGTTCGGGTTCGCCGACCTTGGGTAGAAGCGGACCATGAGCAACGTGGCAGATTCTCCCCAGTCCGATATCGCACCGAATGGCGAGCGCGTGCCAGCCGGGCCCGACGCGATCCCGGCCTCCGAGGACCATGCGCACGCAATCGAGCATCGCGAGGTCGGTCACAACATGGACACTGACGAAGACGGCGAGCGTCCGTCAAATCCCGCGCCGTAACGCCGACCGGGGGGCGATGCGCGACCCCGCTCACAGCGATGTCTATCCACCGAGCCGCTTGGACGTCGGCGTATCCGTTGAGATCGTCCGTATCCGAGCGGTTGCTCACGGTGGGCACTTCAGTCGCCGTCGATCTCCCCGGTGACGGCAGGATCGTCGACCGTCTCTTCGGTGATGTCCTTGTCAGCGCCGGGCATTTCGATCTGCTCGCCGTCGACTCCGGGGTCGGGTATGGTGCGGTTTTCGTCGCTCATGTGCGACCTGTACCCGCGTTGCTGTGACTCAGCCATGCCTGTACAACTCGTCGTGTCCGCTCGTCGGGGGTGGGTAGGCGTGGCAGGGCGCGTCGAGCGCCGCTGGGCGCTTGGTGGGGGGACCGTTCCTTTGCGGTCAGCAGATGGCCGAGGCCCTTGCCGACGATGAACCTCACTTGGTCGACGACATCGTGTTCGGTGCGCGATGCGTGGGGGCGGTCGAAGCGTTGTTCGCACACGACCTGCTCCGGCGGTGGGGGCGACGGGTCTCGATCCGTCGCTGAATGAATGCTGCCGATGCAGTTCGCGACCGACCGAGAAGGGACACTCGCTCGGTGGTGTCGTTGACGGCGGGGCGGACGCTCTGCAACTGTGTCGGTCGTGCCGACACCGAGCAGCGAGGACGCGGAACCCGACTTCCGCAGCGAGGGGACAGACGACTCGGGCATCGTTGTCGCCGAGGACGGTCGGCGGCTGCGCCCCGTCAAGTCGGTCTGGCGGGCGATCGACCTGCTCGACGTGCTCGCTGCCGACGGCGAGCCGATGGGCGTCACCGAGTTGGCGGCGGCGATGCACTGTTCCAAGACGGCGGCGTACAACCTGATCACGACCCTCGAACTGCGTGGGCTGGTGCGCAAGGACGGCGACAGCCGATATGCGCTCGGCTGGCGCCTGCTCGAACTGGGTGAAGCGGTTCGGGTGTCTTCGACGTTCGGCGAGGCGGCCAAGGCACGGGTCGCTGGTCTGGCCGAACTGGCCGGAGAGACGGCGGTGATGGCGGTGCTCGACAACGGCACCGCCTTCTGCGTCGAGATGGCCGAGAGTCGGCGTTCGGTTTCGATCTCGTTCTCGCCAGGGCATCGCGAACCGATCGCGATCAATGCGGCTGGCAAGGTACTGCTTGCGTTCTCGCCCCCTGGACGACGGCGCCGCCACGTCGACGAACACGACCCGGACGGATCGCTCGGCCTCGCATCCGAACTCGAACGGATCCGCCTCGTCGGCCATGCAACGGTGGGCACCGGCACCGAACTCGGCCTCGTGAGCATCGCCGCGCCAGTGTTCGACTACACACGCGAGGCCGTCGCCGGACTTGCGATCGTCGGCCCTGCGACTCGTTTCACCCCGGCTCGGATCGCCGAGTTGGTCCAGATCCTTCGCACCGAAGCCGAAGGCATCAGTCGCTCACTCGGCTCGACGGTGTCGTTTCCCGCTGCGGTCAGCGGCATCTGACCGCTGCACGATCCGGGCGACAAGCTGACAGCGAAGCGGGTCGGTCGCCTTCGTGACGCGCGCATCACCAAGGGCAGAACTCGACGTGAGAAATCTCAGTCTTCCCGTTGACGGTGTCATACGGCATGTCCTACGCTCACATTACGTGAACGCTGTTCTGTCATCGTGAACAGCTTGGCAAGGGGGAGACATGATGAGGCAACGACGGTTCAACAATCGTTCCACCACTCGATCAAAGACCGTGGCGACGCTTTTGGTTGCCGCGGCAATGGTCGGCGCGGCCTGTTCGTCCGACGAATCGAGTTCCGGCTCGGGGGCGACGACGGCAACGACGGCGTCATCCACCGAGGCGCCTGGCGAAACCACGGGCGAGACGACGGCTCCTGCCGACAGCTCGGCAACCGGCGCATCCACTCCGGCCCCCGACGGCGGCAGCTCCGGTGAGCCGGCCGTGGATGCGACCCCGATCGACAACGGTGACATCACTCACTGGCAGCACCACAGCGACGCTCGCGCCGCTCTGGTCGAGGGCTTCATCGGAAGCTACAGCGATGCCGGTGGCGCCAAGGTCAATTTCGAATCGATTCCGTACAGCGACTACTTCGTCCGTCTCGGCGGTGCGCTCGAGGCCGGCAATGGCCCGTGCGTGTTCCAGCTGCCGGCCAACATCTTGGCTGAGTTCGAGGCCCGTGATCAGCTCGCGCCCGTGCCCGACAACGTGATGACGAACGCCCAGATGGAAGCCACGTTCACCCCGGCTTCGATCGGCCTGTTGAACGTCGGCGGGACGTATTACGGCATGCCCACCGATGTCCAGACGTTGATGATGTTCTACAACGACGACTTGTTCGAAGCGGCGGGACTGGATCCGACCAAGGACTTCGAGACGTGGGACGAGTTCAGGGAGGCGGCAATCGTTCTGACCAAGGCCGACGGCGATTCGCTGTCGCAGGCTGGCGTCGACATCACCAGTTCGCCGTACCAGTACTACTACGCAGGACTCACGGTGGCGGGCGCTGACGGGCTCGTCGACGACGCGACGAACGAGGTCACGTATGCCTCCGACGTCAGCTATCAGATGTGGGAGCGGATCACTGGGCTGGTCACCGCCGACAAGGTCGACGACCCCGAGTTCCTCGCCGATCAGAGCAAGTTCGGGTCGGGCTTGGCGGGCATGACGATGAAGGAGTACACCTTCAACGGCGTGTACGCGCTGGGCAATCCCGACCTCAACTTCAGCGTTCACATGCCGCCGCCGTTCGTCGACGGTCAAACCGCACCGGTGGTCAGCACGTCGTGGGCGTACGCCGTCTCGGCCGACTGCGACAACCCCGTGGGGGCCTGGAACTGGATCTCGTACCTGACGTCAGAAGCAGCGCAGCGGATCTGGATCGCCGAAGGTGGCGAGCTGCCGTCGCGTATCGCCCTGCTCGACGACCCGGTACTTGCCGAGGACCCGGCCGTTGCAACGGGCTTCGCTGCTTTGGCCGAAGCTGTTCCGTACGACACGATCGGCTGGGACGACACGTTCGCGATCCAGCAGCAGATCTGGGATTCGATCGTGGTCGGCGACGCCGATGTCAAGAGTGCAGTTGACGAAGGTGCCGCCGCCGAGAACGAGCTCTACGAATCGAAGGGCGTCATCAAGTGACCATGTCGGCCGGAGCGCCCAGCAAGACCAGGGCGTTCCGGCCGGCCAAGTTGCGCAAGGGAAACAGTGTCAAGCGGCGCCAGGCGAAATGGGCGTACGTCTTTCTGTCGCCGGCGATCCTGCTGTTCCTGGTGACCGTCATCTATCCAATGCTGAGGTCGCTGCAGTACAGCTTCTTCAAGTGGCCGCTCGGCAACGCCAAGAAGACATTCATCGGGTTCGACAACTATCAGAAGCTGTTGTTCCAGGATGACCTGTTCCATACATCGGTCAAGAACACGCTGTACTTCACGATCCTGACGGTGATCCCGACGATCGCGATCGCGCTCGGCCTCGCGCTCTTGCTGAACAGCAAACAGTTGCGGGGCCGCGGCGTGTTCCGCACGATCTACTTCATCCCCGTCGTCACGTCACTCGTGGCGGTGAGCTACGTCTGGCGGTGGCTGCTCGAGCCGACTTTCGGCCTCGTCAACACAGCTCTCGGCTGGATCGGCATCGACGGTCCCGGTTGGCTGGCTGACCCGGGTTGGGCGATGGAAGGCGTGATCGGTATGACGATCTGGCGCGATGTCGGCTACTACATGGTCATCTTCCTGGCAGGGCTGCAGACGATCCCGAAAGAGATTCACGAGGCCGCATCGATCGACGGCGCGAACGCATGGCAGCGGTTCCGGCGGGTCACGTTCCCGTTGCTCAACCCGAGCATCGTGCTCGCCGCGATAATCGGGGTGATCTATGGTCTGCAGCTCTTCACCCAGGTCTACGTGATGACGGGAACGCCCTCGAAGCTGCCCGGCGGCCCGCTCAACTCGACCACGTCGGTCGTGCTGTTCATCGTCCAACAGGCATTCCGTCCGTTGGAGATGGGCTACTCGTCAGCGGCTGCGATCCTGCTGTTCCTGTTGATCATGGTCGTCACGCTCGTGCAGCTGAAGGTCGTCCAGCGGAAGTTCGAATACTGATGGCTCTGCCGACGGTGTTCAGGCGGCGGGCCGGCTCAGCGCTGCGATACACCGTGCTGACCTCAGGCGCCGTGGTCATGCTCGCACCGTTGATCTGGATGGTGTTTGCCGGGTTCAAGACTCTGCCCGAGATCTTGACCGTGCCGCCCACGATCCTGCCCAACGGCTGGGCGTTCGACAACTTCATCTCGGTGCTGCGTGATACGCCGTTCGTGCGCTACTTCTTCAACAGTGTGCTCGTTGCTGCGATCACCGTCGGCAGCGTTCTCATCACCAGCTCGATGGCGGGCTACGCGTTCGCCAAGTTCGACTTCCCCGGCAAGAACATCCTGTTCGTACTCGTGTTGGCGACTCTGATGATTCCATTCCAAGTGCGGGTCATCCCGCTCTATGTGTTGGCGAGCGATCTCGACCTGCTCGACAGTTACGTCGGTCTCGTGCTGCCAGGTCTGGTCGATGCGTTCGGAATCTTCCTGATGCGCCAGTTCATGCAGTCCATCCCGTCCGACCTCATTGACGCCGCCAGGGTCGACGGTGCATCGGAGCCGCGAATCTTTCTCAAGATCGTGCTGCCGCTCGCCAAGCCGGCGTTGTCGGCACTGGCGATCTTCACCCTCGTCGCCAGTTGGGAGAGCTTCCTGTGGCCGCTACTCGTCGTTTCATCGCCCGACAAGTTCACGTTGCCGCTCGGGCTGGCGCAGTTCTCGGGACGGTTCATCACCCGGGTGGACCTGCAGATGGCAGCGTCCACCTTGACCGTCCTGCCATTGTTGATCGTGTTCCTCTTCATGCAGCGCCGCTTCATCGAAGGAATGGCCACGTCCGGTATGAAGTGAGTTGAAATCATGAAATTCGGTCATCAGGAGCAACAGAGCACGGCTGGAATCGGCCTTGACATCGGTGGCACCAAGCTTGCCGGGGTCGTCATCGATCCGTCGGGTTCGGTGGTTGCACGAGTGCGCCACCCAACGCCGATCGGCGATGGTGAGGCGGTCGTCAAGGCTTGCATCGAGACATCGGAGGAGCTGCTTGCCGTCGCCCGCTCCGGCGGACTCGCCGTCGGCCCGATTGCGATTGCAATGCCGGGCACTATCGACAAGATGGGCGGCACGGTCGTCGAATCGCCGGTGCTGTCGATGCACAACGTGGCGATGGTCGAGATTGCCCACCGCGCTCTTGGTCACCCGGTGACCATCCTCCACGACGTGAAGGCGGCGGCGTTCGGCGAGCTCGTCGCCGGCGCAGGTATCGGCCAGGCCGATGTCGCCTACCTCAATCTCGGCACCGGTGTGTCGATGGCGTTCGTGTTCGGTTGGAAGGTGCACCAAGGCAGCAGCGGAACCGCTGGCGAGATCGGCCATGTGGTTGCGGTGCCCGGCGGCCTGCTCTGCAACTGCGGCCGTCGCGGTTGCCTCGAGACCGTTGCCTCCGGTCCGGCGATCGCCCGCGCTGCTGGTCAGCCGGATGGCCGTTTGGAGACCGTTGCCGAGGCCGCCCGAAACGGCGACGGGCGAGCGCTGCAGGCGATGGCCGACGCGGCCGAACACCTGGGTCGGGTGCTCGCCGACTTCGTGATGGTGATGGACGTCGGGATGTTGATGGTCGGCGGGGGAGTGTCGGCGGTCGGGGATCCGCTGCTCGTCCCGTTGCAAGCATCGCTCGATCGGCACCTCGCGGACGTCGTCGAACAGGTCACCGTGGTTTCCGCTGCGCTCGGCGGCGACTCCGGTGTCATCGGCGCAGCGCACTGGTCCCGGCTGGTCCACAACGGAATGGCTTCGCACGCATGGTGAACACAACCTCTTCCTCGTCCATCCTCCAGCCGATCCGGGTCGGGATCGTCGGTGCGGGTTACATCGCCAACGCTCACGTCGGCGCGTACGTCGAGACGCCCGGCGTCACGGTGGTGGGCGTCGCCGATCCCGTGGTGGCCAAGGCCGAACGGGTCGCGAGGCGAGGCGGTGCGGTGGCGATGACATCCATCGACGAGCTGCTCGACGCAGGCATCGACCTGATCAGCATCTGCACGCCGTCACCCACTCATCCTGATCTCGTCGAGCAGGCCGTCGTGGCCGGGATCCACGTTCTGTGTGAGAAGCCGGTGGCCCGCACCTACGCAGACGCCCTACGCATCGTCGACGCCGCCCGCGTCGCTCCGGGCATCGTGATGATCGGCCATGTGTCGAGGTTCGAACCGGACCACCGTCGGGCCCAGCAGATCATCGCTGCCGGACGCCTCGGCGAGCTGCGGATGATGTCGCAAACGATCACGTCGTCGATGCCCGGATGGAGCCAGGACGGCTGGCTGTCCGATCCTTCACAGTCGGGCGGCCCGCTGGTCGACCTCGCGATCCACAGCTTCGACTATCTCGCCTGGGTCAACCAGAGTGAGCCCGTGCGGGTGCATGCTGTCGCGTCGGACACGGCGGTCGGGCCGGCCACATATGCGCTCGCGACGGTTCGTTACGCCAACGGAGCGCTCGGGCTGGTCGAGACCAGCTGGGCCCATCCGACGTCACACGGGTTCAAGGTCAGCACGGAACTGGTCGGCGCCGATGGCCGGATCAACTGGGACTACGATGGCTTGATCGGCGGCGTCCTCAACACCGACGACGGCAACTCGGTGCGCTTCGACCCGCTCGGCAATCGCGGCTTCGTCGCCGAGATCGGGGCGATGGTCGAGGCAATTCGTACCGGTTCGCCATCACCCGTCACCGCGTCGGAAGGATTGTCTGCGCTGAAGACTTCGTTGGCCGCACTCGAATCGGTTCGCACTCGACAGCCAGTAGATCTCACCACCTGGAGTCCGTCATGAATGCTCTATCGAGCGATGTCCCGGTGGTCGACGACCGCCTCGGTGTGGCCGTACTCGGCGTCGCCCACATCCCGCACGCGATGTCGTATGCACGGTGTCTGACGAACTCCTCGACGGCGCGTCTCGTCGGTGTCTACGACGAGTCGGTCGAGCTCGGCCGTCGCGTCGCCGATCGATTCGGCGCAGTCTTCCAACCCGATCTCGATTCGCTGATCTCGTCAGCGGACGTGCAGGCGGTCGTCGTGTGCAGCGCCACCATCAACCACCGACCTCTCGTCGCGGCTGCCGCCGCCAGAGGACTGCACGTGCTGTGCGAAAAGCCGATCGCAACCTCCGTTGAAGACGCGGAAGCGATGATCGCGATCTGCGCGGAGCACGGCGTGCAATTGCACACGGCGTTCGTCACCCGCTTCTATCCTCTCGTCGCTCGAGTGCGTGCTGCGGTGCAGGACGGCAGCCTCGGTGAACTGCTCGGGATGGTCGGCGGCAACCGTGGTCGCCCGCCGCTGCCGCCGCAGTATCCCGATTGGATCACGAACCAGTCCGAGTCCGGTGGCGGCGCGTTGATGGACCACTCCGTTCACGTGACCGACATCATGCGCCACATCAGCGGACTCGAGGTTGCCTCGGTCACGGCCGAGGTCGATTCGCTGTTCTGGGAGAGTGGCGTCGATGACATGGCGCTGATGTCGCTCACGTTCGACAATGGCGCGATCGGCAGCGTCGACCCGAGCTGGTCGGTCCCGGCCGGGAATGCGTGGGACTACGACTTCTACCTGCGTGTCATCGGCACCAAAGGGTCGGTCTCGATCAACGATCTCGCTGAGTCGTTGCAGCTCGTGAGTTCGGCGGTGGCGCCGGGGATGCGGCTGGTGCCGTTCGGTGTCGACATCGACGCATTGATGGTCGATGCATTCGTAGCGTCGGTTCGCTCCGGTGAGTTCGTCAGCCCTTGCGCCGATGGCATCGACGGGCTCCGTGCGCTCGAGACCGCGCTCGCCGGATACGAATCCTCGTCTCGGTCCGCAACCGTCGCTCTGCCCTCGGCCGGTACGTGATCTGATCATGACCGCATCCGCCGTTCGCGCCGCCGGCATCGCTTCACCGGCTGGCATTTCCGGTCCATCGACGGTCTTGGTCGACGACGGCTTGATCACGGCGATCGTCGAGGGTCACCCGACTGTCGGCGATCGCAAGGTGGTCGGCGACGGCCGAGATGTCGTCGCCGCCGGCCTGATTGACATCCACACTCACGGTGCGACTGGCGTGCAGGCGATCGATGGCGATCCCGACGGACTGACCCGGCTCGCCGCGTTCTATGCGAGCCACGGTGTCACCGGATTCTTGGGCACCGTCGGCGGTAGTCGCGCCCATATCGAAGATGGCATTGCTGCACTCACCGACCTCGTCCGTCGCGGTGCCGAGGACGACGGGTCGCAGTGCCTTGGTGTTCACCTCGAAGGTCCATTCATCAGCCGCTGCTGTCCCGGCGCGTTCCGGCTCGACAGCATTGTTCGGCCCGATCTGGCCACGTTCGAGCACTTTCTCTCGATCGCCAACGGCGCGCTGAGACTGATGACCGTGGCTCCCGAGGCCGACGGTCAGCATGATGTGATTCGCGCCGCGCTGGCCAACGGCATCGTTTGTTCAGCTGGTCACTCCTGCGCCACCGACAAGCAAATGCTCGAAGCAATCGAACTCGGCGTCACGTCGTTGACTCACATGTTCAACGCAATGCCGACACTGCACCATCGCCAACCTGGCATCGTCGGCGTCGGTCTCACCGATCGCCGACTCACCGCCGAACTGATCGCCGACGGCGTTCATGTCCATCCAACGGTCGTGCGCCTGCTGGCGCTCGCCAAGGGCTGGGAGGGCATTGCGTTGATCACCGATTCGATCGCCGCGGCGGGACTCGCCGATGGCACCTACGACTTCGAAGAGCAACAGATCGTCGTGCTTCACGGCGAGGCCAGGCTGACCGACGGGACGCTCGCGGGTAGCACGCTGACCCTTGATCGAGCTGTCGACAACTTCGCAGTCTTCGCCGACGTTCCGTGGCATCACGCGCTTGCGAGTGCATCGCTGGTACCGGCTCGACTGCTCGGGATCGCCGACCGTAAGGGTTCGATCGAAGTCGGGTTCGACGCAGATCTCGTCGGCTTCGATGCCGAACGCAATGTCAACTGGACTCTCGTCGGAGGGCGAGTCGTATTCACACGGCAGGCGGCTGGAGCCAACCTGTGGAATGCGACATGAACGGGCGATGGGGGTGGTTGGTGCCGTGGAGCCGGGATCGCCGATTCCGATGGCGGTCATCGTTTGATCATTGGGCGACGTGAGCGCGATGCGTGCTGTCCGGCGCCTCATCGAGCGGTTCGAGGTCGAGTCGGTCATTTGACGCTGTCGTGATCTTTGGGGTTCGTAGGCCGACGTAGATTGCGCCGATCACGAGCAAGACCGTGGCGGCCACCATTGCCTGGGAGAATCCGTCCGACAGCGCTGAGCGGACCAGACCAATGACGACTGGGGCGTCGGGTCCGGCCTGTTCGGCAACACCGAAGCCGGCTGCTGCGGAGTCTCGGACGGCGTCCACGGTGCCGGTCGGCAGCGACCCACCCGATTCGTCGATGGAAGCCCGGTAGCCGGCGGTGAGGGCCGAGCCGAGCACGGCGATGCCGATCGCCCCGCCGAGTTCACGTGACACGTCGTTCATTGCTGACGCGACGCCTTGTTGAGCACGGGGGAGCGCCTCGACGATTGCTTCGGTGGCGGGCGGCGCGGCGAGGCCCATGCCCGAGCCGAAGATCACCAGCGCAGCAGCGAACACCCAGTACGACGTGGTCTGCTCGATCAGTGCGAAGATTGCGGTGCCGGTCGCCATCAAGACGAGACCGGTTGCGCCGACGAGGCCTCGGCCGGCCTTGACCGACCAGCCAGGCGCCTTGGTCGACAGGAGTGGGAGCAAAACCCCCACAGGAAGCAGCGCTGCTGCGAT
>Ga0335397_10012857_pt1 | contig 10226 bp, 10 predicted proteins | sample MAT04_FD_205740 | JGI IMG/M metagenome (GOLD analysis project Ga0335397, IMG submission 205740) | Freshwater microbial communities from Lake Fryxell liftoff mats and glacier meltwater in Antarctica - MAT-04 (spades assembly) (version 2) ...
TACTCGGGCACCCGGTTCCAGCGCGCCGCCCGGGACAACGCAGTTCCGACGCCCCGCACGCCGTGCGGTGGGTACCGGGTTGCCGCCACCAATTCCTCGGCCTGAAGTGCTGAATCGACCATCGGGATGATGAGCGTCTGGGCGCCGAGATCCAGAATTCGTTTGATGAGCGCCGTATCACCCTCGACCGGCCGCACGAGGGTCGCGCACGGATAGGCAGCGGTGGCCTGCAACTGGACGAGGAGCGTCCGCAGGTCGCTGGGTCCGTGCTCGGTATCGATCATGATCCAGTCGAACCCGGCACCGGCGGCGATCTCGGCGGCCACCGGATCGGCCAGCCCGACGAACATGCCGTATTGCACGGCGGGCCCAGTCAGCGCCCGCTTGAACGTATTCACCGGGAGTTCGATCTCATCCACGTTGGCCACCTCAGTTGAAGCTCAGGGACAACACACCGTGAGGGCCGAAGTCGACCTCGAAGCAGTCACCGGCACGGCAATCAACAGGCCGAGTGAACGAGCCGGCAAGAATGACCTCGCCCGGTTCCAATGCCACGCCATACCGGCTCAGGCGTCGAGCGAGCCACGCGACACCCAGTGTGGGATCGTCGAGCACCCCGGCTGCGAGACCGGTCTCCTCGACCACACCATTGCGCGCCATGATGGCGGGCACCCAGCGCAGATCGACATCGGCCGGCGCAATGGGATCGCCTCCCCACAGCACGCCGGCATCGGCCGCGTTGTCGGCGATCGTGTCGCGAACCGTTCGGGACACGCCGTCGTCGGGATCCACCCGATACGAGCGGGCATCGATGAGCTCGAGTGCCGGGATCACGTGATCGGTCGCAGCGAGCACCTCGGCGGTGCCGACATCGTCGCCGGTGAGCCGGTCACCGAGCACGAACGCCAGCTCGACTTCGAGCTTCGGGTCCAGATAGTCGGCGGCGCTGACGGTTGATCCGTTCGCTATGACCATGTGATCGAGGAGCACCCCGAAGTCGGGCTCGTCGATCTTCATGGCCTGCTGCATGGCCCGTGATGTCAGGCCGATCTTGTGACCGACCACCCTCGATCCTGCGGCGATCTGCAGATCCACCCACGCCCGCTGGCACTCATAGGCATCGTCGATGGTCATGTCTGGATGGGCGAGCGTGACCCGACGGATCGGCGAGCCCGAGCGCTGCGCCTCGTGGTGCGAGCGGGCGATCGAGGCGACCGCCGCGTCGTCGAGGGTTCGCGTCACGATGTCACACCCAGTCGCATGGAGCCATGGGGCTCGTAGGCAATTGCGATGTTCTTGGTCTCCATGTAGAAGTCGAAGCTGAAGTCACCACCGTCACGGCCCACACCACTGCGTTTCACTCCGCCGAACGGTGTGGACAGATGACGGACGTTGGCCGAGTTGACCCACACCATGCCCACCTCCAGGTCCCGCGCCACCCGGTGCGCACGGCCGGTGTCCCCGGTCCACACATAGCCCGCCAACCCGTACTCGATGTCGTTGGCGATGGCGACCGCATCGGCCTCATCAGCGAAGCTGATGCTGGTCAGGACCGGGCCGAAAATCTCCTCACGAGCGATCCTCATGTCGGGCGTTGCGCCGGTGAACAGCATCGGGGTCACGTAGTTGGATCCGCCCTCGGTGGGAGCGCTACCCGAGTGCACGGTCGCTCCCTCTGCCTGTGCCACGACACCATAAGAGCGCACCTTCTCGGTGTGCAGTGGATGAATCATCGGGCCGATCTCGGTCGCCGGATCGAGTGGATGGCCAACGACCAGCCCCGCGAGCCGTTCGGCCAACCGCTCCTCGAACTCAGCCCGGATGGATTCCTGGACGAGCAGCCGGCTCGATGACGTGCAGCGCTCCCCGTTGAGGCTGAAGATCATGAACACGACAGCGTCGAGTGCCCGCTCGAGGTCTGCGTCATCGAACACGACGACCGGATTCTTCCCACCCAGCTCCAAGTGCAACCGCTTCAGGGTCGGCGCGCCCTGCGCCTGGATGAGCGACCCGGTCGAGCTCTCGCCCACGAAGGCGATCGCCGCGATGGTGGGGTGTTCGCTGAGGGCGCGCCCGGCCTGCTCACCCATGCCGTGGACCACGTTGAGCACGCCAGGCGGAAGTCCGGCCTCGAGGGCGATGTCGGCCAGCATCGACGCTGTCAACGGGCTCCATTCAGCGGGCTTGTGGACCACGGTGCACCCGGCGGCCAGTGCCGGTGCGATCTTCCAGGTGGAGAGCATGAACGGCGTGTTCCATGGCGTGATGACACCGATCGGCCCGATGGCCCGGCGAGACGTGTAGTTCACGTGTTCGCTCGTGGGAAGCGACAGTCCATCAGAGGCACCGGGCGCCCGATCGGCGAAGAAGCGGAAGTTCTCGGCGCCACGGAGGGCAGCGGAGCCCATGAAGCGGATGGTCTGGCCGGTGTCGAGACACTCGATCAGGGCGATCTCACGGGAGCGCTCGACGATGAGGTCCGCAATGCGGTGCAACACCCGACGGCGTTCGGTGCCGGGCGTATCCCTCCATCCGGCGAACGCCTCCGCGGCAGCGGCGGACGCCGCGTCGACGTCGCGATCCTGCCCGGCGGCCACATCCGTCAGGCGGCTGCCGTCGATCGGCGAGTGGGTCGCAAACGTCTCGCCGCTCACGCTCGAAACCCGGTGCCCGGCGATCAGATGACCGACGGGGTCGCCGGAGAAGCGCTCGACGGCCACTGCGGCGTCGGCAACATTCTGCTCGAACGTGTGCGAGGTTCCGCTCATGTGTCACCGATTCGCGCGCGGAGGCCGTTGCGATTCACGCGGAGATCAGCGTCGATCTCCTGGAACTCGACGCTGATAGCGGCGTCAGCCGCCGTGCTGCCAAGTTGGTTCTCGACGGCGTCGGCCAGCACGGTGATCAACCGTCGCTTGTCGTCGTCTGTCCGACCCGGCCCGAGTCGTGCCGTCACCGCAACATAGACATTCGCCGGCTCACCGTCGGCGACCACGTAGTGATCGGTACGTAAGGCTCTGGTCCGCAACGCGGCGATCGGCGCGAGTCCGGTGGCCAGCACCTCCCGGTGAAGGAAGGCGACCAGGTCGCCGACGTCGACGTGGTCGGCCAGGTTGGCGGAGTGCTCGATGATCACGTGGGGCATTGCCAATAGTTCTATAACATGTTATCTATCTCGACAACTACAAATCCTGGGAAGCACTCATCCCGGGAGCACCCATCCCTGGAAGTACCGATTCCTGAAAACTCGATCTGATGCGACTCCTCTCCTACTCCATCAACGGTGAACAATCCTTCGGCGCTGTCGTCGACGATCGCGGCGTGGTGGACCTGCGCCCGCGGCTCGACGGAATTGCCGACCTCAGCGAGTTACTGACCCAGGGCCGGGTCGACGACGCCCGGGCCGCGACAGCAGACGCAACGCCGGACCATGACATCGCCGACATCGTGTTCGAACGAACCGTGCCCCGACCGGGTCGAATCTTCTGCATCGGCGTCAACTACGGGGGACGAAACGCCGAGTACGGTGCCACCTCGATCGACGCGTCCTACCCGAGCGTCTTCGTCCGCTTCGCCTCGTCGCTCACCGGACACGACCAGCCACTGGTGCGCCCTCCCGAGAGTGAACAGCTGGACTACGAGGGCGAGATCGTGGCGGTCGTCGGTATCGGTGGCCGACGCATCCCCGTTGATCGCGCGCTCGACCATCTCGTCGGGCTCACGCTCGGCAACGAGGGCACCATCCGGGACTGGGTGCGCCATGCGAAGTTCAACGTCACCCAGGGCAAGAACTGGGAGTCGTCGGGGTCGATGGGGCCCTGGATCGTCACGATGGACGAGATCGATGACATCGAGGCGCTACACCTCACGACACACGTCAACGGCGAGCTCCGCCAGGACGACACGCCGGCAACCATGAAGTATCCGATCGCCGAACAGATCGCCTACCTGTCGACCTTCGCCGCCTTGGAGCCCGGCGACGTGATCTTCACCGGCACACCGACCGGGGCCGGGGCACGGTTCGATCCTCCGAAGTGGCTGGTGCCCGGAGACGTCGTCGAGGTGTCAGTTCCGGGTATCGGCACGCTCCGCAACGGTGTCCGTGACGAGCAGGTCCCGGGATGAGACGGCAGCTGTGAGGCAACGGCCGTGATTGCGAGCGCAACACCGACAGTGCCAAACGAGCTCGCCATGAGGAGCTTCTCGCGATCGTTACCGATGGCACTGATGCGAGCGCGAGAGGCGGTCATGGCCGAATTCCGGCCCATCCTCGCCCAGCACGATCTGACCGAACAGCAGTGGCGGGTACTGCGCGCGCTCGCTGCGCACGACCGTCGCCTCGAAGTGGGTGAGCTCGCTGACGCGACCCTGCTCTTGGGACCGAGCCTTTCCCGGATGCTGGTGGGAATGGAACGACGACGCCTCGTGTCGCGCTCGATCGTCCGCCATGACGCTCGTCGCAGCGCCGTCGCCATCACCAAGAAGGGTGCCCGCATGGTGGAGCGCATCGCCCCGCTCAGCGAGGCCCGCTACGTCAGGATCGAATCCGCCCTCGGTGGCGACCGCCTCGCGTTGCTCGAGGAGTTGCTCGACGAAGTAGCAGCGATCGCCGCTGGCTCCGTCACGGTGACTCAGTCTCCCAGCGAGTAGCTGGCGATCGTGCAGCCGACCGCGAAGATTGGAATGGGCGCATAGAAGTGGACCGTGCCCGTCGCTCCGGCGGCGGCAGCACTGACGGCGAGAAACGTCCGGATCTCGAAGCCACCCTGGCCGGCTTCGGCATACACCGTGAGGTCGTCGTAGTCGAGGAGCGCGTCGCGATCATTTCGACACCAGCGGTCGAGGAACTCGCGGTCCCACGGTTCGTTGATCTTGCCGGAGTCGGGGGTGGCGGGCCAATGCGAGATTCCGCCGGTGCCGACCAGCGCAATGCGCTCGGGCTGCGCGTCGATCGCGCGCCTGAGCGATTCCCCAAATGTCCATGCCCGGTGCAGTGGGGTGAGCGGGGGGCCCTGGCAATTGATGTTGACCGGAACTACTGGCAGGTCGAACCGAGGGCTCAAGAAGTGCAACGGAACCATGATCCCGTGATCGAACTTCCACTCCTCGCTGTACGAGACGTCCGAGGTGTTCATCACCTCGGTGATGAGCCGACGGGACAGCTCGGCGCTTCCCGGCACCGTCGTGCGCTCGATCCCCAGCCATCCGGGGTCCTCGATCGGGCCCTCGTAGGAGTCGGCCATGCCCATGGCGAAGCTCGGCATGTTGTCCATGAAAAAGTTGGCGAAGTGCTCGGCGGCGATGATGATCAGCGCCTCGGCGCCCGCGGCCTCGATGTCACAGCGCATCTGGTGGAACGCAGCGTAGAACGCGTCCCGGACCACCGGGTCGGCCTGATCGGCTCGGCCGGTGATGCCCGGTCCGTGGCTGCATACTCCGGCGTAGACGAGAGTCACGGCTCCTCCAGAACGGGCACGCCGTCATAACCGGTCATGGCGTAGACACCTTCGCGTGGTTGACCGTGGTTGGACACTCCATCTCGCATGAGCTGCAGGTAGTCCGCCCACACGATCTGGTGAAACGCTGCGAAGTGCATGAGGATCTGGCCATTCACCCCGAAGTGGAACAGCAGGCCGATGTCGGGTGCTGTGAGCGCCGCACGTTCCTCGTCGGTGAGGTCGAATCCCTCCACCGCAGCATCTCGATTTGCGTGATACCGCTCCTGGGCAGCGGGATCCCGATTGAGCTGGAACAGGAACTTCTGCACCGCATAGAGGCTCATGGCGACACCTCGGGCGTGTCCCACTCGATCTCGAGCGTCTGGGGTCCTCGGAACGTGATGTTGGGAGACCACGTCAGTTCCTGGGGCTCCGTCAGTCGCAGGGAAGGAACCTTCGACGCCAGCGACTCCAGCACGATGCGCGCCTCGAGCCGGGCCAGTTTCGCCCCGAGGCAGTAGTGCACGCCCTTGCCGAACGAGATGTGGCTGCGGGCGTTCGATCTCCCGATGTCGAATCGGTCCGGGTCGTCGAAGATGTCCGGCTGGCGGTTCGCCGAGGCGAAGTTCAGGAACAGCGGGATCCCGGCCGGCAGGTCGACGCCACCGATCTGGGTCGATCGAGTGGTGATGCGCCGCCACGAGATCTGGCTGGACTCGAAGCGGAGCACCTCCTCGACGGCGTTGGGGATCGTTGACCTGTCGCTCACGAGGGCCGCCCACTGCTCGCGATCGGACAGGACGCAGCGCAGCGAGTTGCAGAGCAGGGCGGTGACTGCTTCGTGACCGGCGAAGGACAGCCCATAGATGATGGATTCGACCTCACGGTAAGACAGCTCATCCGGATCTGCGAGGTGCACAGCAAGCAGCTCGGACGCGAAGTCGTCGAGTGGGGCGTCTCGTCGGGCGGCGGTGAACTCACGGCAATATCGCCAGTAACCGAGCATTCCCTGCGCGATATCGACCTGATCGTCGGGCGATGGGCGCCCCCAGGAGAACGTCTTGCGGTCGAGACACCATGCCTTGAGCCGCTCGTCGTCGGACTCGGGAAACCCGATGAAGCGAAAGACCGTCTCGCCCGGCAAGGGGAATGCCAGAGCCGACACGAACTCGACGGAGGTCCCGCTCATCAGGAACGCGTCGACCAGCTCCTCGCATCGGCGTCGGATGAACGGCTCGATCGTCGCCAGCCGACGATTTGAGAAACCGGCGCCGGTATGAACCCGGATGCGACCGTGGTCCGGCTCGGGTCGGTTGGACATGACTGCGACTGGGTTGAAGTCGACTGCGCCGAGCACCTTTGCGGCGGCCGGACACAGCGGCGCTATCGGATCCTGGACGTTCGTGGACGCGTAGGTCTCGTGATCCGCAAAGACGGCGTCGATGTCCTCCCGCCGCGTGACCACCACGCACCCCAGTTGCTCATCGAAGAACACTGGGGTGTCGTCGCTCAGTTGCCTGGCGATGGGGTACGGATCAGTGAGGTAGTCCAGGGCAAGCGGGCTCCAGTCGCTGCGGACCGGGCAGCCGCTCGGCGCCACCGACGGCCCGCTCGGAGCTGAGTGATATGTGTTGGTGGTCACCTGGCCTCCCTTCTTGGTCGAATTCGTGACGACTGTTTTCGTGACGACAGCCGCAAAAGAACGATACTTGCACGATGACCTGGTTCGATGACGAGACGGCGATCCGAGTGACCGGCGACCACGCGTGGTCGTGTCACCTCGACCGCCACTGGAACATCGGCGAAACACCGAATGGCGGGTATGCGCTGATGCCGGTGCTCCGGGCGCTCGGCGAGCTCGCCGGCCATCCCGATCCGCTCACCGTCACCGCCCATTTCCTCCGGCCCGCGCTCCCCGACCGGGACGGTGTGGTCGAGGGGCGGACGGTCAGGAGGGGCCGCACCATCGGGACCGCCACGGCATCGTTGGTGCAAGACGGGTCGGAGCGACTGGTGGCCATGGCCGCGTTCGGCGTGTTCGGAGACAGCGACGATCGTTCCGAACTCGATCTGTCGCCACCCGCCGACATCGCCCCGCCCGACGAATGTTTCGGAGCGTCCGATCTGGAGGAGGGCATTGACCTCGCCATCGCGTCACGGGTGGAGGTTCGTCTCGACCCGGGCTGCGCCGTCCCGGGCGCATCAGCGCTCGCACGGGTGGACGGGTGGGCTCGCCTCGCCGACGGGTCTGCGCCCTCTGCGCTGGCACTTCCGCTGTTCGCCGATGCGTTCCCGCCGTCGATCTACCCCAAGCTTGGTCGCGTTGGCTGGGTGCCGACCATCGAGCTGACCGTACAGGTCAGGCGGGCGCCAGCGCCGGGCTGGATCAGGGGCAGCTTCGTCTGTGACGATGTGGCCGACGGTCGACTCATCGAGACCGGCACGCTGTGGGACGAGTCCGGCAGGATCGTGGCGCGCTCCCGCCAACTCGCGATGTTGTTGGCCGACCCCACGTGAGCCATCTCCTTCCGGTCAGTTCCCGCGCCACATCTGACACTCCCCGGCCTAGTGTTTGGACGATGATGGACGTATTGCTGGATGATCGACCCATCTGACGTCGACGTCGGGGGTTTCGAGGAGGCCGTCCGCTCTGCTGTCGGTCGGCCGCAGCGTCTCCGTGCTGTTGAAGCGACCGGCCTCCTGGACAGCGAACCGGACGCGGCGTTCGACGCGCTCGCCCGCCTGGCCGGGGAGCTCCTCGGCACTCCGTATGCGTTGGCGACGCTCGTTGACGACAGCCGGTGCTTTTGGAAGTCGGCGATCGGGCTCGAGGGTCTGCCGGTGCGTCAGAACACAGTGGGCGAATCGTTCTGTCAGTACGTGATCGCCCTCGACGACGCGTTCCTGACCGGCGACGCTCGCCTCGATCCACGCACCCGGGACAATCCGACGATCGACTCGATGGGCCTGGTGGCGTGGGCCGGTCACCCGATCCGAAACCGCGACGGTGACGTCCTCGGTACCCTGTGCGTGGTCGACACCGTGCCGCGCACCTGGGATGACAGCCACGCCCGAGTGCTGGAAGTTCTCGCCGGGGCGGCAGGTAGCGAGATCGAACTCCGGGCATCACTCCTGGCGGCGGAGGCCGCAGAGAAGTCCGCGATCCAACTGGTCACCCAAACGGCCCTGCTCGGTGCGTTGGCCCGCCGCCTCAGCGGCTCGACCAACACCAACCAGGTCTGTCAGCTCATCCACGAGTTCAGCCCAGCAGTCCTCGGCGTCGAGTTCGTACTCGTTGGGCTGATCGATCCCGACCGCCGGGTGCTCCGGCTCACTGCTGCCCCAGATGTTCACGAGGCGACCAGCAACCGCTACGACGAGCTGCCACTGACGGCGCACACACCCCTGACCGACGCCGTTCGGAATGACCGTTCGATCTTCGTCGCGAACGTCGCCGAGCAGGCCGCGCTCTACCCGCAGTTGCTCGACGATGCCAACCGAGTCGGCGTCGCGTCCACCCTCGCAGAGCCGTTGCGACGCACCGACGGCACCATCATCGGCGCGATGGGGGTCGCCTGGCCGACCGAGCGAACTCGTGATGACAACGAGCTCGCCCTGTTCGACACCCTGCTCAGCTTGTTCGCGCAGACCCTCGATCGCACCATCGCCACCGACAGCCGATCCGAACTGATCGCCGATCTCCGCGAGCACGTCCTGGGAGCGGTCCCGAGGGTGATCGGGCTTGATGCGGCGGTGCGTTACCTCCCCGCGAACGATCACCTCGGCCTCGGCGGGGATTGGTACGACATCATCGAACTCGATGAGGACCGTACGTGTGTCGTGGTTGGTGACGTCGCAGGCCACGGCATCGAGGCAACAGCGCGCATGGGCCAGATCCAAGCAGTGCTTCATGCCTTGGTCAGGCTGGATCTCGATCTCGGGTCGGTGTTCGACCTCGCCGAGCGGGCCTTGATCGACCTCCACGACAGCTACCTCGCCACGATCGACTTGTTTGTGGTCAACCGCTCCGCCGGCACGCTGCAGCATGTCTCAGCGGGTCACGTCCCGCCGGTCGTGTGGACCCCCGACGGCGGAGCCCGCCTTCTCGAGGGCGGACGGCGCCCACTGCTCGGTACACCTGCCGGGTCGGGTCCGGTCGAAACGGTCGCCTTCCCAGCGGGTTCGGTCTTGGTCGCCTACACCGACGGGCTCGTCGAACGGCCCAACGAGGCCATCGACATCGGCCTCGAACGACTCCGGAACCTCGTCGAGCACTACGGCCCAGAGTCCGCGGATGTGATCGCCGACGAGCTCCTCAGCCAGCACCTGCAGGCTGAGACTCGACGAGACGACATCGCCCTCGCCGTGGTGGCCCACCGAACCTCGACCCTGGCATCCAGCCGCCACAAGGATGACTGCTCGAGCTGAGCGAACCGCGCACAGTTGAGCGAACCGCGCACAGTCGAGCACACCAGGGGTGTTCAACTATGCGCGGTTCGTCGACAGCAACCCGTCCCATCAATCGGCAGACACGTTCTCCCGGCCGAATGGGAGACGGGCCACGACGGTCACGATGAGCGCTCCGACTGACATGCCCAACACCGCCGAGACGACCGTGTTCACCAGCCAAGCGAGCACCCCGCCGACACCGGCCAAACCGTCGACTCCGTTCTCGAGTCGATGTACGAAGTCGTAGGGGGCTGACCACCCGAGTTCGTCGAGCCCGGCGATGAGGATGTGCCCGCCGACCCAGAGCATCGCTGCCGTCCCGATCACCGAGAGCCACGA
>Ga0335397_10012859_pt1 | contig 10225 bp, 10 predicted proteins | sample MAT04_FD_205740 | JGI IMG/M metagenome (GOLD analysis project Ga0335397, IMG submission 205740) | Freshwater microbial communities from Lake Fryxell liftoff mats and glacier meltwater in Antarctica - MAT-04 (spades assembly) (version 2) ...
GATGGCACCACCAGATTGACGCCGTCGTGACGGGGAACGTCGGGAAGGCCGTACACCCGTGATGCCGTCAGCCCACTGAGGGCTCCCTCGGGGTTGGTCAACAACGCCGCGTGGTTGCGTTGGCGCCATCCCCACGGATGCGACGGCAAGAGGTAGACCCCGCTCCGAACTCGCTCCCAATCGCCCTTGGTCGTGCGTCGCCGCAACATGTCGTCGGTGACGCCGAGCGCCATGGCCTGCTGGCGGCTGAACACGCCGTCTTGCCGTTTTGCCAGTCGATAGAGCGGCCCCTCCCGTCCGCCATCCTGCATTGTCATTGACGGAAATATACTGAAAAGGTTTCAAGCGGTCAATCGGGAGTTGTTTGCAGCAGGATTTTGCCGCGATTCGCGGCGAAATCCTGCTTCAACGTTCGTGAGGCTCCGGGGTTGAGCGGCCGGCCGCCGGGGAAGTCGAGCGGGGTGCGGCGAGCGGGGCGCCGAGGACCCCGAAACCTGGGGCTGGCGCAAAACTAGAATCTGTTCTAGTATTCCCCAACGATCGTTTGGGCCGGTCGGGAGCACGTAGCCCCGAACCCAGCGCCCGACCACACCAGAGGGGAGACGACCATGGCCGAGTCCGAGGTGCTTACCGCACCGAGCCGTGTGGAATACCCGTTTCGACGGACCACCGGCCCCGTGATCGGTGCCTTCTTCACCGCGTTGCGGGAAGGCTTCATCGTCGGGATCAAAGGGAGTGACGGCACGGTGATCGTGCCGCCAGTCGAATACGACCCCCACACCGCCGAGGAGCTTCACGAGATGGTGGAGGTGGGCGACGTCGGCACGGTCGACACCTGGGCGTGGGTGGCCGAGCCGCTCGACGCCCAACCACTCCGCACGCCGTTCGCCTTCGCGCTCATCACCCTCGATGGGGCCGGCACCGCCATGCTCCACGCGGTCGACACGGGCGGCGACCCCGCGGCGATGGCCACCGGCATGCGGGTGCAGGCGCGGTGGAATCCCGCCAAGCCACCGGTCACTGAAGGAGAGACCGAGCCCGCACCGCCGCCCGGCGGCCGATTCCGCGAGGGCCACATCCTCGACATCGCCTGCTTCGAGCCGATCCCCGCCTCCGACACGAAGGGAGCCTGACATGGCCACCGACCTCATCCTCCCTGAACGTTTGCAAGGCGTCGAACCCGTCCGCAGCATCCGCACGCCGGCCGAGTTGAACTACCAATTCACTGCCGGCAAAGCCACCTCCCAGTTCTTGCGGGGCATCAGCCAGAGGCGGATCCTCGGCCAGCGCTGCCCGGTGTGCTCGATGGTCTACGTCCCACCTCGCGGCGCCTGCCCAACCTGCGGTGTGCCCACGGAGGAGGAGATCGACCTTCCCCACGTGGGCACCGTCACCACCTTCTGCGTGGTGAATGTGAGCTTCTACGGCCAAGGCATGGAGCTTCCCTATGTGAGCGCGCTGATCCTGCTCGATGGCTCCGACATCCCGCTCATGCACCTCATCCAGGAGGTGCCGGCCGCCGAGGTGCGCATGGGCATGCGGGTGGAAGCGGTGTGGGTCGACGACACCGACCTCGGCCCGACCCTCGAATCGATCCGTTACTTCCGTCCCACCGGCGAACCCGATGCCGAGTTCGACACCTACAGCGCCAACGTGCTCGGCACCCGCAGCCACGAAGGCCAGACCTTTGCCCATCTCGAAGGGAGCCCGTCATGAGAGATGTCGCCATCATCTCCTTCGCCCAGACCAAACACGTCGCGACCCGTCAGGACGTGAACGAGGTCGAGATGCTGATGCCCGTGCTGGTCGACGTCGTCGAGCAGGCCGGCGTCACCAAGGACCGCATCGACTTCGTGTGCAGCGGCTCGTCGGACTACCTCGCCGGTGTGGCGTTCAGCTTCGTGATGACGCTCGACGGCGTGGGTCCCTGGCCGCCGATCTCCGAGAGCCATGTCGACATGGACGGCTCGTGGGCGCTCTATGAGGCGTGGGTGAAGATGCAGATGGGTCACGCCGATGTCGCCCTGGTCTATAGCTACGGCAAGAGTTCGCCCGGCAATCTGCGCCGCGTGCTCACCCGTCAACTCGATCCGTATTACCTGGCGCCACTCTGGCCCGACTCCGTGAGCACCGCGGCCCTCCAGGCTCGGGCCGCGCTCGACAAGGGCGTGATCACCGAGGAGCAGATGGCCCAGGTGGTGATCGACGCACGTCGCAATGCGCTGGGCAACCCCAACGCGCAGTTGGCCGGCGACCTCGAACTGGCCGACCTGCTGGCGGCCGAGCCGTTCGTCAGCCCGCTGCACAAACACGACTGCTCGCCGATCACCGACGGCGCCGCCGCCGTGATGCTCGCCGCCGGCGACGTGGCCCGCGAATTGTGCGAGCGGCCGGCCTGGATTCGTGGCATCGACCATCGCATCGAACCCCACGCGTTCGGCGCTCGTGATCTCACCACGTCGGTGTCCACCGCCCAAGCGGCGGCCAAGGCCGGCGTGGCCAACGGCAAGGTCGACATCGCTGAGCTTCACGCTCCGTTCAGCCACCAGGAGTTGATCCTCACGCAGAGCCTGGGGCTCGACGCGGCCACCACGTCGATCAATCCAAGTGGTGGGGCCCTCTGCGCCAACCCGGTCATGGCCGCCGGCCTCATCCGCATGGGTGAAGCGGCGCAACGCATCATGCGAGGCGAGGCCGATCGAGCCGTCGCCCACACCACCAGTGGAGCGTGTCTCCAGCAGAACCTCGTTGCCGTCCTGGAAGGAGAAGGCTGATGGGTCAGGAACGTGTCGCCGTTGTGGGGGTCGGTCAGACCAAACACAGCGCCATCTTCGACGGGTCGATCGCCGGCCTTGTCCGCCACGCCGCCCTCAAGGCGCTCGAAGACGCCCAGATGACCTGGGCCGACATCGACGCGGTGGTCATCGGCAAAGCGCCGGACTTCTTCGAAGGCGTGATGATGCCCGAGCTCTATCTCGCCGACGCCCTTGGCGCCGTGGGCAAGCCGATGTTCCGGGTGCACACGGCCGGTTCGGTGGGCGGTTCCACGGCCGTGGTGGCGCAGGACCTCGTGGCCAGCGGCGTGCATGAACGTGTGCTCACCGTGGCGTTCGAGAAACAAAGCGAGAGCGAGGCCATGTGGGCCCTTTCGCTACCGATCCCGTTCCAACCGCCGATGCACGCCGGCGCCGGCGGCTACTTCGCGCCCCACATCCGGGCCTACATGGCGAGGGCCAAGGCCCCCGATCACATCGGCATCCTGGTGGCGGTGAAGGATCGACTCAACGCCCTGAAGAACCCCAACGCCCACCTCCACGAGCCCGACATCACTTTCGATTCCGTAAAGGATTCGATGATGCTTTGGGACCCGATCCGCTACTCCGAAACCTGCCCCTCGTCCGACGGCGCCTGCGCGATGGTGCTCACCAACGAGGCGGGCGGCGATGCGGCTGTTGCGGCGGGCGGAACTGTCGCGTGGGTGAAGGGCACGTCCTTGCGAAGTGAGCCCACCATGTTCGCTGGCCGCGATCAGGTGAACCCGCGGGGAGGCAACGACTGCGCCGCCGACGTCTACAAACAGGCCGGCATCACCGATCCGCTCAAGCAGATCGACGCCGTGGAGATGTATGTGCCGTTCTCCTGGTTCGAGCCCATGTGGCTCGAGAACCTGCTGTTCTGCGAGCAGGGCATGGGCTGGCAACTCGTGGAGAAGGGCGTCACCCAGATGGACGGAGAACTGCCGGTGAACTGCTCGGGCGGCGTGCTCTCGTCGAACCCGATCGGGGCGTCGGGCATGTTGCGTTTCGCCGAAGCGGCCCTGCAGGTTCGGGGCATGGCCGGCGAGCACCAGATCGACGGCGTGCGCACGGCGCTCGGTCACGCCTACGGCGGTGGTTCGCAGTTCTTCGCCATGTGGATCCTCGGGTCCACCAAGCCATGACCCACCCCCACCAACGGCGTTTTGGTCTCCGAGACGCTTCAAAACTGACGCGTTTCGGAGACCAAAACGCGAAAAGGGGGGGTTGAGATGGGGGGGAGGCTTGATGGGAAGGTGGCAGTGATCACGGGCGCGGCGCGCGGGCAGGGGGCCGAGGAGGCCCGACTGTTCCTCGCCGAAGGCGCTTCGGTTGTGCTCACCGACCGTTTGGCCGACGAAGGCGCGGCCACCGCCGAGGCCCTCGCCGACGAGTTCGACGGCCGGGCCGCGTTCCTGGCTCATGATGTGACCGACGAAGCGGGCTGGGCGGCGGTCACCGCCGGAGCGGTCGAGCAGTTCGGCCGGCTCGACATCCTCGTGAACAATGCCGGCATCGTGCGGTTCAGCAAGTTCCAGTACGAGACGGTCGACGCGTTCCGCACCGTGCTCGAGGTGAATCTCGTGGGGGTGTTCCTGGGCATGCAAGCGGTGATCAAGCCGATGCGGGCCAGCGGCGGGGGATCGATCGTGAACATCGCTTCCACGTCGGGCATCCAGGGATCGCCGGGCACCGCCTCATACGTGGCGAGCAAGTTCGGGGTGACCGGACTCACCAAAGCCGCTGCCATCGATCTCGGCAAGTACGGCATCCGGGTGAACTCGGTGCACCCCGGCAGCATCGACACACCGATGATTCGGAGCATGGGCGGCGACCTCAACGAAGATCTCCCTACCGAGGCGTTCGACGCCTTCGTGGCCCGACTGCCGGTTGCTCGGCTCGGCCGTCCATCTGACGTGGCACCGCTCGTCCTCTTCCTGGCATCCGACGAGAGCGGGTACTGCACCGGGGCCGAGTACGTCGTGGACGGCGGCCAAACCAGCGGCGACCTCAGCTTGCTGTAAGCCGGTCTGTTGTCGCCCCGCTCAGGCGCCGTTGCCGAGGCCGCCGGTGGCGGTGAAGGCCGCGAAGGCCGACCAGATCTCGGCGTTGGCGTCGAGGTCGGGAAACACCGCACCGAGCAGCGGTTCCAGGGCGCCCATGCCGGAGTTGCCAGGCCAGGTGTGCGTGCCGCCTTCGATCACGAACAGCCGCACCGGCTTCGAGCAGCCTTCCCAGTCGAGCCGGCGAACGCGGGCGGACACCGCCGTCTCCTGGGGCGCTGGCCCACAACCATTGCGTTGGGCCCAGGAGTCGGACGATGGCCGCGCTCCCGGGCGGGTGGCCATGGCCACGAGCCCCTCGATCGTGGGCGCGGTGAGCCCGAGCCGGTCGACGTGATCGCCGATGCCGCCGTCGAACGGGAGGAAGTGGTCGTCGTTGCCATGGAACGACACGACGGGTACCGAGCTGGCGGTGGTGGAGCCGCACCCCGGCGGATCCCAGAGGCCCGACACGGTGGCCAGCATGGTGAACCGTTGGGGTGACTGGCACGTAACGACGCTCGCCATCACGCCGCCGATGGCGAACCCCATTCCGAGCACGCGAGCCGTATCGATGCACAACGTGGCTTCCACCTGGTCGAGCAGGTCGGTGATGAAACGTCGGTCGTCGGTCCACCCCGGCGTGCGGGAGATGTTCCAGGTGAGCAAGCCGGCACCGTTCACCGGTTCGGGGAGAACCACCACCGCACCGACGTCGTCGGCCTTCACCCGCCCGTCGGCCATCGGTTTGGTGAAACCGCTGATCGTTTCTTGCAGCGACGCTGGGGCATAGGCCGTGAAGTCGACAACCAGCGGCGCTGGTATCGGCCGGGCCTCGGCGACCGGAGTAACGACGGGCAGGTGCACGATGGCGGAGCGGTCCCGCCCGTCACTTCGGACGGTGATGGTGGTTCGGCCGGGCGTACCCGGTGCGGCTTGGCTCGAACATCCCGGCGACGGAACCGCCGGCCGCAACGGTGAGGCGTCGGCTCCACGGGCACTGCCAGCGGTCGTAGACGAGGCATCCAGACCGGTTGATCCTGGCCCGATCGCTCCCGGTGGGGAACCGGCCGAGCACGACAACGTGATCGTCGCCGCGACGATGCCCGCCGTCGCACTATGCCATCGTCGCATCCTCGCCATGGTGCCAACCTACCGGGCCTGTTGCGTGGGGATCGTTTGAAGGTGCCCGGCGTCGGCCCATGCAAACGTTGGATCGGCCCCGAGCGTTTTCGAGATCCGGCCTTTGTGCGAACATAGCCACATGGTTCGACCCATCACCCCGCGCCCGGTCCTACTCGTCGCGTTCCCTCTGGCCGCCGTGCTGATCTCCACCATCGGGGGATGCTCGAAGCACGAACCCACCGCTGCCCCCACGGCAACGATTGGGGTCGTCAGCACCGGCAGCACCGACAGCACCGACAGCACCGGCAGCACCGACAGCACCACAGCTGGCCCCGCCACAACCGCAGGCACCACTCGGCGTACCCCGGGTTCGTCGAAACCCCCCCGCCCTCCGCTCACCGTGCCCACGTTATCTGGATCGTTCTGTGAAGACTTGGCGTTGCTCGCCTCGATGCGCAACGCCGACGATTCGAGCGGGAGAAGTACCGACACCGGCCCGGAGGACTTCGCTGTCTTACACGCCTTCTTCGACGAGCTTCGGGCGAGTGCCCCCGCCGAGATGCAGGCGCCATTCGGAACCATCATCTCCACCCTCACCGAACTCAACAGTCTTCCTTCCGAGGGCGAGGCGGCGATCACCCGGGCCTTCGAACTTCTTTTCGATCCCGTGTTCCTGCAGGCATCGAAGGACATCAACACCTACGGCCGCGACACGTGCGGGCTGCCCGAGGATGCGCTCGACTCGTTCGACGGCGACGCTGGCAACTCCGGGAGCGGTAACGGCTCGAGCGGCGGGTTCGGCGACAACAACGGCAACGATTCGGGGACGAACGAAAAGAGCATCATGGACCGGGTCGAAGAGGCCTATCCGGGTGCTCCCTGGGTGGATGCCAAGAACGGTCACTCGTACTTCAGCTCGTCGGACTCAGCCGACGTCACCGTCACGGGAGATTTCGACGGAGGGCTCGGCCGCACGGCCTGCGACGACATTCTAAAGTTCCTCAGGAATTTGTTCGCCGATGTCGAGGTGAAGGTCACGAACAACGACGGGAGCGTCACCTACGCCAAGGCTGGCAAAGCCACCGGCGGCGTGTGTGTGGTCGGCTGATCAACTCCGGCTTTCCCACGACCCGTTTCCGCCAACCCCCCGATTGCTTTTGTGACCATCGGTTCCACCTTCGCCTCGGTTTTGGCCCTCGCGCAAGAGGGAGACGATCACGCGCTCACCGTGCTCTACAAGGATGTCGCGCCCCTGGTGATGGGATACCTCCGATCCAACCGGGTGGAGAACGTGGAAGACGTGGCCGGTGATGTTTTCGTGTCCATGGTGACCAGCATCGGCGGGTTTGGGGGCGGCGAGGATCAGTTCCACTCGTGGCTGCTCACGATCACCCATCGTCGAATGATCGACGATCGCCGACGCAGGACTCGACGCCGGGAGGACACCGTGGCGCCGGTGGACCTCGATCGTGATGGCGAGTCGGGGCGGGACGTCGCGGCGGTGATGGACGCCGGTGTCACTGCGGTCAACCGCCTCGACGTGGGGGACGTGCTTGCGGCGATGGACCACCTCACGCCCGAGCAGCGGGAAGTGGTCATGCTGCGCGTGCTCGCCGATCTCCCGATTCGCGACATCGCGGCGATCGTGGCGCGTCCGGAAACAGCGGTACGGGCCTTGTTGCGACGTGGAGTCGCGGCGATTCACCGAAATCTCACCTCCTCCGATTCCGATGTGGCTTCATGACCTCGAAAGATTCGGTGGATCTGCCGGTATCAGAACCGGTCGGCGAAACGATTGCCAGGGTAGTGAGTATTTCAGCCATTGATCCGACCGATCAGGAACTGGGCCTGCCCCCGGAGGTCCTTGCCGACCTCCGGGCTCATTTTCTGGTCGAACCGGATGAGCTGACTGCTCGCCGCCATCTCGGCCGCATCCTCGCCGCCCGAGATGAGCTGACGAAGACGGCCGCCGTCGCCCAACCACGCCGCCGCGTCTGGGCGACGGCGGCCGTCGCGTCTGCAATCTCCCTCTTCGGGACAGCCGGCATGGCCGCCGCAGGAGTACTTCCCGAGCCGATGCAGAACCTGGCCGCCGACGTGGTTGCGCCGATTGGCGTGGATCTGCCCCGGAAGGGCCCGATCGCCGCAGGAGAACCGTCGCCGGGATCGTCCACGGGGACTGGCCGCCAAACCGATCCGTCACCCACCACCCCGAATCCGGATCGCGCCCCCGATCTCACGGGTCCCGCGAGTTCGGGGTCGCCGTCAACGACGACGCCCCCAGTGACGGTGCCCGCCGAGCCGTCGCCGACGGTGCCTGATCCGATGTCGCCCACCCCTACGACCTCCATCGGTGGCACCCCTGAGGGAGGGGACGGCGCCGACTCGTCGAGCGCGCAACCAGGCGATGGCGCAGCGTCAACCGGAAACCCCGGTCACGGGAACAATGACGGCCAAGGCAACGGCAATGCAGGCGACAAGGGCGGCGGCGATTCCGACAAGGGCGAGCAGGACAAGGGCGAGCAGGACAAGGGCGAAAAGGACAAGGGCGAGCAGGACAAGGGCGAAAAGGGAAACTAGGACGTCGAGGGCCGTGTCGGCAGCGGGGTTAGGGGAGTTGGAGCACCGATGCGGCGTTCTCGTAGAGGAACTTGGGCCACACGTCGGCGTTGAACGGCACGCCGGGCATGTCGCCCCAGATGCGGTCGTAGGTGAGGCCAGCGGGGAAGTAGCCGGCGTAGATCACCTTGTGGGCGCCACGGGTGTTGGCGTAGTCGACGATCGCCCTGGGGTAGTGACGGGGGGCAAACGCGCTGGTGGAGTAGTAGAGGTTCGGCCACTTGATCATGAGCTTGACCGCGAGGTCGGTCCAGGGCTCGGCGCCGTGGCGCATCACGAACTTGAGCTCGGGAAAAAACCAGCACACCTCGTCGATGAGCTCCACCTTTTGCGGCGCCATCGGCACTCGTGGCCCGGGCACGCCGGCGCACACGAAGATCGGGATGTCGAGCTCCACGCACTTGGCGTAGATCGGGTAATACCGCTTGTCGTTGATCGGCACCTGGTAGCCCGCCGGGAAGGTCGTGGCGGCCACCACGCCGTAGGTGTCGTGCATCTCCATCAAGTACCGCACGGCGTCCATACCCGTGCTGGGGTCGATCTCCACGGAAGCCACGAATCGGTCGGGGTGTTCTTTGAGGGCCCGGACGGCGTCGGCACGATCGTGGCGCACCCCCACCATGGCCTTGCTCACACCGAATCGATCGAGGTTGTCGAGCACCAGCGTCACGGTGTCGACGTTGCTGTCCACTTCCGCGGGCAGGTCGGTGAACATGTACTGGGCCGGAAACGAAAACTCCTCCTTGCTTTCGCGGTCACGGAGGTGCGGGGCCAGGAACTTGTATGCCTCCCGCCGGTCCGCCTTCGGAAAGCCGAGCATCGTGTCGATGATGGGCAATCCGGCATACGGGGGAGGGGCATCGGGCTCAGCCATGGCCCCAATCTACGAGAGTGACCCAGCGTCGCCGAATAGTTGCGGAGTCACGGTCCGAGAACGTGTCCTCGATCGGCACGGCTCGCTCGGCCACGCGTCGCTCGGGCCTCGGGTCTGGGGATCTGCACACGATCTCCACACCACACGCGGGACTTCTGCAACGGTGGTTTCCTACGCTGTGGTCGAGGAGGACCGTGTGAGCAAGAGGATCGTGGTCGTAGAGGACGAGGAGGTCATCGCTTCGGCGGTGGCCGCGCGCCTGCGCAGCGCCGGTTTCGAGGTGGAGGTCGCCTTGGATGGGTTGCACGGTGTGGAACTGGTCGGCAAAGTGCAGCCCGATCTCGTGGTGCTCGACCTGATGCTCCCCGGCATCGACGGGCTCGAGGTCTGCCGCCGGATTCAAGCCAACCGCCGAGTGCCCGTGCTCATGCTCACCGCCCGCGATTCCGAGACCGACCTCCTCATCGGGCTCGCCGTCGGTGCCGACGACTACCTCACCAAACCGTTCAGCCCGCGTGAGCTCGTAGCCCGGGTCCAGGCGATCTTGCGGCGGGTCGAATCGGCGGCGCAGCCAACGATCGCCGACCTCCACGTGGGCGACATCGATCTCAACATCCCTGGCCGTCGGGTGCTCCGGGACGGCATCGAGATCCACCTGACCCCCACCGAGTTCGAGTTGCTGGCGTTTCTGGCGCAGCGTCCCGGAACGGTGTTTACGCGTGAGCAACTTCTTTCCGACGTATGGGGCTATCACGACGGCTCCGGTGCCC
>Ga0335397_10012863_pt1 | contig 10224 bp, 9 predicted proteins | sample MAT04_FD_205740 | JGI IMG/M metagenome (GOLD analysis project Ga0335397, IMG submission 205740) | Freshwater microbial communities from Lake Fryxell liftoff mats and glacier meltwater in Antarctica - MAT-04 (spades assembly) (version 2) ...
TTATCGTTAACACCCAAAACGATGGTTTTTATTTCCGGTGATTTTGGTGGAGCTGACAATAATACTTTTTTAGCTCCCGCTGCAACATGCAGCATTGCCGACTTGGTATCCAGGAAATGTCCGGAAGATTCGAGCACCAGATCTATATTCATGTCCTTCCAAGGAAGATTTGCCGGATCTTTTTCCGCAAAAACCTTAATTCGCTTGCCATTAATGATCAGATCACCGCCTTCAATAAACACTTCGCCGCTAAATTTGCGGTGAATTGAGTCATATTTAAACAGATGGGCAAGTGTTTCCACGTCGGTAAGATCGTTGACTGCCACTACATCAACATCATTTTTTTCGAGGACTCTGCGGAGGAAAATTCTTCCAATACGCCCAAATCCATTGATTGCTATTCGATAGTTACTCATAATTGTGGTGTAAATTTAGGGGCTTCGCGATAATTATTTCGCAGAAACTTTTACAAAATGTTTTTTTGCGCTACTTTTGCACTCTCTTTTGAGAAAAAGGCCCGTTCATCTAGGGGTTAGGATACAAGATTTTCATTCTTGGTACAGGGGTTCGATTCCCCTACGGGCTACTAACATTTATTAAAAGACCAATTAGCATTTTAGCTTATTGGTCTTTTTTTTAACCCTAAAAACATTAATAATGACAATGTTTGTTTACGCCCTAAAAAACAAAATTAATAATGAAATTTATGTAGGTATTTCGAATGATCCTGAACGTAGATTAATTGAACACAATGTTGGAAAAAATAGATACACTAAAGCATTTATGCCATAGACTATTTTTTTTTCTGAATCTTGTGAAGGTTATGATACAGCCAGGAAACGTGAAATTTATTTCAAATCTGCCGCAGGAAAAAGAAAACTTCGACTAATTTGATTTTCATTCCAAGTAAGGGGTTCCCTCCTCGTTACTTAACTGTCGCAAAGCAAGGCCAATTTATCTTGGGGTTAGACTACTCGCCGCTAACGCAAAAAAAACTCCTTTATTTTACCAGCACATACACATTATCTGTATTACCTCTTTTAAAACAATAATTTGAATCAAATGAAAAATCAAGTGGAGTCGTATTAAATGATTGCTCAAAAAACGTTTTTGCCATTTCTTGCACGTTATAAAAACAAAAGGGTGGTGAAATAAATTTTGTTTTAATGCGATACCTAAGCATTTCTGCATCAGGATCTGCACTCAAATGAAAATTTCCCATTTGAATTAAATAGGCAGATGCTGTGTCTTTTTTCATCAAGGTGGTCACTGTATTTTCAATAATATTTTCCCGCTGCGGTACATAATTATATAAAATATCCTCGGACGTTTTTCCATACCCGAATATATATCCGGTTATAATCCGCATCACGTATTCATAATCATTTCCGTAAAAGTTTTTCAGGGCTTCTTGCGCCTGAGCGCTTGTAGTAGAAAGTTTGAATAAAATATACAAATTATAATTTGTATATTCATCAGGTGCAATAAGAGACTGTATAACAGCACCCAAAAAAGGTGTAATTGTATCATTACATTGGGGTAAACTGTCTAAAAGTTTTATGCCTACATTAAGATCATTCCATGGCGGAAATAATTTTCCTGTTTGGTAAGGCGGTTCATAATATTTTTGAAAGTGTTCGTAAAAACTTAATGCATACAATGTCATCAACATTTGAGGAACATAAGAATTTAAAACCACGTCAATGCAATTTATTGTAATATCATTATGCTTCAAATAAATATTACGCAAAGATTTTAATTTACTCGACTCATAGTCTTGCTGATTAAAAATAGAAATCCAGGATGTATCACCGGTTACAATATATTTATTAAAAAAATATTCAAAGCTTACACTCGATTCAAGAAAAAAATGTTTAACATTGCAATTATTAACCAGATAATTTCTTAATTCGTCTTCAGCAGCCATTGTATTCAAAATGGTTTGTTCATCAGCATGGATGTACTTTTTAGCATCAAGATGAAAATCTCCGAGCATATATACCTGTCTATCTATTGGAATTTGTAATGCTTTGTTTAACTTACATTCGTTTTGTCCCAAGCAAAAAGTAAATTCCGATATAAAAAAATAAAGGATGAAGATTTTTTTCATGAATTAAAAGTAAGCATTTTGTTACACATGGGCGGCGTATCAAACTTTCATTATGAAAACAAAAAATCATAATTCTAAATAATGACTCCATGTTTTTTTACCACGGCTTCAAAATCAGCACAATTTAGGGAGGCGACATTTAGCAAACCCATTTATAGTAGATGCAATGTTATCAGCGGTTTTCATACCTATATAGTATACCGCAAGGTCTGTAAAATGTTCAGATAAATATATGAAAAATCACACAATTGGTAGATTTTTTAACACATTGCTGACAGTGGGTCAATTTCAATTTCTTATTGTTCTTATTAAAAGATGAGAATTCGAAATTGACTCGCTAATGAAGTGTCTGTTAGAAAGGGCCTTTTAGCGAGGTGGAACTTATGCTGGAACGAAACGAAAAGAATTAGAAATAAAACCTACCCAAAAAAAGATATTGAAATAAAAAAATAGTAAAAAGCCTCACTTTAATTCCAATAAATAATTTTTTAACCAATACTATACTAATAACCTACCTGCTCACCAAAACATATGAAATCCTTTATATTTATATCTATTTGCAATAGAATATCACTTGTACAATTTGGAAACTGTAGCAATAAATTAAATTTTTCCTATACAATATTTGGATCTCCTCATGAAATGAATAATCAGTATAATCACATTCCAAACATAAACGCCAACTCAATTCCTATTGAAGTATAACTTGTTTTTTGTTCTCCAGTATATCCTGTAAGTCTTTTTTCTGAAACAGTATAAAAATTATATACACTTAATCCATACATATAATATCCTGTCATACGCATGCGGTTACCTTCGTCTTTATTTAAATTAACATAAAATCCTGATTGCGCTTTCAATGCAACAGAATAACCTCTAAAAAAATGAAAATTTGTGGAGGGTAATAATTCCAGATAGCTGTCACCTAAGCCCGTATCTGAAACATCACATTTTGCATTTGCTGAATTAATAACAAAACTTCCTCCTATCAGGAAGAAATTTACCGGTAAATAATTTGCGCCGAAGTAAAAATTGATATCTGAATTAACGTAATAAAGCAAATTAGCGGTATCGGAACCAATCTCCTCTGCTGATCGGGTGTAACCTCCTCCTGCATCGAATTCCAGTTTGTTTCTTCCAAATAACACCCCAAAACCAATTCCCATTCCTTGATTAATGTTGAGTACAGAATTCAGGTTGATACTATCAGAAATATCTCCAAAATATGCCTCTAACACTGGCCTTTCAGCCTGCACATAATGAAGACCAATTTTAAAAGATGCATTTGATTGACAGAATGATTCACATATTATGGTAATATATACCATTAGAAGCAAATATTTTTTCATACATACGTTTTGCCTTTTTATTAACTTCGGGCTATTTTTAGTGTTTTAGCAATATTAGGCATTAATTCTGATAAAAAAAATAGACCGAAATTCATCAGAGCAAATTTGAACATTGCGAGTAATGTCATTAAAAACCACAACATAGGTCACCTAAATAAAATCCATTTAGGCCTAACTTTCCAATATAAAATATTACCAATCAACAACATTAAGTTATGAAAAAATATCTTATTTTATTTATTGCGTTTATAATTATTCCCATCATCAATTCTTGTGGAGATATAGAATTTATAAACGACAATTCTCTTGTTGGCACATGGCGCATAACCTCCTTTGTGATGGATGGATATGATATTACAGATCAGTTTAGCGGATGTATCATCACTTGTAAAGACGATGGAACCATGATAGTTTTAGGGGACGGAAAAACGTATTATTGCAACTGGGAATGGAACGATGTCAGCCATTCAGAATGTTATATTCAATTACACAACTGCGACCAACAATTGATTATATGGCAACTTCAAAATGTATGGAATATTACAGACCACAATGAGAATATTTGCAGCTTTGACTCGAAGGCCTCGATGCACCATAATAGCATGTTTTGGACAAGAACAGAATGAACAGATTATTTGTTAGTATTTATTAAACCTTATTCATATACAAACTTAATTAAATTAGACTATTGTTAAATTGAATTACCTTATCTCCCAAACGAATCATAATACTTCACAGCATGTTGCTCATATCGTTTGAGTAGCTCTATATTTTGTTTTTCAATTGGAGTAAGACTCTTTGTGATATTAATAGAAACAGGCATATACCATTCCACTGCATGGTCGAAAAGAAAACGCATTTTTCTGTTTTTAAATGAATAACCATGTCGGGCATAAATAGAATTTCTCAATACCTCCAGGTCTGCCTGATACATATTTTCCACATCCTTTGTTTTTAATAAAACTTTGGAAGCATTATATTTAAAAATATCGTCTGTTAGCGATTCGGCAATAGACGAAGTATCTGTTTCTTTATAAGTGCCGTATAATCCTTCGTAGGTGAGATATTCGGGAAGTTCCAGATCAGGATTGTAAACGAAAGTTCGAAGTTCCAATTCATATTCTCGTTCTGTTACTGCAAGGTTTTGATCGTTAGATTTCCAATTACCTTTAATTTTTTTAGCATTTGCATTTATTTCAAAGGTAAACGCACCGTCATATTTATCGTCGCCCGGTTCTTTTGCATTAACTTTAAAGATATTGTCATCTGATTTTGCATAAGTGCCTTTGAACGGTCGCATATTTCCGGCAACTATACTATGTCCGTAACAAACTGTTTCACTTAACGAATCAATGGATATAGTGATCTTATTGGTGTACATCACATCCTTTTTTTCATCATATTGCGAAGCTTCAAAATATCCGGTATAATACCCTTCAATTCCAAATTCATTTTTGAAGGTATGTATATTGACGGTACTGGAAGCAAATGAAAAATTACTGCTTATATTTCCAGTTTTATTTTTTTCGTTGGTACAGGAAACAACAAAAAACAGCAGTGTGATAAAAGAGATCTGTTTCATTTTTTTATTTTTTTATAGATGATAATTTCCGCGATAACTAAATTTAAACCCCAACCCAACCATGCCACTATCATATAAACATCCATTGGTCGGGGATGGAATATTTCTATCAGTGTCCATTTCCAGGCTCTCAGGGTTATGGCAGATAAAGTTAACGCAAAACTGCGGTACATCCATATTTTATGGGCGACAAAATTTTTCTTTCTGGCATTTGTGTAAGCCTGCAACGTAAACCACCACCAGAGTACAGCTAAAATGCAGAATGCAAGTTGAGAGCTCAATCCGCCATTTGCGTAAAGTCCGATAATGAATCCGGAGGGTGCACCAAGAACAAGTATGGAAAAAACATAGATCCTTCCGTTGATCCTGTGAAAGGGCTTAAAATATTTTTGGATGTATTTGGAGAATTGTGTGAATCCCGCAGGCAAAGCTAAAATTGCTGTGAAAACGTGTATATAAAAAGCGGGTAAATACCATTGTATATTTATATAATCTTGTTTAATCCCTAAAAAAGCAGTGTCGGTTCCTGCAGGGATATATTGCAAAACGATACCCATCATGAGTATTACAAAACCAAAATACGTAAAGAGAAGAAGGGTATTTAATAAAGTTATTTTGTGGGTTGTGGTTTTCACCTTGTAAAGTTATGTTTTTTTGAATGCCCCGGCGGTGTCTCCTTAAATAAATTACATTTTAATTTAATCAATTCATAAATGGCACGCCGCAGGAATTGGGACAAAAATGTTGCGGTGATTAGTGATAGAAGTTGTCGCTTAATGTTCAGCAGCGTCTCACCATTTTAGATTAAGTGAAACTTATTTTAATTATTTTTTTTCACGCAGAGAGGCAGAGGGCGCTGTGGTAGAATGTTCACGAATATCTTGTTTGAATGCTCCGGCGGTGTCTCCATAAATAAATTACATTTTAATTTAATCAATTCATAAATGGGACGCCGCCGGAATTGGAACGAAAATGTTGCGGTTATTCGTGATAGAAGTTGTCGCTTAATGTTCAGTAGAGAATATTTGATGGATATTGCTATCGCAAATGCAACTATTAATTACGAACATTACATGGATTCCGTTGAAAATTCATTTTGGGCAGCTTACCTTTCACATTGCTTAGAAAACGTAAATGATGCATTCAGGGTAGAAAGACCCATGAATGAATATCATTATACACTTTACTACTACGACCAATCAGGAAATTTAACACAGACAGTGCCTCCTGAAGGAGTAGATATGTTAGATGCAACTGAGATTGATAATCAGGCTGCCTTTAGGGAAGATGGAACAGGTAGCGGACAATATCCAACCCATACCCTATCTACAAGATATTATTACAATACGTTAAATCAATTAATAAAACAGTTCACGCCGGACGGAGACTCTACGTTTTTTTGGTACGATAGATTAGGAAGAATTATAGTATCACAAAACGCAAGACAAAAATTAAATGATCACTATTCCTTTACAAAATATGATGCTCTCGGTCGAATCATGGAAACCGGACGTCTAACTCAGTCAACTGACATGACTTTTGCAATTGCCCTTGATAATGTTGACCTCGCAACCTGGATCGATGATGGAACTTCAAAATCTGAAATTAGTCATACCTATTACGATAATGCTGCACTACCTGTTGAAATTCATTTTAAAAATAGTGAACAAACGAATCTTAGAAATCGTATTGGAAGTGTAACCTGGGAGAGTGCAGATGATGCAGATTCGCTTACTTATGATTATGCAACACACTACAGCTATGACATTGCTGGAAATGTTTACACCCTTGTTCAGGAACTAGGCGGATTAAGAGCCACTGAAAATTCTTTCAAACGAATGGATTATGAGTATGACCTTATAAGTGGAAAAGTAAATAAAGTTTCATACCAGCCCGATTCAGCTGATGAATTCTATCATCAATATTTATATGATGCCGATAACCGATTGATTTCTGCACTTACAAGTCGCGATGGACATCGATGGGAATATGATGCTAATTATTTATACTATAAGCATGGTCCATTGAGAAGAAGTGAAATTGGTGAAAGGCAAGTTCAAGGTATGGATTATGCCTATACATTACAAGGATGGTTAAAAGGAATGAATAGTGAAGGTAGAGACCAAGGAAAAGATATGGGTTCGGATGGAAAAACAACAGGTGCACACAAATTATTCGGAAGAGATGTGGCAAGTTTCGTTTTGAGTTATTTCGAAGGAGATTATAGATCAATCGGATTAAATAAATTTACAGCCACATATTCAACAGGTGCAGGTTTTGGCGCCAGTAGTCCGTCCTTATATAATGGAAACATCAGGAAGGCTACATACAGTCTTGCAAATCTTACCGATCAGGTACTTGGATATGCATATAAGTATGATCAGTTAAATCGGTTAATCAGTATGGATGCATGGTTCAATTTCAATTCAGGTAGTTATGCATGGCCTGGATCAGGTAGTGCATCTAGCAAATTAAAAGAAAGGGTTACTTATGATGCAAACGGCAATATTTTAACATATACCCGTCATGGATACAGCCCTGTCAATATGGATAGCTTAGCTTACATGTATTATACAAATACCAATAAGCTAAAAAGAGTTGATGATGTGGTAAGTTCGGGAAGTTATTCTATAGATGTTGATGACCAGAGTGGCAATAATTATGGATATGATGCAACAGGAAATATGGTTGTCGATACTGCGGAAGAAATTAGCATCATTAAGTGGACCTTAATGGGTAAAGTCGATAGTATTGGAAGATTTGGAACGAGCTCAAAAGCCGAATTGAAATTTTATTATGATGCAATGGGTAACAGAGTAGGAAAAGTTGTGTATGACGGGGCAGAAGTTACAAAAACGTGGTATGTTCGCGATGCACAAGGAAATATTATGGCTGCATATCAAGAATCAAATGACACTTTGCTTTGGACCGAGCAACATATTTATGGCTCCAGCCGTTTAGGTTATTGGCAACCAGATTCAGTCATGTATCCAAAACCCGTCTTAGTCACCACCGACACATTCAGATATCATATTAAAGCAGGTGATAAATTATATGAAATTGTGAATCATTTAGGCAACGTATTGGCAACCTTTACAGATAGAAAAATTCCTAAAGAAACAGGTACACCAAATGGAATTGCAGACTACTATGTTGCAGACATCGCCACAGTTCAAGATTACTATCCGTTCGGGATGGTAATGCCAGGACGGAACTGGACGGCTGCAAGTGCTGATGGGTATAGGTACGGGTATAATGGAAAGGAAGGCGATGGTGAAATAAAAGGGGATGATAATAGTTTGGATTTTGGAGCTAGGATTTATGACCCGAGAATTTGTAGATGGCTTTCAGATGATCCTTTATATAATCCTAATGAATCGCCATTTATTGCATTTACTAATAATCCGATTTGGTTTTTAGACCCAAACGGCAAATCTATAGAAACTGGAACAAATTGGGAAGGTTCTGATATGCAAGAAACGTATAATAACCTCTTAAAATTAACTTCATTTAAGGAACTTACAAACAGGTTTCTTGAAGGAACAGATACGGAAAAGCGCACTAGGAATATTACTTTAAATGTTGAAAGTGATGATCCACTTAATAAGGGCTCTTTTGCTAGAACAAACTCGAATGCAACAGCTATGCTTGCATACCCATCACTATATCTTGCAGGTGAGCATTCAACCTATTTCTTTGTCAATGAACCTGCGAAATGGTCTGGAGGTAATGCATTAAATGATATCGGTAGAGCCCAATTAATTGCACATGAATTATCCCATGCAAATAGTTATTATGAAATTGAAACTAATGATATTTATCAGGATGGTGAGGCAGCATTAGCATATGGTGGTTATATTACAACAATACAAACAATTTTAACAGAATATGTAAAAGCAAATGATATCAAAGACATTTCAGAAATGGATATAAAAGCTCTAAGTGTCGTGGGAGTAGACATTATTGATAAAGACTCTCACATTATTCCTCAAATAGAGCAGATTACAATTGATTATTATACTGCTAAAACCGGCGAATCAATTGATAAATCTTCCTCAAATTATAAACAAAATTTAATAAAAGAATTTCAAAATATGAGAGATGATGCCTTACAACTTATGACAACACCTGAGGGAGGAGACGATGAATAGTAGACTATATTTTGTAATTTGCATTTCTGCTATTTATATAAATTCGGTATATTCACAAAATGATACTGTTAGACTGAAATTTCTATCTGATAGTTGCAAATATCAAATTTCAAAAACCAGAATAATTATAAATGATTCAACATATGTTGATTTACTTGGTGAAAGGTCTGATACCTTAGAACTTATAAATCGAGGTGAGAAATTGAGACTAAGGAGTGGAGACACATCATATTTATTAATGGATATAAAAACAGATTTCTTGCCCGGTTCTTCCATTTTTCATTATTACTACTTCGGATTCCCTGAAGCTGATTACGATTATAATTCAAATGAATTATATTTCAATTATAAAGAAAGAATGATAAAAAACGTTATTATATACGTACCAAAGTCAATTGTTACTTCTAATAAAACCACTACCTACTATTATTATGTCCTTGGGGAGTGTTTTCCACTAAATCGTGAATGTATTGAAGCTCAAATACTTAATGGCAATTTCAAAATAGTTGGGTTTGAACCTGACATTGGAATTGTAGAATATGATTGGAGCGGGCGCGGATGCAGATATAGGATTTCAGAAGATTCTTACAATTTAATTTTAAAAAATCACTAGATGGGGTCTATTTGGCTGGAATTTCCATCCGACCAACCATATCTTGCACAATTAAAAATATCTGCTTCCCTTTGCATGTATGACTATAGATATCAAACCAAGAAAATCAATTCTGAACAAACTTTTTTTAGATTTGTAATTAAGATTTACCACTTTGAACCATTTCCATCGCCAGAAGTTTTTCCACCTCCAAATTGAGTTGAATCAGATTTGTTACTTTCTATAGAAATTGATGTTTTTACCCTTTCAGGTTTGTCAGCAATTACCATTAAAAATATAAATGAAAGTAAACAAATAGTCAAAAACATCCATTCATTCTTAAAGATAATAATTGGAGTAAATATGGAAAAAGCCTGCAAAAGAAAAAGAACCAACCTAAATATCAAAATGATGAAGAATTCATGAACGAGTACAACGAT
>Ga0335397_10012867_pt1 | contig 10223 bp, 8 predicted proteins | sample MAT04_FD_205740 | JGI IMG/M metagenome (GOLD analysis project Ga0335397, IMG submission 205740) | Freshwater microbial communities from Lake Fryxell liftoff mats and glacier meltwater in Antarctica - MAT-04 (spades assembly) (version 2) ...
CACCCACTCTCGCTGCCGCCTGAGATCAAGCAGCATTTGGACCTGACCAGCGGTCGCGATCGAGGGCGAATCTACCGCGTGGTTCCGGACGGATTCCGCCAGCCAACGATCCCAAACCTGGCCGCAGCCTCGACCGCTGACCTGGTCGCCACGCTCGCCAATCCCAATGGTTGGCACAGAGACACCGCGGCCCGGCTGTTGTATGAGCGGCAAGACAAAGCCGCCGCGCCGGCGCTCAAAACACTGGCGACGGATTGCCCCCTGCCCGAGGGTCGGATGCACGCCCTCTACGCGCTCGCCGGGCTCGATTCGCTCTCATCGGACATCTTGCTCGCGGCGTTTTCGGACAAACATCCCAAAGTGCGACAGCACGCCGTGCGTTTGAGCGAAGCCGCCGCTAAGGGCTCTGCCGAAATTCGCGATCGCTGGTTCGCATTGGCAAAGACCGAGCCCGACGCCGAAGCGCGCTATCAGTTACTCTTCAGCCTGGGCGAGATCACCGCCGACGGCCGAGACGCGGCGCTGGCGGACCTCGCGCGACGCGGCGCCGACGATCGCTGGATGCGACTAGCGCTGATGAGCTCACTGGCGGCCGGCGTCAATGTCATCTTTGCGGATCTGATCGCCGATGCGACGTTTCGTCAGACGGATGGAGGCGCCACCGTATTATCCGCCTTGGCCGCGCAAGCCGGAGCAAGTGGTCGCGAGGCCGATATCTCGGCCGTGTTGGCCTCGGTCGAAACCCTCTCCGGCGCCGAGTCCGGACTGGCCGGGACGCTGATCCGCGGATTGGGCGAAGGAGCCGCGCGGCGTGGTGGCTCGCTCGATAAGCTCCTGGCGCGTGACACCACAGGCAAGGCCGCCAAGATTCTCAATCAACTCATCGAGGACGCCCACAAGTCGGCCGTCGACTCAGCGCGCAAACCGGCCGATCGAGCAGCGGCCGTGGCGGTGCTAGCGCTTGGGCCGGCCGAAGGAGCGCTCGCTGCGCTCAAAACTTTGGTCGATCATCGCCAACCGCAAGAAGTGCAAGGCGCCGCGCTGACGGCGCTCGCGCGACGGAGCGAGCCCGAAGTAGCGGCGATTCTGCTCGACGCCTGGCCCGCGCTCAGCCCTCGGATGCGAGCCCAGGCGACCGAGGCGATGTTCGCTCGCACGGATCGGCTGCAAGCACTGCTGGACGCGATTGAAGCCGAGAACTTCAAACCGTCCGACGTCGAGCCAGCCCGCGCGCAGCAGCTCCTCGCTCATTCGGACGCCAAGATTCGCGAGCGCGCTGGCAAACTGCTGGCCAGCGTCAAGCTCGGGCGTCGACAAGACGTTGTCGCCGCGTATCGGCCCGTCCTCGATCTCAAAGGGGATGCGAACCGTGGCCGTGAACACTTTAAAAAGGTTTGCGCCGCCTGCCACCGCGTGGATAACGTAGGCTATGAAATTGGCGCGAACCTGATCGCCTTCAAAAACCGCGGCGCCGAGGCGATCCTGACCAACGTCCTCGATCCGAATCGCGAAGTGAATCCGCAGTACGTGAATTACGCCCTGACCACGGACGATGGCCGCACGATCACCGGCATGATCGATAGCGAAACCGCGAACAGCGTCACCCTCAAGCGCGCTGAGGGAGTCACGGACACCGTGCTCCGCGCCAATATCGAAGAACTGGTCGCCACCGGCCTTTCGATCATGCCGGAAGGGCTGGAACAACAGCTCGATAAGCAAGCCCTGGCCGACTTGCTGGCGTATTTGATGAGCGTGAAATAACCGTCGTCCATTCGACATCAGCAACCCGAGAAATCAACATGACGCGATCGCAGCCCATCCAGTGTTTTGGTTTCTCGCGCGTGGCGGGCGTGCTGGCCTCGCTTACGTTTCTGTTCCTCGTCCAAGATTGCTCTGCCGAAGGTTGGAAGGCGGGCGCCGCGCGGGTGGTGATTACGCCGGCCGAGCCCATGTGGATGAGCGGCTACGCCAGCCGAGATCACGCGGCCGAAGGCAAGCTCCACGATCTGTGGGCCAAGGCGCTCGCGGTCGAAGATCCAACCGGCGCCCGGCTGGTGCTGGTCACGGTCGACCTGGTCGGCATCGATCGGCAACTATCGCTGGACGTGCGCGACAAAATTGCAGAGCGCCACAAGCTCGAAAAGAAACAGATCGCCATCTGCTGCTCGCACACCCACACCGGTCCTGTCGTCGGCCGCAATCTGCGGGCGATGTACTTTCTGGAAGACGCGCAGTCCAAACTCGTTGACGCCTACACGGACACGCTCGCAGCCAAACTCGTGGAGCTCGTGGGCCAGGCGATTGAAAAACTGGCGCCGGCCGAACTCTCCTGGGCAAATTCCGAATGCACATTCGCGGTCAATCGTCGGACGAATGTCGAAGCCGACGTGCCGCGGCTGATCGCCGAAGGACAACTCAAAGGCCCGGTCGATCATCAGGTCCCGGTCCTGGCCGTGAAAGACCCGCAGGGCCGGCTGACCGCCATCGTCTGCGGGTACGCCTGTCACGCCACGGTGCTGAGCTTCTTTCAATGGTCGGGAGATTATCCTGGTTTTGCGCAGATCGAACTGGAGAAAGCGCATCCGGACGCCATCGCATTGTTTTGGGCAGGCTGCGGCGCCGATCAAAATCCGCTGCCGCGCCGCGATGTCTCACTGGCAGAAAAATACGGCCGGCAATTGGCCGCGTCGGTCGAACAAGCCCTGGCCGGAAAGCTGACGCCCATCGCCGGACGATTGGCAATGAGCTACGCCGAGATCGACCTGCCGCTGGCGACGCTGCCGACAACGGAAGAGTTGAAAAAACAGGCGGAGTCGAGCGATAAGTATTACGCAGCGCGGGCGAAACTACTGCTGGCCCAAATCGCCGCCGGGCAACCCCTCTCGCAAACCTATCCCTATCCAGTGCAAATCTGGCGACTGGGCGACGGCCCAACGTGGGTCACGCTGGGGGGCGAGGTCGTCATCGATTACGCGCTCCGCATCAAGCAAGAGCTAACGCCCGGCGCTACGTGGATCGCCGGCTACTCGAACGACGTCATGGCCTACATCCCCTCGCGCCGCGTCCTGACCGAAGGGGGCTACGAAGGCGGCGGCGCCATGGTCTACTACGGCCTGCCAACCACCTGGGCGCCCGAAGTCGAAGAACGCATCGTGCAAGAAGTCAAACGCCAGGCAGCGACAACGATCCCCAAGTGATCGCAAATCCCAGCGCGAAGCTTCAGTGAGGAATCTTCGCGCATAGATCTGCGTCCGGCGTCCCCACTACTCCTTCGCGCGCTCCAAATACTCTCCGGTCCGGGTGTCGATGCGGATCAGTTGTCCGCTTTCGACAAATGCTGGCACCAGGATCTCGGCGCCGGTCTCCAGCTTGACGGGTTTGGTCAGGTTGGTGGCCGTGTTGCCGCGGACGGCTGGCTCGGCGTATTCGATCTTCAGGATCACGTGGTTCGGCGGCGTGACCGAGATGGGATTGTTGTTAAACAACACCATGCTGCAGACCATGCCTTCTTTGATCCATTTCCAAGCGTCGTCCACTTGGGCGGCGGTCAGCTCGTACTGCTCGTACGACTCATTGTCCATGAAGACAAAGTTCTCGCCTTGGCGATAGAGATACTGCGCGGCGATTTCCGTCACGTCGGCCGCCTCAAGGGAGTCGCCCCCCTTGTACGTCCGCTCCAGGATCGTGTTGCGGATCAGGTTCTTCATCCGGCACTTGTAAAGCGCGTTTCCTTTGCCAGGTTTGACAAAGTTGCACTCGACCATGATGTACGGATCGCCCTCGATCTGGATTTTGATGCCCTTCTTGAAGTCGCTGGTCGAATAGCTCGCCACGGTGATTGTCCTGTTTTGCTGCCGAGAGATGAAAAGTTATGCTACGTTTACTCTTGCAGGCTCCGCGGCAGACCCAGGGGCAGGGCCCAGGTTCGGCTGGCGGAACCGCGTTGTATTGAAAGCGTTGTATCGGAAACTGGGCCGCATGGGCGTGTCGTCGCCCCGCCGGCGGATTAGGCCCGAGGACCAGTTCCAAGGGCGGGCCCCAAGGAACAGCCCAACCGGTCAGAACCGCGGCGCGGATGCGTCTCGCAGGAACTCGATCCGGTCGCAAACCGCCCTGGCAGTGCCGTCCGCAGCCGTGGCGCCGTGCCTGTGCGTCCGAAGGCGTTACGCCACGCGTCGCTCGCCCAAAACCCCCGTTGGCCCCCAAATCGTTCCGATGACCATCTTAGCGAGCGAAATCGATTCTGTCCGCCCCAACTGCGGATCCACCGAACCCGAATGGCAAAAAGAGGTTAAGCTCGCCATTCGGGACCCGGCGGAGCTCTGCCGGCGGCTGGCGCTCCCCCTCTCGGTCGCCCAGCGGGCTGCGGAGTCGGCCGGGAGCTTTCCGCTTTTCGTCCCGCGCCCCTATCTCAGCCGGATCCAGCCGGGCAATCTGTCCGATCCGCTGCTGCGGCAAGTCCTGCCGATAAGCGACGAACTGGTCGAGACGCCTGGCTACGTCGCAGACCCGCTCTCCGAGGAGCAGGCCACGCGCGCCCCCGGCTTGTTGCAAAAATATCGCGGCCGCGCGCTATTGATTACCACCGGCGCCTGCGCGATCCATTGTCGCTATTGTTTCCGTCGGCATTTTCCCTACGCCGAGGCGCCCAAGTCGCTCGCCTCGTGGGAGCCGGCGATTGCGCAGATCGCAGCCGATCCGACGATTGACGAAGTCATCCTCAGCGGCGGCGATCCACTCATGCTGGTCGACGCCACGCTCGCGGCCCTCGTCGAGCGGCTGGCAGCCATTCCCCATCTGCGCCGGCTGCGCGTCCACTCGCGCTTGCCAATTGTGATTCCACAGCGTGTGACAGACCGCATGCTCGGCTGGCTGACCGGCAGTCGATTAACACCCGTCGTGGTCGTGCACGCAAATCACTCGGCCGAGCTCGATGACGCAGTTGCCCTCGCGCTCGCCCGCTTGATCGAAGCCCGCGTGCTGGTCCTCAATCAGGCAGTCTTGCTCCGTGGCGTCAACGATTCGGAAAGCGCGCTGGTGGAACTCTGCGAGCGATTGATCGACCTGCGCGTCGCGCCGTATTACTTGCATCAACTAGACGCGGTGGCCGGCGCCGCACACTTTGCCGTCCCCGAAAGCCAAGGCCTGGCATGGATCGAACGACTACGCGCCCGGCTACCAGGCTACGCCGTGCCGCGCTACGTTCGCGAGACGCCCGGCGCCACCAGCAAAACCCCCATCCTCTGATTCTTCGTTTCTCTTATCGGGTCCACTGTCTCTCGTCCGCAAGGCGCGCTTTGCCGTTGCCCGTTGTTCTGATTGCTCTGCCGCCGAAAGTCTCCCCCCATGAAACGCATCGCCTGGCTGACAGATCTGCATCTGAATTTCTTGACGCCGACGGAGCTGAGCGCGTTTCTGGCGAAGCTAACGGAGATCCGCGCTGACGCCGTGCTGGTTAGTGGCGACATCGCCGAATCTCGCGACGTGACACAGTTTTTGCAAAAGTTAGCGGATGCCGCCGGATCGACCGTTTACTTCGTCCTCGGCAATCACGACTACTACTTCAGCAGCATCCGCGCCGTGCGCGAGGCCATCGTGGAACTCTGCGAGCAAGATCCTCGCCTCATCTGGCTGAACAACGCCGGCGTCGTGGAACTGACGCCCCAGGTGGGCCTGGTAGGGCACGACGGCTGGGCCGACGCCCGGCTGGGGGATTACGAACGCTCGCACGTCATGATGAATGACTACGTTTTGATCGAGGAATTCGCCGGCGTCGACAAGCAGACCCGCTGGCCGCTGCTGCACGCACAAGCCGACGCGGCCGCGGAGCAAATGCGGCAAGTCCTTCCCAAGGCGCTCGATCGCTACGAGCGCGTAGTGCTGGTGACGCACGTGCCGCCGTTTCGGGATGCCTGCTGGCACGAAGGAACAATATCGGACGATGAGTGGCTCCCCCATTTCACGTCCAAGGCGATGGGGGACGCGCTGCTGGAGATCATGGCGGACTATCCAGATCGCAGGCTGATCGTCCTTTGTGGCCACACCCATGGCCGTGGCGAAACCCATCCGGCGGACAATCTCGTCGTGCTGACCGGCGGCGCGGAATATGGCAATCCGGAAATCCAACGCGTCTTTGAGTTCGAGTGAGGCGACGCATGGCAGATCGTCCGGCATCCGATGAGACCGCGCGATGGCGCCCAACCGCTAGTTGGGACATGCTCCGTCGCCGCGCGGAATTGCTCGCGCAGCTCAGGGCGTTCTTCGTTACGCGCGGATTTCTGGAAGTCGAAACGCCGCTCCTCTCGCAAGACACCGTGGTCGATCGCCACTTGGACCCGTTTGCCGTAATCGCCCCCGGCGCGCAAGCGCACGCGGACCAGTCGAAGGCAAAACCGCGCTGGTTGCAAACGTCGCCTGAGTTTGGCATGAAGCGATTGATGGCGGCCGGCGGCGAGGCGATCTTTCAGGTCACCCGCGCGTTCCGACAAGAAGAACTCGGCCCGCTGCACAACCCGGAGTTTACGATCGTCGAGTGGTATCGCCGCGGCGATGATCTGGCGGCCGGCATGCAACTCCTCTCCGACCTGTGCGAGACCCTCCTCGGCCGCGGCCCGGCGGCGCGGCTTTCGTACCAAGACGCGTTTTTGCAATTCGCCGGAATCGATCCACTGCTGGCCAGCACCGCGGACATTGTCGCGTACGCGCGAGCGCGCGGCGTCACGGCGCCAGACAGCATGGCCGCCGAAGATCGAGACGGCTGGCTCGACCTGCTATTAGTATCGCTCGTCGAACCACAATTGAACTTGGATCCGCCAACGATCTTGCACAGTTATCCACCTTCGCAAGCGGCGTTGGCCGTAGTGCAAAACACCCACCCTCCGGTGGCCGAGCGGTTTGAGCTCTACGCCGGCGGCATGGAACTGGCCAACGGCTATCACGAACTGCTCGATCCGGCGGTCCTGCGCCAGCGCAATCGCCAGAACAACGCCGACCGCGCGGCCGACCGCAAGCCGACGCTCCCAGAGGAGAGCCATCTGCTGGCCGCGATGGAAGCCGGATTGCCTGCCTGCGCAGGCGTCGCCCTCGGTTTCGATCGCGTGGTGATGCTGGCGACCGGGGCCAAGCGGATCGAAGAAGTGATCGCGTTTCCGTTCGATCGCGCGTAAACAGCGCGCATTTCGCCGTAGCGCTCGACCTGCGTTAGCAACGCGCTCGCGTTAGCAGCCTGTTGATTTTCTCGACAGGCTGCGACCTCACATGGATGTGAGGACAAAATAGCGACGTAAGTCGTTATTTTGCGAGCCTCGCGAAGCTTTGCTTTGCGCCGGGCGAGGTTGAAAAACGTCACGACGGCGTTTTTCAACAGGCAGTTAGCCGATCAACCCCGGAATCGGATCCGCCGCCGCGGCCTGCACGACTTCGTTCGGCATGCCAGGCACAAGTCGCAGCTCAGTCGGGTCGACCAGCGTCTGCAGCACGCTGGCGATCAGGTGTCGATTGGTCACCGGGTCACTCTGCGGAACGGAACCATCGCGCGCGGACTGGCCGATCACCTGCCCCATCCGCATCCCGCCTCCGGCCAACAGCAGCGGCGCCAGGTTGCCCCAATGATCTCGCCCGCCGCCGGCGTTCAAGCGGGGCGTCCGCCCCATCTCGCCGCAGCAGACCAGCAGAATGCGATCTGTCAGCCCGCGCTCCGCCAGGTCGGCAATCAAGGTCGATACGGCGTGATCGAGCGGCGGCGCCATGTAGCGCATCCCTTCGACCATCGTCGCGTTGTTCACGTCCGCGTGCATGTCCCAGACAAAGCTAGTGGTCACGGTGACAAAGCCGCAGCCCGCTTCGCACAGGCGTCGCGCCAGCAGCAGCAACTTGCCAAGACTCTTGGCGTTGTCGACATAGTGCTCGTAGTTATTCCACTTGCGATTGATCTGATCCGGCCGCACCAGCGGCGCTGTGTCATACCGGGCGATGATCTTCGGGTCTTCGCGCGACAGATCGAACGCCTGGCCAACGCCCGTCAGCACCGTGTGAAACGCTTGTTCGCGCAGCGCGCCAACGGCGCCGGTTGGCCCGGAGGATTCCAGCGACCAGCGCGCCCGATCGAGCTGTTTAAGAATCGCGCGGCGATCATTCAGCCGCTCCATCGGCAAGTTGAGCTGCATGTCTTGCTGCAAGTCGCTGCCGGCGCCCGGCACGAACGGCGCAAAACCGCTCCCCAACTGCCCCGAGGATTCGAACCGGCCGAAGTTGCGGATCGCCGGTCCTGTCGAAGGATCGACCGCGCGCGGAAACAGCACCGCGGCGCGCGGCATGCCAGAGCGCGGATCGGTCGCGCCAGCCGCCCGCGCGTAAAACACGCCCAGGTTGGCGCCGCCAGTGTCACGGCCGACGATCGGTTTGATGTCATGATTCGCGTCGCCCGTCGTAAACGAGCGCACGATTGCCAGCCGGTCCGCCATGCTGGCCAGCTTGGGGAAGTCCGAGCCGAACGTCACGCCGGGCAGCGCCGTGGCGATCTCGCCCGTCGCGGAGCGAATGTCGGACGGCGCGTTCATCTTCGGGTCAAACGTCTCGAACTGACTTGGCCCGCCGTGCAAGAATAAAAAGATCACGGCTTTGTCGCGCAGCACCCGGTTGCCGCCAGCAGCCTTGGCCGCCAGAAACGCCGGTAGCGAAAGTGCGTTGAGCGACAGACCGCCGAGCGCCATGCTGCCGACGCGCAAGAACTGCCGCCGGCTACCGCGCTTCGGTTGGTCTGAAAAACTCAACATCCGGCCACTCCCCACGCGCGATTCTTGCCCCGCGCAACCCCCGTTTCGTCCCGGCGAGTCCGCGGCGAAACCCATATAGAAATAACACGATTCGGCAGCCGGCACAAACTGGCCCTGGCCGCAGCGAACGTAACCGGAGATGCATTCGCCAGCCTGCTGGGGCGGAACCGCCACACCGATCCGGCTTGGCATTTCCGCATTTCCCTTCCAGACAGTAGGCTAGCAGCCACTTCGAAGTCCGCTGACTTGAGTACAGCCTGAAAGCAACCGCCATGATGATGTCCAGTGATCCTGTTCCGCACGCGTCCGCGCTCTGTCTCGATCAGTTCCTCAAGCTGCGGTCGATTGTCGAGACGGGTGGCCAGGCGAAGATGCTGATCCAGGATGGCCAGGTTAAGGTGAATGGCGAGGTCGAAACGCGCCGGCGCCGGAAATTGGTCGCCACGGATATTGTCGAAGTCGGCGGCGAGAAATGGCCGGTCAAGGATTCGACTTCGTCCAAGTAGCCGATTGAGCCCGCAACATGTCAGACATCGTCGCCTACCACGAAGCGGGTCACGCCTTGATGGCGATTTTGCTCGGCGGCGAGATCCGGCTGGTGACCATCGAGCCCGACAACGACGACGGGCCCCAGCGCTACGGCGACACGCAAGTGTTGTGGCGTCGCCGTGGAGAGAGCGACAAGGAGTTCGCGGCTACGGCCATTCAGGTCAGCCTGGCCGGCCCGGCGGCGGAGATGATCTACTCAGGCGACCCATTCCATCCTGGCCTGGTGGCCGAATGGTCCGCCGATTGGGAAGAAGCCTGGCGATGGGCAACGCTGCTCCACGCGCGAGAACAGCGCCGGCTGGAATACCTCGAACAGCGCTCGATCCAACTCTACCACCGGCTAAAAGCAGACAACCTCTGGCCGGCGCTCGCGGCCATCGCCGATCACCTGCTGGCGCATGAGACGCTCGAAGGAGAGCAAGTGGTAGAGATTGTTGGTGATTGGCTGTAGCAAGAAGAATCGCCGCGCGCACGTCTTTCCCAGCCCGACACGTCAGCGAGGGATCTACGGGGCGATCGCTCCGAACTATAAACCGTGCCATCGGGTTTCGCGTGCGCGCATTTCGAAGCCCCATTCGGGGCGATCTAAGCTAGCCTGGGGCAGAGCGCAGCGCCGCCCCAGGACCAGACCCGCGCAATGGTTCGTCGTAGTTTCTTGAAATTTCACGATTTGTTTTCCTGCGTAAATTACGTCGACGTCACGCGCGCATATTACTTCGAAATGGGCGCGGAACGCGAACCCAGGGCTGCGCCGGCTTTGCCGGCTTACCGCTGGGCTACCTTAGCAGCGTGTTGATTTTCTCGACAGGCTGCGACCTCACATGGATGTGAGGACAAAATAGCGACGTAAGTCGTTATTTTGCGAGCCTCGCGAAGCTTTGCTTTGCGCCGGGCGAGGTT
>Ga0335397_10012868_pt1 | contig 10222 bp, 7 predicted proteins | sample MAT04_FD_205740 | JGI IMG/M metagenome (GOLD analysis project Ga0335397, IMG submission 205740) | Freshwater microbial communities from Lake Fryxell liftoff mats and glacier meltwater in Antarctica - MAT-04 (spades assembly) (version 2) ...
ATCAGCGCCGGGGTGCACGACAACCTCCAACGCGCCCTCCACGCGACAACGCGCGACGAGGACGAGGAACCGCCACCGTTCTGAGGCCCGCGACAGGCAGATTCGACACGGTCGCTCCGCGACCCACTCAACCGGCCTGCCGGCACCGCTCCCCATTTCGACGGCCGACCACCAACAGTCGCCGGAGAAGCGACCTTTACTCGAACGCCACGCCCAACTTGTCGGGTCCTACGGATGACGGCCACGGCATCCGTGCTCCCGTCGACGAGCAGAAACCGGATCATGCGACGCAGAATGCCCTCCGGCTTCTGGGTCGGGTATCCGGTCTTCTCCTTGCCCGTCGGGCTGACGATCGTGTGCCACCAGACATCCGTCGGCAACTTGCCCTTCGCGACCTTCTCCGGCGTCACCAACCCGGGCGCCATCTCTACCGGCGGTGTCGGGTGCCGACACGGTCGCTACGCGACCTGCTCAACCGGCAGGCACACCCTCCGGTACGATTGCCTGAAACCCCCACACTCAGGCACCACTGAATCACTGACTCGGTGCCGCACATATCGAACCGGAGTTCCGCGTGTCTTCACCCATTCCCGAAAAGCCAGCCCTCGAAGGCCTTGAGAGCAAGTGGGGGGCCAACTGGGAATCCTCAGGCACCTATCGGTTCGATCGTGCTGCCGCTCTCGCCGCGGGCCGCGACAGCGTCTATTCCATCGACACTCCCCCGCCGACGGCATCCGGCTCCCTCCACGTCGGCCACGTGTTCAGCTACACCCACATGGACCTCGCCGCCCGCTACCAGCGCATGCGCGGCAAACACATCTTTTATCCCATGGGCTGGGACGACAACGGGCTTCCCACCGAGCGCCGGGTTCAGAACTATTACGGCGTGCGTTGCGACCCCACCCTCGGGTACGCTCCCGGCTTTGAGCCACCGCTCGAGGGCGGCGAGGGCTCCTCGTCGAAGGCCGCCGACCAACTCCCCATCTCGCGCCGCAACTTCATCGAGCTCTGCGAGCGGCTGACGGTCGAGGACGAGAAGCAGTTCGAGGACGTCTGGCGCGCACTGGGCCTCTCGGTCGACTGGACCCAGACCTACCGCACGATCGGTGACCCCGCCCAGCGCGTGGCACAGCGCGCGTTCCTGCGCAACCTCGCCCGCGGGGAGGCCTACCAGGCCGAGGCGCCGACGCTCTGGGACATCACCTTCCGCACGGCCGTCGCGCAGGCCGAGCTCGAAGACAAGGAGCAGCCCGCGGCCTACCACCGCATCGGCTTTGCCAAGCCCGACGGCGATCCGCTTTTCATCGAGACGACCCGCCCCGAGCTGCTCCCCGCCTGCGTTGCCCTCGTCGCGCACCCGGATGACGAGCGCTACCAGCACCTGTTCGGCACCACCGTGACGACGCCGTTGTTCGGCGTCGAGGTGCCGGTGCTCGCCCACCACCTTGCCCAGAAGGACAAGGGATCGGGCATCGCCATGATCTGCACGTTCGGCGATGTGACCGACGTGGTCTGGTGGCGCGAACTCGATCTGCCCAACCGCACCATCATTGGCGCCGACGGCCGCATCATCGCCGACGCCCCCGATGCCCTCGTGTCGGATGCCGCGATCGCGGCCTTCGCGGAACTTGCGGGCAAGACCGTGTTCAGTGCCAAGAAGCGCGTGGTCGAACTGCTGCGCGAGAGCGGCGACCTCGTGGGCGACCCTAAGCCGATCATGCACTCCGTGAAGTTTTTCGAGAAAGGCGACAAGCCCCTCGAGATCATCTCGACGCTGCAGTGGTACATCTCCAATGGCGCCCGCGACCCCGAGCTGCGCACCAAGCTGATCTCGCGCGGCAAGGAGATCAACTTCACCCCCGAGCACATGCGCGTCCGCTACGAGAACTGGGTCGGCGGCCTCACCGGCGACTGGCTCATCTCCCGTCAACGCTTCTTCGGCGTGCCGATCCCCGTCTGGTACGAACTCGACGCGGCCGGCAACAAGGGGGCCGTGATCGTGCCCTCCGAGTCGTCACTGCCCATCGATCCGTCCTCCGATACCGCTCCCGGCTACGACGAGCGCCAGCGCGGCAAGCCCGGCGGATTCGCCGGCGAGATCGACATCATGGACACCTGGGCGACCTCATCGCTCACCCCGCAGATCGCCGGCGGCTGGGAGAGCGACCCCGAGCTGTTCGACCTCGTCTTCCCGTACTCGCTGCGCAGCCAGGGGCAGGACATCATCCGCACCTGGCTGTTCTCGACCGTGCTGCGCGCCGAGCTCGAGCACGGTGTGGTCCCGTGGAAGAACGCCGGCATCTCCGGATTCATCGTCGACCCTGACCGCAAGAAAATGTCGAAATCGAAGGGCAACGTGGTGACCCCGGCCGCGATGCTCGAGACCCATGGATCGGATGCCGTGCGCTACTGGGCGGCCTCGAGCCGGCTGGGAACGGATGCTGCGTTCGACCCGCAGAATCCAAAGCAGATCAAGATCGGGCGCAGGCTCGCGATCAAGGTGCTCAACGCCGCGAAGTTCGTCTACTCGTTCCCCACCCCCGCGACCTCCCTGGTTGAGCCCGTCGAGACCGCCGTGACCAACCCCCTCGACCTCGACCTGCTCGCGGAGCTCGGTCGCGTCGTCGAGGCGGCGACGATCGCGCTGGACGGCTACGACCATGCAAAAGCGCTCGAGAGCACCGAGCAACTGTTCTGGACCTTCTGCGACGACTATCTCGAACTCGTGAAGGAACGCGCGTACGGCGCCGCGACGCCAGAGGAGCAGGCATCCGCCGTGACGACCCTCCGCACCGCCCTGGACGTCTTCCTGCGGCTGTTTGCACCGTTCATCCCCTTCGCCACCGAAGAGGTCTGGTCGTGGACCCACGACGACTCGGTGCACTCGGCCCAGTGGCCAACCCCGACGATCGATCGGTCGCCGACCGGACTGCTCGGCGTCGTCGGAACCGCGCTCATCGGAATCCGCCGTGCGAAGACCGATGCGAAAGCCTCCCAGAAGACCGAGGTGCTTTCGGCCGTCGTGCACGCGCCGACCGAGCGGCTGGCACTTCTGCGCCTGGCCGCCGACGACCTCAAGGCTGTCGGCCGCATCGGCGAGCTGCACTTCGTCGAGGGTCCCGAGATCGCGGTCACCGACGTGGTGCTCGCCGAAGCCCTCGTGGAGGCGACGGACTGATGAGCGTGGGTGTCGGCGCGGGGCTGCGAATCGCCGTCGCCCTCGCACCGGTGCTCACCCTCGCCGGATGCGCCACTGCGGTGCCTCCCGGTGGCGAGCCACATCCACCCAGCACCGCCGAACCCGTATTGAGCCGCCCGCTCATGCCCGTCACCGCACGCGAGCTGCTCGAGTACTGCCCTGCGGCCGACGCCGAGCACTCCGATGGCGACACCGCCGCGGTGCTCGACATTCACGTGTGCTCGGCGAGCGACATCCTGTCGACCAACGACGGTGATGGGCACGATAGCGGCACCGGCGGTGTGCCGGACGTGCAGCGGGCCAGTCGCGTCGTAGCAGGCGGCGATGTTCTCCTCGCGGCCTACTCGGCACCGAACGAGCCCGCGACGGCGGGAGCCTGCATCCAGCTCGCCGCCGACCCGCTCATCGTGTGGGTGCGTACCTCCGCGGGAATCACGCCCATCTACGCTCCTGTCGACGAGTGCGGGTTCCCCACTCGGGCCGCTACGGACGCATTCAACGGCGTCGACCTCGAAACCATCATGGAGATCCGCACGAACCCGGCAGACTAGGCCGATCAGGAGCCAATCAGCAGCCAATCAGGATAGGAGCACCATGCAACTCGGAACGCGCTGGCCCATCGGCGGAGAAGTCCCCGACCGAGTCCCCGCCGCCGTCATCTCGGCAGTGCACGACATTGAGTCGGAGCTGACCGACACCGACACGATCCACTGGCGTTGGACCCTCACCTGGCTCGAGGGACGGCCGATTGTCGACCTCGACGACGGAACGGTCATCCGCTACGACGAGGTGAGCGACGTGGCACTCGTCGCACACCGTGACGACCCCGAGGACGACGACTAGGGCTCATTCCGCCACGTTGCCGTCGGGCATACTCGCACGCCGCCAGCTTCTCAAGACCTACCGGATGAGCGAAATATTCAGTTCTCTGGAGAGCCAGTACCCGACAGCACGGCGAGGGGACGACTCGATGAGAATCAGCATGATCTCGGTATCGGCGAGTCCGCTCGCCGCCATCAGAGGAGCGGGTGCCTCTGGCCGGAGCGTGCACGTCGCCGCGCTCGCCACCGCGCTCGCCCGGCGCGGGCATCACGTCACCGTTTATACGCGCAGGGATGCCCCCGGGTTGCCCGAGCGCGTCGAGATTTCGCCGCGGTTCGAGCTCGTGCACGTCACGGCGGGGCCCCCGGAGCAACTTCCGGAGGACGAGTTGCTCACACGCACGGCCGACCTCGCTAACGCCCTCGCTCTGGACTGGCTGCGCTCCAAGCCGGACATCGTCCACAGCCACCACTGGATGTCGGGAGTCGCGGCCATCGAGGCCGCCCGCCGCATCGACGCGCCGCGGGACATTCCGGTGGCCCAGACCTTCCACGGACTCGGCGTGGTCTCGCCCGGTGCCGGGAAAAGCACGCAGGCTGGCCCGCCAGAACGCGAGTGGCTCGAACCCTGGGTCGCCCGCAACGCGGACAGCGTCATCGGAACATGCTCGGACGCGGCCTTCGAGCTCAAGTCCCTCGGCATTCCCACTGGTGCGATCTCGGTAGTCCCGTGCGGCGTGGACCTCCGACGATTCGGCACGAGGGGCGAGATCGATGAGCGGGCACGGCCACTGCGCCTCGTCACAGTCGGCCGCCTGGAGCCCAGCAATGGATTCGATCTCGTCGTCCAGGCGTTCGCCCAGCTCGTTGACGAGGGAGTCGACGCCGAGCTCGTCATCGTCGGCGGCGAAGGCGGAACCCGTGCGGACGACGGCGACCCCGCCACTGCCACTGCCACTGCCACTGCCACTGCCAAGCTTCGCGCGCTCGCTCACGAACTCCGGATCGCTGACCGCGTCGACTTGCGTGGCCCCCTTGAGCACACCGCGATGCCCGCCATCCTGAGGTCTGCCGACGCCGTCATCTGCGCCCCCCGGCACGGGACCTCCGGAATCGTCGCCCTCGAGGCGATGGCGTGCGGCATCCCCGTCGTTGCCACCGGGGTCGGCGGCCTCGTCGACATCGTCATCGACGGTGTCACAGGGGTTCACGTGCCGCCGCGGGACGCGGAGGCCATCGCGACGGCGCTCTCGTGCCTGCTCGCCGACCCCGGGAGGATGGCGAGCTTCGGGGTGGCCGGCTCGCGGCGGGTCGCGGCGCGATTCACGTGGGAGCAGGTCGCGATCGACACCGAGCGGGCGTACCGCAAGACGGCCCGTCGGGCGAAGGAGAGGGTCGTCGCGCGGTCCTCGGAGGGAGCGACGCGATAATCCTGGAGCGAGCCTAGGGTGGAGGGATGTCGCAACCCAACCCGTTCCTCGCCCCGAGCACGCTCCCCCACGGCCTTCCCCCGTTCGCCGAGATTGTGCCGGCGCACTTCCGGCCCGCCTTCGACGCGGGTTTTGCCGAGCAGCTCACGGAGGTCGCGGCGATCACTGCCGATCCGGCTGCCCCGACGGTCGAGAACACCCTGCTTCCGCTCGAGCGCAGCGGGCAGCTGCTGGAGCGGGTGGCGAACGTCTTCTACAACAAGAGCTCTGCCGACAACGACGACTTCGTCTCCGAGCTGGAGGAGGAGATGGCCCCGCGGATGGCGGCGCACTCCGACGCGATCCGCCTCGATCCGGCGCTCTATGCGCGCGTCGCGGCCATCCACTCCTCCCTCCACCCCGGCCTCGACCCCGAGACCAGGTACCTCGTCGAGCGCTATTTCGCCGAGCTGACCCTCGCCGGCGCCGGCCTCGGCGAGACGCAGAAGCAGACCCTGCGCGACTACAACCGCGAGCTGTCAACTCTCACCACAAGGTTCGAGAAAAACCTGCTCGCCGACACCAACGACCTCGCCGTCGTGATCGATGACGTCGCCGAGCTCGATGGCCTCGGGAGCGATGACATCTCCGCGGCCGCCAGCGCGGCGGCGGAACGCGGGCTCGACGGCAAGTACCTCATCACACTCGTGCTGCCGACCGGGCATCCGTACCTCTCCCAGCTCACCAGCCGTGACGTGCGCCAGCGCATTATGGAGGCCTCCCGGTCCCGCGGCATCCGCGGGGGCGACAACGACACCCGCGCCCTCGTGCTCGAGATCACCCGCATCCGGGCACAGCGGGCCGCGCTCCTCGGTTTCGACTCGCACGCCGCCTACGTCACCGCCGACTCGACGGCGCAGACCCCCGCGCGGGTATCCGAGATGCTCGGTCGGCTCGCTCCGCCCGCGGCCCGCAACGCGAGGGCCGAGCAGGCCGAGCTGGAGACTGTCGCCGGGCACGAGATCGAGTCGTGGGACTGGGCCTTTTACAGCGAGAAGGTGCGCGCGGCGAAGTACGACGTCGACACCGCGTCGATGCGCCCCTACTTCGAGGCCGAGCGGGTGCTGCGCGACGGCATCTTCTTCGCCGCCGAGAAGCTCTACGGGGTGACCTTCACCGAACGTGCCGACCTCGTCGGTTACCGCCCCGAAGTGCGCGTTTTCGAGGTGCACGGCGACGACGGCGAGGCGATCGGGCTGTACCTCCTCGACCTCTACACACGCGACTCGAAGCGGGGCGGCGCGTGGATGAACTCGCTCATCTCGCAGTCACGCCTGCTCGGGCATCCGACGGTCGTCGTCAACAACCTCAACGTGCCCAAACCCGCCGACGGCACCCCCACGCTGCTCACCTACGATCTCGTGAACACCTTCTTCCATGAGTTCGGCCATGCCCTGCACGGGCTTTTCGCGCGCGTGACCTATCCCATGTTCTCCGGCACGAACGTCTACCGGGACTTCGTCGAGTTCCCCAGCCAGGTCAACGAGATGTGGATGCTGTGGCCCGAGATTCTTGCGAACTTCGCGGTGCACTACGAGACCGGCGAGCGGATGCCGCAGGAGCTCGTTGAGAAGCTGCAGGCGTCCTCGGCCTTCAACGAGGGGTTCGCGACGTCGGAGTACCTCGCCGCGGCCCTGCTCGACCAGGCCTGGCACGCCTTCAGCCCGGATGTGATCGTCACCGACGTCGCCGCGTTCGAGCGGGACGCTCTCGCTGCCGCCGGGCTCGACAACCCGGCCGTGCCGACGCGGTACTCGACCACCTACTTCGCCCACACCTTCTCCGGCGGGTACGCGGCGGCGTACTACTCCTACATCTGGAGCGAGGTGCTCGACGCCGACACCGTCGACTGGTTCACCGAGAACGGAGGGCTCACCCGCGAGAACGGCGACCGGTTCCGCGACCGCCTGCTGGGCGTCGGCGGCTCGAAGGATCCGCTCGAGGCCTACCGGGAATTCCGGGGCCGGGATGCCGTGATCGAGCCGCTGCTGAAGCGGCGCGGCCTGAACTAGGAGGCGGGCAGGTCGGGAGTCTCGGGCGCCTCAGACGGCTCATCCAGGATGCCGATGAAGCGGCTCCCGATCCCGTCGACCTCGCGGCGGACATGCCCGTCGACGGGATTCGGCAAGTCATGGATGGAGTGGTGCTCGCAGCTGATGAACGTGAACTGCGGCCACCACTTCTTCGGCCGCACCGATTCGCCAAACCGGCACACGTCGCACTCCAGGCGCACCCAGACGGGCTTCTTGCCCGTGCGGTTTGCGCGCGACTGGGCGAGCCAGGCGGGCGGGTTGCTCTCGATTGCGGCGAGCTCCTCGTCCGACACCCAGGTGCCGAGGCCGTGACGTTGCGCCATCTCGATGGGAATGTCCAGGCGGAGGGCAGCTTCTCGTCGCGAAATCATGTCGGTCAACGATAGGCGTTCGACGCGACCCCGGCGAATCAGCACCCGCTCAGGCTGCGAGCTCCGTCAGGGTGCGCAGCCGGGACGCGAGGTCGGGGCCCTGCGGCACCACGATGACCTCGTTCGCTCCCGTGGCCTCGACGAGGGCACTCACCCGCGATCGCACGTGCTCGCGGGTGCCAACTGCCTGCTGAGCGTTGCGTTCCGCGGCGAACGCGCGCTCGCCCGCGGTCCACGGATGCGCCTCCGCCTCGGCGAGCGTGGGAACGGCGCCGGGTCGGGCGCCCTGTCGCAACCGGACGGCCCAGAGATTGTGGGGCAGTGCGAGCCGGGCAGCCTCCGCCTGATCGTCCGCGACGACCGTCGCGACCGAGACCATCGCGAGCGGCCTCTCGAGCACAGCCGAGGGGGTGAACCGCTCACGGTAGAGCTCGAAGGCGCGCGGCGTCTCTGCGGTGCCGGCGAAGTGGTGGGCGAACACGAATGGCAGCCCCATAATGCCGGCGAGCTGCGCGCTGAAGCCGCTGGAGCCGAGCAGCCACATGAGCGGCGCGTCGCCGGCGCCCGGCACCGCGATCACAGTCGCACCGACGCCGTTCTCGAGTGGTGGGATGATGCCGAAGAGCGCGAGCAGTTCGACGACCTGCTGCGGGAAGTCATCGGCCGTCTCGTTCTGCACGTTGCGGCGCAGCATCCGGGCGGTGAGCCCGTCGGTGCCGGGCGCCCGTCCGAGCCCCAGATCGATGCGGTCGCCGTGCAGGGCGACAAGCGTTCCGAACTGCTCCGCAATCACGAGGGAGGAATGATTGGGCAGCATCACGCCGCCCGATCCCACCCGGATTCGTGTGGTCGCCGCCGCGATCGCCCCAATGAGCACCGCAGGCGCGGAGCTCGCGACGGCGGCCATCCCGTGGTGCTCGGCCACCCAGAAGCGCCGGAAGCCCAGCTCATCGGCCGCCTTCGCCGTCGCGATCGTCTGGGCAAGGGCCTCAGCGTTGGTCATTCCGGCGCGGACCGTAGCAAGGTCAAGAACGGAGAGCGGGATCTCGCTGAAAGAAGTCATCCTCATCGAGAACGGGCGATGTGGCTGAAGCATTCCTCGACTGGCGATGTTGACGAGCAATGGCGACGGCCAATGCCGACGAGCGGTGCTCGGGGCGGGGCGATCGACCGCGGACTCCTAGGGTGCCGTGGGCTCCGGAGCGGGGCGGCGTCCGATGCCGAGCCAGAGCATCGCGAGCCCGCCGACGACGAGTCCCCAGAAGGCCGACCCAATGCCGCCGACAACGATTCCCGAAGCGACGACCAGGAAGGTGATCGCGGCGACCGCCCGGTGTTCCGGCGTCTCAAGTGCTGCGGCGACCGACGAGATGAAGGCTCCGATGAGGGCGAGGCCCGCGACGGCCGTAATGAGGATGGGCGGAGATGCGGCGACGAGCGCCGTGGCCAGCCCGGCACCGAGACCCAGGACGAGGTAGAACGCGCCTCCGGCGACGGCGGCGACCCAGCGCTTGGCGTGTTCGGGGTGCGAGTCGGGCCCGGCCATGATGGCCGCGGTGAGCGCTGCGAGGTTGATGACGTGCCCGCCGAACAGCGCCCCGCCCATCGAGACAACCCCGGAGCCGATGAGGATCGGCGCAGGAGGCGGCGGCGGGAACCCGAGGGTCGAGAGCACGGCGAACCCCGGCACATTCTGCCCGGCCATGGTCACGACGAACAACGGCAGCCCCAGGCTCACGATCACGAGGAGGTCAAAGCTCGGCGGCACGAAACTCAGCTGGGGCGCAACGACCCCGGAACTGAGCCATCCGGTGCCCGCGGAGAGTGCCACCACGATCGCTGTGACGACCATCGCGGCCGGTACCGCCCAGCGCGGAGCGAGTCGGGAGAGAACGAGCCACACGATCACGATTGGCAGGGCAAGCAGCGGCTCCGTGACCGAGGCCGTCACCGGGGCTATGCAGATGGGGAGCAGGATGCCGGCGAGCATCGCGCTCGCGATGGGCCGAGGGATGCGGGTAATGGCACGCCCGACCACAGGCCAGGCGCCTGTCACCGCGATGAGCGCGCCACAGACGATGAACGCACCGACCGCGGCCGAGAAGTCGCCCGTTGTCGCCTCGGCGGCCACGAGCAGCGCGGCTCCCGGCGTTGACCAGGCGAACGACAGCGGCATCCGGTACCGCCACGAGAGCACAATCGCCATGAGCCCCTGAGTCAGGCAGAGGATGAGCAGCCCGGACGCCGCCTGCTCTTCGGTGGCCCCGACCGCGCGCAGGCCTGCGATGACGATCGCGAACGAGCTGGCGAATCCTGTGATGGCGCCGAT
>Ga0335397_10012870_pt1 | contig 10222 bp, 11 predicted proteins | sample MAT04_FD_205740 | JGI IMG/M metagenome (GOLD analysis project Ga0335397, IMG submission 205740) | Freshwater microbial communities from Lake Fryxell liftoff mats and glacier meltwater in Antarctica - MAT-04 (spades assembly) (version 2) ...
GCTCCGCTTCGGCGCGGACGTATAGCTCAGTTGGTAGAGCAGCTGACTCTTAATCAGCGGGTCCCAGGTTCGAACCCTGGTGCGTCCACCATAATTTTCCAACTATAACAGTAATTTAGCCGCTTCGCGCTGGAGAGTTTATCGGTTCCCACGATCGCTAGTAAGGCTGTTGTAAGAATGCCGCCGCTGGCAAACTTGCTTAGCAGCCGCCAGTTCGTCCGCTATAAGCTCCTTGACCCAGACCCCCAAGTGCAACGATGTGCAGGGCTCTGGTCAGGGATAATGGGTTGGAACAGGGTTTGAAATCGCAGCGCTTGGAAGATCAGGCTCATCCGCTCGGTATGGAACTGCAGGCAGCGGCCCAGTTGCCTCACGCGATTGCCGATGCTCCGCTGCGTCAGCGAAGCTATCCTCAGTTCGTTAAGTACATGGGCTCCAAGTCCAAGATCATGGACTTTGTGCTAACCGGTATCAATGACGTTTATAGTGGCGGAGCGGTCTGCGACCTATTCGCGGGTAGTGCTTCCCTCGCCGGCGCAGTCGGCGACAAATTTCCCCTCGTTTCGAACGACATCCAGAACTACTCCCGCGTACTCTCCGGTGCTTACCTCACCGCGTGGCGGGGGCCGGATTCGCCGTCAGCCGCCTCAATTATCGGGCGGGCTCGCGAAATAGTCATCGCTAACATGCGAGCAGTCGAACCACTTCACGATTACACCAAGACCGTCCCCCTGCGGCGCTTCCAGGCTCTCGAAGTGACGGAGCGAAAGTTCTTTGACCACACCATAGAGCGCCCGTGGCACCTTTTTTTCAAATTCTACTCCGGCACTTGGTGGTCAGCTAAACAGGCACTGTGGATTGACGCAATACGGCAGGTGGCAGAAGAGCATCGGTCCGATCCGTGCTATGATGTCATCCTCGCTTCACTAATGTTCGCCATGGCGTATTCCAGCCAAGGGACGGGGCATTACGCACAATATCGCGTCGCAAATACCGAATCCTCTATGCGCGATATTTCGATCTACCGCCGTCGCGCCGTCGAGGAGCTTTTCGCAAAGAAGTATGAATTTGTGCTGCAGGAGCTGGCGACGAGGCCGACCGATCTTCGACACCAGATAAGCTCCCTTGATTACGAGGATTGTCTCGCGCAGTTTGACGGTGGCACGGTCTACGCTGATCCGCCCTACGCATTCGTCCACTACAGTCGCTTTTACCATGCCTTGGAGACGCTGGTTCTCTACGACTACCCGAACATCCAGCAGATCAAAGGTGAAACCGTAAAGGGACGGTACCGTGAGGGCCGCCACCAGTCCCCATTCTGCATTCGCACGCAGGTACCGGAAGCGTTTCGGACCCTGTTCCGCGGCGTCAGCGCGAGTGGCTCTAATCTGGTGTTAAGCTACAGCAACACCGGCATGATCTCACTTGAGGACCTCGGTGCAATTGCTGCCGAGGAGTTTAAGGGTCGCTCCATTAAAGTTCTGTCCAGGGACTACAAGCACATGACCTTGGGCCGACAATTCGACCGTGATCGCACCGTCGAGGAATGCCTAATGCTCGTCAAATAGGTCCTGTTAGCCGTTCTCAACGTGACAAGCGGCTGATACGGTCTCGCTCCACCTGGAGCGCTGACCGTAAACATGACCGACTTGTCCCGCCTCAAAGTGTCTCTGACCAAGCACAACGCTCATAAGGTCGCGTTGCTTCTCAAGCAGTACGACGCGACAGAGGTGTTCGACAAATTAAACGAGGTTCGAGCCGAGCCTGCACAGGCGCGCAAGAATCTCTCCACCGTCGCTGGCGATGCCCTTCCTCCCGTCTGGAAAAAAGCGCAGGCGCTTGGCGAGGACGCGGTTGATGCGCTCGTGCTCGTCGCCATCATCTTCAGCCATCACGATCTTATAACCGCGATGCGGACGGCCAGCATGCGCAAGGGTTTCTCAGGGCGAATCGAGCGGGACAAGCAACTAGAAGGCAAGGCCTACACGAACTTCGTGCAGATCGTCGATTCGCTTGCCTACGCCACTCGCAGGGACAACAAGGGGGTCACGTTCGACTTTAAGCCCATGTTCGAACTGCCCGGGCTGGCTCCACTCGTGCGCGAGCTTCTCGAACTCAAGCTGGTCGATGCGCAATGGGATCAGGGTAACACAGTGGCGGAGGAGGCCGCTCGCCTCGACTTCAACGAAGTGTTCGGCGTCACGAAGGACGAGTTGGTCGCCTGGCTCAACTCAGACGCGCAGCCACCTGCAGCGGGTGCCGCTCTGCTGCCCAAAGACGAGGAATTTTTCGGCGAAGAGAGCGAAGGAACAGCGGCCAAGCCTTTTGAATTCAAGCCTGGACACATCGACCGCGACGTCGATCCAGTCACCCGAGCAGCGTCTGCTAAGTCCAAGGCCAATCGCTTACACAACGACATTCAGAACAAGCTCTTCGCCTATCTCAAAGCCCAGTACGGCGCGAAAAACGTAGGCACGGAGCAGGATACCGGTAGCGGGACGTCTATTGACGTCGTGACACAAGTGAAGGGCCAGACGACGTTCTACGAGATCAAGACGGGTGCGTCAGTTCGGTCGAGCATTCGGCAGGCTATCCCACAACTGCTTGAGTACGCCTTTTGGCCGGCGGAGTATCGCGCACACGAGCTGGTGATCGTTTCCCACTTGCCACTCACGGCAGACGGCGACCGATACCTCAAGTTTCTGCGGGCCGAGTTCAAATTGCCCCTCAGCTACCGCCAGTTTGACCTGGCCGCCGACGTTCTTGTCTGAAACGGAGCTTCGACTTACGATACGCTCACACGGGCAAGCAAAGCGCGGGCGGATGCCATGTGGTCAAACTCGACGCGGTCCGCCTCTGCTTTGATCGGCGGCGCAACCCGGCTCATCAGAATGTTAGCGGCCTGCATGTCCCCTGCCAACGCGTCATCGGTTACCACACGAGCAACGGCGGGCACATCTTTCATATTCACCTATGCGCAAGGGGCAATTGCCTTGGTCAACACGCGCGTTCAGGTAGGAGATGAACCCGACTGGAGAATTCCTACGCGTCCCGGATATTGGGCTTTCGGATTCTGCCGCCACCAGAATTCCACTTTGACCGGAATCCGCCATTTTCTTGCCAAGCGGTCCACCTCCTTCCAGGCATCCGCAGCTGACTGGCCCTGTACCGAAATGCCTAGTTCGGGGTGGTACTTAAAACCCTCCTCTTCATATCGCTCGGCTTTGGCCGGAACGCCCAACTCGCGAGCCAGCTTCTCTCCGTCCAACCCCTTGGCCTTCACTTGCGCTATCATCGTCAGCAGGAGAGCAGACCACCGCGGACCCTTTAGCGCCTTTCCGTTCACCGAGGCTGCGAGCGGCTTAGTAAAAGCAAGGCCGGGCGCTACGTCAAATGCCATTGGATCGTTAATGCCTGGTCGGCCGACAGGTTGGGGATCTTCGTCCCGTTCCATCCCGAGTTGGTCCATGGCCTCGCGAACCAGCCGGTCAATCGTGTCGCTTGGAGTCTTGGTGCCGTACCAGGTCCTGAGCGTGCTGAGGTCGGCGAACGTACCGTCGTTGATCCTTAATACGGGCATCATGGCTTTCTCCATCGCAAGTCGCGCACCGGGCGACTCGATAGACAGCATGTTACATATTCGAAATTCAGGATCAAGATGATATGTTACATATTTCTATGAATATGCCTCAACGCTTGCGCTGAACGTTCCAGGTCCCATTCTCTTCCCAGTCTCTAAGCGCTTCGATCATGTCGTACATTTCCCCTTCGTCCAGCGCGCCCGAGCGAATGCCCGGCCAGATCGCGGCTGTTACGAAATTGTCGAACGACCCATACCAGATCACAAAAGGAGAAGGTCGTGGCCGTCCGGCCCTTTCCAGTTTCGCCACGCGGCACTGCAAGGCGCGGACTGCCACCATGTGGCTAAGGCCTGGCGCCTACCACGACTGCACAACGCCTAGCTGCACTAGCTGTTTGAATGCATTGGCGCGGACCGTAAAGTCGTCGCTTTCTCGCATTACCCCGGCACAGGAATCGACAATAATCTGCCGTACTGTGCTCCGATCTTCATCCGTAAGATTAGCCAAAAACTTCTGATATGGGTCAAATCTGGACGTATCAAGAACGTCACGATGGTTGAGTGGCATGATGTATATTGAGGAAGACATTTTGTCCGCCATGCTCACTGCCCACTCAATCGCTGCCGCATATTCACTTATTGGCTGTAATGGCAAATATATGCGCTTCGAGTGACTGCCGTCGCCAACCAGTGCTATCCATCCTACCTCCAACATAACATCGTCTGGTTCTGGGTCGTCCGCTACGACCTTATTCCGCTGAGTCTTGATGACAGGCATGTGGCCAACCCTCCCCCTATAGTATTGATTCAGCGAAGCGGTCTCGCATGGCCGCCGTCTGCAACCGATCTGCATTTTGCTCCGAATGCATCAACTGCCCCGCGCCTCTTCAAGCGCTGCTATTCGGGCTTCAAGCAGTTCGGTCGCTCGCACCTGGGACAGCATCCCAATTGTGTCGATCACCTGTTTCCCGACATCAGGAGCAAGCACACCGCTGCTGATTGCGCTAAGCACGGCTTCGACCTGCTGGCTGACTGGCGCGGAAGGTTCAAAATCGAACTGAACCTTTTCGCTCTGGCTCCGGAGCGCTGGCACCAGCCGACTGAGAATCAGAGACGCTGCCCCGGTGTCACCGTCCAATGCTTTTGCCACGACAGCATCGACAACGCCCTCAGCGTCGGCAAGCATTCGCTGCATTAGTTTGGTCTGCGGAGTGGAACCCTTCGGCCGACCGGCAGGCCAAGGGCTCTTCATACCCGCGTGCCATCCGGGATTGCCAACCGGTCGGGTCTCATCTCCACGTGCGGCGGCTTCTGGCGTTCGTCCGTCGACGCAGGGCGGGGTGTCAGCTTGGCTCACGAATTTGCTCCCGATTGATAGATCAAGCTGCGATCAATTTCGCCGGGCATTTGGTGCTGACTTTCAGGGTAAAGCGTACAAAGCCCTTACAACTTAGCGGTTCACAAGCTAGGTCCGCAAGTTATTTCGGTAATATCAAGGTGTTAGATCGAATTGAGCCGGGAAGCCCCTCTAACTGCATATTTGGCGCGACACGACTTGGGCGTGATGACCACACCCATATGCACTACTAGACGCTTAAAGCAGCGCCAGGAGCAACAGCGCTCCGGCGGTGAAAGGGGGTTGCCGATGCTCCAACGCAACGGCTTCCCCAGCCCGTTACGAAAACAATCACATGTGTTATCGGTGCCGTATGGCTAACGAAGAAATACAAACTACCGAAAAAAAGATTGTCAAAGCGCATTGCCCGAAATGCGATGGCGAGCGCAATTGCACTGAGCATGGCACGGCATACAAAGCGTGGAACTGGGGCGACGATTACGGCAATTCAATGAATGGCGGCGTCAATCATTCCATCCTGGAATGCCTTGGCTGCGAGACTGTGTTTTATCAGACCGAAAGCTGGAACAGCGAAGAGATAGATTATCATCACGATCGTTTTGGAAACGGACACATGGAGGCTGCAAAGACGTTTGCAACCTATCCAAAGCCAGATGCCAAGACGAAGCCAGCATGGTTTGATGCAATGCAGAAAAAAGACGCTCAACTGCATACCATCCTGAGCCAGATGTATATTGCGCTCGATAACCACGCGCATATCCTCACCGCCATTGCACTTAGAACGGCGCTCGACCGAGGCACAGAGGTTCTAGGCATTGATCCGGCCAAGACGTTTGACGAAAAACTGGATGCTTTACGTGATGGCGGCTGGATCGGTCAGTCAGAACGCGACATACTAGGCGTTGTGACCGACGCGGGCAATGCTGCGGCGCACCGTGGATGGGAACCTGATAGCCGGGAGGTCGGGCAACTCGTCTCGTCCATGGAGGTTTTTCTCCACCGCGCATTTATCGTCGGGCAGGAGGCGCTTGGCATTAGGGGCAATATTCCGGGCAAGCCACGGCGCTTACCACCTCCTGCCGCGCCGACCCCTTGAGCGGCGGTAGCGCGTTAGCGGTTAGCCTCGCCCCCAATTACCGCACCCCCTAAATCACCTTTGTAGGACCACCCGGCACAACAACCCAATACCTGCTAGGGCTAACACACTAACTTACACTGTAATTTGTGTACAAACCCCAGGACTTTCAGGGACTTGGGGCGCTAGCCGCGGTGGCGCTAATGCGGGCTGCTGGTAGTATTGGTCTGAACAGTTGGCAGGGCTTGCGCGGCTAACACAGCAGTACGCCGGTAGCCCTGCCATGTGGTCAGTCAGGTAGCGCAGAGCATCCTGTAAGCCTGGCCATGGAAGCCGAACTGTTCGACCAGCGCGTCCTTCTTTACTTCCATAAGGTTGCCGTTCGTAATGGCGGTTTTTATCGCCATGTTGAGCGCTGAGGTGTGCCCGAGGTTGAACTTCTCGAAGGCCGAGAGGCGCTGCGTCCGCTGCTGGAGGTATTTGCGCGGCACGATGAACGACTGGCGCATTCGCTCGCCGTCCTTCAACCAAGCTGGCATCTTCTCGGCTGGCAAAAATAGAAACTCGCGGCACAGGTCGAGCACCTTCTGCTCGCGTCCGCCGTCCGTACCCTCGCCAACCTCCCCGGTTCGAATGCGGTTCTCGAACGCGGCGATTCCATGCCGAATGAGCAGCACCGCCCATTGCACCTGCTCAAGCGTCACGGTCGGGCCGAACGGGTTGTCGCCAACCGCCAGTAGGGCGGACACGCGCAGAACTTTAAGGTGCGCCCGGTTCCAAAGCTGCCGGTGTCCTTCGTCATCCCCTGCGGCCCGAATAGCGTCGTCGCATTCGACTGAAAAGTGATCGAGAAGCGCCTGCGCGTCGTTTGCGACCTCGACAGGAAAGAACTGCTCTCTTGATTCGAGCAACATTGCTTGCCGAGCGATGATATTGAAATGCTTGACAAGTTGAAGCGGGGGCGATTGCAATCTAGCGCGATTTTCTGGTGGGCGCTCACCCAAATATTCGATCACGCAGAAGCGCGACATAAAACCGTCACCCATCATCGCAGGCGTTATAGACTCAAAGAAATTGATTGGGGTCGTCTCACCGATCAGACTGAAGGCTACGCCATTGGTGGAACCGGTGTTGCAGTCCTGATTGCTGTAGGTGATGCCGCCAGCGATACCGTTCGGTCCAGACTTAGCGTACAAGTCTGTCAGCGTTCTGCGGTACGTGCGCATTGCTGGCTCACGGTCCTTCGCCATCGCTATAAACTTATGGCCAATTTCGCTGGTCACATTCACAAAGCACGGGTTGTCCGCGCACGCCTTGATCAGGGCTGGGCCGGATGCATAATCGGTAAAATCGAAAAACTTCCCGACCTCAGCGTGGTCAACCATCGCTGCTCGCAGAAGCATCGTGATACCACTGTGCATCGCCTCCTTGCCAATGGCTGAGCGGGCGACCAAAATGACGTATAGGTTTAGTCCGGTGTCAGAGATGGACCACCCCCGTCCGGCGATGCCGGCGATAGCTCCCAAGGCGGCAACGATCGCGACTTCGGGCACCGGGCGTGGCGCCTGCTGATAGACAAACTTTGCGAGCGTACCGACGAATCCAGGGGGAGCGGGCAGCGCGCCCTCTATTGGTTGCTGTTGCTGCTGCACAGTGTTGAGGGAGGCAAACTGCTGTTGGAGTTGCGCCTCATGAGCTTCAGCGGCGCGGCTCTGAACTTCAGCTGCTTTCCGCCAGAACTGCGGGTCAATGCTGATCGTTGGATACTGAGATTCAGACATGCGCCCCCTCCCGGTATGATACCAATTCAGGATGCGCGACTGCTCGCCTATTCCTCTGAAAAAATGGCGATTTTTGCCAATGTGCGATTTCGTTGCGAACCTCTCGCGAGGTCAGGTATTTATGCGTTATCACGTGGACACCTTTCAGGCGGCGGAATCTCGCCCTGCCGCACTTTTTGACTTGGGATGTTACAGGTTGCCGGGGTGATGCACCGTGGCGGCACTTGTGCTGGCAAACGTTCGCGCATCGCGCCAAGCAAGAACTTCTGCTTCGACGTAAGCGACACCAGCCTGCTTCGCATCACCCAGCTTCACGAACCGGGGACCGCGCCCCTTGCAACGCCAGAACCTAAGGGTTGCAGGCGTGACGCCTATCAGAGCGGCAGCTTCATTGTTGTTGAGGACTTTGACCATCTCGGCCATGTCGATGACTCCAGCTTAGCCCTGCGCACGCATCAAGCGTCAAGCAGGATGAGTTTAAGCTGTGGTCATCAGCACCAGAGGAACCCTCCTCTGGCAGAATGTCCGGGTCCTGGGGGGCTTTCACCCTTGCTCGACCGGCGTTGTTTCCGGGACTTTTCTCGTGGACGGGTGCCGTCCCCGGTCACAGCTCAAGTAAGCGGCGACAGCAATATTGCTAGCACACGTTTACAAACAATACTTGGATAATTTGCGTTCACCCTGCCGAATAAATGGCGAGCGGCCAATCCAAAAAATAGTAGGGCGGGCATCTTCAAAAAATAGTAGCCGCGGTGATGTGCCGATACCGACAAAAAGCTAGGGGCCGCGTGGGGCGCTAAAAGGGGGTTGCTGCCCACACACTCACGGGCCATCGCTGCCGGGGCTGTGCGGGCCGCGTTACCGAGAATTGGGTGCGTCAAGCGCGCTGGGAAAGCTGCACCACATTTTTGCTGGCCGCTATCGCTGCCTGCTGCTCGATCCAGTCGCCGATCATCTGCACTTCAGGGTGGAGCCAAGATAGATTTGTCAGGTCTAGATAGTTGCTTGCCGTAACGTCCTCTTTGGAAGGCTTGTGGCCAGTAATCAGGTCGGTGCGGAATTTTTCGATCCTGCATTCGCGCATCGCGATATTCGAGAACGTGCGCCGCAGATCATGGAGCGACAGATGCTTACCCGTCAATTCGCTCACCATTTCCATCGAACCGCGGGCGTCCATTATCCGGCCAGTCTTGCCCCAAGACGGAAATACGAACGGGCTTTCCGTGCCGTCAGCAAGCGTTTGACGCGGGCGCTGCTTGAGCAATGCGACGGCTTGCGATGAAAGGGGAAGCCAGATCGGTTGACCACGCTTGCGGTCGGTGAGGTGCCAGCGGCAGTTTTCCGGCTCGGTGTGGTCGATCTCAACGCGATCCCACGTCAGCACTGCCGCTTCGTCCCGACGCGCGCCTGTCAGCAGCAGAAAAATCGTAAGGTCTATGCCTGCCAGAGCGTCGCGGTTCTTGGGATTGGCGCGCGCCTCAATGAGCTTGTTCCAGACTGCGCCAACCTTGCTCTTCTCGATGTAGCGTTCGGTGCGATCCCCGGTCGGTGCCCAGTGATGCTTGAGCGCCCCGACAGGATTGTGTGCAATTAACGGATCACCACCGGGGCGGCGGTATTCGTCCATGGCGAAGTTAATGAGGATGCGAAGCGTAACGAAGGCGGCATTGGCACTGGCCGGTGCCGCCCGCTTCCCTTCAAGCCCCTTGTCAACGATTTCGCGGTGACGCTCCTGCACCATATCCCGAGTGATGTTCGCGATGGGTTTGTCCTTCCATGTGGCAAAGACCTTCTCGACGTGCCGCTTGTATTCCGAAGCTGTGCTGGCTTTCAGCTTACCCGGCCGGGAGGTGTATGACTCGCAAACCTCTATCAGGGTAACGCGCATCGCTGCGTCCACCTTCTTTGCCTCGCGCGGGTCAATCCCATCCTCGAACTGGTGCTTGTATTGCTCGGCACGGCGGCGAGCATCGTCCACCGTCCATGCCCCATATGTGCCGATGGTGATGCGGGCTTCCGTGCTGTGTCCCGCCACCGTGCCCTGCACGATGAAGCTGGCGGCACCCGATGGCGTCACCCTAAGACCAAACCCCTTCGTCTCTGTATCGAAGTAGAGCCTGATCTTGTCGCCGGGCTTCCGGACCCGATCGATGTTCGTCTTGGTAAGCTTGAGCTTTGGCATCGCAACCTCGTGTAAGTCCAGTGTAAGAGTGCAGAGCAAACCTACGATAACATGCACTAGCGGTCCACAACCTATTTTTTGTTTAATGCCATATGCTTAACTCGCATCTGCTAACATGTGCTAATCTATGCAAACGCTATACGGGCCAAACTCTTAATCAGCGGGTCCCAGGTTCGAACCCTGGTGCGTCCACCATCCCTCGACATCGCGGTCCGTGCCCGCTAACGCTTACCGCCGAGGGGCTTGC
>Ga0335397_10012871_pt1 | contig 10221 bp, 8 predicted proteins | sample MAT04_FD_205740 | JGI IMG/M metagenome (GOLD analysis project Ga0335397, IMG submission 205740) | Freshwater microbial communities from Lake Fryxell liftoff mats and glacier meltwater in Antarctica - MAT-04 (spades assembly) (version 2) ...
GTCGCAATGTAGGAAATCCAGTCCTTAAATTGAGCTCCGTCCAAACCCACTTTATGTGCGGGCTTCTTGATTCGCCCGATCCCTTTCGTCGGAAAATGATACTCGTCTGCTTCAACTGCCAGCTCTTTCTTCAACGAATCGGCGAGCGTCAGAAGTGGCAGACGAATTAGCAGCTGATACTTCGCATCATTCTGCTCGAGCCATTCCGGGTTCCGCTGTTTTCCAGCCGTTTTCAAGAACTCAAGTGACGCTTCAGAAAATGCCGCCGCCTGAGCTGTTTTTTTCGATCCAATCATCAGGTTTGGCTTCCCTTTTCGTTAAAAGACGACTTCCAGCCAATGGCAGGCCTTAACCCCACCACGCGACGAGGGGGTCAAGTTGCGCGATGGCTAGACTCAAAAACGGTTCGGTTGAAATTACATTGAGACGAAGTCATCGCCTTAACGCTCAAGCCGCCTTACCAAGGGAGTGTGAAGCAATTGCGATCACGACCTTCGCGGCGTCAAACTCCGCCTTGAGCGCAGCCTCTTTCACCTTAGCTGCCTTGAAGTGCCGCTCCTTAACGTGACCATAGCCACGGATGTCTTCCGGAATCTGTGCGAGCTGTATGGCAAGCGAATGGTTGTGCGGTGCTAGCTTGGCGACGACCTCTTCGATCAGTCGACGATAGTCCACTTTTAGCTGCTGCTCCATGCGGCGCTCGTCCGTTTTCTTGAAGATGTCGAGCGCGGTGCCACGCAGGCCTTTGCGTGAAGCGAGGAAGCGGAATGCGCTCATCATCCATGGGCCGAATTGACGCTTTTTTAGTTCGCCTGTAACAGGATCTTTCTTTGAGAAGAGCGGCGGCGCGAGGTGGAAATTGAGTTTGTAGTCGCCTTCAAACTGGCCTGCGATGCGCTTCTCGAAGTCACCGTTACTGTGCAAGCGGGCGACTTCGAATTCGTCTTTTACAGCCAACAACTTGAAGTAGTAGCGGGCGACGGCTTCAGTCAATGCGGTCTTGCCGGGAAGCTTTGCGGTCTCAGCTTGACGCACGAACGCTACGAAATCGCTGTACGTTTTGGCGTAGTTTGCGTCCTGATAATCAGTGAGGAATTGAACGCGCCGAGAGATCGTCTCTTCGAGTGATTCGCTGAGTTTCATCGACACCGGTGGCGCGATTTTTGGTGTGGCGATTTCTTCTACGCGCTTCAAATCAACAGCTGCCCGACGTCCCCACAAGAACGCGTTTTTGTTCATCGGCACCGCAGCGCCGTTGAGTTCAATCGCGCGAAGAATCGTGGCTTCGAGCAGCGGGATGAAGCCCTTTTGCCAGGCGTAACCGAGCACGAAGAGATTGGTGGCAATCGAGTCGCCCATCAGGCGAGTCGCGACTTTCGTTGCGTCCATGAACCACGCCGAGTCCGCACCGCAGGCTTCAGTAATTTCGCGCTCCATGCTGCCGAGCGGGAATTTCAGGTTCGCGTTGTGGGTGAAGGTGGCGGGCATCACGATGCCCGAATTGATGATCGCCCTGGTGACGCCAACGGCCATCTTCGCGAGTGAATCCTCGGCCGTAGTGGTGAGCACATCACAACCCAGCACAAGATGCGCCTCGCCCGCCGCGACGCGCGTAGCGTGCAGCATTTCCTGCGTCGGTGCGATGCGGATGTGGCTCATGACGGAGCCGTTCTTCTGCGCTAGCCCCGACATATCGAGGATCGTCATGCCCTTGCCTTCGAGGAAGGCCGCCATACCAAGCACCTGACCCACCGTCAATACGCCGGTACCGCCGATGCCGGTGGCAAGGATGTTGTACGGCTTGTCGAGCGCGGGAATCGTCGGTTCCGGGATGTCACCGAATTCGACAGCGCCGACTTTCGCAGGCTTCCTGAGTGCACCGCCTTCGACCGTGACGAAGCTTGGGCAGAACCCATTCACACACGAATAATCTTTATTGCAACTCGACTGATCAATCGTGCGCTTGCGACCGAACTCGGTCTCCAGCGGTATCACCGAAACGCAGTTAGATTTCACGCCACAATCGCCACAGCCCTCGCATACGGCTTCGTTGATGACGACGCGTTTTGCCGGGTCGGGGAACTTGCCGATTTTGCGACGACGACGCTTTTCGGCGGCGCAAGTCTGGTCGTACACGATGATGGTGCAACCGGGTGCGTCGCGGAATTCGCGCTGAATTTCATCGAGCCGCTCGCGGTGATAAACCGGGCAATTCGCTGGCAACGCAACGCCTTCGTATTTCTCCGGTTCGTCGGTGATGACGCACACTTTTTTCACGCCCTCAGCGATCACTTGCTGAAGGATCGTGAGCGGCGACAGCGGCCCGTCATGGGGCTGGCCACCGGTCATTGCGACGGCATCGTTGTACAAAATTTTGTAGGTGATGTTGACGCCCGCAGCGACGCTCGCGCGAATCGCAAGCAAGCCTGAGTGGTAGTAAGTCCCGTCACCCAGGTTCGCAAAAATGTGCTTCTCGTCGGTGAACGGTGCCTGCCCGATCCACGGCACGCCTTCGCCGCCCATCTGCGTGAAGGTGCTCGCGCGATCCATCCACACGGCCATGTAGTGGCAGCCGATGCCCGCGACGGCGCGCGAGCCTTCGGGCACGTTGGTGCTGGTGTTGTGCGGACAGCCGGAGCAGAAATACGGTGCGCGAGCGATGTCGATCACCTTCTTCGCGAGCACGCGCTCTTTCTCGTTGATCCACTCGACGCGCTGCTTGACCCGGTCACTCACGTAGAACTTCGCAATGCGTCCCGCGATCACACGCGCGATCATCGCAGGCGTCAACTCCGACGGCGCGGGCAACAGCCAGTCGCCATGCGGACGCACCCATTCGCCCTTGGCGTCGAACTTGCCGACGACCTGTGGACGCACTGACTCTTTCCAGTTGTAGAGTTGCTCTTTCAGCTGATATTCGAGCACCTGACGTTTCTCTTCTACGACGAGAATTTCCTCCAGCCCCGACGCAAATTCGTGCACGCCTTCAGGCTCCAGCGGCCACACCATGCCGACCTTGTAAACGCGCAGTCCGATGGCCTTCGCCAGATCATCATCAATGCCTAAATCTTCCAGCGCCTGACGCACGTCAAGATACGCCTTGCCCGCTGCCATGATGCCCAAGCGCGGACGCGGCGAATCAATCGCGATGTAATTCAATTTGTTTACACGGGCGTAGTGAATCGCCATGTAAATCTTGTAATCGTGCATGAGCTTTTCCTGCTCAAGCGGCGTGTGTGGCCAGCGAATATTCACGCCGCCTTCGGGCAACGGAAAATCAGTCGGGATGATCGGCTTGATGCGATCCGGATCGACAATCACGCTAGCGGTCGACTCCACCGTATCGGTCACTGCCTTCATGCCCACGTAGCAGCCGGAGTAGCGGCTCATCGCATAGCCATGCACGCCAAGATCAAGATACTCCTGCACGCCCGCCGGGTACAAAACCGGAATGACCGCGCTGATGAATTCATGATCGGACTGATGCGGCAACGTGGACGATTTCGCGCCGTGATCGTCACCCGCGATCAACAAGGCGCCGCCAAATTTGCTGGAACCGGCATGGTTCGCATGCTTGAACACATCGCCGCAGCGATCCACGCCCGGCCCCTTGCCGTACCACATGGCGAACACGCCGTCGTACTTGGCCTGCGGATACAAATTCAGTTGCTGTGTGCCCCAGACGGCTGTCGCGGCGAGCTCCTCGTTCACACCCGGAACGAAAGTGATGTGCGATTTGGTGAGGTGCTTTTTCGCCTTCCACGCGTTCTGGTCAATTGCGCCGAGCGGCGAACCGCGATAGCCGGAAAGAAAGCCACCCGTGTTCAAGCCAGCGTTCTCGTCGATTTGCCGCTGCAGCATCATCAGCCGCAACAGCGCGTGCGAACCATTCATGTACATGCGCCCGGAGGGCAGCGTGAACCGGTCGTCGAGCGCGACGTCAGTCATGGCCTTCTGCACGGCCTCCGGCAGTGATGAGACGGGCAGCGGGGCTTGGGACATCGGTGGCACTCCTTGATGACGCACGCTTTGCGGGATCGCCGCTGCATGCTGAAGATTGGGCTATTAGGTCAATTATGTTGACCTTTTTTGCAACACCCGAAATTTACCCGTTTTTGGCGCGTTTGTCTCCATCAAAAATTCGGATTGGGCGCACGGTTATCTTGTTCAGCTTTTAGTCTTATCGACCGCTGTATTACGGCTAGCGGCCAAAAACCGTACTTGTCGACTTCCTGTCAATTCTGACCCATTCCCCAGTAGAGCCGTCTTTTCAACAAAAAGCCAATAGACCCAGCGATTTCCCGACCCCAGACAGAGGTCACCTTTGACTAGCATCGTTGCATGACCCAAAAATCCGACTTCACTTTCTTCCACCGTCTGCGCGTTCGCTGGGCCGAGGTGGACTTGCAGCGCGTGGTGTTCAACGGCAACTACCTGCTGTATTTTGATGTGGCGTTCACCGAATACTGGCGCGCCACCGGGCTGCGTGATCCGATTGGGCAGCAGAAGGAAGGCGTGGAGCTTTTTGTGCGTAAGGCGCAGATTGAATATCACGGCTCAGCAGGATTTGATGACGAGCTGGACATCGGCGTGCGCTGCGCAAAACTCGGTTGCAGCAGCATGACCATCGCGATTACTATTTTTCGCGGCCATGAGCATTTGATTGATGGCGAACTGATTTACGTTTACGCCAACGCGCAGGAGAAAACATCCGTGGCGATTCCGGAGGCGTGGCGGGCGCGGATTGGAGAGATAGAGAAAGTGTTGCCGCCAGCACCGTAGGAGCGGCGAAAGCCGCGAATGGTGCCACGGGTTGACTGGTGTTCGCGGCTCTCGCCGCTCCTACAAGAACAGTGACTCAAACCCCTGCCGTCATCCCGCCATCCACGTACAAAATGTGCCCGTTAACAAAGTCGCTCGCGGGGGCGGCGAGGAAAATGATCGCACCCTTTAGTTCATCGACATTGCCCCACCGCCCAGCGGGTGTACGCTGTTTTAACCAAGACGTAAATGCGGCGTCCTGCACCAATGCCTGCGTCAGCTCAGTATCGAAATACCCCGGCCCCAAACCATTGACCTGAATGCCATGTTTGGCCAGCTCCACACACATGGCCTTGGTCATCATCTTGAGCGCGCCCTTGGTAGTGACGTAGGGCACGATGTTGGCCCGACCCAGCTCGGAGTTCACCGAACAGACGTTGATGATCTTGCCTCGTCCGCGCGGCACCATGTGGCGCACTACGGCCTGACTCACGGTGAAGGCGCTCGTCACATTGGTGTCCATCAGTCGCCGAAAATCCCCGAGCGGAAAATCGGTGAAGGCGTTGCGAATCTGGATGCCGGTGTTGTTGACCAGAATGTCGATCGGTCCGATGTTGCGCTCGATAGCTTCGATGTTTTCAAGCACTGCGGAAGCGTCGGTGACGTCAAACGCCCGGACGCTGGCGACCTCTTTGCGCGTCGCAAATTCAGCGGCGACACGCTCGCACTTGGCCACATCACGCCCGTTGATGATGACGTGCGCGCCGGAGCTTGCCAGCGCCTGTGCGAGGGCAAGACCAATGCCTTGTGACGAGCCGGTCACCAGCGCGCGTTTGCCGGATAAATCGAAAAGGGGGTGTGGTGTATTCATGGCGCAAATGTAGCGCCGCCCGTCGCGCTGCAGCCTGCGGTGGCTCATTTGTGTCGGGTCAGGATCGGCAAATCGATAGCGAACCGACGCGCGGACACGCTATCCTTCTCAGGGCTACACTGCTACGAAATTACAAACAAAAGAGGAGGATTTATGAACAACATTTGGAACAAAGTGGGGCTGGCTTGCGGCTTTGCGCTTGTGACATCCGCGTTACCCGCCGCTGCACAAACTCGCAATGCCGCGTTATTCGCCGCCGCCGAAAAAGCGCAGCCAGCGATGATCGAAACCTTACGCGAGTTGGTGCTCATCGAATCGGGTTCTGGCAATATCCCCGGCCTGATTCGCATTGCGGACTATGCCGAAGCGCGCCTCAAATCGCTGGGCGCAACGACCGAGCGCATCAAAGTACTCGATAGCGAGCGCATTATGGTCAAAGGCGTGCTGACGGGTAGCGGCGCGCTCAAGGTCATGCTGCTTGCGCATCTGGACACGGTCTATCCGGAGGGCATTCTCGCGACGCAACCGATTCGCACCGATGGCAACAAAATGTTCGGTCCCGGCATCGCCGACGACAAAGGCGGCATGGCGGTGATCCTGCATTCACTGGCGATTTTGCGCGATGCCGGCTGGAAAAACTATGCGCAAATCACGGTACTATTTAACCCGGATGAAGAAAGCGGCTCTGTCGGTTCCGGAGAGACGATCGCGAAGTTGGGTGAAATGCATGACGTGGTTCTCTCCTACGAGCCGACGGCGGCTAAAGCCGTGGCGAAGGAAGAAGGCGTGTTGCTGGGGGCGGCGGGCACAGCCACCGTGACGATGGAAGTCAAAGGCAAAGCCTCGCATGCCGGTGCAGCGCCCGAGCAGGGACGCAATGCGCTGATCGAACTCTCACATCAGATTCTGGCGACGCAGGACATCGCGAAGACGATCCCCGGCGCGCAGCTCAACTGGACTTACTCACAAGGCGGGCTGGTACGTAATCAGATTCCGGAGCGTGCATACGCCACAGCGGATGTCCGTCTGCTCGCGCCCGACACTGCCGAGAAACTTCGCACGGCCCTTCAAGCAAAGGTGGCCGAAAGCAAACGTGTTCCGGAAACCGAGGTTATCGTGAAACTGGAAGTGGGGCGGCCAGCTTTTCTGGGCGGAGAACGCGGCATGGCACTGGCGAAACGTGCGCAATCAATTTACGGCGAACTTGACGGTCGTAAGCTGGCGATTTTCCCGATGACCGGCGGCGGCACCGACGCCGGATACGCCGCTCGTTCCGGCAAAGCCGCCGTGCTCGAGAGCATGGGCTTGCCGGGCTGGGGCTATCACGCGAAAGACGAATACATAGAGATTGATGCGATCGTGCCGCGCTTGTACTTGACGACGCGGATGCTGCAAGACCTGGCGATCAACCCTGCAAAATGAATTAGGAACGGAGACCCCGTATGTTGATGGCAATGCTCTACGGCGCCAAAGATTTGCGCCTCGAACGGGGTGACGACCCGGTAGTCGGCGCGGGACAGGTGAAAGTGCGCTTTGGAGCAGGCGGCATTTGCGGCAGTGATTTGTCGTACTTCGGCAAGGGCCGCGTGGGTGACTTTGCGGTGATGCAACCGCTCTGTCTTGGGCACGAAGTTTCAGGCGAGGTTGTTGAGATCGGTGCCGGTGTTTCCCGCATCAAGAAGGGGGATCGCGTCGCGATCAACCCCAATCAGCCGTGCCGCGTTTGCCGCACCTGCATGGCGGGCAAAGGGCATCTCTGCTTGAAGATGAATTTCTACGGCAGCGCGGCGATATTTCCGCACATTCAGGGTGTGTTTCGCGAGGTGATTGTGGCGACCGAGGCGCAGTGTTTTGTGGTGCCGCAAAGCTGCGATTTCCGCACGGCGGCGATGGCGGAGCCGCTGGCCGTGGCACTGCATGCGGTGCGGCGTGCGGGTTCGCTCGTCGGCAAGAGCGTTTTGGTGACGGGCGTTGGGCCGATTGGTAGCCTTTGCGTACTGGCAGCGCGCCGCGCCGGGGCCGTGCATATCGCGGTGACGGATGTGGCCGATGCTGCGCTGAAGCGGGCTGAAGTGTTGCGCATAGACGAGGCAGTGAACGCGGTTTCCGGCGCTGAAAAAGTCGAGAGCTGGTATGCCAACAAAGGCACATTCGATGTGGCCTTCGAATGCTCCGGCAGTTCCGCAGCGATCAGCTCCGCGATTCAAGCGACAGCCTCCGGCGGCTGCGTCGTGCAGGTCGGAATGTTGGGCGTTCCCACCGCAGATATTCCGGTCAACCGGTTTGTGTCGCGCGAAGTGGATCTGCTCGGCGCGTTTCGCTTTGATGGTGAGTACGGTGCGGCCGTGCATGAGCTAGCACACGAGTTGATTGATGTGTCGTCTCTGCTAACCCATACCTACAAAATGACCGCAGCGAACGATGCGTTCGCGATGGCGGCGGATCGCTCGCAGAGCATGAAAGTGCATCTGGTCTTTTGACCGACGCGACTAGTCTGCCCCCTCGTAAACGCGGGGCCGCGACGGCCCGGCGACCTTTGCCGAATGCATCGCCTCATCGGCTTTTTTAACCGCCGACACGACGGTTTCTACACCGCCAGGTACGATCACGAACAGTCCCATGGATCCCTGAATCTGAAAGGCTTGCCCTCCGCCGGACAAATCACGGCAAAAATGACAACCGCCGGTACACAATGCGCCGAAAAGCGCATTCGCCCGGCCACTGCTTCGAGCACGATGGTGGTCGCGGTGCCGCAAAACACCATTCGAAAAAAGAAGAATGCGAGCAGGCCGCTATCGGTCGCGGAGAAAGCGAGCCAGGGATCCAAGCCAATCTCGCTGTAGATTGATTCACCAAACATCAAACCGAAACCGACGACCGCAAACAGTGTGCATGAAATGTAGAAGTCGCTTAAGGTTTTTAATGTATCAAAGGCACTATGACAATGTAATATCAGGGTGTTGTCATAAATTTTGCCGAGAGTGTCGCATTGTTGAATTTCCTGAATTTTGGGCTCGTGGTCAGCTCACCAAAGCGGCATCGTTTGAGTCTTGCTGCACTAGCTTTGTCCATTGGCTTTACAACTCATGCCAAAGACATAGTCGTTGCCCAGATCGCGCCGCAAACCGGCGTTCAGGCGAGTGCGGGCAAGGCATACACCGCTGGGTTGCGTCTGGGATTCGATGCGATCAATGCAACGGGCGGTGTCAATGGATCGCTCATTCGCCTGGTGACGCTCGACGATGGCTACAAGCCGGACGAAACGGTGCGTCTGGCGAAAGAAGTCATCGCCAAAGAAAACCCGGTGGCGCTCGCCGCGACGGTAGGCACTGCCAATGCCGAAGCGCTCATCAAATCGGGGGTGCTGTCCGACACCGGGCTCTCACTCGTTGGCCCGAGTTCCGGCGCCAACAGCGTCATTGGTAAGCCCGGAATCTATCTGACTAAAGCGAGCTATGCCGACGAGGTAAATCAACTTTTCGCACAGCTCAGCAGCATGGGATTGACCCGAATCGGCATTCTTTATCAAGACGACGGATATGGTCGTGATTTGCTCGCGAGCGCCACACTTCTAGCCCCCAAATACAAGGTCGAGCTCATCGCCCGCAGCCCGTATGACCGGGTCACGGCGAACGTTGAACCAGCGGTGACGGCACTGCTCAAAGCCGACGCGCAAGCAATCTTTCTGGCCGCAATTTCTGCCCCTGCTGCTGAATTTATCAAGCAATACAAAAAACGTGGCGGCAATGCCATGTTGGTGGGCCCCTCGCCCGTCGACGTGGCATATCTACAGAAACAACTAAGCAAGGAACAGGTGCGTGGCTATGTGGCCTCTACCGTAGGCCCCATTGATTCGCGTACCTCGCTGCCGGTGATCCGCGAATTCCTCAAGCTGAAGGCCGCATCCCCATCACCGGATTACGGCGCACGATCATTTGAAGGCTATGTGACTGCCCGCGTGCTGATCGCGGGCATGCAGCGCTCGAAAGGCGCGGGAACGCCGGAAACACTGTCGCTCGCGCTGCGGAGTCTGCGCGCAATGGACTTGGGCGGTTACAGCGTCGATTTCTCGGACTTGAAACGCGGTGGCAGCGGCTATGTTGACTTCGTAACGATTGATCGCGCTGGGGCGTTGGTGCGCTGATCGCAGCGCATATTGATGAGGGACGAACAGGGGAGCCCTAAAATCAGATTGAAATTCTTCCTCCGTCGCCCTCCATGCTCGATTGCATCACCCTCGATCCGCCCGCTTCCGCCACCGCCTGCGTCCTCTGGATGCACGGCCTCGGAGCCGATGGCAATGACTTTGTTCCTGTCGTCCCGGAACTGGGTTTGCCGAAGGGTCACGGCGTACGCTTCGTTTTCCCCAATGCGCCGTCGATGCCGGTCACCATCAATGGCGGCTACGTCATGCCCGCCTGGTACGACATTGCGTCCGCCGAGATTGACAAACGGGCGGACGAAGCAGGGGTTCGCAAAAGTCAGGCCGCTATCACCGAATTGATCGCCGACCAGCGCGCCAAAGGCATCGCGTCCGAGCGCATCGTGCTCGCGGGTTTTTCGCAGGGCGGCGTGATTGCGCTGCAAAC
>Ga0335397_10012872_pt1 | contig 10221 bp, 9 predicted proteins | sample MAT04_FD_205740 | JGI IMG/M metagenome (GOLD analysis project Ga0335397, IMG submission 205740) | Freshwater microbial communities from Lake Fryxell liftoff mats and glacier meltwater in Antarctica - MAT-04 (spades assembly) (version 2) ...
TGAACAACAAACGGTGACTGAGGGCGGGAGAGCATGAGCGAAACACAGCGGCTTCTGCAGTCTGGGGTCAGCGTCCGGCATCTGCGCCATGGTATCGGCCAGGTGATGCTGACCGACCGCGATACCGCGGTCGTGCGATTTAGCCACGGAATCGAGCAGGTTCTCTCGTCAGAGCTGCTGGTCATCACGTCGCTCGACGATGCCATCCGAACGCAGGAGACAGCGCCCTCTCTGGAGGTGGCTCTGCGGGTTCAGGCCGCTGCAATCCGATCTGTGAACGATGCCTGGGGCGTCTTCACTAGGTCGCGGATTTCGCTCCTGCCTCACCAGCTTTGGGTTTGTCACCGCGCCCTCAAGACCTGGCCGATCCGGCTGCTCATTGCGGACGATGTTGGTATGGGGAAAACCATCGAAGCAGGATTGATCCTGTGGCCGCTCCTGGCAAACCGTACCGTGCAGCGTCTCCTGATACTTGCCCCGGCCAAACTGGTTGAGCAATGGCAGCAGCGCCTCAAGAAGATGTTCGACATTCGGGCTGCTGTGTATCACCCGGACTTGGACACCAAGAAGTCGGATTTCTGGGGTATCCATCAAATCGTCATCGCATCATTGCCCACCCTCAGAGCCGACCACAAAGGCAGGCACGAACGCCTGCTGGAGGCACCCCAGTGGGACATGCTCATCGTCGACGAGGCCCATCACCTGAATGCGGAGGAGGGGGCAACGAAGACCCAGGGTTTTGAACTTGTCGAGAAGCTGCAGGCGGCGGGCAAGACGCCATCCTGTGTGCTCTTCAGCGGCACGCCGCACCGTGGCAAAGCCTACGGCTTCTGGTCACTCATGGGGCTGCTGGATCCTCAGGTGTTCGGACCGAAGCGGAACGAAGGCAGCATGCTGAGCGCTCTGCCGCGGTTCCTGATTCGCAACGCCAAGCAGAAGGCGACTGACATGAAGGGCAACCGACTCTTCATGCCGATCGAGCAGTACCCGGAGACGTTCACGTACTCGCCAGAAGAGGAGTCGTTTTACGAACTGATGTCCAGCTTCATCATGGCCGGCAAGGCCTATGCATCGAGCCTGGGAAAGGTCGAGGGCGGCCAGGTCATGCTGGTGTTGATTGCGCTGCAAAAACTTGCATCGAGTTCTGTTGCAGCGGTCTTGTCCGCTTTGGAGACACGGCGCGGCCGGCTTGTTTCCTTGGCCGCCAAGACAAGGGCTGAACTGGAGATCCAAACTGACGACTCTTCAGCGGATGAGGTCGCGCGCGTCTTCGAGGAGTGGCTTCGTGATGAGAAGCGCAGCCGCATCCAGCTGATGGAAGACGAAGGGCGTCACCTGGATGATTTGCTGGTGTCCGGTCGGGCAGTCTTGAGCGAGACCAGGGTGGTCAGGGTCATGGAGGTGATCAGCAACCGTTTCGCGGATCAACCCGTCTTGCTCTTCACCGAGTACAAGCGAACGCAAGCACTGGTCGTCGCTGCTCTGATGGAACGATTCGGCAGGGAGTCTGTCGGGTTCATGAACGGCGACAACAGGCTAGAAAATGTTCGACACCCCGATGGCCGCGTGGTCGCATTGTCGGCTCGGCGAGAAGACACCTGCGACGCATTCAACGCCGGACGGCTCAGGTTTCTTGTGTCGACAGAAGCCGGCGGTGAGGGGATCGACCTTCAGGAGCGCTGCAGCGCGCTGATCCACGTCGATCTGCCGTGGAATCCGATGCGCCTTCATCAACGTGTCGGCCGGTTGAACCGGTACGGTCAGACCAAGCCGGTTCGCGTCGTGTCGCTGCGAAATCCCGATACGGTCGAATCGATGATCTGGGAAAAGCTCGAGAGCAAGTTGAACAGCATCATGCGGGCGATCGGCTCGGCGATGGACGAGCCCGAAGACCTGATGCAACTTGTCCTCGGCATGAGCGCCGCGAACTTGTTCGATGGGCTGTTCAGCGGAGCGGTTGGGGTCGGGCGGGAGCGGTTGGGCGAGTGGTTCGATCTCAATAGTGGCACTCTCGGCGGAGAGTCTGCGATCAAGGCCGTCCAGGACCTGGTGGGCCACGCACAGAGCTTCGATCTGTCCGACTTGAAGGACGTACCACCGCTGGACCTCCCCGACCTGCTTCCGTTCTTCGAGAACTGCCTTGTGTTTAACCGGCGGCGGCCGAAGGTTGAGGGCCTGGCTCTTTCATTCAAGACGCCGGAGGAATGGCTAACCACACATGCCATCAAGAAGTCGTACGAAAACATTGTCTTTGATCGCAAGGCCAGCCCGAGTGAGGGCGAACTGATGGGCGTCGGTCATCCGCTGATGGAAAAGGCGCTTCACCAGTCGGAGCGCATGCCGGGCTCGCTCTGCCTGGTTGTCGGGCTGGATGCGCCGTTGCTCGTGGTGGAAATCTCAAGCCGGGTGACAGACATGAGCATGCCTGGAAGCCGGGTTGTTGCCGGCGTCACGACAGTCGGCAGCGCGTTCGAGCTTCGGAGGGACTGGGAGGTAATGCGTCTGCTGCGTGCCTGCTCGCTAAGAGCCGACGCGGTGGCGGTTGGTGCGTCGGCACCGAATGTCGTCGACTGGGTCCGGTCTGCCGATGCGCATGTACAGGCCACGCTTGCCGATCTGAAACTGCCCTTTGGAAGCCCCCAAGCGAAGACGTTAGCCGTCTTTTGGCCAGCCTGACGACATCTGGCCCATTCCGCCTACTAGATTGCCTGCCTGAGCCCGGACTGAACATGGATCCAGCAGCCTGCGTCGCAGCGCTACCAAGGCAGACGCTCTGGGGCCTGTTACAACCACCCAAAATACCAAGAAATCCCGACAGACCTTATTCCTGCCCGACAGACCTTATTCCCACCGAACACCTCACGGTTTCCAGCGTCTTCTCGGTGCCGTAGACGTACACGTACAGATCGGCCGCCGCATCCTCGCGGTGCTGTTCGATGAACTGGGCCGATTGCAGGAACCTGCCGCCCGATCCGCAGGCCGGATCGAACACCTTGCCGCCGTGTGGTTCGATGATTTCCACCATCAGCCCACCACTGAGCGCGGTGTGAAGAACTCGCCGCCACCCTGCCCTTCGCTCATGGCGAAGTTGCCGAGGAGGTATTCGTAGATCTGGCCGAACACGTCGCCGGATGCGTCCAGCGGAATGTCAGAGAACAGCTTCAACAGCGCCTTGGGGATGCTGCGGTTCTGCGGATTGCGGATGAAGCGGTCGTATTCCTGCTGCGGCAGCACGCCCAAGCAATTCGGGTTTGCTCAGCTCGATGCCGGCCATCGCCGCGCGGATGGCCTTGGGGATGTCTTCCTTCTCCGGCAGGTTCAGCAGGTAGTGGTACCGGGCAAACGGGCCCAGCGCGAAGCCGCACTTTTCGACGGCGATGTCCTGCAGCGTGCGCTCACGGCGCGTGCCCTTGAGCTTGCTGTACTCGGCCAGGATGGCGTCTTCGTGCTGCCGGTATTTGTTGTCGGCGAACTTCAGACAGATCAGGCCCAACACGGACGTGCTGTATTCGCTGGCCTTCAGGTCGCTGTTGGCGCGCAGCTTGTCGGCGGCTGCCCAGAGGTCTCGTTCGAGCTTTTTGAGTTGGTCGCGGGTCGCGGGTCATGGGGCTTGTGTCAGGGGGCCAAGCTGGCTGCGCCTGTCGAATGTGGTGCGCGGCGTGAGCGCGCAGCCACCGTCACTTGCGGACTATGCGCGGCCTGCGCGACTTGGCGGCAGGCACAGGCGCTGGAACTGGTGCGGGATTGGCAGGTACCTCGTCAGGCAGCCATTCGATGAGGTCGCCCACTGTGCACCCGAAGTGCCGGCACAGCGTGTCGAGGGTGCTGCGGTCGATGCGCGCGACGTCGTCGCGGTACAGGCCCGCCAGGGTGTTCCTGGCCAAACCGGTTTCGCGCTGGACGTCGGCGATGCGCTGCTTGTGCTCGCCAAGCAGACTAGACAGATGAATTTTGATCATGCGCGAACTATCAGATACATGTCGTAAATGAGCAACAAGCTGATCACAAAGAATTTGTAGTTGATGCTTATGCTGTCGTAAATTATCACTTAGCTGATCATTCCGAACAGCAAGGAGATCTAAATGTACTCGAACCCTAGCGACTTCAACACTCCAAATCTCATGAAAATCACCTCTTTACCTCTACCTCTCCCTCCCCGTACACCCACAGAGCAGTCCCGCGACCTTGAGCTTGCTTGGTGCGCAGGCATGTTCGATGGCGACGGCTGCGTCTTCATCAGCCGGCAAAAAATGGCTGGCCGCAAGAATCGCACTTACCGGTTGGTGCTGTCCCTGGTACAGAACTGCAACGTCACCGCGGACCACTTCCGCGCCACCCTGGGGCTGCCGCACTGCCTGGTCGCAGTTCGGCGTTCTGTCAGCCACAACCGCCAAATCTATGACGTCCGATATGACGGCGTGCACGCGTTGTCCGCCTTGCGGCTGATGGAGCCCTTCTTGGTGCGCAAGCGCATCGAAGCGTTGGCAGCACGGCAGTTCTGGAAAGAGTGCCGTATGGGCGTGCTTCCCGGCCCCAAGGGACTGCCCCCGGAGGTCTGGCGCAACCGCGAACGGTACTACTGGAAACTCCACAACTTGAAGTGAACGAGCGACCAGATCATGCATCTCGAACTCTTCACAGGACGCCAACGCGGGTCGCCAGCATCCAGGGACCTGGCAATCCAACTGGCGTGCATCCGCGCATTCGTCGCCGAGCATCCACGGCCCGATGCAGACACGAGTCTGCCGCTGGCCGCCGAACTGCCCCTGCGCCCCGTTTACTCGGAAGCAGAATTTGAAAAGCGAAAGGCGTGGGCGCTCGGCCTTTCGGAAGAATCGCGAAAGATGGTGTTGACGCATCTGAAGCAGGCTCGAGCGCTGGGGCCCATGCGTCGGGTGGCACGCGTACCTCAGCCGAGCTGCATTGATGCCATCGAAACGGACTTCCCGCACTGCGCCCCGGTGCTGGAATGGATTCGGCAATTCGTCGCACTTGGCAAGCTCTGCCCAGGACAAGAGTTGAGTTTTCCGCCGCTACTGCTGTCAGGTCCGCCGGGCACGGGCAAGACCGCGCTCAGCCAACGTTTGGCTCGGGCGCTCGGAACTGAACATCACACCATCGACATCGCCAGCCTGCACGCTGGGTTCACGATTTCCGGCCTGGACACTTCGTATTCGACGGCGCGGCCCGGGCTGGTTTGGGACGCACTCCAGCACCCATGCATGTCACCTCTGATCTTGCTCGACGAGCTCGATAAGGCGGCAGACGATCAACGCCGCACCCCGCTCGGCTTTTTGTACCAGTTGCTCGAGCCCATGACCGCACGGAGGTTTGTAGACGCGGCCATTGGCCTGCCGCTGGACGCGTCTGCCATCTTGTGGATTGCGACCTGCAACGAGCCCGCTGCAATCGAGCCGGCGATTCGGTCGCGGTTTCAAGAATTCGAAGTGCCGTTGCCCAAGTCGACGCAAATGCCTGCTGTCGCACGAAGCATCAATCGAGAGATGCTGGCCACAGCACCGTGGGGTGACGCGTTCGACCATGAGCTGTCACCCGACATTCTGGAACGGGTGAGCGCCATTCCTCCGAGGCGTGTCCTGCATGCCCTGCGCAGCGCCTATGCGACAGCAGCCCTTCACGGCCGCCGGCGCCTCATCGCAAGCGACGTTCCATTGGCGCCTGATGCCAAGCGGGCACATGCAATCGGATTCATCCATCAGTAAAACCCACCGAGATCGCAATGAGCAAATTAAACAATGAAGCCGCACCTCCCAACGTGGAAACAATTTTCGGCCAGACGATTGAGATGCACTGTCATCGGCAGATGGACGTTCCGGAAGGCTGGCGACCTGCTTTTTTGGATGCGCTGGTCGCATTGAACGCCGTCAAGTGCGCCAAGCGCGACAACTTGATCCTGCTGTCGCCGGTTGTCAGACATGACGGTGTGCACGTTCAAGCCTCCGGCGAGGATGCCGTGGTGGATGGCATTTGTCGCAAGCTGCGCCATCGCACTCGCTACACGTGCAGGAAGTGCGGACGGCCCGGCCACGCACGTCGGCTGCCGCTCGATGTGCGCGTCTTGTGCGGGTCCTGCGCTGCGCCACGAGCGATGAAGGCGAAGATCGAGGAGTGCATGGCGTCGCTCACGCGCTCCGCAGAATCGGGCCTGGATCGGTTGATCACATTCGATGAAATGCCCCCGCAGTTGCGAGCAACCGTGCCAGCGGCGGCTTGGCAGAAAGTCGCATCAGGAAACGGGCAGGGAACCTACTGCACGACGCAGAGCGAGCTGCGGAAACTGACGGGGCATTGGCGCCACCTGCTGCTGGCCTTGGAAAGCGTGACCGCCGACCTGGAGTGAGGATCAGTCGAGGAGGTGTGGCCGAACCTTGCAAACCGCTCGCCATCAGCATGTCAGCTCAAGCCGCCAACTTGCCTAGCCTTCCCCATAATTGGTGCTCGCCTTTGCCGCTTGCAGGACCGGTACCGAGCTGCATTGTCTCGGCGTGTTTGTCTTTCAGAGGAAGCAAACATAGTCGCCGGAGGCTGTGGGCATGTAGTTGAAAGGCGACGCGGTGGGCAACTTGAAGAGTTGTCCACCGCGTTGTCCGTTGGGCGCAGCGCATCGTCCACATGTCCAAAGCCTGACTGCTGCCCGATTGATTGGGTAGGGGATCTACAGCCCGAGTAAGCAGATGCCAGGCGCCGTCCTCGACGGGAGGATCAGATTCGGCGAACTGCGGGCTCAATCGCTGCGATTGCGTTGAGGGTCAGGACGTTTGCTGGAAACTCGGTTTCCACCGCCAGCACGGCGGCGGAGATCGCTTTTGTGACCAGCTCCATGACTACGTGTTCGTTCGCGAGCGGTAACAGGGTGATGACCACCCTGGCCCCGCCGGTTCAATCGTCATTCGCCGAGCTTTCTCGGCCCCGCCATGATTGGCGTCGCCGCCACGTCTTGCCCTTGGCGCCCTGTAAGCCGCTGCACCAAGGCGTCGGCACCATGCTTTTCGTGCTTGACTGAGGCCGCGCAGGTGGACTGGGGCTCGTACGGCACCATCAACGTGGGCAACACGAGTCGGCGCTTGAGCTTTTTCCTGATGGTGCTGTGCTACAGCCGACCGAACTTACGCAAACTCGTATCTGAAGTTCACCGTCTCCCAAGAGATGGAGTTCTTCCTGGCCTGCCATGAGACCGCGTTCGCTGCATTTGGCGGCGTGCCCGCACGGCTGATGGTGGACAACCTCAAGTCCGCCGTGCTCACGCGGCTGGTTGGCGCGGCGCCAGTCTTCAACCCCAAGTGCCTGTTCACAAATAAATTGATCATTTTATTTGTGAACAGGCCCTAAGACACGACTTCCGCGCAGTTACGAGGCAGCACGCTGAAGCTGAACTTCCGACTAACGACTTGGCGCTGGCTCCGATACGCCGAACATCGGTGGTTCCATTGCGGCGGTCGGTGACACCGGATGACCGCGGGTCAAGTCAGTTCGAGATATCAGCTGTCCCAGTTGCTGTTTCCCCTCCATCTGCCAATTTGCGGGAGTGGAGCCAAAGTGTCCGCATTCTCGATCGCGGCCTTGACCGCTCTGACTTCTTCCCTCCAGAGCGAGGCGCCGATCTTGGCGTAGGCTTGATGACTTCCGACGTCGTCCCAATAACTCAAAACGGCATCTCTGGAAGTGAAGGACACCAGCTTGATCTTTTCCTGTACCCATTCAAAGAACAGACTCTCGCGACGTGGATCGGCCATGTTCCACGCGTTGCCGCAAATCACCGCGCATCTCTGTCGATTGCGCAATTCGAACTTTGCAAAGAAGGGCATCTGAATCCTCGTCCAACCCAGCAAGCCGGCCTTGAGGGCTGAATCGAAGGATGACGTCGACGTGTTCTTTGCTTGGAACGCGCGCAGCGCGCCAAGCTTGTAACTCACCCGCTGGTTCTGGCCCACTGCCCCTTTTCCAATGATCTTGATCATCTCCGGTCCCTCGAACCCCCGTGGGTCGTCGGGATCGTTAGGCTTCGAACGCCAGTATTGGAGTGTGCTGACCGAGACTCCGAGAAAGATGGCGGCTTGTTCTTCGTTCAGCGTCGTGTCGTCATGCCACCCTGCGATCTCGCTCGCGATGCGCGCCCGCACCATTTCTTCTTCAAGCGACGACCGCCTTCGGCCACCGGTCTTTGGCCTCTTCGCCTTTACGCCCGGGTGCACAGTCTGGGCGCCCACGGCACGCATGGCGCCCGGCTGCTTCTTGCCTCGGCCCTCGATTCCTGGCATGGATTCTGTCTCCAGATTGCAGGCAATCGACCGCCCGATACTTCATTCTATCGGCGGGGGCGGATCGAGGATCGAAGCCGCGCTACCTTGGTCTGCGCCTCGAAGGCCGAGGCGAGCCCTTGTTCTGCACGACCACGTCCTCGGCATCCGGAAGCCGCGGAGCGCCCCTCGGCCGCAGGGCGTTGTAAACCGCCGGTGCCTTGGACAGGACAAGTTCCTCAATGGCCTCCATCCGCAAAGAAATGTCCAGCCACTCTGGGGAGGTGTAGCGGCCCAGTGTTTCACCGCCTGCCACACCGTGGCCCAGCATGCGTTTGGTCTGGCGGTCGTTGAAATTCAACTTTTCGCAGGCGGCGCCGAAAGTCCGCCGCAGGTCGTGGCCGCGCACCACCGCGATGCCGCCCCGCTGCTTCACCGTCGCCATCGCCACTGTGGCATCGGAGTAGTGGCCCTTGCTTGAATTCGCTGACCGCGCCGGGAAAACCCACACCTCCCCTTCGATCTGATCGGCCCTGCGCCGTTTCAGTATTTCTGCTGCACAGGGAGCGATCGGGAACTCGTGGTCCCCGCGATTCTTGGCGTCGGCGATGAAAGCGACCCGCTTGTCGAGATCGACCCAACGTTCGATAGGCGCCTGCTCCGATGTCAACTCGTCGCGCCACTTGAACGTCGACGACTCGCCACCACGCATGCCCCACAGCAGCGTGAGCAGCAGGAAATCGGCCGCGACCGGGTTCTCCTTGCGGTAAGCCCACGCTGCTCGCACGAACGGACCCACGGTCGCATTGAACGACAGCGGGTTTCTGACGCCCTTGACGGCGTAGTCGCGCTCAAGTTGGTTGTTGCTCCTGTACTTCCCTTCCGTCTTGAGGATGGTGAAGGGGTTGTAGGTCAACGACGGAGCCCGGCCGGCCGAGTGGGCGTCGTGGATTTCAAGTTCGATCGCCTTGTCTACGGCCGCCGTCGCCCACCGGCCCATGGCCTCGGCCGCCGTCTTGTGGCCCTTGGTGACCGCGTGAAGATCGAAGCGCGCGAGGATTTCAGCTGCCGAAATCAGGCGAACCTTGCGCGTTTGCCAGTCGCTAAACTTGGTGAAGGCCTTGTCGGCTGAGAGCAGCGAGTTGGCTTTAGCAGGCTGCGCTCGAGAAGTCAGATGGTGCCGATAGCGGGTGAATACATCTCCGAGCGTGAGCTCAGAGGCCTCTACTTGCTCGGTCAAGTCCCTGGGGTTGGCCCCGTGCTTCTTCGCGGTGGCCACCAACGCCCGAGCCTTGTCTCGGGCCGACTCCACATTGATGACTTGCTCGTCGCCCTTCTTGCCTCGGGCAAGACCGACGTGAATCTTCATATTCTTGCCGGCGACGAGCTTCTCAACCAGAAAAACCGAAGCCTTTTTGCCGACACGGATGGCAAACCCAGTCGGCGCGTCTCGGTGCGAGTCGTACACCAGATAATTGGGCCCTGCGAAAGGCTTCCACTCCTTCCAAGGCACGTCGGCCTCAGGGAACCTGTCGAGGGTCATTTTCCCGACCAGGTCCGTCTTCAACGTCAACTTCATGGGCGCTCCTTGGAATTGGCGGCGCCGATGGGCTCGGTTCCGCCAAAAACTGGCTCGATCTTAGCCTCTGGCGAGCTTTTGGCGGCGCTCTGGCGGAAGTTTTGGCGGATCGCTACAGCTTGACAGAAGCTACCACAGGCCGATTGAGGGCGTTAGAGAAGAGGCTTAACTTGTTGATAGAAAACGCAAAAAGCAAGTCTACCGAGAGGGATGTGATCGCAAGTCCACCGCATACCCCAATGATGGCGCAGTACCTGGGCATCAAGGCCGAGTTCCCGGACACGCTGGTGTTCTATCGCATGGGCGATTTCTACGAGCTTTTCTTCGACGACGCTCGAAAGGCCAACCGGCTGCTGGACATCACGCTCACGACGCGAGGTCAGA
>Ga0335397_10012875_pt1 | contig 10221 bp, 7 predicted proteins | sample MAT04_FD_205740 | JGI IMG/M metagenome (GOLD analysis project Ga0335397, IMG submission 205740) | Freshwater microbial communities from Lake Fryxell liftoff mats and glacier meltwater in Antarctica - MAT-04 (spades assembly) (version 2) ...
CGGACGCTTACCAACATTCTGGGGGCGTTCAATGCCGTCAGCCACGAATTGGTCCGCGTGGCCAACGACAGTTACATCAATGCCCAGACCGTGTGCGAGTTGCTCTACAAGATATCGGCGTTGAATCTGGGCGTGCCAATCACATTGGTCATGGACAACGCCCGCTATCAACGCTGCAAGCTCGTCCAGGATTTGGCCGATTCGCGCAACATCGAAGTGCTCACAATCCACAAGTTTTTCGTCGGCGTGAATCGTTCACATATCACATGCTGCTGGGCCGGATCGCGCCGCTGTAGGAGCTACAGCCGGATGATCTGACGATCGATGCACTGCTGAATCGATTAGCTGGTGGCGAGATCAAGGAACTGATCATGGGAACCAACCCCGACATGGACGGCGACGGAACAGCGCCGGTCATCCAGAACGAAGTGAGCTCGCGGTTTCCAAATGTCACCATCACGTGTGAACACCACTTGAAAAACGTAGCAGGCGTCGGAGCCGACGGTCGGTTGAAAAACGTTCTCAATGGACAGGAGAAGATCCTGGCCGCACTTGGTCTGGTTACGCCGCGAGAACAGGCCGACAATCCCGGCATCCCAGCAACGATCGGTCGCCTTTGGGATGATTTCTTTGATCGCAGGCCCGACCTCAAGAAGTGGACGCGATCAAATCTCGAACAAATCAAACCCCGCTGCGTAGAGTTCTTCAAACTCCGGACTGTCGACAAACTCACTCAGGGCGATGCAAAAGACTTTCGTCGCTGGCTGATCGATCAGAAATACGCAACCGCGATTCTTGCCGCTGGCTTTCCGTGACTAGTCATTATAGTTATAATAAGAATATGGGCAAGATTGAAGGCGAAGCACGGCACGAGATTCTGCGGCGCGGGGAGAAGCATGCTCATCAGTCGCGATTAGTTGTCGACTTCTATCGTATCAGACGACAACTGGCGTATCCGGTTCCGATTCGCGAGTGTTCCTTCCCCCGTTTTCCAACACGATTAAGCACCTGGTATCCATGGGATTGCTGGCTGGCGTGGGCAATGGAGGAGCGGGTGTTGAGCCTGGGGTGGGCGGCAACCCTGAGCGATGCGCCCCGCCTTCGATTCTCGACTGAGGCGGATCTACAGGGAATCGCGGCGTGGAAGTACGACGATCTTGAGAAGACTGACGGTCTTGCGGTCTCGCATCTGGTGCGGATGTTGGTCACAGCGAAGGAGCATTGGGCGTGGCTTAGCTTCACCACGCACGCCGCGATTGATAAAGGATTGAACCACCTGATCAGCAGGTTTGCGGCATGGCTTGAAGCGGAGCGCGACTGGTGGCGGCGACGTGAATCAGATCCGGACCATGCTGATTTCTCAAACCCCTTACACAACATTCATTTCATTCAGACGGTGGGTCTGTGCCTTGCCGCGCGCAATGGGAAACATTCATGCTCGGAATGGCTCGAATCGCACATGCGGCGATTCGCTTTGGCATTGCTGGATCAGCATGCCAGCGGAGTTTCCGAGGGTGTCAGCTACGACGGTTATGTGCTTGATTTCATGATGGACTGGATCACCGGCGCGCCTGCAGCGATGCGGGAAGCGATCCTGATTCATCCCGAGTTGCAGGAGATTCTGAATCAGCCTGCCATAATCGGTGCCCCGGGGAACCTGATGCAGGTTGCGCCGCTGGGCGACGTCGAAGCGTTGGAAATGCCCTTCCATGTCAGCGCGCTAGCCAAGTGGCGACGATTGCAGAATTCAGGTCGGCACGACTGGCAACTCTCGCAGTTCGACCCGCGATTTCTTCGCACGGATGCGCTGGCGACAATAATCGCCGGACCCGCACATCGCGCTGATTCAATCGCACCAGTCGGCAACCGCACCCGTGCCGCAATCGTGCTGCGCAGCGGAGACACTCTGACAGACACAGCCGTTGCGATGTCCGCCCACGCGGCACAGATGGGACATCTTCACCACGACAATGGTTCGATCGTCATCGCCGCAGGCGGAGAGTGGATCATCAACGATCCGGGGTATCAGCAGTACATGGGCACGTCCGAGCGGGAGTTCTCCGTCGGTCCGGCGGCGCACAACGCTCCGGTGATAAACGGCATCGCGCAGACAAAACGCGCTGGGCGGATCATCCAGGAGCCTGCGATGGTCAACGGCTCGTGGCATGCGAAGCACGACTTGCGCGGCTGCTATGACCTGCCGCTGACAAAATGCACGCGATCGCTCTGGCTGACGGGTAACAGCCTGGTGGTTGTTGCAGATGAGATTTCCGGCAGTGGAATCGATGAGATCACCTACCACTGGCACGGGCATTCCGACGCAGCATGGTGGGTGGAAGACGGCATCGCACTTGTCTGCCTGAATAACACACAGCTCTGGATCCGCTGCATGAACTGTGCATTAGATGCCGCCCAGGTGGACCGGATGAGAGGATCACGCGGACATCTGACGCTGCAGGTTCGAATCAAGGGCGCACCTAGCCAGTCAGTTTGGTGGGTGTTCGGAAGAGACGAAGCCACCCTGCGCACGCTTACGATGAATGATGATGAAGTGCCGGGCTATAGTGCGCGGCACGTTTCCACTGAATGATTGTTATTGCTATATTTATTATTTGTAAAGGGCTGGAATATGTCAACACAAACCGCGTCACCCGAAACCCCTGTTCGCCAAACCCCGTTTCCTTCCCTGCCACCGCGATACAACGGGCGGGAGATGGAGTTCCTGAAAGGGGCGCTCGACAGCAACAGTCTCTTCTACATGCGGGCGGGCGGATATGTGTCACGCATGCTGGAAAAGGCCCGGGAAACCTTCGGCGGGAAGTACGCTGTGGCAACATCCTCGGGAACGGCGGCGGTACATGTCGCAGTGGGGGCTGCGGAGATCGCGCCGGCGAGTGAAGTTATCACCAGTCCCATCACCGACATGGGAACGCTGATCGGCGTGTTGTACCAGAACGCAATTCCGGTCTTTGCCGATGTGGATCCGCGCACCTACAACCTCAGCGCACAGACGGTGGAAGCGGCGATCACTTCACGTACGAAAGCGGTGATCGCGGTTCATCTAGCAGGTTCTCCGTGCGACATCGAAGCTATCGCAGCACTGTGCAAGGCGCGGGGCATCACGTTGATCGAAGACAACGCCCAGGCCTTCGGCGCAACCGTCAACGGCTGCCATGTGGGAAATTTTGGCGACATCGCATGCTTCAGCTTCAATGAGTTCAAACACCTCAGCAGCGGCGATGGCGGCATCATGATGACCAGCAATGAATCGCTTTATCAGCGCGCCCACAACTTCGCGGACAAATGTTACGATCGACTGGGCAACGGAAACCGCCTGACGACGCTTTGTCCGAACTATCGCATGAGCGAGTTGCAGGGGGCAGTCGCGCTGGCACAGCTGGATCGCCTGGCAGACATCGTGCAACGCCGCCGTGTGCTGGGAGACTGGTTGACCGGCGCTATCTCCGACATTGACGGCGTCCTGCCGCCCCGCGTTCATCCTGGCGCCGCGAGCAGCTATTGGTTTTACATGATCCGCATCGATGAACATATCCTTGGCGTGACCCGAGATGAGTTCGCTAAACGGCTGAACGAGCAAGGCATTCCTGCGGCGGCGGGCTACATTGCCCGGCCGCTTTATGAGGAGCCGGTCTTTCAAAATCGGAACTTCTTCCCCGGCGGCGTATGGCCGGCGGAACAATTCTCTGGTCGATCATATGATTACAGGCAGACGCGTTGTCCGAATGCGGACCTGGTCCTGAAGACGTCGATCCGTCTCACCCTGCATGAAGGTTTCTCGCAAGGCGATGTGGAAGATTATGCCCGCGCCATCCGAAAAGTTGCAGATCGCGCCCGGCGATGATAGACCGAGCCAAATATGGAATCGCCCCTGCAGTTCATCGACGTGAATGCCAGTTACGGTGCGTTCCCCAATAAGCCCGCCGAAGCGAGGTGGACGCTTGAGCACCTTCTGGATGACTTGGATCTCGCGGGCATCGCCGGCGCGTTGACCCATCATCAGCAGGCGATCCATTCCGAGCCAATGGTGGGCAACCGCCGATTGATTCGGGAGATCGAACCGCATCGGAACCGCTTGGCCCCCTGCTGGATCGCGCTGCCTGACATTGGTGGGGACTTTCCTTCCGCATCCGATTTCGTTCGGGAAATGCAGGACAGCGGAGTGCGGGCGGTGCGGATCGAGCTGGACAGTTTCAACCTGCCGATCACGCGGCGCGTCTGGAAGCCACTGCGCGATTCTCTCGCATCGATATCGGCGCTCTGTGTGTTCGCCGTCGCCTATCCCCGCAGCGACTTTTCCCATCTCGATGAACTGCTGGAAATCTTTCAAGGTCTCCACTGCGTGCTGGCGAATCACGGGTGGATGCAGTGGCGAAACATCTGCGCATTGATGGACGCTCATCCGCATCTGCATATCGAATTCAGCCATTTTCAGGCAAATCGCGCAGTGGAATATTTCAGCGAGCGTTTCGGAGTCAACCGGTGCCTGTTCGGCACCGGACTGCCAAATCGTTCGCCGGGTGCGGCGCGAGGATTCTTTGATTTCTCACTGCGTTCTCGCGGTGACGTTGCAACAATGGCTGGAGGTAACCTCTCACGCCTGCTTGGCTGGGCCCCATCGATAGATCCGAATCCATCGCTGTGGCGGGATGCGTTTACTCAGGATGCGCTGGAAGGACGACCTCCTTCGCCACTTATCATCGACGCCCACTGCCACATCGGGCACGACGGATGCACTTCCATCGCATCTGACATTGTCACCCCAAAGGGCGACGCCGACGGGATGATCGAACTTACCCGCCGGGCGGGAATCAATAAGACTGCGATCATGTCCTGGGTGGCACCGTTGTTGATGGAAAGCCGGCAGGGAAACGAGATTGTCGCAAGTGCTGTCCGGCGCTATCCTGAAGAATTCGTGGGAGTGTCAACGATCAATCCCGATTACGACTCGCCTGCGGACATTGAGCAGGTCATCCGGACTTATCACGTTGAGATGGGTTTCCCGGGCCTCAAGACGTTTACACCCAGGCAGTGCATCGACTACGACGATCCGCTGCTGGCGCGATGGCTTCAGTTTGGCAATGATCACCATCTGTACATGGTGTTCGATCCCAAGGAAGCGATCGCGGCGACAGAAGTACTGACGAATGTCGCCACGCGTTACCCACGACTTCGGATTCATCTCGACCATTGCGGACAGTCTTGGGTGTACGCCAAGTGGGCGGTGGGCATGGTGCAGCGGTTCTCCAACATATATGCGCAGCTGAACTATACGATGGTGACCAATGGGGTGATTGAATTTCTCACTGGGGAAGTTGGCGCCGAACGGGTATTGTTCGGCACCGACGCACCGATGCGCGACCCGCGTCCACAGGTGGGATGGCTGGTATTCACGCGCCTCAGCGAAGATCAGAAACGCCGGATTTTCGGCGAGAACTTCCAACGTCAGCTTCGGCAGTGCTATCCCAACCGTCGTCATATTTGATGCATCAGCGCAATCGCCGCACGTTTACGCCGCGTGACACCAGCCGGCGCTCATTGGCGGCGGCGCGGCGCAGGAAATCATCCGCGTCGCGGCGGTTCTTCTGCGTCCATCCTATCTCGGCAATCGCTGCGGCGCGGGGCCAGACCATGTATTCGATCTGATCGATGTCGAACATGTGCTCAGTCCACACGTTTCCCTGCACGCCAATGATGTGACTGCTCTGCGCTTCGGTGAGTTTGGCGGGAACCGGGTCAAACTCGTAGGCATGTTCCAACGTGATGGTCTGATCGCCCATTGCCGTCGGTTCTCCCTCATCGGCTTGCCGGTAGTCCAGATAGCAATGGGAATGCGGGCTCATCACCACGTCGTGACCCGCTTTCGCTGCCGCAATTCCACCGGCGGTGCCGCGCCAGCTCATCACCGTCGCGTCTTCCACCAGCCCGCCTTCGAGAATCTCATCCCAACCAACGAGTACTTTCCCCCGCGCCTTGAGCATCTTCGACACACGGCGAATGAAGTAGCTTTGCAGTTCATCCTCGTCCTTAAGACCTTCGGCACGGATGCGGGCCTGGCACTTCGGGCAACTTTTCCAGCGATCTTTCGGGCATTCATCCCCGCCAATGTGAATGTACCTCGACTTGAACACCTGCAGCCATTCATCGAGCACTTCTTCGAGGAAGGTGAACACTGCCTCGTTGCCCGCGCAGTACACTTCGGCACAGCCGCCGATCTGCGCCATCACCTCGAAGGGTCCGCCGGTGCATGACAGTTCAGGATACGATGCCAACGCCGCCATGGCATGCCCGGGCAGCTCCATCTCGGGGATAACAGAAATGTGCAGCCTGCCTGCATAAGAGACGATCTCACGGATTTCATCGTGCGTGTAAAACCCCCCGTACACCCCTTCAAACCGCGGCGGGTCAATCTCCAGATGGCTTGCTAATTGCCCTTGCGCCCCCTGCCGCCAGGAACCGACCTCATTCAGTTTCGGACGTATTTTGCTTTCAACGCGCCACCCCTGATGATCCACCAGATGCCAGTGCAGCACATTCAATTTATGCATCGCCATGCTGTCGAGGAACCGCTTGACGCCGTTGACAGAAATGAAATGGCGCGAAACATCCAGCATCAATCCCCGCCAACGAAACCGCGGGCGATCGACGATCCGCACGCAGGGAAGCAGAACGGCAGCGCCGACCCGCTGCTGATCGTTGATGGGAAGCAACTGCAGAAGCGACTGGACAGCATAGAATGCACCAGCCTCGCTGTTGGCGCTGATTCGCACCTGCCGCTGACCCACCTCCAGGGTGTATCCCTCGTCGTCCAACTCGTTCGATCCAGCGTGGTCAGCAATTACAATGCTCGCCTGGGTGGCAGCGCCCCTGGGAAGCTGCTTCGTCTCGCTTGGAACCCCCCGCAAATCCGCCAGCATCTTCTGGAGAAAGCGTGCTGCGCCTGCGTGCGGTGGCGCGTAGTCGATCTGCGGACGCGGCGGCAGCGACAGGTTGCCTGAGAGTTGCTTGAGTTCCTGCGGCAGCGGAATAATGGTGATCACCGGCGCAGTTGCAATCACCGGATCGATCAGCAGGTCATCTGGTACGGCATTCATTGGCTTCATTCAATCTTCTGCATGCGGGCAGAGCAAAGTATCACGTCTTTTCAGCAGTCCACGGTGCAGGCGGTTCAAATGAGTCGTCTCCCCCGTGCCTTTTCCAATATCGGTAAACTGCCCACAGGCAGGTGAAAGACAGCGATAACAGGAGGATTGTCCATGCCGGTGCGTAACGATAATAGTATTCGTCACCCTTGTAGCGCCACTTCATGAAATCCATCAGCAGTCCGACGATGGGACCGGCGATGACGACTGAAAGCGATCGGACCATCGCATCCGCCGACCCGAACTGTCCATAGCGGTCCTTGGGCAGGAGACGCATGTACATGGGCAGAATGGACGCCTTGTACAGCACGCCAAGGGGAAGCGTGATGAACACCTGCGCCACCGTGATCCAAAGAGCAAGCTTTGGCGTGGGATCAATAAGCAGCCACACCAATCCAAGCGGCGCCAGCAGTGCCATAAGCCCCACCGCCACCAGCATGACGCGCAGCGGGTGAAGGCGATCGGACAGCACACCGGCGGGATACAGCAGCGCCATGCTGAGCAGCCCGGCCCAAGCAGTCATCTTGCCGATCATGGCAAGGTCCACACCTACTGCACGCTGCTGGTACAGGATGAAAGGTGCGACGCAGAGCGAAACATCGAACATCGCGTTGGACAGGAAGAAGCACCAATAGAAGCGATGGGAAAAGCATTCCCGGAAATAGGTGCGTACCGCTGCGATCGGTCCGCGTGCCCCGCCAACGTAGGGGGGAGGCGGTGGATAGTTCCCTTCCCGGACCTTCCAGCACAGCAGCATGAACGCGATGAAGTACAGCAGTCCCGCGCCCAGAAAAATTTCCTTCATGTGCGTCTGCGCGTGAGGGAACATGTAATAGTTGAACACTGCGGCCGCTGCCGCGCCGACGATCCGGAACAACGACACAAACCGGCCGAGAAACGCCTGCGGAACGACGTCGTTGAAGAGGTAGTAATACACGGATGCGATGAACATGTTGAATATCTGAAATCCAATCATGAAAATCGCGATGAGCGCGAGGATGATTGCTTCAGGCGATAGCGCGATCATGCGTGACAGCACCACTGCGTGCAGCCATCGTCCGATCGGTTCGCTGTACCCCAGCAGAATCAGAAACGCCGTTAAAGGCGGTGTGGCCCAGAACAGAAACGGGATGCGTCTCCCCCAGCGGCTGCGATAGCGGTCAGAGCGGAAACTCACGACCGGATTGATCATGAAGTTCATCATCGCCGGTACGGTGCTGATGAGCAGCCCGATCAGAAAGTTGCTGGCGTTCAAACTCTGCAGTTTCAGGGGCAGCACCGACGGAACAACAGTCTCCATCAGGATGAAACAGAAATCCCCCCACAGAAGCCACGCGAACAACACAACCAGTCCGCCGCGCGTATAGTGCAGCGTGCCTGCGGAAAACCGCCCCGCGACCTCTTCTGGCGTCGCGGATTCGCAGGCAGACACCGTGCTGGCGTTTGACTGCGTCATCGTGACCGTTGCCCATCCGCTTGTTGATTAATCATTGTCATCCCTGCCATGCCTTCACGTTTTCAGGACTGCCCGAATGTGATCCTTGATGATCGGCTCGGCATCCGGACCAACTTCCGTCCACAGCGATTCAACCTCGTAGCCACCCTCCGCAAAACAACTCGCCGGCGCAACATATTTCAGGAAGCTGTCGCCATACGCCACCACCATAACCTGAGGCTTCAGCGATTGTGCAAACCGCTGATACTCCAGAAGAAGTTCAGACGGGCAGAAGAGGAGATCAACCCCGTTGAGTGACAACCGGGAAAGGCGGAACGGGTAACCATGGATCTTGCCCGCAAGGCGCTGTGCTTTCATCGCGGCAAGGTAAGCATGCGCAACAGGCTGCTCGCCGTCCCCGGGAGATCGCATGCGATCTTCCCAATATGATAACGGTTCGGTCACCGGCGTCAGCGGCAAATGAAAAACGCGGTCCGACCATCGAAGGGTTTCGAATGGATGTGGATCAGCCTTCAGAAACGCCGCATCCATCGCGTCGAACAAGCGGTTTCCAAACAGGATCTGGTTTCGCACCTTGTTCCGGGTGGTGAATTTCCCCCCGGTGATGTCCCCCGCGCAACCGGTGAAGTAAATGCTGAAGACGCCGGGATAAGCGCTGTTGAACAACCCAAGCGCCCGCCCGGGCGCGTCGCTGGAGATCAGCCCGCGTCCATCCGACACCTGCGGATGGCACGCGTAACAGTGGATCGCTGCGATGGCGGTATTCTGCTCGTTGAACAGAATCACCTGCCGTAGTGCAGGATCGATTGTCCCGCATGGTGCATCGCGGATTGCAGGATTGCCGCAGATGCTCCATCGCGTGAGACACTTGCCGTCGGTTCCGATTATCCTGCGGTTGCCGGCGAATTCATGGACGGGATGCTGCGATGCCGCGATTGCCGCAACCCGGACGCCATTGCCCTTCAAAGCCAGCGACACCGATTGATGCGCCCCCGCGAGAAGTTCTTGAAAACCGGCTTCGTTGTGAACTGCATGACCATACCGTTGCAGGATCCCGTGCGCTTCTTCATCGATCAGGGGCGCATCATGAGCGTGCGTGCTGTGAACTGTTACCTGCGACTCCGATATGTTCGCGGCACTGGCAATCGCATCGACCAGCCTTGCGTGCGATCTTCCCGCCAGATAGCAGAAGTCGATGGATGCAATGATGCAACGCATGTCCCCGGTGTCGAAGATCATTCCCCGCAGCCACAGATGCGATTCCACTCCCGTTGAGCGACCATGCAGTCCGCCGCAAAGGTAGTCGCCTGTCGGCGGGGTGACATCCACCGCAAAGGTGTGAAGACGAAGGTTTGTCGCAAGTTTGTCGCTCATCTTCAACAAAGCTGTGGAGCTATTGAGACGATTGCGACAAAGCCGGCACGATGGCGACATCGCGTGCATCCGGGCCGACGTAGAACCGCAGCAGTTCGCTTTGTGTCTCGGGGTCCCACGCCTTCACCCAGCCGCCGTTCAGTGTCACCAGTTCATCACCGGTAATCCGATCGACATCCCCAAATGCCAGGGCGCACACACCATGACCGACCTGATACTCCACCCTTGAAG
>Ga0335397_10012879_pt1 | contig 10218 bp, 5 predicted proteins | sample MAT04_FD_205740 | JGI IMG/M metagenome (GOLD analysis project Ga0335397, IMG submission 205740) | Freshwater microbial communities from Lake Fryxell liftoff mats and glacier meltwater in Antarctica - MAT-04 (spades assembly) (version 2) ...
CTTGAGACACCGGTTGCCGGCCGAATTCGCCACCCCACACGATGAGCGTGTCTTCCAGCAGACCGCGCTGTTCGAGATCGGTGAGCAGAGCCGCGATGGGCCGGTCGATTTCGGGGGCGTGAATTTTCAGGTTTTCCTCGACACCATTATGGGCATCCCAGTTTTCCTGCTGATGTCCGCCGCCGGAATAAATCTGCACGAAGCGGACACCCTCTTCGATCAGCCGGCGGGCGACGAGGCATTGCTTGCCGAAATGTGCCGGACCGTAGGCGAGTTTGTGCGTGTCGGGCTTCGGCTCGTTGAGGCCGTACATTTCCAGCGTCGCGGCTGTTTCATTCGAGAGGTCCATCACTTCTGGCGCAGTGGCTTGCAACTGAAACGCCAACTCGTACGACGCGATCCGTGCCTGAAGTTCCGAGTAGCCAGGCCGCTGCGACAGATGCTCGGCGTTGAGGGCATTGAGCGTGTCGATCTGATCGCGTTGCCGGGCGCGCGTGCCGATTCCCTTGGTCATCAGATCGAGAATCGGCTCGCCTTTGTGCCTTAGATGAGTCCCTTGATAAGCCGCCGGCATGAACCCGCTGGACCAGTTGGCGGCTCCGGAAATCGGCCCGCCGCGCGGATCGAGCATCACCACATATCCGGGCAAATTGCGATTCAAACTCCCCAGCCCATAGTTCAGCCAACTGCCGACGGACGGCGCACCTTGGATGATCTTGCCGGTATTCATCTGGATCATCGCCGAGCCGTGCGCGAAAGTGTCGGCATACAGGCTCTTGATGACGCACAACTTGTCCATGTGCTGGGCGATGTTGGGGAAGGCATCGGAACACCACTGGCCCGACTCCCCGTGCTGCGCGAAGGTCCGTTTGGACGCGAGCAGCTTTTGCTGCTGGATGGAGCGACGCCGGATCTCGATGTCGATTGTCTGGCCGTCCCGTTTCTGCAATTCGGGCTTGTAGTCGAACAAGTCCATCTGCGACGGGCCGCCGTACAGAAACAGAAAAATGCAGCGTTTGGCCCTCGCCGGGAAATGTGATTCCAAGGGGGAAAGAGGTTCCGTCGCCAGCCGCGCGGCAGGACTTGCGGCCTGAACTTTGCGGGCGAAGAAACTGTCTTGGGCCAGTTGATCCAGCAGCGCCAACCCGGCAAAGCCAGCACCCGAGTCCCATAAGAACTGTCGGCGTGTGCCCGTGCAAAAAGAAGTTGGGGGCGTAGTCATCGAGTCACTCATCTCGTTCATCTTACAGTCTCTGTCATCAGGCGTTTCGGGTGGCACGTCCCTGAGGTTTTGGGAAGGGCGTGGTCTTCGCGCGATCGCCACGCCCGTCGAAGACTCCGGGACGTGCCACCCACTCAAACTGCCTCGCTGCGATGGTTTCGCACCAAGCACCAAGCGATTCGTTATTCAATCCACATACACAAACTCATTCAAATTGAGCAACACTTTCGCCATCGCCGTCCAGACTTGCCGTTCGATTTCATCGGCAGTGATGACGGAAGGCATCGGCTGTCGCCGTTCCCAGGATAATGCGGTCGTTTTCTCTCCCTGATGGACCTGCAAGCCTCGAAAGGCGACTTTCGCCTGGAAGGTGCGCAGCCCGAGCTTGCCAGCGGGCAATGGATCAGGATCATTGAAATCAATCGCCGGCTCATTCGCTCCGTTGACAAACACCTGAATGCGGCTCCCAGTAACTTGTGCGCGGAGAGTCATCCACTCGCCGGGCGGAAACTTGAGGTCCGCACTCGCCAGCTCCCGCCAGTTGTTCTCATGTTTCCCCAACCGCAACTGTGTGGGGGTGAAATTGATGTTGTATGCCTTGAGAGCATCAGTTCCCTGTTGCGGCTCGGTCACACGCAACAGCACTCCGCCGTCGCCGCCCGTATCGAGCCGGACCTGGCATTCGACGCTGCCATCCTGAAGCATGATGTCATCCCGCACAAGTTTCGCCCCGGCGTCCGGTTCCACGGCACACACGCCGGGTTCAGGCAGTGACCAGCTGCCACCGTAGGCTGTCCAGCCGGCGAACTCCGTGGGCTGATTCTTGGTCGATTGCTCAGATTGCGTGAGTCGCAGCTTTCCGGCCTCGTCACGCCAGAAGAGCCGTTGCCGCTCCAGATACTCCTGCGTGAAGCGATGCTCCCGCTCGGTTGGCCTGCGTAATAGGGCGAACGCGAAGGCCCGCGAAATTCGTTCAGCCATCGGTTCCGCGAGGACCCGGTCGGCCAATGCCGTCGCCTGTTCCTCGGCGAACGATCCATTCAGCATGATGAGCGCTTGCGGCGCGATGGTCGTCGTATTTCGCGACGCTTGACTCGAATCGGGACTGGCGAGATCGAAGGCATCCAATACAGGGACGCCCAGCGTGCGTTTCACGAAGATATAAACGCTGCGCCGGTGCTGCTGGGCCAAGGTCGATTGGCCCCAACCGCGGCCGGGGATCGACTGCGTCGACAGCACCTCAGCGGACAGTTCGGGGTAAATGCTGGTGCCGTACAATTCCTGATTAAGCGTGCCGGTGGCCGCCAGCGTGGCGTCTCGAATCGCCTCGGCTTCCAGCCGCCGCAGATTCTGCCGCCACAACAACGTGTTGGCGGGATCAACCGCCACGGCGGCCGGTTGATCGGCATGAGACGATTGCTGAAATGCGGCCGAGGTGAGGATCAAGCGGTGAATGTGTTTCAGCGACCAGCCGGATGCGATCAGTTCACTGGCGAGTTCATCGAGCAACTCCGGATGGGTGCAGGGTAAACCGGTCTTCCCGAAATCACTGGGTGTCGGCGTCAGGCCCACGCCGAAATGATGTTGCCATAATCGATTCACGATCACGCGGGCCGTGAGGGGATGGCGCGCGTCGGTCAGCCAGTCCGCCAGTTGCCGGCGTCGTCGGCTCGATTTCGCCTCGGGAGTGACCATCGGTGCGGCGGGTGTGATCACGGCGAGATCGCTGCCGAAAACTTGCGGAAACCGAGCGACAACATCCTGTCCGGGTGTCGCCGCGTTCCCGCGCGAGAGAATCTGCACGGTCGGCGTTGTCGCGCCATGTTCAAACACGGCCAACGCGTGCTCTTCGGTAGACAGTTCGGCGAGGATCGTGCCGACCGCGGCTTTGTCGTCGGGTTTGACGTAGCGTTTCACATTGCGAATGAACGACAACAGACTGTAATAATCTTCATGCGTGATCGGATCGAACTTGTGGTCGTGACAGCGGGCGCAGCCGATGGTCAGCCCGAGAAACACGCTGCTCGTCGTCGCCAGCATATCATCGAGATCATCAAACTCGGCCTGCCGCAGATCATCTGGTTCGTCGTCCCAGACACCGAGCCGATAATAGCCTGTCGCAATCAACGTCTCGGGGGTGACATAATCGACTTCATCCCCCGCGAGCTGTTCGCGGACGAACAGATCGTACGGTTTGTCGGCGTTGAACGCGGAAATGACGTAATCGCGATAACGCCAGATGTGCGGTTTTTCGTCGTCGCGCTCATAACCGTTAGTCTGCGCATAACGCACGAGATCGAGCCAATGTCGGCCCCAGCGTTCGCCATACGCCGGGCTAGCGAGATAGTCGTCCATGAGTCGTTCGTAGGCTTCCGGCGACGGATCGGCCGCGAACGCCTCAACCTCGGCGAGCGTGGGTGGCAAGCCGCGGAGATCGAATGAGAGCCGCCGCAGGCGCGTTCGAGGATCGGCAAGCGGAGAATAGGTCAAACCGCGCTCGGCGAGTTTTGAGAGGAGAAAACGATCCACGGAATTGCGTGCCAGCTGATCATCGGCGATCTCCGGGACCATCGGCCGGCGGATCGGTTGGAAGGCCCACGCGCTGCGATCGGCATCCGTAATCTGCAAACCGGGTTTCCGAACAACGGGGCCGGTCGGTTCACTGCCGTCATTCGGCCAGATCGCTCCATCCTGAACCCACTGCGTCAAGATGCCGATTTGCTCGGCCGTCAGCCGCCGGTCGGGAGGCATCTGCAAGGTTTTGTAGTTGATCGCATCGATCAGCAGGCTGGCGGCGGGTTGGCCAGGCTGCACGGCCGCGCCGGTGTCGCCACCGGCAAGCAGAGCCGCGCGACTATCGACCCGCAAGCCGGATTTCTGTTTGTCCGGGCCATGACAACTGAAACAATGCTCGATGAAGAGCGGCCGGACTTTGGCTTCAAAGAACTGCGTTTGCTCGGGTGTCGGCGCATCGTCGGCGCTCTGTAACGGGCCGGGTGCGGCCCCATGGATCGCTGTCAACAAAAGCAGACCGGCACAGCCACGCAGCCCCATGCCACACCCTTTGAGTTTCTGATGCCCGAGCGCTTGTTGCCTGAATCCTATCCGAGTGTTGCCCGCGCTCACAAGATGGAACACCAAGCTGTTGTGTGATGGAGATTTGTGATCCGTCTGAGAATGTAGAGCACTTGCTCCGCAAGTGCAAAAGAAAGCACTTGCGGAGCAAGTGCTCTACATTCCAGACAATGTTCCAGACAATCCCCCCACCATTTCAGCGCTCTTCGCCGTCCGGTGGAGCGTTGGGCGCTGGTTGAGTAGAATCGCGGACTTGCTTCCAGCCCCTTCGGCATTTTTGACAGAGAAAGCGATTCATGAAAGCCGTCGCCGTCATTCCCGGCACGCCGAACAGCGTGCATCTGACCGATACGCCGATGCCCAAGGTCAGCGACATTCCCGGCGGCCGCGGCGTGCTTGTCAAAGTGCTGCAAGTCGGCGTCGATGCCACCGATCGCGAGATCAACGAGGCCCTGTATGGCAATCCGCCCACGGGTTTCAACTATCTGATCATCGGTCACGAAAGTTTCGGCCAAGTTGTCGAGGTCGGCCTCGATGTGAAAGATTTGCAGCCCGGCGATCTCGTGTCGTGTACCGTCCGCCGTCCGGGGACATCGATCTACGATCAGATTGGCCGCAACGATGTCACCAGCGAGGAAACGTATTACGAGCGCGGCATCAATCTGCGTCATGGTTACATGACGGAGTATTTCGTCGATGATGTCGAGTTCATGGTGAAGGTGCCCAAGAAGTTGAAGCATCTCGGCGTCCTTTCCGAACCGGCCAGCGTGTGTGCGAAGGCGATTGAACAAGCCTATCTCGCCCAACAACGGTTGCAGGTCTGGCGGCCGCAGAGGGCGTTCGTCCTCGGCTCGGGACAGATCGGTATCCTTGCCAGCATGATGCTCAGGTTGCGCGGCCTCGAAGTTTACACGCTGGCCCGCGGTAAAGGACCGAATCGCAAGTCGGAAATCGTGGCGGCGTTCGGTGCGAACTACATCAGCACGCAGGAGCAATCGATGGTCGGATTGGCGAAAGCCGTCGGCAAACCGGACTTGATCATCGAAGCCACTGGCAACAGCACCATCGCGTTTCAGGCCATGGAAGTCCTCAACCTTAACGGCGTTTTGGTCTGGACCAGCATCACCGGCGGCAACCATTCCGCGACCATCCCCGCCGACAAGATCAACCTCGAATGGGTGCTGGGCAACAAGCTGCTCGTCGGCTCGGTGAACGGTAACCGCTACCACTTTGAAGCCGGCATCACCGCCCTGGCTCAAGCCGAACTCACCTACCCCGGCGTGACAGAACGGATTCTCACGCATCCGGTGCAAGGGTTAAGTAACTATGCGGAGATGATGCGCTTGTTAGTTGAGGATAAAGAGGCGCTCAAAGTCTTCGTCAATGTGGCGTGATTTTCGTCGCTGGGGGGGACATGATTGGCCAACCGGGTGTAATTTCCGGTCCCCTCACCCACTAAGTCAGGCGAGTTACCCGTAAACCGCTCCGACCCCATTGCACATCGGGGTTGAGTTTCATTCGTGCCACGCCCACGCGTTTCGCGCTGGCGTGTTTTCGCACGCCAATCCGCACGCCAATCCGCACGCCCGCGCGAAGCTCGTCGGCGTGGCATCGCAAAAATGACTCAAACTGGTCCACCACCCCGTCACGGCTCCTCATTTCACCACTTCCCATGTCCGTGATTCTAATGCTATACTCTAGGCATCAACCTTTGTTGATGAATGATCATCGACCCTCAGGAGTTCGCACTATGCATCGCGCCGGTTGCCGTCGAGCAGATCATCCTTCGATCGGACGGCGCGATCTGCTGCAAGTCGGCGGGCTGGGGCTGTTCGGCATGGGACTCGCCGATTTGCTGCGGCTCGAGTCGCACGCGGCCGCCCAGGGGGCAACGTCGGTGACCGGCCGGGCGAAGTCGGTCATCTTCATCTTCCAATCCGGCGGGCCATCGCAACACGAAACAGTGGATCCGAAGCCCGACGCTCCGCAGGGCATTCGCGGCGAATACGGTGTCACGCAAACAAAACTCGCGGGCATTCATTTCTGCGAACACCTGCCGAAGTTGGCACAGCGAGCCAACAAGTTTTCCATAGTCCGCACGATGCATCACACGGCGGATCGCCAATTCCGCAATGAACACATCAGTTGCCAATACTTGCTGCACGCCGGCACGACGGAAATGCCCGTCGGCGATACGAATGCCAGCATCGGCCAGCCCCGTTCCGGCCGCATCACCTGGCCGAGCATCGGGTCGATGATCGCCTACGCCGCGCCGACCGATTCGCAGGTTGGTTGGCCGGCCGTGGTGGAACTGCCGCGAGCCGATCTGATGAAGTATCCCGGCCGCGAACCGGGGCTGCTCGGCCCGCAGTATAGCCGCTGGGGAGTTGATCTCGCGCCGGTTTGCCACGCGAAGGATGCGGCCGGTTCGTGTCCCAATTGTTTCAGCCACGATGACCCGAACGACCCCGCGCGAGCCGCCGGACCGGGGCCGAATGCGTGGTGGGACAACACGAGTTGTCGCAAACCCGACTTCCATCTCCCCGATCTCGGCTCAGCGCAAGGCCTGTCGATTCCGCAGCTCAACAATCGCTCGGAACTGCTGCGGCAACTCGACGGCGTGCGGCGCAAGGTCGATCTTGCCTACGAGCAGAATGCCTCGCTCGTGTGGGATGCCCATCGTCAACAGGCGCTGCGATTGCTCACGGCCACCCGCCCCGGCAAAGACAATCCGTTTGATCTGACGCAAGAATCAGACGCCACCCGCGATTTGTACGGTCGCGAGGAATGGGGGCAGGGGTTTCTCGTCGCGCGGCGGCTGGTTGAAGCCGGCGTGCGGATGGTGCAGATCAATCTGCGCGGGTGGGACACACATCAAAATGCTTTTCGCGATTTGAAGGGCAAGTTGCTGCCGTCGATTGACCACTGCCTGAGCGGTTTGCTCGATGATCTTTCTGACAGTGGTTTGCTCGACGAAACGCTGGTCGTGATGTGTGGTGAGATGGGCCGCACGCCTCGGATTTCGCCCATCGCCGTCGGGGGGAAGAACGCCTCGGGGGATCTCTTCACCGACGGGCGGCATCACTGGGGCGATGCGTTTCCCTGCTGGTTCGCCGGCGGCGGTGTGGAACCGGGCCGCGTGATCGGCGCGACCGATGCCCAAGGCGGCCTGCCAATCACCGATGCCTACACACCGGCCGACCTGGCTGCGACGATCTTCCAGCAACTCGGCATCGGCCCGGACCGCGAATTCCACGACACCACCGACCGGCCGTATCGGGTTTACCAAGGCACGCCGATCTCGCCGCTGTTTGCGTAAATCGATTGGCGGTTTTGTAGGGTTTGCCGAGTCTTCGAGGCGAACCGGTCGTGCCCGATTGACATTTCTGGTTCGCCTCCCAAAGCCTCGGCAAACCCTACGGTTAATCAGTTAATCCCCTGCGGGGCGCTGGCGGCCTTGTTTCGTTTGCGACCGCTGCTGCTTGTCCGCCAGACGCCGCTTCTTGGAGCCCAGCGATGGTTTTGTCGCCCGGCGGACTTTCGGGGCGACGGCGATCGCGCGAATCATCTCGGCGAGTTTCTCCAGACAATCAAACTTGTTCTTCGGCTGGTCACGCGATTTCTCGCTCGTGATGATCAGCTCGCCCTCTTCCGTCAGGCGCGATGCATACCGGGTCACGAATCGGGCCAGCACATCGGCCGGCAGGCTCGTTGTCTCGCGCGGCGACCACCGCAGAATCACTTTGGAGTTCACCTTGTTGACGTTCTGACCGCCTGGCCCGGAACTGCGCGCCACGCTCCAGCGGAACTCGCGGAGAGGAATCCGCAACCGGGGCGTGACATCGAGATGTGTATCATCCGTGGGCATTTTTTATCGTGATTCAACAGTGCCCGCGAACCCGCCAGCGACCATCATGATCGCTGGCGGGTTCGCAGCCACTCATCGACACCGATTTACGAAAAAGGTTCACCACTCTTCCGACAACCGCGATTCTGATTTACAGTGTAATCCATTCCGGCCCACTTCCAAGGCGATTTCCATGTCCACCCTCCCGCGCATGTTCCGTTTGCAGCAGTCCTTCCACGCCCCGCGGCTCGATGACATCGCGGGCGAAGTCCGCCGACAATTGTCGCAGTTGCCCCTAGCGGAGCAGATCAAACCCGGACAAACGGTCGCGATCACAGCCGGCAGCCGCGGCATCGCCAATATCGCACTGATCATCAAAGCCGCTGTCGACCATGTGAAAAGTCTGAAAGGCGTCCCGTTCATCGTCCCGGCGATGGGCAGCCACGGCGGCGGAACTGCCGAGGGGCAATGCAAGATCCTCGCCGGTTATGGCATCACCCCCGAAACAATGGGCTGCGAAATCCGCGCGACGATGGAAACTGTGATTGTCGACACCACGCCGCAGGGCATTCCCGTCCATTTCGATAAGCACGCCTCACAGGCCGATCATGTGCTGGTCGTCGGCCGCGTGAAGCCCCACACGGGCTTCGTCGGCGATGTCGAATCGGGGTTACACAAGATGATGCTCATCGGCCTCGGCAAGCACGAAGGAGCGAAGATTTATCATCGCGCCATCGCGAATTACAGCTTCATGGAAATCATCACGGCGGTGGCGACCAAGGTGATCGCCAAGTGCCGGGTCATCGGCGGGCTGGCGATTGTCGAGAACGCGCTCGATGAAACGGCCCTCGTGGAAGCGGTGCCGCCGGATAAATTCCTGGAACGGGAATCGCGGCTGCTGAAAAAAGCGATTGAATGGCTGCCGCGACTGCCGTTCGCGGACTGCGATCTGTTGATTGTCGACCGCATCGGCAAAAACATTTCCGGCACCGGCATGGACACCAACGTCACCGGCCGAAAGTACAATGACCATGCCGCGACCGAGAAAGATCCCGTCCGCTGCAAACGGATTCTCGTCCGCGGTTTAACCGAGGAAACCCACGGCAATGCGACCGGCATCGGCCTGGCGGAGTTCACCACGCAGCACGTCGTCAATCAGATGGATCAACGAATCACGGCGATCAACGTCATCACGGGCAACCATCCCACCGGCGGCATGATCCCGCTGACGTTTCCTAACGATCGGGAAGCCGTCATCGCCGCGTTACAGACGATTGGCCTGACCGAACCGCCCGACGCGCGGATTATTCAAATCTCCGATACGCTTCATCTGAGCGATGTGATCGTCAGTGAAGCGTATCTCGCGGAGCTGGCGGGGCGCAACGATTTGAAGTCGCTGGAATCGCCACGCGAAATGGCGTTTGACGCCACCGGGCAAATGATCCCCGTCTAAGTCGATTAGAATCTGCGAACCCGCCAGCGGCCCCTCACGCTCGCTTGCGGCTTCGCAGCCCTACTTGAGTTTCTCCAGCAGCCCATGATAACTGGGCATCAAGTGCGCATTCACCAGCCCGGTGATCTGCTTCCATAAATCGTCGATCAGCGTCGCGTTCAGAATTCCATCGGCCGTTTTCCCGAGGAATCCCTGAAACACATCCCCTGAGGACTGTTCGCCCAGCAGGTATTCCCGCTCAACATGCCCGTAACTGTTGGCGATGAGACTGATCGTCGGCAGCTTCGGCACAGGGTCGGTGTAGTTCACGAACCGCGAAATCTTGCCTTTGAATTCCTTATCAATCGCCTGGCACGCCTCTTTGTTCCCGACCATCGGCGCGCCATACGTCGCGATGTGATGCACGTTGATGAACTGGCGATGGCACATCCAGCCGGCGAAGAGCGCGAGCGCCCCGCCGAGGCTATGCCCGGTGATCCACAGCGGCCGTTCGCTCTGCTTCATCTCGGCTTTCACTCCTTGCGCAACTTCGGGCCACGATTCCGCCAGCGCGCTGACGAACCCTTGATGGAACCGTGCCCCCACACCCGCCGCGGCCAGATCGGTGCCCAACCGCCCTTC
>Ga0335397_10012883_pt1 | contig 10216 bp, 9 predicted proteins | sample MAT04_FD_205740 | JGI IMG/M metagenome (GOLD analysis project Ga0335397, IMG submission 205740) | Freshwater microbial communities from Lake Fryxell liftoff mats and glacier meltwater in Antarctica - MAT-04 (spades assembly) (version 2) ...
GACGCGTGCCCACGCGCCCGTCGCCGAGTCCAACGACACGTCATGGCCCGCCTCGGTGTCGGCGTGTAGCTGCCGGCATCGACCGGCCGCGCCCTCCGTCGGCCGAGACCACCAGCTCGACGGTCGGAATGCCGCGTACCATGCCGTCGATGCGCACGACGGAGATCACCGCGGCGGTGCCGGGAAGCCCGGCCTGGTGGCTCGAACGCCAGGGGCGCGAAGCCCGTCGCCGTCCCCGGGCCGACGGGCTCTCCAGCGAGCGGATCGTCCACGCCGCGTTGGCGGTGGTCGATGCTGAGGGGCTCGACGCCTGCACGGTCCGCCGGCTGGCGGAGGAGCTCGACACCGGCAGTGCGTCGCTGTATCGCCACGTGGCCAGCCGGGACGACCTGCTCGTCCTGCTCGTCGATCACGTGCTCGGCGACGTGCGCTATCCGCCCGACGAGGCGAGCGGACGGGCCACGGTCGAGGCGTTGGCGAGCGAGCTGCGTCGAGTGCTGTTGGACCACCGCAACCTGGTTCCCGCGCTGGCCGTGTCACCCCTGCTCGGACCCAACGCCGTGCGCGGCACCGAACGGGGCCTCGCCGGGCTCCTCGACGCCGGCTTCGACGCTGGCGTGGCCGTGACGGCCTATCTCGCCCTCGTGGACTTCGTGCTGGGGACCGTGTTCTTCGACACCAGCAGCACGGGGCAGGTATCTGGGCTCGGCCACAGCAGCCGCGACCTCCTGGCCGAACTTCCGACCGACGCCTTCCCCACCTTGCGGGCCCATCCGAACGACATCACGCTGCCGTCGGTCGACGACGTCTTCGCCCTCGGTCTGGCCGCCTTCCTCGACGGTCTTGAGCACCGCTTCCTCTGACGACGCCGAGCACGGACGACGACAATGCGATCAGTGATCGCCTAAGGTGCCATCGTGACCGACGCAGGAGCATCGCCCATGTCCACCCAACCGCTCGGGGTCATCGACCCGCTGTTCTGGAATCGGCCGCTCGCCGAACGAATGGCCGACTTCGCCGTCCTCCGCCAGGAGGGGCCGTTCACCCGGTACGAGTTCCTCAACCCGCTCACCAACGTGAACGAGGAGTTCTTCGCCGTCACCCGCTACGCCGAGGTGGTGGAGATCAGCCGCAACGCGGCCGACTTCTGCTCGGGTCAGGGCGCCATCGCCATCGTCGACATGCCCGCCGAGGCCGCCGAGTTCTTCGGTGGCTTCATCAACATGGACGATCCCCGCCACGCCCGCCAGCGGGGGATCGTGGCGCGCTCGTTCACGCCCAAGCAGCTCCACGGCGTGCTCGATTCGGTCGAGACCATCTGCACCGAGGTCATCGATGACATGTGCGAGAAGGGTGAGGTCGACCTCGTCGAAGCCATCTCCCAGCCCTTCCCGCTCCTGGTGATCTGCGACATGATGGGCATCCCGCGCCGCGAGTTCGGCACCGTGCTCGACGCCACCAACGTGATCCTCGGTGGCGGCGATCCCGAGTTGCTGGACGGCAAGGAGCTCATCCCCGCCCTGTTCGAGGCCGGGATCACCCTGACCACGTTGATGAACGAGCTCGCCGCCGAGCGACGGGTCAACCCGACCGACGATCTCACCTCGAAGTTGGTCAACGCCGAGGTCGACGAAGACATGCTCACGCCCGCGGAGCTCGCCTCGTTCTTCATCCTCCTCGCCGTCGCCGGGAACGACACCACCCGCACCGCCACCAGCCTCGGCATGCACCTGCTCGGCCTGAACCCCGACCAGCGAAAGATCTGGCAGGACGACATCGACGGTGTGACCGCCACCGCGGTCGACGAGATCGTACGGATGGCCTCGCCCGTGACCTTCATGCGCCGCACGGTGACCCGCCCGCTCACGATGTCGGGGCACGACTTCGATGCGGGTGATCGGCTGATCATGTTCTACGGGGCGGCCAACCGCGATCCACGCGTGTTCGACGACCCCGAACGCTTCGACGTCCGCCGCGACCCGAACCCCCACGTCGGCTTCGGCGGCCCCGGTCCGCACTTCTGCCTCGGCGCCCACCTGGCCCGACGCGAGCTCGCCGTCATCTTCCGCCAGCTCTTCACCCGCCTGCCCGACATCGAGGTGACCGGCCCGCCGGACTTCCTCGACTCGCTGGGGCCACCTCTGGTCGGGGGCGTCAAACGCCTGCCCGTGCGGTTCACGCCCACGGCCCGGATCGGCGCGACATGACCACCGACCGGCCCGAAGGAACACACGCAGGAGCGGCCTCGGCGAGCGGGGGAGGAGCCGTGCGAGGCATCCAGCGGAGACAGTTCCTGGCCGGATCGATCGGGCTGGCCGGCGTCGCCCTGCTGGTTGGTTGCTCCACCGGGGATGAAGCGGCCACGCCGTCGACCACGGCCCCGGCCGGTGGCGGCGCCACGACCGCCGGGGGCCTGCTCGCCGCTCCGGGGTCGCCCGGGTTCGTCGACGAGGCCGCCTGGCAGGCCCGCGTCGACCGGTACCTGGCGTCGGCCACCGCCGAGCTGAATCCTGCCGACATCACCGGCATCAACGCCCAGCTCATCGCCGCCCATCGCGATCCCGAGCACTCGTGGGATCCGAGCGCGGTCACCGTCGCGTCGTTGCAGGACCGGTGGGACCAGCTCGACCAGTGGAAAGACACCCGCGACTTCGCCCTCAACTACTTCCAGTGGACACTCGCCCTCGCCGACGGGTCGATGCCGATGACCACCCTCGATCCCGCCGTGCTGGCCGCCATCGAGCAGCGGATGCTCGACAACCGCTACCGCTACGACGACCCGTACCCGGCCGACAAGATCGACGATCAGTGGTACTGGTCCGAGAACCACATCATCATCGGGTTGGTGAACGAATACGTGGCGGGCACGCGGTGGCCCGATGTCACCTTCACCGTCACGGGGCTCACCGGCGCCGAGCATGCCGAGCGCTCGCGCCAGCCCATCCTCGATTGGGTCCACGAGCGGGCTCGCTTCGGTTTCTTCGAGTGGCACAGCCACGTCTACATGAAGAAGAACGTCGAGCCGCTCCTCACCCTGGTCGAGCTGGTCGACGACGCCGAGCTGGTGACCGCCGCGGCCATGGCCCTCGACCTGTGCGTGCTCGACATGGCTGCCCACAACCACAAGGGCAGCTACACCGCGTCCCGGGGCCGCACGTACGCCAAGGACAAGACCAGCACCCGGGAGGGCACGTTCGACGTGTTCAAGCTCCTGTTCGACGACACCGAGTACGACCACCGCGGCGCCGATGCCGGGTGCACCCACTTCGCCGGATGCACGCGCTACCGGCCCCCCCAGCTGCTGCTCGACGTCGCCACCGCGGCGGCGCCTGGCGTGGTGCGCGAGCGTCATGGCATCTTCGTGGACGGCACCGACCCGGTCTCCGACAACCCCGAGGCCCCGTTCGGCTACGACTTCGCCGACCCCGACAACCTGTCGTTCTGGTGGTCCCAGGGTGCCGTCGGCCTGTGGCAGCTGACCGATGTCAGCTTGGCCGAGTCTGCCGAGCACCGCATGTTCGACGCCCCGCAGATGGCGCAGGTGAAAGCGCTGGTGGCGCTCAACGAGGGCGATCCGGCGCGCATCAAGCAGTGGACGCACGACAACCACGCCATCATCAACTTCGGTCACCTCCGCGAGGCCAACACCTACGGTTGGCGGGGCGACGAGGTGTCGCTGGCCACCGTGCTCGACCACCGCTTCGGGGAGATGCGCGACCAGATCCACACCTGGCAGGCCACCATCGACCCCGAGGCCTACGTCTTCACGACCCACCCACTCACCGACCTGCCCGAAGCCACGGACTGGTCGGACGACGACAAGCCCGGGTACTGGACGGGCGAGGCGTCGATCCCCCGCGCCGCCCAGCACGAGCGCACCGGCATCTTCATCTACCAGCCGGCCTGGGACGAGACGACCGACGAGCTGCTGTGGACGATCTTCCCGTACCGCGACTTCACCCACGCCTTCGTCCCCCAGGACCGCTTCGACGAGGTCGTCCAGGATGCAGGCTGGACCTTCGCTCGCAAGGGCGACGGCTACATCGCCCTGTGGTCGTGGCGGCCCGCGACGTGGCGCACCTACGACCCGGCCGTGCACCCCATGGCCGGCATGACCCAGCCCTACGACCTGGTGGCCGACGGTGGCCCCGACAACGTGTGGATCGTCGAGGTCGGTGACGCCGCCGCCTCGGGTTCGTTCGAGGAGTTCATCGCGGCGATCACCGCCGCAGCCCCGGCCGTCGAGCGCGACGACGTCGGGTTCACCGTGGCATGGACGTCGCCGTCGTCGGGCGAGGTTGCGTTCGGCTCCACCGGTGCCTTCACCGTCGAAGGCGCCGAGCGTCCACTGGGCAACCACCCCCGTCACGAGTCGCAGTGGGGCACCGTCGACGCCTTCGCCACGACCTTCGAGCTGGCCAGCGACACGGCCACGCTCTCCCTCGATTTCGATGGGCAGTCGCGGTTCGCCGGCCTCGGACCACTAGGTTAACGCTGTATATCTGAGGGGTGGGAGACATCATGCGTGGACCAGAGCGGGCCCATCGGACGCGATCTCGTGGGCGTGCCTGCGTCGTGGTGCTGTGTTCCGTGCTCGTTGTGGCCGGAGCGTGTGGGAGCGAGTCGGGCGGTGAGGCGACCGCTGGCTCATCGGGTGATTCGAGGGATCCGAACGGCGCGTCTCCGCTCGCGGTTGCCGCCGCCGAACCGCTCCCCGAACCGGTGCAGGCGGTGGACATCGACGGCCTCGACTACTCCTTCAACATCAGTCCCGATCCTTCGAGTGGACTGCGCGCCGGATGGACGTTGGTGCGCTTCCACAACGTCGGGGTCGAGGCCCACCAGGTGATGTTCGCTCGCCTCAAGGACGGCGTCGACTTCGCCGAGATGGCGGCGGCGGGGAGCGGGGACTCCTCGGGCTCGAGCGCCATCGAGTTCGTCGACATGCTCGGTGGGGTGAGCTACATCAACGCGGGGCACGACACCACGGCGTTGGTCAACCTTCCCGAGGGCGTGGTGCTGGCCATGTGCTACGTGCCGAATGCCGAGGGGGTGGCTCACGCCTTGCTGGGCATGTCGACGGTGCTGACGGTGGGTCCGGCCGCCGCCGCCACCGGGGGCGATGCCGAGCCCGCCCCGGCCATCGACGTCGGCCGACGCCACGACGTCGGCACCATCGAACTGGCGGCCGACGGCTACCGCTTCCCGGCCGATCTCGTGCCGGGCTGGTACCACGTGGTCAACACCGATACCGGGGATCCGGCCAAGGGTCTGCACGAGATGGCGCTCATGCGGTTGGACGAGCCGGTCGATGCCGCCGCCGTCTCGCAGATGGTCGATGATCTGGCCAACAACGTCACGCCCGAGGTCGGGCTCGATGCCGTGGGTGGCATGGGCGCCATCTCGGCCGGGTTCGATGGCTACCTGTACCTCGATCTCGACCCGGGGCAGTACCTGGCCGTGGACTTCATGCCCGACCCCGGGGAACCGCGCCCCCACATGCTCGACGGCTACTACGCCTCCTTCACCGTGGCGGAGTAGCCATCGACGCCCCGGAACTCGAGGGCGTCGGGCTCTGCGCGCGTCGGTTCAGATCAGGATGCGCTCGTCGGGGGCGCGCACGCCGAGCACGGCCAGCACGCGACCGAGGCCGAGGAACATCCCGCAGCACATGGTGAGGTCGGCCAGCTCGTCGTTGGCGAAGGCCCCGTGCAGGCGATCCCAGAGGTCGTCGTCCATGGCTTGGTGATCGAGGGCGAATCGCTGGGCGAACTCAGCGGCCAGCTGTTCGCGATCAGTCAGCACGGTGCTCGTGCGCCACGACGCCACCTCGGCGTAGAAGCCGTCGTCGATAGCTGCCGTGTGGGCCTCGCGAGCCCGGGTGTCCTGGCAGACGACGCAGTCGTTGATCAGCGCGATCGTCCAGCGAGCGGCCTCGCGCTCGCGCAGGCCGAGCTGGCTGTTGGTGTACACGGCCTCGGACAGCGCGCCCATGCCCACGGCCATCTCTGGTCGCAGCAACGCCCAGTCGACGTGCTCGCCCATGCCTCGTTCGGGAAACTCGATGCGTGCCATCGGCTCAGAGTAGCCACGGCCGTTTCGGCGGGTGCGGGGCAGTCGTACGCTGACGACCGGCACTTCGCCGAACCGCTCGACCTCGAGCAACTGGCGGCCGTGGCCGCCCTCAGCACGCGCGTCGGGCAGATCGTGGGAGAGACGCCGAGCCGGTTCCAGAAGCGCTACGGCGGGCAGTCGCCTCGGATTCCCGGGTGCTACGTCTTCATGTGGGGTTTGGTGGAACGGAAGTCCGCAAGCGAGGAGAAGCCCGAGGCGGGTACCCCTGCGTAGCGTGACGTCCATGATCACCAACGTCTCCCTCGTCAGCGTCTGGGTCACCGATCTCGACGACGCGCTCGCCTTCTACACCGACGTCCTGGGCTTCGAGGCCCGTGAGGACATCCAGCTCGGGCCGGACTTCCGTTGGGTCACGGTCGGCCATCCCAGCCAGCCCGAGCTCTTCCTGCACCTGACCACGCCGAGCAAGCCGCTGTCGGACGACCTCATCGCCGCCATGCAGCGAGCCCAGGCCGAAGGTGGCATGCCCGGGTTCGGACTGAACGTCGATGACTGCCGCGCCACCCACCCCGAGCTCACGGCCAAGGGCGTCCAGTTCATCCAGGAGCCGCAGGACCGCCCCTACGGCGTCGAAGCGCTGCTGCGCGACAACTCGGGCAACTGGATCGTGCTGGTCGAGCCGAAGCCGTTCACCGAGGCCGACTTCGGGGGCGTCGCCCCCGGCTGAGCAGTCGAGCCGACGTTCGAGGGCACCCCGACCCAGGGGCTCACATCGGGCAGAGGGCCCACAGGTCGAGGTCGAGCAGTACGCCCGGGGCGTACTTCGCGTCGTCGCCGCGCAGCGTCATCGACTCGTCGCGGCTCTTGGTGGCCACCAGGCGGAGCCGAAGGGCGCCGACTCCCGGTGCGGACGTCTCGGCCTTGTCGAGCACCTCGGACCAGGCGTAGACGGTGTCGCCGGCGAAGGCGGGTGACGTGTGGGCGCCGGCGTTGATGGCGGCGACGAGCTGGGCGTTGGCCAGGCCGTTGAACGACAGGGCCCGGGCCATCGAGATGATGTGACCGCCGTAGATGAGGCGGGTGCCGTCGGGGCGGGCCTCGGTGTTGAAGTGCACCTTGGCCGTGTTCTGCCACAGGCGGGTGGCCAGCATGTGCTCGGGGTCGGTCAGGGTGACGCCGTCGACGTGGTCGATCTTCTCGCCCACCTCGTAGTCGACCCATCGGTGCGGCTCACCGGCTGCAGCGAAGTCGTAGTCGGTGAAGTCGAGGCCCTCGGGCAGGATCAGGTCGTCGACGGCCACGGCCGTGGCCAGGTCGGGGACCGTGGTCTCCGGGGCGGCGGCATCGTGGTCGCGCTTGTGGACCATGACCCAGCGGGCCCAGTCGATGACCGTGTTGCCGTGCTGATCGGTGGCCGTCGACCGGACGTAGACCACGCCCGACTTGCCGTTCGAGTTCTCCTTGAGGCCGATGACCTCCGAGCGCGTGCGCAGCGTGTCGCCGGTGCGCACCGGCCGGTGGAAGCGGCACTCGGCATAGCCGAGGTTGGCCACGGCGTTGAGGGAGATGTCGGGCACCGTCTTGCCGAAGGCGATGTGGAACCCGATGAGCTCCTCGACCGGTGCCGGGCTGAGCCCGCACGATGCCGCGAAGGCGGCCGACGACGGCAGGGCGAACCGCGTGGGGTAGAGCGAGCCGTAGAGGGCGCGGTCGCCCTCGGTCACGGTGCGAGGCGTGGCGTGGTCGATCACCTGCCCCAGCTCGAAGTCCTCGAAGAAGTTGCCCGGGTTCGTCTTGCTCATGTCGGCCTTCCGTCGGGTGCCGTGGTCGTCGGAGAACCTACCGAGCGAGCGAGGTCGGTGGGCAAACCGGCGTCCTCGCCGTCCAGGGTGCGCGGGTGGCTACGTTGGGGCGGCGCCCGTCGACCAGCGGGCGCACCACCCATGGGAGAGCCACGCATGTCGGACACCGAGGCGACGACGGACGAGCCGCCCGCAGCGTTGCTGGAGCCGTCGTCGCCCACGCAGCGGATGGCGTTCTCGGTGCTCAACGCATCGACGGCACCGATCTGGTTGGCCATGATCCTGTTCCCCAACGCGGCGCTCACCGCCTGGCTCGTGCGCCGGTGCACATGGGTGTTCGCCGGGCTGGGCGTCGCCTACTCGGGGTTGCTGGTCAAGGGCATGGTCGAGAGCGGCACGGCCATCGACTTCCGCGATCCCGACGCGCTGCGCGGTGCGCTCACCAGCCCCGACGCCTTCCTGGCCGGGTGGACGCACTACCTCGCCTTCGACCTGTTCGTCGGCCGCTGGATCTGGGAGGCCAACCGCAGCGCAGGCCGCACGGCTCGCCTCCCGCTGCTGCTCACCTGGTGGTTCGGCCCGGTCGGGCTCACCCTCGAGCTGGCCCGCCGGACGCGCCGCGGGCGCTGAGCGCGTCGTCGGTGAAGAGCACGTCGGCGATCTGCTCGGCCCGCGTCCGGACGTGGTCGGCGGACCAGTCGGGCCGGAAGAGGCGCTCCACGAAGAAGGCGAAGAGCTGGCTGGTGATGACGGCCGCCATCGTGCCCGTGCGGGCGACGTCGTCGGGGAACAGCCGGGGCAGCCACTCGTCGAGGGCGCCCTCGATCGACACGAGCAGCTCGCCGCCGACGGCCACCGCCGTCTCGTCGCCCCGCAGGCCCTCGCCGAGCAGCAGGCGCCAGATCAGCTCTTCGGCTTCGGCCCCCTGCCACATGGCCACGATCAGGCCGGCCATCACCTCGCGGGGCGAGCCGTCGAGGTCGATCTCGGGCAGCTCGCGCAGCCGGAGCTCGTACTGGCGTTCCTCGATGACCGAGCGCAGCAGGTCGGCCTTCGACGGGAAGTAGTGGTAGATCCCGGCGACGTTGAGGTCGCACGCCTTGGCCAGCTGGCGCATGCTCGTGGAGCCGGCGCCCTGGTCGGCCATGAGCTCCAGGGCGTGGTCGAGGATGCGCTCGCGCTGGTTGACGGTGCTCATCCGCCGGCGTGGAACGGGCAGCCGGTGTCGGTGCCGGTGGTGGCGTTGAGGTGTTGCAGGGCCAGCACCAGCGACGAGTCGCCACGGGCGAAGGGCGCTTCCTCGGTGATGGTGATGTCGGGATAGCGGCTTAGCAGCTCCTGGAACACCGTCTTGACCTCCATGCGGGCCAGGTTGGCGCCGAGGCAGAAGTGCGGGCCGATACCGAAGGCCAGGTGCGGGTTGGGGTCGCGGTCGAGGATGAGCTCGTCGGGGCGGTCGAACATCGTCTCGTCCCGGTTGGCCGATTGGTAGAGCATGAGGATGCGGTCGCCCTTGGCCAGCTGCTGCCCCTTGTACTCGTGGTCGTCGGTGACGGTGCGGATGAACGAGATGACCGGCGACACGTAGCGGATGAGCTCGTCGACGGCAAGGTCCATGAAGGCGTCGTCGTGCAGGTGCTCGACCATGCGCTTCTTCTCCTCGGGGAACTGGCTCAACGTGAGCATCCCGCCGCTGAGGGCGTTGCGGGTGGTCTCGTTGCCGGCCACCAGGAGGATGACGAGGAAGCCGAACAGCTCGTCGTCGTTGAGCAGCTGCTCGTTGCCGGCGAGGCGGAGCTGCTCTTCGGTGCCCTGCAGGGCGTTGTGGCCCGCGGGCTTCTCGAGCTTGCCGGCGTCGAAGGCCTGGGTGAGCACGCCGATGAGGTCGTCGTCGCTGGGGTTGGCCCGTCGCTCGGCGATGCGAGCCAGGCACATCTCGGCGTACTCGCCGAAGGCGTGGGCGGCGGCCAGCAACACCGGGTCGTCGGCCTCGATGTGGCCGTCGCCGTCCATCATGGCGTCGGACCACTTGTACATCTGGAGCCGGACGTCGGGGTCGAGGCCCATCATCTCGCAGATGATGATCAGCGGGATGTGGATGGCGAAGCGCTCCACGAAGTCGACGTCCTGGTCGGTGCCGAGGTCGTCGCACAGCTGCTGGGTGAGCTCGCGCACGTGGGGCACCATCTTGCGGACCTGCGCCGGGGTGAACCCCTTGTTGATGAGGCGGCGCTGGCGGGTGTGCTCCTCGCCGTCGAGGGTGATGAGCGACATGTCCCCGGCGATCACCGGCCGCACGCCGAAGCTCGAGCAGTAGCGGGTGGCCTCACGCGAGAAGT
>Ga0335397_10012884_pt1 | contig 10216 bp, 9 predicted proteins | sample MAT04_FD_205740 | JGI IMG/M metagenome (GOLD analysis project Ga0335397, IMG submission 205740) | Freshwater microbial communities from Lake Fryxell liftoff mats and glacier meltwater in Antarctica - MAT-04 (spades assembly) (version 2) ...
TGCGTTTGCGTTTGCCCTTCGGCACGATCAAGCGCGTGCAGCAGCGCGGCCACGGCGGCGCATGCGGGCACGGTGGCCTCAAGGTCAATGCGCCAGCCACCACGCCCCCGCACGATGAGCGTAGGGCAGGCAGGCGCGCTGAGGGTGCGCGCGGTGGGGGTGTTTGCAGTGACAATGCTTGCAGCCGCCTCGATCCGTACCGCTAACGCCGTCAGAGGTGCGTTTGCGCGCACCTGCTCGCGCGCGGTCGCGTCGGGCGCGTTCTGCGCACGCTCGTGCTTCTCATCGCGCGGCCCTGCTGCGTTTGGCATCACCGCGACGTTCGCCGCCGCCCTCGCACTGCGCAGCCAGCCGCTAAATGTCGTGGCGTTGATCCCGCGCTCCTTGCAGTACTGCACCTGCGTCTGAGCGCTGCCGCCAAAAGCTTCAACATGCGCTTCCCGCGACAACCGCGCCGCCACCAACCGGGCTCGATATGAACTCGTCACAACCACCTCCCTTTGAAAGAAAGTAGTTTCGGATTTGACTCGTCACTTCGATAGATGGGGCGGTTGCACGCTTACGTTGAGTTGGCGCGGGCTGGCGATCCACAAAAAACGGAGCAGGAAAGACATAAGAATCAAGCACCTAGTCGACCTACCCCACGCCAGTGCTCGCTTCCAGCGTTGCGGATTTGGCAGCAAAAACAAATGGACCCCCTCAAGAGGGCCGGTAATGCGCGCCACTGGTATCAGGAGGATGCGATATTCGACGCACTCATTCCAAGGCTTGCCGAGCAGCACTCGCTGTCTCAGGCCGTGGGACGACTGCGTCGTGAGAGCGAGGGATGGGGGCCACCCCAGAGGCTGCCCAGCCGCGCCACCTTCTACCGACTCGCCCAGCCCCTGGGCTGGTTTAACCGCGAGCGCTACCCGAGCATGCGCCTTCGCCGCTATCACACTAAAACCGAGCTTCGAGTACGCGCCGAGCGCGCACCCAACGGCTGGGTCGCCGGCTGCCCGAGCGTTGACAAACGACCCGCCGAGCTTACCGAGCTAGCCCTGCCGCTCTACATGGAAATCGATACCATCCTCGGACGCAAAACCGACAGCGCTCGGCTCGTCGTGGCCGTCTGCCGACGCACCCGGTTCACTTTGATCGGCTACCTGAAGCACTGCACCGCCGCTGCCGTGGAGGCTTGGCTGCGCACTCGAATGCGCGAGCAGCACCTGCCGCTGCTCGGCCTGATCCCCGATCAGGGCAGCGAGTTTGCTCGCCTCACAAACATCAAGTCCTTAACCGTCTACCCCTGCCAGCCCCACCGACCCTGGCAGAAACCAACCTTTGAGAACACCAATGGCTTGATCCGGCACTACGTGCCCAAAGGACAACTGATCAGCAACTTAACCCCTGCGTACGTCGCCTACGTCGAACATCAACTCAATCACCGACCCCGACTATGCCTCGACTGGGAAACTCCCACAGAGCTACTATCCCGATTGCTCCCCGCCGTTGCACTTTGATTGAGAATCCGCCAATAGCCTTAGAACCCCTGAAAAAGAACACATAGCGTAAAAAGCTGAATGTCTGCGCAGCGGCACGAACGGGCTGCGCCAGCAATTGCGACCCGCATCCGCGAAGACGTTCAGTCAGGCGGTGTGGTCAGTGACGGCTGCCCCGTGGGCGGCGAGCGCGCTGCCGACGTAGAGGTTGACGCTCGACAGTGCTAGAGCACTACGCCGATCACCTCGAAGAACGCGCGCACGATGCGCGCATCGCGACGCTCGGCCAGGCTGACAACATGCGCGTAGGTGCGGATTTGCGCGTCGCTGATGCGCACGGCGTGCAACCCTGGCCCCGGCACGTACTCCGCTTCCGACACCGCGGCCACACCCAGACCCTGGGCCACCGCGGCGCGGATGATCTCGCGGCTGGCCACCTCCATCACCACGTGCGGCGCGATACCAGCCTGTTGCAAGGCCGATTCAATGGCTTTGCGCGTGGTCGAACCCTGCTCACGCAGGATCAGGCGCTCACCTAGCAGGTCGGCCGCGCGGATGTTGCGCCGCTTGGCGAAGCGATGTTCGGCATTGCAGAAGACCACGACTGGGTGCTCGCTGTAAGGCACTGAGACGAAGCGGTTGTCCTTGAACACTTGCGCCAGCACGCCGACATCGGCGCTGTAATCAAGCAGCCTTGCCAGCACCTCTTGCGAATTGCCGGTACTCACTTTGATCTTGACGCCGGGGTAGCGCTGGCTAAATGCCGCGAGCATTTTGGTCACATGCGACGGACCTACCGCCGCCACACGCAGTTCGCCTGAGCGCAACTCACCAGCGTCGCTCAGTAGCTGCACGGCATCCGCCTCCAGGCTGAATATCTGCCGTGACAGGTACAGCAAGCGCTCGCCGATCTCGGTGGGGCGCACGCGCCGACCCGTACGGTGGAATAGCTCCACCTTGTGCAGCGTCTCAAGCTGTCCGACCTGCGTGGTGACGGTGGGCTGACTGACATGCAGGCTCTCAGCAGCCCGGGTGAAGCTGCCCGTAGTGGCCACGGCGTGAAAAGACCTCAATTGTGTCAATCGCATGCAATCCCCGTCATGGTGCAGTCGAGCAAAGTATAGATTGAATGAATAGATGGCGGCTGAAACTTGAATGAATCAAATGGTCCGGAGGTCGGTCGATGTATCCGTGTCAAGGGCACGCGCCGACAGGTTAAGGTGATGTACCGTGGGGGCGGTCCGCAGTGATCCTCAGAGTCCAGTGTGTGCGGACCCGCAACGTGCTGGTGACCCAGATGCGATTGGTTTTGCTCAGCGACCTTGGCGCAGCCACGGCTTGATCTGAACCTCCGGCGGCACCTCACCGTGCGCCGTTGATCGACACTCCAGCAAAAGGGTTATCCCTGTCAAAGTATTGATTTATTAAATGCTTTGTCTCAAAAATTTGAATTTGCCAAATGTGTCGCCAAAGCGGACAGTACGTCTGGGCACCGATGAATGGTCACCGGCGCCACTACATAACAACGGACTTCGAGTTCGCCAAGGAGAAAAACGATGCATCTCACCCGCCGTTCCCTGCTTATCAGCAGTGCCTCGCTCGCCGCGGCCTCGCTGGCCACGCGCCTACCCTTTGCCCATGCCGCCGACGGCGTGCTGACGGTCGGCCTCATCCCCAGCGAAGATTCGCGTGCCATGATCGCGAACAGCCAGGCGATGATGGACATGCTGTCCAAGTCGCTGGGCATGCCGGTCAAGCCCTTCGTGGCGGCTGACTACAACGGCGTCATTGAGGCGTTGCGCTCCAAGCGGCTGGATGTTGCCTACCTCGGCCCATTCTCTTACGTGCTGGGCACCACGGTGGCCGATATAGAGGCCTTTGCCGTGGCCGAGACCAAGAAGGCTGGCCGCTCCTACTACCACTCGCTGATCGTCGCCCGCAAAGACAGTGGCATCAAAACCGTCGCCGACCTCAAGGGCAAGAACTTCGCCTTCGTCGACCCTAGTTCCACGTCGGGCCACCTGTTCCCGAAAGCAGGGCTAATCAAGGCGGGTTTTAATCCAGACAAGGACTTCGGCCGCGTGATCTTCTCGGGTTCGCACGACTCTAACGCCGTTGCGGTGCAGAACAAGAAGATCGATGCCGTGGCGATTGCCGACCGCATCCTCGACGCCGCCATCGCCAAGGGCTTGGCCAAGCGCGACGACCTGGTAGTGGTGTGGAAGTCGGACCCGATCCCCGAGTCGCCCACCGTTTGGCGCAAAGACCTTGACCCCGCGTTGAAAAAGCGCGTGCAGGCGGCGTTCCTCGACGTGAAAGATATCCCATGGTCGGACCAGGGGTTGCTCAACGGCTTCCACCCGACCAACGACGCGGCCTACGACATCATTCGCGAGACCGCCAAGGCGCTCAACCTCGATTTGAAGAAGATGAAATGATCCAGATCCGCGGCCTGACCAAGCGCTACGGTGAGTTCGAAGCCCTCAAAGGCATTGACCTTGACGTGACCCCGGGTGAGTTCCTCGTCGTGCTCGGCCCTTCGGGGGCCGGCAAGTCGACGCTGCTGCGATGCATTAACCGCCTCGCCGAGCCGACGCAGGGCGAGATTCGTGTCAACGGCCAGCTCGTCAAGGCCGACGCTGCCAGCCTGCGTGCCGTGCGCTGCCAGGTAGCGATGATCTTCCAGCATTACAACGTGGTGCCGCGGCTGTCGGTGCTGAAGAACGTGCTCACCGGTCGGCTGGGTTCGATGCCGTCGGTCGCCTCGTGGTTGCAGGTGTTCCCAAAGAAGGACATCGCGATCGCCCGCGAGTGCCTGCGCCGGGTCGAGCTCGAAGACAAGGCCGAGCTGCGCACCGACACGCTTTCAGGCGGGCAGAAGCAACGCGTGGGCATCGCCCGTGCGCTGGCCCAGCAGCCCAAGATTATTCTGGCCGACGAGCCAGTCGCGAGCCTCGATCCGAAGACTTCGCGCACGGTGCTGAACTATTTGAAGCAAGCCAGCCGCGAGCTCGGCATCACAGTGGTCTGCAACCTGCACCAGATCGACTACGCGCGCGAGTTTGGCGAACGCATCGTCGGCGTGTCCGCTGGCCGCGTCGTCTTCGATGGCGGGCCCGATGCGCTCAGCGACGAAGTGTTGCACCGCATCTACCCCGGCCTCGATCAAGGTGAAGGCAGCATTAGCCCAACCACGGTCGAGGCGGCACCGCCGGCACTGCCGACTTTTGCGCTCGAGGAGGCCTGAGCCATGAACATCGGATCCTATGCGTTGATGTTGGGTCGGCCGTCGGGCCGCACCGGCTGGTGGCCGCGTCTGGCACTAACGGCATTGTTCATCGTCGTGCTCTGGTGGGCCGCGCGCGGCGCGCAGGTCAGCGCCACCGAACTGGTCAAGGGCATTCCGTGGATCGGCGACTTTTTGGGCCGCATGTTTCCGCCGAACTGGGCCTTCCTTGAGAAGCTTTGGGTGCCGGCCATCGAGACCGTGCAGATCGCGCTCTGGGGCACGCTGCTCGCGGTGATCCTGGCGGTGCCGTTCTGCTTCTTCGCGGCGCGCAACCTCACGCCGAACATGGCGGTGTTTCACTTCACGCGTCAGGTGTTCAACGTCACGCGGGGTATCAACGAGATCATCCTGGCGCTGATCTTCGTGGCTGCCGTCGGCCTCGGGCCGTTCCCCGGTGTGCTGGCGCTGGCCGTGCATGGTGCGGGCATGCTCGGCAAGTTCTTCAGCGAGTCGATCGAGGAGATCGATCAGGGCCCGATCGAGGCACTGCGTGCCACCGGGGCCGGCCCAGTCCAGACGATCATCTTCGGCGTACTGCCGCAGGTCGTCACCGCCTGGATCGCGGTGCTGCTGTACCGCTTCGAGACCAACCTACGCCAGGCCACTGTGCTCGGCATGGTCGGCGCGGGCGGCATTGGCTTCGAGCTGGTGGGCAGCATGAAGCTGTTCCAGTACCAGGACACCGCCACCTGCATCCTCGTGATCATCGTAATGGTGATGGCGGCCGACTACGTCTCGACCCGGTTGCGGGCATGGATTCAAAAGGGAAGCCACTGATGAACATGACCAACGATACGGTGGAGGCCAACGGCCGCCGCTACAAGAAGCCGCTGGCACCGGTGGCGGTCCTATGTATCGACGGCTGTGAGCCCGACTACATCACGCAGGCCATTCAGGCCGGGGTGGCGCCGTACCTGAAGAGCATGTTGGCGTCTGAGTCATCCGGCACCTCGCTGATCGGCGACTGCGTGGTGCCCAGCTTCACCAACCCGAACAACGTGTCCATCGTTACCGGCGTGCCGCCTTCGGTGCACGGCATCTGCGGCAACTTCTTCTACGACGTGGCCAATGATCGCGAAGTGATGATGAACGACCCCGAGTACTTGCGCGCGCCGACGTTGCTGGCGGCGTTTTCGAACGCCGGTGCATCGGTGGCGGCGGTGACGGCCAAAGACAAGCTGCGCACGATCTTGGGCCACGGCATGAAGGGCATTTGTTTCAGTGCCGAGAAGGCCGACAAGGCGACCGTAGCCGACAGCGGCATCGACAACGTGCTCGCACTCGTCGGCAAGCCGCTCCCCTCGGTCTACAGCGCAGACCTCAGCGAGTTCGTGTTTGCCGCTGGCGTGAAACTGCTCGAAACGCGCCGCCCCGACTTAATGTATTTGTCCACCACCGACTACGTGCAGCACAAGGCCGCACCGGGTACGCCCGAGGCTAATGCGTTCTATGCGATGATGGACGGCTACCTGGCGCAGCTGGACGCACTGGGTGCCGTGATCGGCCTGACCGCCGACCATGGCATGAGCCCCAAGACCGACGCCGCCGGTCGCCCGCGCGTGCTCTACCTGCAGCAGGTGCTCGACCAGCATCTGGGCGAGCGCGCCGCGCGGGTGATCCTGCCCATCACCGACCCCTACGTCGTGCACCACGGTGCTCTGGGTTCCTTCGCCACCGTGTACCTGCCGCTGGACGTGCGCGCCCATGCGGCGCGCGTGTTGAAAGGCCGGCCCGGTATGGAGGTGGTGCTCACACGCGAAGAGGCGGTCGAGCGCTTCGAACTGGCGGGCGATCGCATCGGCGATCTGGTGGTCGTCTCCGACCACCTTACGGTGCTGGGCACCACCGAAGCGCGTCACGACCTCAGCGGGCTGACCGTGCCGCTGCGTTCGCACGGTGGTATCTCGGAGCAGAAAGTGCCGCTCTTGTTCAACCGGCCGCTGCAGGGCGTCGATCCGTTGCGCCGCTTGCGCAACTTCGACGTCTTCGACCTGGCACTCAACCACACCATCCCCCGCTAGAGGATTTCATGTCGCACGAATACTTCAACCCCGTACGCAGCGTCTACGGGGCCGGGGCCTTGTTGTCCCTGCCGAAACTGCTGGCTGGCCGCCGCGCGCTGCTGGTGACCTTCCCCGAAGCCCGCGCGCTGGGTCTGGTGCAGCGTGTCGAACAACTGCTCGGTGCCCAGCTCGCGGGCGTGATCGACGATGTCAAACCCAACCCCGATGTAGCCGAGCTGAAGGCCGTCTACGAAACCTTCTGGCAAAAGACCGATGGGGCCGACGCGGCCGAGGTGATCGTCGCGATCGGTGGCGGCAGTACCATCGATACCGCAAAGGCGTTGATGGTGGCCACCGCTAGCGGCCGCTTCGACGAGATGATTGCCGCGCTGGCTGCAGGCAAGGGTTTCAAGCCGACGCGGGTGAAGACGTTGATCGCCGTACCTACCACAGCGGGCACCGGCAGTGAGGTCACGCCCTGGGCCACGATCTGGGATCGCGCTGCGCAGAAGAAGTATTCGCTGCAGCTGCCCGAGACATGGCCGCACGCCGCCATCATCGATCCTGAGCTGATGCTGTCGCTACCGGCATCGGTGACCTTGCAGAGCGGGCTGGACGCACTGTCGCACGCGCTGGAGTCGATCTGGAACGTCAACGCCAATCCAGTGTCCGACACCTTCGCGGTGGCCGCGATACACGAGGTGCTGGACACGTTGCCCAAGCTGATGCAGCAACTGAACGACATTGATCTACGAGGCCGTATGGCGCTGGCAGCGCTCAAGGCCGGCATGGCGTTCTCGAACACCCGCACGGCACTGGCGCATTCGATCTCGTACGAGATGACGCTGCGTCACGGCCTGCCACACGGCATCGCGTGCTCGTTCCCGTTGCCGATGGTGCTGGAACGTGCCATCGGCCAGCGCGCTGATCGCGACGCGGTGCTCGAGCGCGCACTAGGCCCTCTGGAAGCGGCGCCGTGCCGCATGACGGCTTTCATCGAAGACCTGGGTGTGAAGACCCGTTTCGCCGACTACGGCGTCGGCGACGACGAAGCCGAAGCGATGGTGGCGCACGCGCTCACCGGCGCACGTGGCAAGAATTTCATTGGCCAAGGCCAAGAGGTGACAGCATGAACGGCCCGATCAAGAACAGCACCGCGTTTCGCGAAGAAGCGCTGCGTATCGGCGGCGAAAAAGTTCATACAGGCCGAACGCTCGACGTGTTCAACCCATTCAACGGCGAGCGCGTCGGCACGGTGGCGATCGCGAGTGTCGCGGACGTGCAGCGCGCGATGGACATCGCGCAGGCCTACGTTCCCACGCTATCGCGCTATGAGCGTTCGGCGATCCTGAATCGCGCGGCGACGCTGCTTCGCGAGCGCACCGAAGCGGCCTCAGACCTGATCACCGCCGAATCCGGCCTGTGCAAGAAGGACAGCATCTACGAGATCGGCCGTGTCGCCGACGTGCTGAACTTCGGCGCCAACGAGGCGCTGCGCGACGACGGGCAGGTGTTCTCGTGCGACCTCACGCCGCACGGCAAGAAGCGCAAGGTCATCACCACGCGCGAGCCGCTGCTGGGCGTGATCACCGCCATCACGCCGTTCAACCATCCGATGAATCAGGTCGCGCACAAGGTGGTGCCCAGCATCGCGAGCAACAACCGCATGCTGCTGAAGGCGAGCGAGAAGGTGCCGCTGTCAGCCTACTACTTCGCCGATGTCCTGTACGAAGCCGGCCTGCCGCGCGAGATGCTGCAGGTGGTGAGCGGTGACCCGCGTGAGATCGCCGACGAATTGCTGACGAACCGGCATGTTGACCTGATCACTTTCACTGGCGGCGTAGCCATCGGCAAGTACATCGCCAACAAGGCAGGCTATCGCCGCATGGTGCTCGAGCTGGGTGGCAACGACCCGCTGATCGTGATGGATGACGCCGATCTCGACAAGGCCAGCGACCTGGCGGTGCAAGGTTCGTACAAGAACTCCGGCCAGCGCTGCACGGCGGTCAAGCGCATGCTGGTGCACGAGAAGGTGGCGAACGCGTTCACCGAACTTGTCGTGGCCAAGACGCGCAAGTGGCGCCACGGCGACCCGGCCGACAGGGCCAACGACATGGGCACCGTCATCGACGAAGCCGCGGCGCGCCATTTCCAGGCCGTCGTGGACGAGGCCATCGCCCAAGGCGCGCGTTTGCTGGTCGGCAACCAACGCGAGGGCGCGATGTATTCGCCCACCGTGCTCGACCGCGTGCGCCCCGAGATGACCGTGGTGCGAGAGGAAACCTTCGGCCCGGTGTCGCCCATCGTCACTTTCAAGAACATCGACGAGGCGATCCACATTTCCAACGGCACCGCCTACGGCCTGAGTTCGGGCATCTGCACCAACCGCTTCGACGACGCTACGCGCTTCGCGAAGGAGCTGCAGGTGGGTAACGTCAACCTGTGGGAAGTGCCGGGCTACCGCATCGAGCTCACACCGTTCGGCGGCATCAAAGATTCGGGCCTGGGCTACAAGGAAGGCGTGCAGGAGGCGATCAAGTCGTTCACCAATTGCAAGACGTTCACGCTGCCCTGGTAAGTTGCACCCAGCCTGCGGTCGTCAGGCACGGCCGGCCACCGGTCCGCACCGCCCAGCTTTCCTCTGTTTTCAGAGGGTGGTCACCACCACATATCGATCATCGACGACGAAAAACATCTCGTCGGCATCATCACGCAATCGGATCTGGTGCGCGCGCTGTATCAGGGGGTCCATTTGTTTTTGCTGCCAAATCCGCAACGCTGGAAGCGAGCACTGGCGCGGGGTGGGTCGGCTAAGTCATTGAACCATAACAACTTCCTGCTCGTTTTTTTCGCTAATGTGTCGCTTCCTTTTCTGAGGAGCGAAGCATGCAAACTTGGCAGAGCAGCTTTCTGGGTATTCCCGCGGTTCCACGCGAATTGAGCGCGTTCGAGCTCAACGCGTTTTTCACGTTCGACGCCGTGGAGCGCAGAGCCATAGACGGGGTCCCTTTTTTTTCAGTGCAAAAAGTGATGGTAGGTGAACGAGCACTGAAAATAGAAGGACGCTTGAGCGGCGACCCCGGAGAAAAGAAATGCACTTGACGGAATATTCCACAAAGGATATATTTGTCCGTGACTTGGGATGTTGAATACACGGACGAATTTGGTGACTGGTGGGGCGGCTTGACGGAAGACGAACAAGCTTCGTTGGCGGCCTCCGTTCAGTTGCTGGAAGTGCGTGGGCCATCATTGGGACACCCGCACAGCAGCGGCATCAATGGTTCCAGGCACGGCCATATGCGCGAGCTTCGAACGCAACATGGCGGGCGACCATTTCGTACGCTCTACGCATTTGATCCGCGCCGAATGGCGATTCTTTTGATAGGCGGCGACAAGACGGGCGACGACCGCTGGTATGAGGTGCATGTGCCTATTGCCGACAG
>Ga0335397_10012888_pt1 | contig 10214 bp, 7 predicted proteins | sample MAT04_FD_205740 | JGI IMG/M metagenome (GOLD analysis project Ga0335397, IMG submission 205740) | Freshwater microbial communities from Lake Fryxell liftoff mats and glacier meltwater in Antarctica - MAT-04 (spades assembly) (version 2) ...
CTCGGTTATCCCGCTATTGGGGAAATTACGCAATTTCCAGCGGACAAGGTGGAGAAGTTTACACAGAAACAGGTTGCAGTACAGTAGGGAGAGGTCGCTGTCCTGATGTTTCTTACTTGACACCAGAGTTAGTCGCTCAATTTAATGACTTTACCATACTTCCTCAAAGTTTCCCGTTGATTGCTGAAATTATTTCTCCTACCGATAAAGCGGAAGAAGTATTTGGCAAAACTAATGAATACCTGGAATCCGGCTGTCAAGAAATCTGGCTGGTACTTCCAGAGAGTCAGTGGATTGTTGTTGTTACTCAACAGCAGAGACTTTTATTTGCCAGAGGTGAAGTTGTCAGCACTCAAATAGTTTTGCTTGGTTTGAGTATTGCCGTCGATGAATTGCTAGCCTAAAAAAATGGGTTAAATTTAATTATTCCTAATCAAAATTGCTTAATATGAGCTAGCTCACATTCATTGAGACGTGTTATTGTTATAGTGAAAAAGTCATCCATACCAAATACTATCCCATGCTGCAAACATTTTCGCGGACTTTAAATGTATCCCCCGATGATGCTGAAGCCATGCTTTCGCTTCCATTAACTAGCTTGCTGGAATCACCGGAGTTAAATCAACTTTTGGGAAGTCTCGATACTGCTTTGCTCAAAGAAACTTTGCCCACTGCGGGCGCTGTTTTAGCTCAAAAGCTCCCGGCTTTTTATGACTGGTTACAAACAGAACTAGGAATTAAAAAAGTCCCTGACAGTCCAGATCATACTACCAAGTGGGTCATCGGTTTTTTGAAGAATGAAGAAAGTTTAACTCGTTTAGTTGAATTGCACAAATCGATTCCTAGACTTGCGTTAGAAAGATCGATCCCTCGCTTAGTTAGCGCTTTTGATGAGGTTGAACCCACCGCCGTTAAGGAAGAGTGGGAAAAAGCGATCGCAGCGCTTTGTCTGGTACTCGCCGTCGCAGCGCGGGAAAATGAGCCATCTGCTACCTGAAGCAATTCTGTCTGAGTTTAAACAAAGCGGTTTTTTCGGAAAATTTGTAATTGAGTGCGATCGATCTGAACAACTACGGGCTTTTTCTTGTTCAGGACGATCGCATTATGCCTATTTAACAGCAGCCACTGAGCCAATATTACCACCAGGACTCGCCTTTTGCGAAATTTTCGTTCAAAACGGGCCATTCGGACGATCGCCTCTTCTAGTTTATAACAACAGTTTTCCCCTTTCTGGGAAATCACAAAAATCGTTCCCGGTATGTAATCACCTTGATTTGCCCAGAAAGCATACCTTTCGCCTAAAGTAAAGTAGTGAAAAACATTCTTAGCGGTGGAAGTTTGAGCTAACTTTTCCGAAACGCCCAAAGAATTAAACGTTACAGTCGATCGCAAATAATCCGCGTATTTTGCTACAATTTGTTGAGCAACTTTGCCGCCCAAACTTTCTCCGATGACATCCGCCGGCTTTCCGTTGTGAAATTGCTGTTTGATCCAATCAACAGCGCCTACAGTTTCCGCCGATTTTAACTGGCGTTCTAGTTTTGCCATAAATACATCGGGCGTATCTTCCAAAACGCGATCGAAAGGATACCACGAACCGTATCCGCGAATCACGAGTACGGGTGGATGATTGCCAGAATTGGGAACCCGACTTTCAGCATAAAAACCAGTGCGAGAGTCTTCAAACACTTTTTCTATGGTATAATCTCCATCAACAACTTGCCCCAACTCGTGCCGAATGTAAATTGACGGATTATTGGGTTTAAAAGTATCATGTAGTTGGGGTTTGGCAAATTTTTCGTAGACGGAATCTAGTAAGTGCCTTCCTGTAGGGCGATCGACAAAATCCAATTCTGTTCCCCTCACTGCATTACCTCATACATCAACCGGTGCGCAATGCACACCCTACTAGCTTGTAGGGTGTGCACTGCGCACCGGTTGAGTTTGTAAGAAAGTGCGCAATCAATGCGCACCCAAGCGCACAGAAACCTCGCGCAATCCTTACAAAACTCGCAACGTGCTCGCAATACTATCGACTGCTTCCATCGCGCGAATTTCAGCAAGCGCTTGCTGAAAATTCCCTTCCCGAACATCGTGAGTCACAACCACAATTTCTGCTAAATCGCCGTGAATTCCCGTTTGCACGATTGATTCCAAACTCACTTTGTGATTGCCGAAACAAGTGCCGAGTTTGCCAATTACCCCCGGAGTATCCCCAGTCAGAAAACGCGCGTAAAACCGAGTCACAAGTTCCTGCATTTCGGCAATTTTGCAGTAGTGTTGGTGAGTGCAACTTAGCAAAGGATGGGGAATCGGAACAGTTTCGGTTTTCAGAATGGCCGCAATATTCAAAATGTCGGATACCACCGCGCTAGCTGTGGGCCCAGCCCCCGCACCACGCCCGTACAGCATCAATTGCCCGATCGCATCTCCTTCGATTAAAATTGCATTGTAAACACCATTAACACTCGCCAGCGGATGAGCTTTTGGCACAAAAGTAGGATGCACCCGAATCGAGAGAAGTTCCCCTTCTGCATCCTCATTTTGCTCGGAAATTTGGGAAGTTTCTTGAGCAATAGCCAACAATTTAATCACAAATCCCAGCTTATCGGCGTAGTCAATATCAGCCGCACTAACTTGTCTGATACCTTCGCAGTGAATATCTGCTAACTTGATGCGCCCGCCAAAAGCTAACGAGGCTAAAATAGCAATTTTATCAGCCGCATCTAATCCATCTACATCCGCTGTAGGGTCAGCTTCAGCATAACCTAACTGCTGAGCGTCCGCGAGCACTTCGGCAAAGTCTGCACCTTCTGTCTGCATCCGCGTCAGGATGTAGTTAGTTGTGCCGTTAACGATGCCGGTCACACTTTTGATGCGGTTTGCACCTAAAGATTGTTTGAGGGTTTGAATGACCGGAATGCCGCCGCCTACAGCAGCTTCTAGCATTACGTAAACGCCTTTTGCATTAGCAGCGTCGAAGATTTCACTACCGTAGCGGGCGATAACTGCTTTGTTGGCGGTGACTACGTGCTTACCGTTGGCGATCGCTTGCAGAATGAGCGATCGCGCCGGTTCCAATCCGCCAATCAATTCTACTACAATATCAATTTCCGGGTCAGTGGCGATCGCCTCTAGGTCGGTTGTCAGCACATTTTCCGGCAATTGTAAAGACCGAGTTCGAGAAATATCGCGCACTCCCACCCGATAGATTTCCAATTCCTGCAATAGCGGGTGACGGCCTTCAGGAGAGAGCAAAATCTCTGCTGTTCCCGCACCAACTGTACCCAAACCTAGCAAACCAATTTTGAAAGCCACGACTTTGACCCGTTAAAACTCTAATCTACAATCATTGTATGCTAATCAAGCAATTTGTCATTAAGTAACTCAAATACCAGAGCCCCGACCTCTTAAAGAAGTTAGGGCTCTACTTGACTAATTAACCGGACTTAATATTACAAATCAAAGTTCTGTATCCACATCTCCCCCCATTTCTCGAAGCCGCTGCGCCAATATTTCGGCCCGCTGCCTTTCTGAATTAACTTGCTGTTCTAGTTGCTGATTTTGCTGTTCTAGTTGCTGTAGCTGCGCTTGTTCTTCTCGAATTAAATCTTCTACTAGGGGCGGAGATAGCACTTGATTCACCGATAAAATAAATTCAGCGAACTGTACAGACTGAACTTGCTGTCCCGGCAAAAATTCTTGGTGAGAATAACTCCCTTCATTTTCGGGACGGCTACACACTCGTATTTTCAGTAGATTGGGGTCTACAATCCAATATTCGAGAATATCAATCAAGTCATATTCTGCCCGTTTACGGATGTAGTCGTTCCGCCAATTTTGACTGGTAACTTCAATCACTAACAGCGGTTTTTCTTCAAAATCCAGCACTGCGGAACCGGGTTGCGCGCAGACTTGTTCCCACAGACTCCGAGTGCAAATCACCACATCAGGAACGCGCGAAGAGTTTTCCTCGGTTCGGACTGCGGTAGTGACAACTGCAACTAGCGGTAGATTGTGTGCTGCAAAGAAGCGCCGGAACTGGTAAACCAAAAATTCACAGATTTTGATATGTATAGCTGTGGGTGTTGGCATTTCAATTATCTGTCCCCGATATAATTCGTAACAAACACCTGATTCTCCCTGGTAGTCCAGATACTCTTGAAAGGTTAGTTGTTGGGTAGAAATTAGGATCATGTTCAGTCATCTCCCTTTTTCGGTGAGCTTACTGTAGTATATTGTACACTTGTCTTGGGTGAATAAGTTATACCATGCGTGAAAAATTGCTGCTACGGTTATTAACCGTATATAAATTATCTGTCCTCGCGTCATAACTCTCGGCCGGACACGGCAGTGCCGTTTCCCTACAGGTGAAAATCTCTAATTTCTGATTCTGCAATATTTCTTCAAATTGGTATTACTCAAAACTCAAAACTGTTTCAAAAAAAAATAGGGTGAGCAAAAGCCCACCCTACAAATCAGATTAAATCAAGCTACACATTAATAGGTTTCAACGTGCCAGCGGTGTTCTTTCTTCAACTGTTTCTGATAGGCAGTCCAGTCAACATCGTACTTGCTAGATGCAGCAGACATTCCTTCATCAATGCCGCCTTCCATTCCCTTCAAGCCACAGATGTAAGTGTGAGTTTTGGGTTGTTGAACCAATTCCCACAATTCGTCAGCGTTTTCTTGAATCCGATTTTGAATGTACATCTTGCCGCCGTCAGCATTCTTTTGCTCGCGGCTGATGGCATAAGTCAATCGGAAATTGTCGGGGAATTCAGCTTGTAATTGCTCCAATTCTTCTTTATAAAGAATGTTGGGAGTGTAAGCAACTCCAAAGAACAGCCAAGCTAAACCTTTGAATTTGTACTCTGGATTGTTTTCCTTGAACATCCGCCACAAATAAGCGCGGAAAGGAGCAATACCGGTACCAGTAGCCATCATAATCACGGTGGCATCTTCGTCGTCGGGCAAGAGCATTTCCTTGCCGACTGGGCCGGTGATTTTGACATCAGCCCCTGGTTCCAAACCGGTGATAAAAGTCGAACAAACACCGAGGACTTGTTCGCCTGTTTCTGGGCTTTTGTACTCTAGCCTGCGGACGCATACAGAGACAGTTTTGTCATCGACATCATCTCCGTGACGTGTGGAGGCGATCGAGTAAAGCCTAATTTTGTGAGGTTTGCCGTTTTTATCTGTCCCATCTGGAATAATGCCAATACTTTGACCTTCCAGATAGTGCAAATTTCCTCCAGAAATGTCAATTTTAACGTGACGGACTGTGCCATCTCCGCCTTCCTTGACCATTTCTTCTGTGGAAATGCACTTACCAATATAGGGATTGGCCGGCTTGTATAAGTTAACAGGAACTTGAACTTTTTCCTTGGCTTGAGTCATGGGCTTAGTTGTTTCTCCAGATTTCTGACTCTGTAGCCCTGCTTCTGGTGCAACTTTGCTATGAGTTTCGGGAGCGCCGTTTGATGGGCGGATGCTGACGATTTTGCCACCCATGCGAGCAATTCTCCGCATTTCCTGATTCATGCGATCGTAGGGCACGGAGATAAACACGCTACCGCTACTGCGAATCGGGTGATTTGTTTCGTCAGTTGCTTTGCTCTGACGCATACCCTCCACTTCGTAAACAAAGATGCGGCTGCCTGATTCTGAGTTGGCCGCTACACCAGATATGCTGGGGCTATACATTTGTTGCTTGTCCTTCACGATACAGAGTTATAAAGAAAGAGAATGTGACGTTAGACTCAATTTACTTTTTTCTTAAGGTCATCTGGACTAATTGGCCGCGCCAATCTTTGGGCTTCGCCGTTGCGGGCGGGCGTGTCAATTTTTGGTCGATCGCGCCTCCAGTTCCCAATCAGCCGAACATCACGCCGGCTATCGAGTCCGGCTGCGTTCAGGTGTTGACCTATAGCTATTGTTGTCTGCGTACTGCCAATATTTTACCCGATCGCGGGATCGGCCCCGATCGCTCCTTCTGATTTGGAGATTCGGCAGAGGCAGAGCCAGAGATCGGGAGAGGATTTCACTTATCAAAGGGAATACGGCATGGAAATATACAACTTATAATAATGAAGTAAAACTTAAAGCACGATTTGACTAAATGACGTTGAGCTTGTAGTGGGCGGACGCATTCTGGTAAGATTAATCACTAAAGTTAGCATTAATAGCCAAAAAATTGGGGTACGATCCCATCCTATAAGGCAGGCGAGCAGGCAAGCCCGATCGGACGGGAATCGTGATGGAACTATATATTGTTGATTCGCCAGATGTAAAAATCCCGTCTCAACTCCATAGTCCAAAAAATCTCAAATAGGTTGGGGCATCAACCTAGAGGCCGGGCAAGATCGGACAAGCTGTGCTTGCCAGAAGCTGTTTGAATCCACAATCCCCATGCCTTGAGGGTTGGGGAGTATGTCAATTGCCTTGAAGATTAGCTTGGGTCTTCCCTCGCAGGCAGTCAACTGACTCCTGTATGCTGGTGAGTGCTCGATCCGATCGGGGTAGCAACAAAATCGCACAAAGCCGGCACGCTACCTGCGGGCTGAAATTTTGTGGAATCTAGACTTGAGTTAGTAAACAGTGATTTTGTTAGAGGAAAACTATGACCAGTAAGCCGGATCGCGTGGTTTTAATTGGCGTAGCCGGAGACTCCGGCTGCGGAAAATCTACTTTTTTGCGCCGATTGACAGATTTGTTCGGGGAAGATTTCGTGACTGTAATCTGCCTCGACGACTATCATTGTCTCGATCGCAAGCAGCGCAAGGAAACAGGGATTACCGCCCTTGACCCCAGAGCGAACAATTTTGACCTGATGGCCGAGCAAATGAAAGCGCTCAAAGAAGGCCGGGCGATCGACAAACCGATTTACAACCACGAAACCGGTCTGCTCGATCCTCCTGAGCGGGTAGAGCCGAATCACATCATTGTGATCGAGGGGCTGCACCCCCTTTACGACGAGCGAGTGAGAAATCTCCTCGACTTCAGCGTCTACCTCGACATCAGCGACGAAGTTAAAATTGCTTGGAAAATCCAGCGCGACATGGCGGAACGGGGCCACCGTTACGAAGACGTGCTGTTTGCGATCAACGCTCGCAAACCAGATTTCACCGCCTACATCGACCCCCAAAAGCAATACGCTGATGTGGTAATTCAAGTATTGCCCACCAACTTGATCAAAGATGACAAAGAGCGGAAGGTGCTGCGGGTACAGATGATCCAACGCGAAGGCATCGCCAATTATGAGCCTGCATATTTGTTTGACGAAGGTTCCACAATCAACTGGACTCCTTGCGGCCGCAAACTGACTTGTTCCTATCCCGGAATTAAGATGTACTACGGGCCCGACGCTTTCTACGGCCACGAAGTCTCGATTTTGGAACTAGACGGTCAGTTCGAGAATCTCGAAGAAGTTATTTACATCGAAAGCCATTTGAGCAAAACTTCTGCGAAGTACGAAGGCGAGTTGACTCACCTATTGCTTCAGCACCGCGAATATCCTGGTTCTAATAATGGAACTGGTTTGTTCCAAGTGTTAGTGGGATTGAAGATGCGGGCGACTTACGATAAGTTGACTGCGAAAGAATCGAAAGTGGCTGTTAGTGTTTAGAACTCTAACATGAAAGATTTGAGAGGCGCGAGTGCGCCTCTTTTTTTGGGGGAGAAATGAACCGCAGAGGGCGCAGAGGGCGCAGAGAAGAGTTAGGAGAGGGTGTTTGGAAGTAGAGAGGTTAAGAAGGTTTTTCCGGCTTCATTCAGGTCGCTATCTAGGGAAAAAGTTAGACTGCGAACTCGAATATCGTCATTTTTTATATCTAGTGGCTGTTTGAGGTTTTGCGGGTAGACGAGAATTGCATTTTGGCACTTTAACTCATTTGCGTAAGCAACTATTTGATGACGGTCGCTACTGGCTACTCGATCGGGAGCTTTGTATTTGGTATCGAGGACGTATTGGACTTTTCCTGTTTCACTATCGCACAGAAGTAAGTCAATCTGATCGCAATAATTTTTGTCATGTTTAACTTGGTATTGTTTCTTGACTAAAAAGCCTTTTGGTGTATTTGCCTTGAGCCATTCAGCGACAAATTGTTCATATAAACTAGCCATATTTATCAAAAAAGGGAGCATTTCGCGATCGCCTTTTTCGTGACTTGGCCCAGTATTCTCCAGAAAGAAGCGGCAGAGGGCGTGTAATATTTGATAATCTTGATTCAAACGGTGATAATTTCTATCGATACAAGCTTCAGATTTAAAAGATGTTAGGGTAACAAATCCTTGGAGTGCGTGAAAAGCTTTTCGCACCTTCGGTGAGACAGATTCGCGGCACAAACCGCTGCGGCCAATAATGAAGAGTGTCCAAGCCAGAATTTGATTGTCTTCGATATCGCCTGTTTGTTCGTTATAGTGACATTTTAGTTTAACATCCCAAGGTTTTTGCACAGCTTCCCGGACATCAATGCGGCCGCGAATATAGGAAAGTTTTTCTATTTTGGGTAAGTAATCGCGATATAATCCTTTGCGACAGCGTTCGAGAATTTTATGAGCAAGGATGTTAGCTAATCGTTCATATACTTGTTCCAAAGATTCGCACTCAATCTGTCCTTTCGGAAAATTTATCTTAAGTTCGTAGGCATACTCAAGCATTCCGAATAAATTTGCGATCGGAACTTTTGGGCGGATGACAATGTGAAATTCTGGAGTTATTGGAATATTGCCAACAATGCCTTGAGATTTTAATTGCCATTTATATTTAGTTTTAGGGTTGGGAAATTCTATATCTATTTCCTTGGCATAATTCTGGTATATTTTCTCTCCTACTGATTCGGGGATTGTATCTCGGTCAAAGAATTTTGATTGATATTCTGTGAGTTCGATAATTTGGGTTGATTGTCGTTTCATAGAAATACGGTTTAGTTAGTGGTTGTCATTGCGAGGAACGAAGCAATCGCAGTATCTATTTTTCACACAGTTTTCCCTCTAGGACTCTCTTAACTCAATCATCTTGTTTCATAGATGCTGTAACGCCGTGTTTTTGGTAATGGTAGCGTTAGATTCTCAATCGCTCAATTTGTCTTTGATTTTATCCCAGAGAAACTCATCCATTTTTGCCTGATTATCAAAGAAGTATTCTTCGAGGTATGGCTCAATTTCCATTTGCCAAATGTCTTGGATGTCTTCAGCTAAGGTTTTTGTCAAAAAGAAGGAAATGCCGAGTTCATAATGTTTGTTGTTAATTGTCCGATTGATATTTTTGAGAATACCAATTAATTTATCAACTATAAAACCTGTTTTCTCTCTATGATGATAGTTTTGTAGCAGTTCATAGTTAGGATAAAGGGGGATGAATGCGAAGCGGCGGCGGAGGGCTTGATCGACTAAGGCAATAGAACGGTCTGCGGTGTTCATTGTGCCAATAATGCGGACATTTGTAGGGATTCTAAACTTTTGACCGCTGGCTAGTGTAATAAAGCGTTTTGTGTCCTGTCGGTCATCTAGGAGATACATTAACTCGCCAAAGACTTGAGATAAATTTGCGCGATTAATTTCATCAATTATGAGAACACAAGTGTCTTCACAGACTTCGGATTTTTCGCAAAATTCTAGGAATCTACCGGGAACTATTGGATAAGTTAATTGCCCATCTTGACTTTGAGGACGGATGCCTTGAATAAAGTCTTCATAAGTATAAGCTGGATGAAATTGGATAATGTCTGAGAAACCGTCACCGCCGCCGATTAAGTGTTGGGCAAGTTTTTGGGCGAGGAAGGTTTTTCCGGTTCCGGGCGGGCCTTGGATGATGGTTTGGCTTTTGCGGTTAATCGTGTGTATCCATTGGGTTAGTTGGGTTGTTTGAAAACCAGTAATTTTAGAAATTGCTTCTAGTTGGTACACTGGATTAAATTCCTTTTCATAAATTGAAAGATATTCACTAATAGAAAGGAGTAAGGTGTCATTTTCATAATCCAAAGGACGCTCATTATACCAAGGATCATTATAATCATCATAATAAGAGATCAACAATAAGGGAAATACATTTTTAAAGGTTTGTGCTATTTTGTAAATTAACTGTTTAGCAGAATATCGTAATATTTCTTCCGCTTCAAGTGAGATAGCAACCTGAATATTAGTAATTTTTTTTCTAACTTTAGGGTTGGATTTTGTTGGCCAGTAAAAGCAAATATTTTCAAATAATTCAT
>Ga0335397_10012890_pt1 | contig 10212 bp, 12 predicted proteins | sample MAT04_FD_205740 | JGI IMG/M metagenome (GOLD analysis project Ga0335397, IMG submission 205740) | Freshwater microbial communities from Lake Fryxell liftoff mats and glacier meltwater in Antarctica - MAT-04 (spades assembly) (version 2) ...
GCTCAACCGATCCCAAGTTTCAGGAGCCAGTGCGCCTGGCGTCCATCCGCGACGCCGACGAGGGGCCGGAAATCATCGGGGTCGTGGTCTCCTCCTACATGGTCAGGCCTATTCAGCACCGGCCGTTGATCCAAATCTGAGTGCCCTGAGCACTTGACTTAGAAATATGCATATTGCATTCTACTCCCGTGATTGAGGGAGATGTCATGTCCGGCATTGGGGTCATAGAGGACGCGCTTGCTCACACTGGGCGCGCAGGCGGTCCGGATCGCGCCCGGCGGCTCGCCTGGGCGCTGGGCGGCAGCGATGATCTCGAAGAGGCGATAGCGCGAGCGGCGCAGGAAGACTTCCCAGACCTTCGCGCGGACCTGCTCGCTTACCGCGAAGCTTTGCGGGAGAGGGCTGATCCAGGCAGGCTGTCGGCCAGGCTGGCCAGGGAGGCCTGTGGTCTGGAGTTGCGGGCGGACCTCCAGGACCAAGCCGCGGCGGAACGCTACGGCAAGGCCGCGTACCGTCAGGGCCGAGGCGACACGGCCTTGGCCGCCGAACTCCTCCATAGCGCGCGGGCCGCAGAGGTCGTGGCGTCTGATCTTCGTCGCCAAGCCTTTGAACGCCGCCTGCGTCTGGCGCAGATCACGGCGCTGCAAAGCCAGACAGAGGCAATCGGCCGTGTGGCCCTGCCGGCCTGACCCGGCATTAACTAGGGCTCAACTCAAGCGGACTGGCGCCACAATGACCTGGACCCGTTCGCCGCGATCGAACGACCGATCCGCTTCCTTCAGGGCCCATTGATAGGCGGAGTCCTGGGATGTGGACTCATGCAGGACCGAGGCGCCGCGCTCGACGCGCCAAGTGTCGGAACTGCATTCACGAACCGCTATGGTGTCCATTATCGCTCCCTCCGACATGCCGGATTTAACGGCCTGACGAGCGGGAAGTTCCGTGGACGGGCTAACAGGGCGTGGCCTGGCCGTCGTCGAGGTGCACGACGAAACATTGCTCCTCGCCGCTCTCACAGTCGCGGACGATCACAGCCAGGACATCTTCAGGGTCAGCCGGCGCCGCGCGCTCCGCATAGGCTATGGCGGCGTCGTGGAAGCTCTCGGCGTCGTGGATCATGCAGCCGCCGGCGCGGTGATCATGCCGGTCGTGGGCGTAGAAGCTGCGGCTGGGGCCTTCCATGGCGATCTCCTGCGGGACTGATCCTAAGCAACGCGCAGCGCCGCGAAAGGAATCGGATCCTTCGGCCTCCATATGTGTCCCGCTCGTCGATCTCTGGGCCCTTTCGATCCGCTGAAGTGTGTCGACAACGTCAGCGAACAGGAGAGCTGCGCGGCGAACTCGCCAAGCGGACCGCCGCCAACGAACCATGGAAAAGCTCGCGTCGATACATACTTTAGTTGATACTCTATCTTTCCCACTCGTGCCAACGGATGCGCATGGACATGAAGCGACTGGTTGGCAGGAATGTTCGCCGGGTGCGAACGAGCCTTGGTCTTACTCAGGAGGAACTGGCGGACCAATCAGGCTTCAGCCAGCAGTACATCAGCGACCTAGAGCGAGGCTTGCGGAACCCGACCATTGTTACGATCTATGAAATGGCGCGCTCACTTGGCGTGAGCCACATCGAACTGGTCCAGATAGACTCCGCCCCGCAGGGGCTGCCTTGAGCTGCTGGGCAATCTGGAATCGCTCACCCATGGGGGGCTAAACATCCCCGATCGCTAGAAACAAGCCCCTTCCACAACGAGCGGTTGACGCCGTTCAGTTTCCCGAATACATACTATAATATGTTCGTGTGGGGTGGGTTAGTATTATGTCGGTGATGATCGACGGGTTCAACCTGTCCCTGCATAAGGGCACAGGTATCGCGACGTATTCCAGGAACCTTTCCTATGCTCTCTCGCATCTTGGCCATTCCGTCGATGTCCTTTACGGCGAGCGGCGGTCGCCGAGGTCGCTCGCCCTGATGCGCGAGATCGCCTTTTTCGACGACAATGTCGGCGCTTTGCCTAAGTGGTTGAGGGCGCTTGGGATGGGGTACCGCACATTGCGCTCCCCCCTCTACCGCCGACCTGACGCCGTTCCGCTGACTGGCACTGTCGAGATCAGGCAGTTCCTCGACAAGCTCCCCTTCTTCGACCGGCTCTGGAACGCGCCCAACATCTTCTCGCACGCGTTTATGTTCAATCAGCTGACCGGCGGAATGCTGCGGATAAAGCCCCCCGGCGGCACCTCCGCGATGCATTGGACCTCGCTTGTTCCGGCGCGGGCCATTGGTGTGCCGAATATCTATACGGTGCATGACCTGATCCCACTTAGACTTCCTTACACTACGCTTGACAACAAGGACAAATTCTACCGGATGACTCAGCGCATCATCAAATGCGCGGACGGTATCATTACCGTCTCGGACAACAGCGCTAGAGATATTATCTCAATATTCCCGGAGGCCGAGCCGAAACTAAGAGTGACTTATCAGTCATCTAGAATTCCCGCCAAGCTCTTGATGAGCCCACGCAGCGAGATCGACCGGGACGTGGAGAACCTGCTGCCGGTGAAGGCAGGTAAGTATTTCCTTTTCTTCGGCTCCATCGAGCCCAAGAAGAACATTGGCCGATTGGTTGAGGCCTTCCTGGCCGCCCACACCGACCACAAACTGATTATCGTGGGCGCCCAGGCGTGGAAGGCCGAGGAGGAACTTCGCCTCCTGAACCACGCCAACTATCTCCGATGGGAAAGCAGCGGAACCACGATGCGCGAAGATCGGCGCATCGTGACAGTCGAGTACCTCACCTTTTCGCGACTCGTCTCGCTTATCCGATGCGCCAAGGCGGTCGTGTTCCCGTCCCTATACGAAGGCTTCGGTCTGCCCGTTCTCGAAGCCCTCCAGTGTGGGACGCGGGTTATAACGTCCGACACTTCCTCCATTCCTGAGGTGGGCGGAACCCTGGCCACATATGTCGACCCCTACGACATCCGGGACATCAAGATTGCCTTGGAACGCCTATCCCTTGAGGAAAGAGCGGGCCCCGTATTCGCTGCAGCCGCCCATGATTTCGTGCGCAAGTTCTCAGTCGACGCCCATGCCGAACGGCTGCAGGCCGCCTACGACGCCTATGGAGTGCGACGCCCGCCCGCGCGCCCCGTGACGCAAGTCCTGGCCCCTGCGGGGCAAGCGCCGGCGCTGTCGGAGGTTGCGGCCTAGCTGCCACCTCCGCGACCAGTCGCAAGTCAGCCGACACTTCGGCCTACACACCTCAAACAAAAAGACAGGCGCCTCATGATCAACCTGGAGCCCCGCCGGCTTCTGACCGCCCTAACCCGCTCGGAGGGTGAGGCCTACTGCCGGCAGAAGGCACGCTACCGATATTTGGGTGCGGGCGTAGGTATTGCGACCGTTTTGGGTGCCTATCGGACCTTCGTCAATACGAAGGATCCGGCGATCGTACCATATCTCATCATGGATGGATTCTGGGAATACTGGAACACACAATTCTTTGCCCATTATGTCCAGCCAGGTTGGACCGTTGTTGAGGTTGGGGCGAACCTTGGATACTTCACCCTCCTTTTGGCCGATCTAGTGGGGCCAGCCGGTCGCATCATCGCCTTTGAGCCGCTGAGCACTAACTTTGAACTCCTGAGGCGAAGTATCGCGGTCAACGGGTTTGCCGACCGGGTGGACTGCCAGCGTGTGGCGCTCAGCAATCAATCGGGCAGAGGGGCCATCACCCTTGACCCGATGAACTACGGCGGTGGTTCGATACTGCGGCCATCGGGCAAGGGTTTGATCACCGAGGAAATCGACCTTCGCCGAGCCGACGAGGCCATTACTCTCTCCGGACCGGTCTGTTTTAAGATCGACGCAGAGGGCGCAGAAGAGATCGTCTTCGAGGGCATGGCTGGACTGCTGCCGGCCCTGTCAGACGTCCGCATAATCATGGAGTTCGAAAAGTCGCGCTTCAGTGACTGGCGGAAGTGGGTGTCCTCGCGCCGTGAGGACGGGTTCACCGTGTCGATCATCGGATACGACGGTCACGCCAGGCAGGTTGAAACTGAAGAGTTGGCCGCCCTGCCGATGATCGAACTGGTGTTGGAGAGGTTCTGAATTGTCCCGCAGAACCTGCAAGCCCCCCGAACTGACATTCGCGCAGCGGGGTGCCTACAGATCCCGTCCTGTGCGCCCGAAGGTTGCGTTCCTGCATGTTCCCAAGACCGGCGGGACATCTCTAAACGCCATCTTGTCGGATGCGTTCTTCGGGAGGATGCAGCACGTCGCCGTTTCGGAGGCTGCGTTTCCCACAAGCAGCGCCAACGCTGCCGTCTACGATTTCCTCGGCGGCCATTACAGCTTCCGCCAAATTGCTGAGGTGGAATGGTCCTATGACCTCATCACCATCCTCCGGCACCCGCTGGATCGGTTCTATTCGCAGTACGGTCACATGAGGCGCGTCGACCCAATCGCCGAAGGCGTCGACGGCTGGCCCGAACATATGCAGGCCCTCTATCAAAAGGCGAACGAGGGCGACCTGTCGGATTTCCTGGGCGTGATGCTCCAGCGCAAAGGCAGCCTGAACGACAGCGTTCTTGCCCTGTCGGGACTACCCTTGGAAGCGGACCTTACGAAGCATAGGGATGCCGCACTGCAAAACCTCGCAACTAGGTTCTACTTCTGCACCTTGCCTCAGATCGGACGCCTGCTCCGCCTCATAGAAGACCGATGCGGCCTGACAGGCCTGGATCTGCGCCAGCCGCTGAACGTCAGCGAGCCACGGGTTCGTCTCAGCCCTGAGGAAGAGGCAATGGTCATTGAGGCGGCCGATCACGACATGCGCCTCTATGAGTTCGCTCAGGCGAAAGAGAGAGCGCGATACATTGATGAATTTGCCCGGCTTCGCATGTCGCTCGATCAGCAAGCGCCCCCTTCGCCGGACACAAGCGAAATCCGCGTGGCAGATCATAAGGCGCTGCTGGGCTTCCACGCACCTGAACGTGTCGGGGGAAAGTCTTTCCGCTACACCGGGCCGGACGACTGCTCCCTGGTGTTCCTTGGCCACGGCCTCTGCGGCGAATGGCTCGAGATCGATATTATCAATTCGGTCTGGCCCGAGCGAACCCACGAACTGATGGCGACGCTCGATAATCAGTTGGTCGGGCTGCAGTTCAGGAACACCGACGGAACGTTGACCGCCTTCGGTCGCCTCCCGCCACATCGTCGCGGTCCCAACGTGCTGAGCCTGCACGTCCCGTTCACTCGTCTCACGATCGACCAGAACGGCAGGGCCTTTGACGAACGCATGCGTGGGATCGCTGTGTCCGCCATTCGAGTAGTGAACGAGGCGCGGGCCTAATGAGAATATTAACTTGACGGGTTATTTTATCCGACCCATATACTTAAACGATCGATGATGTTGGGGCATCGGAGGCGCATCATGCTAAATCAGGAACTTGACGATCGAATCCATCGGGCGCTCCAAAGCCTTATCACGGCTCTAGCCGAACAGACTCTGGATGCTGCGATTGCCGGGATTCCGCCTGACGCTCGAAACGAGGCGAGCGCAGAACTTGAGCGTTTGTCGAGCGATCTGGCGATCCTGGCCTCGGCGTCTGCGATCCTCTGCCGCCTTGAAGGGCGACCCGCAAACGATTGACAGAGACGGCAAACAGAACAATCTCCATACGGGTCAGAAACATATTCGGGCCGCCGGGTGATCCGAGGAAGTTCTCATGGCGCGTAAGGGTGCCGGGCCGAGCCTGCGCTGGGGCGCCGAGCAGCGGCTGGAATTCATAGAATTCCGAGCCTACTGGGATGGGGCGGTGAACCGCGCCGACATCACCGAACGCTTCGGGGTCTCCGTGCCCCAGGCATCAAACGACATCAGCCACTACCGTGAGCTGGCTCCTGGCAACCTTGACTATGACCTCAGCGCTAAGCGCTACGTTCCGTCGGCCCATTTCCGCCCCCGCTTCCTCAAGCCCAATCCGGAGCACTATATCAGGCAGCTCTACGCCGCGGCTGAGGGGATCATTGATCTTGCCGACACATGGATCGGCAATCCGCCCGATATTGCCGTCATGCCGGTGCCATCGCGCCGTATCGACGCGACCCTATTTCGCTCGCTCCTCACCGTCATCCGCCAGAGGCAATCGGTGGAGGCGCGGTATCAATCGATGGCGCCGCAGCGACCGGACGCCGAATGGCGGCGGATCACGCCGCACGCTTTCGCCACCGACGGCCTCCGCTGGCACCTCCGCGGCTTCTGCCATATCGATCGGAGCTTCAAGGATTTCGTTCTGTCGCGCATGAGCGGCCTCCGGCACCCTGGGCCGCCCGGATTGCTCGGCGACCGCGACCACGATTGGGGCGCGGTGTTCGAGGCGAAGCTGGTGCCGAACGGGTCCCTCTCCGACGGGCAGCGCCAAGCGATCGCCCACGAATACAGTATGCCCAAGGGCGGCGCGAAGCTGAGGGTCAGCCACGCAATGCTCTATTATCTAAAAAAGCGGCTGCGGCTCGACATGCCAAACGACCCGCCGTCCGAGAAGCCTATCATCATCGCCAACAGCGACGCCTTCGAGGCGGCGCTAGCCTCGGCGCAAGGCCGCGTCATTGATGGGGACCAATGATCGTCGGCGAAATCCAGAACCAACTCGACAGCACCCGGAAAAATCAGGGCGGCATCGTGGACCTTGGCGACGATGGAGCAGATCGCCGAGTGGGCGCCCTCTAGAGGCTAGGATTCCGCCGCCGCGCCTAGCTATGACTGACTGATAGGGCCGTAACGGCGAATCCCCACCCCTGCCGCGCTGCAGCGATGCGCTCCAGCTTGGCTTGAAATGGACCCCAGTCGTCCGCCGCGGCTATCGGCGCCCACAGGGCTTCGATCTGATCGTAAAGCAGCTCCTCGGGCTCGGCCTGCTCGAAATAGGGATGGGTCAAACGATGCGGCCTGTCCGGTTCGTATCCGTGCAACAGGCCCCTGAAATCCAAGAAAGCCTCGCTGGCGTAGAGGCCTGCCCTCGCCCCCTTCAAGGCTCGCGCTTCCGACGCCGACCCGCAGAACCAGTCGAAGAAGAAGGGCTCCCAGCGCAAGGCCGCGGCGCCGTCCTGCAGGGCGCGGAACGCCGCCGAGGCCAGGGCGGCGTCCGCCTCGGTCCCGCGGGACTTAACCCCCAGGCGCATCGCCATCCCCTTGCCGAGCGACCCATGGTAGGCCGGCGCGAAGCCATCCAGAGCTTTGCGCAGCGGAGCCTCCTCGGCGAAAAGCGTAAAGACGCCGGCCAGCTGAGCGAGGTTCCAGAACACCGCCTCAGCCTGGCGACCAAAACTGTAGAGCCCATTTTCGTCGAAATAGGCGGCGGTGAAATTGGGGTCGCTGTAGGGCAGGAACCGGTAGGGCCCGTAGTCGAAGCTCTCGCCGGTCATATTCATATTGTCGGTGTTGAGGACGCCGTGCACGAACCCTGCGGTCATCCACGCCGCGGTCATCCGCGCGGCGTTCTCGGCCACGGCGGCAAGCAGGGTCGCCGGCCGGGCGTCAGCCTCCACAGCGTCCAGGTGTGGATAGTACGCCTCGATGACATGGTCCATGAGCGCCCGGATCAAGTCTGGGCGGTTGTGAAAGGCATGCCTCTGGAAGGAGCCGAAGCGGATGTGGCCGTGCGACAGGCGGGTCATCACCGCCCCCCGCGTCGGGCTGGGCTCGTCGTGCCGCTGCAGGCTCTCGCCGGTCTCCACCAGAGAGAACGTCCGCGATGTCGGGACCCCGAGGGCCTCAAGCATCTCCGTGGCCATCACCTCGCGCACGCCGCCTTTCAGGGTCAGCCGCCCGTCCGCGCTCCGTGACCAAGGGGTCCTGCCGGACCCTTTGGTGCCAAGATCGAGCAGCCGCCCGCCCGCCGTTTCGCGAAGCTGAGCGTACAGGAACCCGCGCCCATCCCCGAGATCGGGGTTGTAGTGCCGGAACTGGTGTCCGTGATAGCGCATGGCCAGGGGCTGAGGCTGGTTGTCCGGCAAGGGCTCGAACCGCGCGAACGCGGCCAGCCACTCATTATCGGTAAGGCCGTCCAGCCCTACCGTCGCCGCAGCCCGGTCGTTGCGGAAACGGAGGATCTGCGCGGGAAACACGGCCGGCGTGACCGGATCGGCGAACTCCGGCCCCAGGGTCATCAGGCGCGGCTCGGGTCGGTAGGCGTCGGTAACGGGCATCGCCCTGACATGGCGCTTGCACCGCGTGGCGGCAAGCGTGGCCTCGCGCCAGGCGCCATGCTAGCCAAAGCGGCATGACCCAACCCTCAACCCTGGAGTTTCTTAAGACCGAGGCCGCCGCGGGCGCGGTCCTGGCCGGCGCCGCGCTGGTCGCCATCCTCGCGGCCAATTCTCCCTGGGCTGGGGCCTACAACAGCTTCATCCACGCACCTTTCACCGTCCAGCTGGGCGCGTTCAGCGAGACCTATTCCGTGACCGACTGGGTCAAGGAAGGGCTGATGGCGGTCTTCTTCTTTGTCGTCGGAATGGAGATCAAGCTCGAGGTCCTGCGCGGCGAGCTGGCCAACCCGCGCAAGCTGGCTCTGCCCGTGCTGGCCGCCCTGGGGGGCATGGTCGGGCCAGCCGCGATTTACCTGCTCATCAACCCCGCTGCCCCCCCCAACGCCGGCTGGGCGGTTCCCACGGCCACCGACATCGCCTTGGCCATCGCCGCTCTGGCCGCGGTTTCGCGGGGCCTGCCCGGCTCGCTGCGCATCTTCCTGCTGACCATGGCGGTCGCCGACGACCTGGGGTCCATCCTGCTCATCGCCGTGCTGTTCACCCACGACCTTCGCCTGTGGGAACTGGCTGGCGCAGCCTTGGCTTTGGCGGGCATGGCCCTGCTTGGCCAATGGCGGCGGGCGCCCTATCTGCTCTACGCCGTCGGCTTCGTCATCCTCTGGGGCTTCATCCTCAAGTCCGGGGTCAGCACATCCCTCGCCGGCGTCGCCGCCGCCATGACCGTGCCGATCACCGCGCGCAGGCATGGCCAGGAAGGGGTGCTGAAGAACTTCATGGACAGCCTCCACCCCTATGTCGCCTTCGGCGTGCTGCCGCTGTTCGCCTTTGTTTCCGCCGGCTTCTCCTTCGCCGACCTCTCCTGGTCCGACCTGGTCGCCCCTGTTCCCCTCGGGATCATCGGCGGAATGTTCCTGGGCAAGCAGTTGGGGGTCTTTGGCGCCGCCGCGGTCGCCATCCGCCTGGGGCTCGGGCGCAAGCCCACCGCCGCCACTTGGCTTGAGCTCTACGGGGTCTGTATCCTGTGCGGCGTCGGCTTCACCATGAGCCTGTATATCGCCGCCCTCGCCTTTCCCGGCGAGGCGGGCGCCCAGGCCGGGGTGCGTATGGCCATCACTGCCGGCTCTGTCCTGTCGGCGCTGTGCGGCATGGCGGTGCTCGCCTACGCCGCCCGCGTGCGCGCCCTGCGGGGGAGCGGCGACCCGCCTGGCCTGTAAGTCCGCACCGAGTTTTTTCTGGCCCCGTCCCTCCTCGGGCTGTATCGGACGCCCCACACAAAAAACGGCGTCGGCGCGGTCCGCCAAACCGGCCAGGTTATCGGGGATCATCATGTTTCAGTCACAACGCCGCAGGGCGCTAGGTCTTGGCTTGGCCGGAAGCTTGGCCATGGGCGGCGCGGCGCACGCTGAGACCGTGATCACGCCCCGGGGGCTCGACGCCGTCATCGTCACGGCCAACAAGCGCGAACAGAAGCTTGCCGACGCTCCTCTGTCCCTGACTCTCGTTCCCGGCGCCTTGGCCGCTGACCTCGGCGTCCATGATATCAAGGACCTGCCCTTGCTGGTCCCGGGCCTGCTGGTCGCCTCGACGTCCAATCCCACCTACACCACCGCCCGCATCCGCGGCGTCGGCACCGTCGGCGACAACCCCGGCCTGGAGTCCTCCGTCGGCGTGGTGGTCGACGGCGTCTACCGGGCCCGCAACGGCGTCGCCCTGACCGACCTGGGTGAGATCGAGCGAATCGAAGTGCTCAAGGGTCCGCAGGGAACCCTGTTCGGCAAGAGCACCTCCGCAGGCGTCATCAACGTCTTGACCAAGGCCCCGGCGTTCGACTTCGGCGCCGAGGCCGAACTGACTTTGGGGAACTACGACGCCCGCGGTGTCGCCGTATCGGTCACAGGCCCCCTGATCGGCGACGTCCTGGCCGGCCGCCTCTACGCCGCCCG
>Ga0335397_10012893_pt1 | contig 10211 bp, 11 predicted proteins | sample MAT04_FD_205740 | JGI IMG/M metagenome (GOLD analysis project Ga0335397, IMG submission 205740) | Freshwater microbial communities from Lake Fryxell liftoff mats and glacier meltwater in Antarctica - MAT-04 (spades assembly) (version 2) ...
CGAAGGCACTGACGACGATCAGGAGGACGGTCAGGCGGTGCGCGATGCCATCGCGCTGCTGGAGCAGAAGCGCGACCAGCCCTTCTTCATCGGCCTTGGCTTTCGTCGTCCTCATGCCGCGTGGGTCGCACCGAAGGCTTACTTCGATCTCTATCCGCTCACGTCGCTGCGCCTGCCCGATCCCGGCTCACGCACCGGCGTGCCTGCTGCCGCTTTTACCAACGAGGAGGCAAACTATGGCAAGCCCGAGGAGATGCTCAATCTGCTGCAAGCCTACTTTGCGAGCACCAGCTTCATGGATGCGCAGTTGGGCCGCGTGCTCGCCGCGCTGGACCGGCTGGATCTGACGCGCAAGACCATCATCGTGCTCATCGGCGACCACGGCTGGCACCTTGGCGAGCATGGGCTGTGGCACAAGAACACGCTCTTCGAGGAAAGCGCCCGCGCCCCGCTGCTCATCCACGCGCCCGGCGTGAAGGGCAATGGCCGCGCCTGCGCACGCATCGTCGAGTTTGTGGATCTCTTCCCCACGCTCGCCGACCTCTGCGGCGTGCCCGCCCCTGCGGGACTCGCCGGAGTGAGCCTGCGCCCGCTGCTCGACGATCCCACTGCTCCGCACGACCGCCCCGCCTTCACCCAAGTGCGGCGCGGCTCCAAACTCATGGGCCGCAGCATCCGCACCGACCGCTGGCGCTACACCGAATGGGACGAAGGCCGCGCCGCACCGAACTTTACGATCACAACACCGACGCGCGCGAATCCCACAACCTCGCCGCAAAGCCAGAGCACGCCGCCACCATCGCGGAGTTGAAGTCGCTGTTGGCCGCATCGACAGCACCCGCACGATGAGTGCCACCTTCCACACCCGTCGCACTTTTCTCCAGGGCACCGCCGCACTCGCACTCGCGTCGCGATTCCCGGCCACGCTCTGGGCGGCGGATGAAGCCGCCACCGCCGTCGCACTCGCGCACGCCGAGCTATGGCGACGCTTTGTGGATGAGCACGGCATCGTGCTCGATGAAACGGCGCTCGATGGCAGCTATCACCGGCCCACGCCGGAGGAATGTCGCCTCGGCAAACCCAATGCTGTCGGCTGGCTCACACCCATCGCGAATGGCGCGATGTTCACCGGCCTCTATCTCGATGCGATGGTGAATCGCGCGCTGCAAACCAAAGCCGACGCCGACCAAGCCAAGGGGGCGTCGTTTGGTGGACGGACTGCTGCTGCTCGCGGACCTCGGCGGGGTGCGCGGCTTCATCGCACGCGGCGCGGCGACGGATGGCCGCGCGACTTATGCGCTCGGCTCGAACGATCAGACCATGCCCTGGTTCTACGGCCTGTGACGCTGTGTGCGCAGTGGCCTGGACGCTGAGGCGACTCGGCAGCGCATCATCGCGAAGATGACCGAAGTAGCCGACGTGCTCGAAAGCACCGCGTGGCGAATACCCGCGGTGCCGCCGTTTGATTTTCGCGGCACCCTTGCCGAACCGGGTTGGGATGGAGCACCACGGCTACTCTTTCTCCAGAAGGCCATGCACACGCTCACCGGCGACGGGAAATGGGCGCGGCACTACGAGCAGTCGCTGCACGGAAAAGACGGCCCGCGCAGAAAGAGCGACCTCACGCGCCTGCAATCCTGCGAGGCCGGAGTCGCCTCGCGCCCGAGGCCGCAGATGTGGACCGGCTCCGTCTCCAATGCCTGTCTGCGCGAGCTGTGGGAACTGGAGCGCGACGAAACCGTGCGCGGTTTTTACACGCGCGGTTTGCAGGCGAGCGCCGCATTCGCGTCCACGCAACTGGCCAAGGCCCGTGAGTTCGACCACGACAGCGCCAAGCCCTACGACGGCGACTGGCGCAAACTCAACGACCTCTGGCGTCCGCAGAAAACCTCCGGCGAGGCCAGCGACGTTTCCGAGCCGCAGCGCAGCCGGAAAACAAGCTCTCCCCGCGCTTTGGCGAGGAGGCGCGACTCATGCGTGAACCCTCCTTCGCCGCGTGGATCATCACGCTCTGCCCGGATCGGGAAGTCATCGCCAAACACCGCGCCGCCATTCTGCAAACACTCACTCACTACCGCTTCGACCGCCTCCATCTCTCCGGCTTCTTCCCGCTCGAATCCGCCGGGTGGCGGCTGCAAGTCGCGGGCTGAGCCTGCACCAAAAGCACCATGAAACTGCACCATTCTCTCGTCCTTCTGATGTCGCTCCTCCATGCGTTTCTTTGCGGCCATCTCTAATTCAAAGTGTCCGTCCCTTTGTCAGCACGAAGAAAAAAATCCAAAAGCACGAACTGATGATGAACCTCGCACGCCAAAGCCTCATCCTGCTGCTCTGCATTCCGGCGATGCACGCCGCGGAGCCTGCACTCGAACCCGCTCACATTATCGTCTCGCCCTGGAAGCAGCATGTTCCGCCGACGAAACGGCAGGGCGTGGCGGGCATCGAACGCACTGCGAAGGGGCGTTTGTGGGCGGTGTATGGCCGCGATGTCGAGAGCACGCGGAATTTCCAAGTGCTCAAGTGCAGCGATGACGATGGCCAGAGCTGGTCCGAAGTGAAGCTCATGATTCTGCCCCAAGCCGACACGCGCGCGATGTCTGCCGCGATCTGGATCGATCCGCAGGGGCGCCTGTGGTTGTTTTGGGGGCAGAGCGCGGGCCAGGCGGACGGACGCTACGGCATCTGGGCCATCACCACGGACGATCCCGATACCGCGGAGCCGATGTGGTCCGCGCCGCGTCGCCTCGGCGATGGCATCATGCTCAACAAACCCACCGTGCTGGCGAACGGCGACTGGCTTCTCACCTCGTCAGTGTGGAAGGCGGACAACAGCTTCAAAGTCTATGCGAGCACCGATCACGGTGCGACCTTCACCCTGCGCGGCACCGCGAACGTGCCCGATCCAAAAACACGCGGTCCCGACGAGCCCATGATCGTCGAGCGAAAGGACGGCTCGCTCTGGATGATGGTGCGGATGCAAGGCATGGCCGAGACGATCTCACGCGATGCAGGCAAGACGTGGATGCCAGTGGCAAAGATCGCGATCCGTCACTGCACTTCGCGCTTCTTCCTGCGGCGGCTGCAATCCGGCGCGTTGCTGCTCGTAAAGCACGGCCTGCTCGATGCACGCGCCGGGCGCGAGAAATTGATGGCCTTCCTCTCCGACGACGATGGCCAGTCGTGGCAAGGCGGCCTCATGCTCGACGAGCGCGACGACGTGACCTACCCCGATGGGGTGCAGGCAAAGGACGGCACGATTTACCTCATCTACGATCACCAGCGCACACCGCTCGGCGAAGTGCTGATGGCGACGTTTCGCGAGGAAGATGTGCGCGCCGGGAAGATCGTCTCGACCCAGGCATCATTGAAGAAAGTTATTGCCCGTCTCAGCGTTCAATAACGCAACGCACCCGCCGACCACCTCGCCCATGAACTCCATCCTCCCCGTTTTACTCATCCTCTGTGTGCAGCACTGCGCGGTGGTGAAAACGAACGCTGCCGGGCCACCGCCGCATCCAGCGGTGGGACAGCGTTATGTGCCGGTGAATGTGCGCTGGGATGCACCGCTCTATGCCACGTCCTTCGACGATGATGCGCTGGACGACTGGCAGCTCGAAGGCGGCAAGTCCATGAAGATCGCCGACGGCAGGCTCGTGCTGGCGACCACTCCCGGCGGTGCCGTGCGAAAGCCGACGGACAATCACCTCGTCTGCTGGTTGCGGCGGGAAATCCCGGCGGATTTTTTGCTCGAGTTCCGGGTCTGCCCGCAGGACCGGAGCAAGGGACTGAACATCGTCTTTTTCAGCGCTCGCGGCAGGGGTGGGGAGAGTGTCTTCGCGCCGCAGCTAGAGCCGCGCACAGGTCTGTTCGGCCACTACACGCACGGTGATCTGAACAACTACCATGCCTCCTACTGGGCTGGAGATCGCGGCACGGCGCACATTCGGAAAAATCACGGCTTTGCCCTCGTCGCCACGGGTGACGACCTCGTGAAGTCGGCCGCGCAGGGCAGCTTCCAGACGATCCGACTGCACAAGCGCGGCGGCACGATCCGGCTGATGGTGGATGACATCATCTCCGTCGCCTACGACGATGATGGGAAAACGAACGGCCCGGTCTGGACACACTCTGGCTGGATCGGCCTGCGACAAATGGCCCACACGATCCGTTGTGATTACGACGACTTGAAAATCTTCCCGCTCACGCCCGACAACCCATGAACTCACTCCCCCACCTCTCCCGCCGCGAACTGTTCCAACGTGCTCTCCTGGCATCGCTCGCCGCCGCCATTGGCGGTCGTGTGATGCCTTGCGCCGCCGCCGGGCCGCGCGATGATGAAAGCCTCACCAGCCGAGTTTCCGACGCCGCTATCGCCCGGCGCAAGCAGCGCGTCCTCCGCGCCATCGCCGCCGATCCCGGCTTCAATCCGAAGAAGCCGAATCCGCGCTATCAATACGCCGTGGCCGGCTCGCGGCTCGCCCTGGATCCGGCGGATGCCGCGATACTCGACTATGTGCAGCGCGTGGCTGGGTATGACGATCATTTTGGCTACCACGGCCTCGCCGTGCTCTATGCCCGCTTCGGCCAGGGCTGGGGGCCGGAGCTGCTCGCCGCCGTGCGCGCCAGCGTGACCGGCTGGAATGGCTTCCTCGGTGGCGGCACCGAGAATATCGTGGCGATGCGGCGCGGCTCCGGGCTCATCTTTGGCGAGAGTTTCCCGGATGAAATCTTCCACCACGGCCTCACCGGCCGGCAGCTCGCGGCGGAGTGCAAAGACTACCTCAGCCGCTTTGGCCGCGCCGTCTTCGCCGGGTCGATGAGCGAGTATCTCTCCCCCATCTACCTGCCGGTCAGCAGCGGGCCCTTCGTGAATGTGGCCGAGCATTCCCGCGATGACGAAGCGCGGCTGATGGCGGAGGCGCTGCGGGACTGGATGTTCGCGGATCTGGCGCTCAACACCTTCGAGTGCAGCGCCGTGGCCCCGTTTCAACGGGACAAAGGGCTGCTCCATGACACCTACCAGCAGTCCATCCCCGCCGGAATCACACAGTGGGTCTCGTGGATCTATTTCGGCGGCGGCAATATCGCGGAGGGTGACGGCCCCTTCACCGAGGGCACTCAGCCCTATCATCCACCGGCGGCCTTCCACGCGCTCTCCGCGTGGGCGCCTCATCCGATCATCCGCCATCTCGCGGTGAAGCGAGTCGCGCTGCCCTACTCGGTGCGGCAGGCGCGCTCGGCGTTTTTGCATGTCTATCCGGCGATGGTGAGTCCTTACGGGAAGAAAACGACCTTGGAAGCGAAGCCGGACAAAGCGGGCAAGAAGGACAAGGCGGTCAAAAATGACAAATTCGCCGCTGCCCTTGCCGCCACCGAGACACCGAACGAAGACCTCCGCCGCGAGCTACGCAGTGTTTACTTCGACGAGGACTACGCCATCGGCGCCGGTTATTTCCGCACCACACCGGAGGACCCCGGCACACGCACCATCGTCCCCTTCGGCGTGTGGTGGCGTAGCGCCAGCCGGAATAACTTCCTCCTCATCGCGCATCCTTTTTGGTTCGCCGAGCTGCCGGGTGACGAGGGCGAACCGCCGCTCGGAGATGACGACTGGCTAGGCGTCAGCCCCTTTTGCCGCAGCGTGCATCACGAGAATGCAGCCATCCTCCTCTACGACCTGCCCGCCACGGATCCCTATGTCGATGTCCCCGTCGGTGGCAGTGAAAAAATCCGCGTCCTGCGCTCCGGCAAGGTCATTCAGTCCGTCTATGCCTATGTGCCGGAGACCGTCCACGAGATCACCGAGAGCGGCGGCATCTTTTTCGTGCGCGAAGGTGACTTCTACCTCGCCCTACGCCCGCTCAGCGCGGGCGCGCAGTGGACCACCACCACACACGCCGGCTACCGCCGCATCGAGGCCCCCGGTCCACTCACCGGCTTCGTCGTCGAGGTCGGCAGCACTCGCGAGCACGGCACCTTCGCAGCCTTTCAGGCAAAAATCAGCGCCGCGCAACTCGACACCAGCCGCCTCGCCACCGACAAAGCCGTGAGCTACACCAGCAGTCGCGGCCATCGCCTCAGCGTCGCCCATGTGCCCGGCACCTGGCTGCCTGCCGCCAGCGTGAATGGCACCGCGCTCGACTTCGACCGCTGGCCCATCTCCGCGAGTCCCTACCTCACCTGCGCCGATCGTGTGCTGGAGGTAAATGACGGTCGCGAAGGATTCCAGATCGACTGGCGCGGCCCGCATCCCATCTACACCTACTACACCCTGCACGGCGGCCAGCGCACCGACACCCGCCGGCGCTTTCTGCGAGAGGGAAGGCTCGTGACCGAGTCGCTCTGAGCCGCATTGGCCAGGGCGACGTCGAACCCGACGAAAAACCCCGCCAAATCATATCATCCTCTATCATGGCTTTCTCCCGCCGTTCTTTTTTCCAGCAAAGCGCGGCGTTTGCACTCGCCGCACCACTGACCTCTCTTCGTGTCGCGCCAGCCTCCGAGACCGCGAAGGCTTCCATCGATCTCGCTCACACGGAACTGTGGCGGCGCTTCGTGGACAAGCAGGATGTGCTGCTTGATTTCACTGATCTCGATGGCAGCGTGAGCCTGCCCACGCCGGAGGAATGCCGAGCGGGCAAACCGAACGCACTCGGCTGGTGGGCGTCGAATGAGAACGGCGCGATGTTCAACGGCCTCTACCTCGACGGCGCGGTGAATCGTGCGCTGCATACCAAGCGCGATGACGACAAGGCCAAGGCTCGGCGCTTGGTCGAAGGGCTGCTGCGGCTTGCGGATTGCAGCACGGTCAAGGGTTTCGTCGGACGCGGTTTCGCCACCGATGGCAAGACGTCCTGGCCCCTCGGATCGAGTGACCAGACCGGGCCGTGGTTCTATGGTCTGTGGCGTTATTTGCAAAGCGGTCTGGCCGATGACGCGCTGCGCCAGCGCATCGTGGCGAAGTTCACCGAGGTGGCCGAGGTGCTCGTGCAGACGGGTTGGCTAATGCCTGCCGAGCAGCCGTTTGGCTTCCGCGGCTCCTTCAACCATTTCGTGTGGGCCGGTGCGCCGCGTTTGTTGTTCGTCTGCAAAGCCATGCACCAGCTCACCGGCGCGGCGGTGTGGGACGAGCGCTATCGCAGCGCTTTGACCGAGCAGCCGAAGCTGGGCGGCGCGACCCGCCTCGCCATTTGCGAACGCGGCATGGTCTTCGAGCGAAATGGTGTGGCGAGAACCGGTCGCGCGACCTGGACGGGCTCACCCGCCGCCGTCGCCCTGCTCGCGCTGTGGGAGATGGAGCGCGATGAGTCCCTGCGCACCAGCTACGCCAAAGGTCTGCGCGCCACGGCCGAGATGGCGGTCGCGGGCATGCAGCTACGGCAGGAGTTCGATGCCGCCGCAGTCCTGCCTTATGAAAGCGACTGGCGGAAACTGAACGCGCTGTGGAAGCCGCAGAAGACTAACAATGAAGCCGAGGAAATCGCGGCGCTCCAGCTCAAGGAGATCAACCGCCTGTCTCCCGCCCGCCGTGCCGAGCTGCGCTCGGCGCGTGAGGCGATGTTTGCCGCGTGGGTCGTCACGCTCTGCCCAGACCGCGCTTTCGTGAAGCAACACGAGCCCGAGATCCTCGCCACGCTCGCCCACTTTCGAGCGGACAAGCTGCGCTTCGTCTCCTTCTTCCCGATGGAGTGCGCCTGGTGGCGACTCCAAGTCGCGGGCTGAAAGAATATCCACGCACCATGAAACTGCACCATTCTCTCGTCCTTCTGATGTTGCATTCAAAGTGTCCGTCCTGAATTCAAAGTCTCCGTCTCTTTGTCCGAGCAATGATGCGCCGTGGAACTGATCGTCGAAAAGCCATCACCTCTTGCCGCCACGGAATTCGTGGCGTGTGAGGTCGTGCGCGGGGCGGACTTTGGCTGCGTGTGGCATCATCACCCGGAGTGCGAGATCACGCTGGTGCTGCGCGGTGGCACGGAGCAGTTTGTCGGAGACAAACTGGCGACGCTCTCGGCGGGCGACCTGGTTTTTCTCGGGCCGGATTTGCCGCATGATTATCGGAATCAAATCGCCACGGGCAGGCGGCGGGCAAAGGTGGAGGCCCCACGCCCGCGCATTTCCAGCGTCAATTCCAGCGCCACCAGAAACGCCCGCCGCTGGACTACCGCGCAGAGGTGAGGAGGCCAGCGAGGGGACGCCTGTAAAAGATACAGTTTTGCGTAAATAGGAGACACCATTCGGTTTCCATACGCCGTTGTATCGGGGCATGATTCTTCCCAGGAAACCCATCCTCACTCTCCTCCTCATCCTCGGTGTCCATCATGCCTCGGTCGTGCCATGCCGCGCCGCCGCCGTGCCATCGAAGAAGCCTGATAACATCATCCTCGTCATGCCTGATGACGACGGCTACGGCGACTATGCCTGGTTTGGCAGCCCCATTATGCGCACGCCCTCGGTGGATGCGTTCAAAAAGCAGAGCCTGCTGTTCACCCAGTTTCACGTCAGCCCGAACTGTGCGCCCACACGCGCGGCGCTGCTCAGCGGCAGGCATGAGTTCAAGTGCGGCGTCACCCACACCATCTATGAGCGCGAGCGCCTGAGCCTCGACACCTACACCCTGCCGCAAATGCTCAAGACCGCAGGCTACACCACCGGCATCTTCGGCAAATGGCATCTCGGTGATGAAACGGGGTATCTGCCCGCGCAGCGCGCCTTTGACGAAGTCTATATGCATGGCGGCGGCATCGGGTAGACTTCTCCCGGCTCCTGCGGTGATGCGCCGGGCAATACGAACATCGATCCCGTGCTCTGGCATAACGGCAAGTTCGTGAAGACTCAGGGCTACTGCACCGACCTCATTTTGACCCAGGGCCGCGCAGTGGATGAAGGCCCGGCATGATGCCGGGCAGCCCTTCTTCGCCTTCATCCAGCTCCATGCCGCGGACGGGCCGCACGTCGTCCCCGAGGCCTTTTACCAGCACTATCTCGGCAAGCCTGGAGGCCATCGTTGCCGCCAGCTATCTGCTTCACGCCGACGCAAGCAGTTTAGCGGCATTTTTTGAGTCACGGCATCAAATAACTTTTCATTAAGAAACCAGCACTTACTGAGCATTCCAAAACAGCTTCACATCTAAAGGTTAAGTGGTTAGCTATAAGGAATGCCGAGAAAGTCATTGAAGTTAGTTAGTGGACGCCGGGAGCGGCAGGAGAAACGTCGAATGGAAGCGGCCAAGTTCTTTGCGGCCGGGCACACCCGCGCCGAAGTCGCCGTGCTCTGCGGGGTGAGTTGGCGTTCGGCCCATGAATGGCACCGCGCCTGGAGCAAGGACGGCGCGGAGGCGCTCAAAGCGAAGAAAAAACCAGGTCCCGTGGCAAAGTTTAGCGAGGAGGACATGGCCGTGTTGGCCACTGAACTGCGCCGCGGACCGATCGCGCATGGCTATGACAATGCATTGTGGAGTTTGCCTCGGGTGGGACGCCTGATCACCGAGACTTTCCGGTGCAAGGTGAGCCCATCAGAAGTCTGGCGGTTGCTGCGGCGCATGCGCTGGAGTCCGCAAAAGCCCAAGCGTCAGGCGCGCGAGCGCGATGAAGAGAACATCCAAGCGTGGAAAGACCAGCGCTGGCCGCAGATCAAGGCCAGGGCAAAAAAGGAGCAGCGCACCATCGTCTTCGTGGATGAAAGCGGGCTGACCCAAAAACCGGCGGCCAAGAGCACCTGGGCGCCCGAAGGGCAAACCCCGGTGCTGGAACTCAACTTCAACACCGAAGAAGCTCTCCGTGATCGGCGGCATTACCCTCAAGAGCCTCTATTTCCAGTTGCATGAAGACTCGGTGAAGGCGCCCGAGGTGAGGGGTTTCCTGCAGCATCTCCAACAACATATTCCCGGAAAGCTGCTGGTCATCTGGGACGGCTTGCCAGCACACCGTTCCAAGATAGTGGCCGATTATTTGGCCACGACCCAAGGTCGCGTCTGGGTGGAACGTCTGCCTGGCTATGCCCCGGAACTCAATCCCATCGAATACCTGTGGGGTTATGCCAAGGGCAACGATCTGGCCAACTTCGCGCCCAAAGAACTGTGGGAATTGAGCCGCGCCGCGCGCAAGGCTTTCGCTAGAGTCCGCAAGGTCAAGCGCTGCCTGCGGGCCTTCTGGATACAGTCGGATTTGAATCTCGAGGGACTATGAACCTTTTTTGGAATGCTCAGTAG
>Ga0335397_10012898_pt1 | contig 10209 bp, 7 predicted proteins | sample MAT04_FD_205740 | JGI IMG/M metagenome (GOLD analysis project Ga0335397, IMG submission 205740) | Freshwater microbial communities from Lake Fryxell liftoff mats and glacier meltwater in Antarctica - MAT-04 (spades assembly) (version 2) ...
CCCGGGCCCTGAGCTGAAAAGGCAAGCTCAAGAGCCACTGCCTCACCGGCACCTCGGGGAGGACGCGAGTCATGACGTGCTCGGTGCCGTCCTCCATTCTGCGAGCGCCGCAGGACGGACAAAGACCGCGGCGTTTGCAAGAGAACGCGACCAGGACGCTGGTCGGACACGCCTCGCAAGCGGCCCGCAAGGAAACCTCGACAAAGCAGGCCGCAATCGAGAAATCGCGCGAAGGTGTTGACGACGAACGCGGGCGGCGCGGCGCGAACGTCACCGTCGTCGGGCTGGCGCAGCGCCTCGAGGTTGTCGCGCACGATGCGATGCAGCGCCGTCTTCTCCGGCCTTCGCCGATCGTAGCGGAGGGTGGCGGGGTGAATATCATTCCGAGCGGCAGCGACCACGGCCGAGGGCGTTGCGCGCCCAGGGCCGCGCCTGCGGCCTGAGAGTGCGGCGCCGGACTCATCCGAAATCCGGACGGTCCGCTTTCCGGACGGACGCCAGCCTCGTCGCTTTCAGTCGCATGCACCGACGGGCACCTGATTGCGTAGCGCGGGAGCTCGAGCGCGCTGGCTGCGCAGGATCCGCTCACCCGAACGTGAAATCGACCCGCGGATCGCCGCTGCGGATCCGAAGCTCCACCGCCGCCGCCACGTCCGGCCGCGACAGCGCCTTGTGCAGCACCAGCCCGAACAGATACGCCTCGCCCGGCGTCGGCAGCTCGTTCTCCGAGACGCGCACCGACACGCGCGACAGCGGCACCATCATCCGGTTCTCGAGGCGCGCCGAGCGCGTCGTGGTGACCTCGACGATCAACCGCGCCGCGACGTCCGACGCTGACACTCGAAACCGGGACCTAACCGGGACCCCTCCGACGATGCGCTTGTGCGCCGGTCACGTCGCGATTATGCCGGAGGCGGACGCCGGCGTGGGACGCGGTTCATGCAGCACGTACCACGAAAACGTTCGAGGGCAGCCAGCCCGCATCGCGCCTCAAGTTGCGCGGTTCTTATGATGATCCCGGGTCCATGCGTTTCTGTTTTAGCAGCATAAGGTTGGCCTCCACTGAATCGGGGCAACCTCATCGCCTGCGGAACACGGGTCGTCTTGCCGGCGCCAGGCGGCCCGCGCAGCACCAGGTTGGGCCTCTTTTACAGGCGGCGACGACCTGTCCGAGGACCTCGTCGATCGGCAGCGGCGTCTTTACGTGGGGCGGATAGTGGCGGGACGCCAGCACTGTCCCTCCTCGATGGACACAATCGACCAGGGCCGGGTATGAAAACCGCTTGCGTCCGACCTTTCTCGCATCGCGAGTAGGAGGGGACAGCTTCGGGAGGGGATCGATGCGGGACTCGAGATATCGTGACGACGTCGTCCGGAGTCAGTCGAGGACGAGCAGGTGGTGGCTCGCGCTCGTGCTCTTTGGGCTGAGCGCCTGCGAAGCGACGCCTCCAGCGACAGCGGATGTCGACGTCGCTTCCGACGTCCGTGACGGCGGAAGTGGGTTGACGCCGGGAGATGGCGGCGACGCTGTCATGGGCCCCGATGCGTTCCGCGACGGCGAGGCCGACGCCCAGCCAATGCGCGCGGACGCCGGACCAACGGTGATACCACCCGACCCCGCGACGGTGGCGCCGCCGCTCGACCCCAGCGTCCCTACCGACCACTTCGAGTCGCTTCGATTTCTCTTCGAGGGCGCAGCGCCGATTCAAGAGGGCGTCGCGCCTGGCGCCATCGAACCGACGCGCGCGTCCCAGGTCTTCGGAGTCGTCATGGCGCGGGATGGCTCGCCACTGCCGGGCGCGCGAGTCACGGTCCTGGGCCAACCGTCCCTGGGTCGGACCCATACACGCGCCGACGGCCGCTTTGATCTGGTCGTCAATGGGGGCGGGCGGATCGTCGTCACTATCGAGCTGGCCGGCTTTTTACCGGTTCAGCGCGACGTCAACATCGCGTGGGCCAGCGCGCGCTCGGTCGACGACACAGTGATGACACCACTCGACTCTACAGTCACCGACGTCGACCTCATGGGCCTCACGGAGCCACTTCTCGCCGAAAGCAGCCTCATCTCCGACGAGGACGGGAGCCGCAGCGCTGCGGTGCTGTTCCGGCCCGGCACTTTGGCCACCATGCAGCTCGCCGATGGAAGCCGAGCTCCCCTGCTGCGGCTGGGCTTCCGCGCGACGGAGTTCACGGTCGGCGCTAACGGGCCCGCGGCCATGCCGGGGAAGCTGCCCGATGCCAGCGCGTACACCTACGCCGTCGAGCTGTCCGCCGACGAGGCGATCGCAGCGGGAGCGACACGGATCGATTTTACAGCGCCAGTCGTCGTCTACGTTGACAACTTCATCGGCTTCCCGGCGGGTGAGGCGGTTCCCGCCGGATACTATGACCGCCAACGTGCTGCCTGGATGGCTGCACCAGATGGACGCGTGATCGCGGTGGTCGGTCGCGATGCAGATCGCGCTCTGCTCGACACGGATGGGGATGCCATCGCCGATGACGACAGCACACTGGCAGCGTTGAACATCGACGGCGCGGAGCGCCGGGTCCTCGCTGCACGTTACCCCGTGGGAGCGTCGCTATGGCGCGTCTCGGTCGATCATTTCACGCCATGGGACCTGAACTGGCCGTTTGGGCCGCCCGAGGGGGCTGAGCCCCCGGCGCTCTACGACATCGGACCCGACGTGCGGAAGGACGACGACTGCACGAAGGGGGGCTCCATCATCCGTTGCAAGGCACGCAGCCTCGGCCAGAGCATCCCCATCGCGGGGACAAGCCTTTCGCTCAACTACGACTCTCGGCTCGTGCCAGGGAGCCGTCTCTCTCGCATCGAGATCCCGCTGACGGGCCCAACGGTTCCTGCGTCCGTTGTACGGGTCCACGCGGAGGTCATCATTGCCGGCCGGACTTTCAGACATAGTGCGGTCGCTGCTCCCGAGCTGACCTGGACCTTCGAATGGGACGGTTTCGATGGGTTTGGTCGCAAGTTACCAGGGGCGCAAGCATGGCTTCGGGTGGGTTTCGAATATCGCCCGCAAAACTATGCGCCTGCTGGTCGTACCGCTTCTGAAGCCGGCGTCGCTTTTATGGCGAGCTTCGCGCAACCGGGCCTTCGGCGGGGCGGGTTCGTCGATTTCGCCCGCGCAGCTTCGAACATCATCATTTGGCGCAACTACCCCAGGGTGATGGTGCCGAGCTTCGACGCGAGGGGCCTGGGCCTGGGCGGTTGGACGATCAGCGCTCAAGACTCGCTCATTCAGGCCTCGCCGTTCATGATCGCCGAAGGAGTGGGCGATATCCGGGTTCCCGGCACGAGCGGAGCGATCGAGGTCGTCGCCGGAACGGGAGTCGTCGACCCGCTCTACGACATCGCAGGAACGGGTGACGTCCGTGAAGGTATCGGACTTCTCACCAGCGTCGCGGCGCTCGCTGACGGCTCCATCGTTTTCGTAGAGATGGCGGGAGACCCGCGGTGGCCGCGAGCGCGAAGGTTCTTCCCCGGCGCAGCAACGAGCGAGGTTCTGTCGGGTCCCGGAGGTGGGGAGCGTTTCAGCCAAGCGATGCGGTTCGTTCCGCTGGCGAGCCTGTCCTATAGTCAGTTCAACTTCTATGTCCTCGGTGCGGACCCCACCGCGGCATTCGTGGCGATTTTGGAGCTCATTACAAATGAGGTGGTCCTCATCCGTGTCCACCCAAACGGGATGGCGGAACAGCTCGCGAGCTTCGGTGGGATCAAGTCGGGCGCAGCGCTAGACGCCGTGGAGGGGACGCTGGCCCTGTCGCGGCCGATCCCGGGGCATAGCCCCCTACCGTTGACCGCAGCCGTGGGACCGGACGGGCAGGTCTGCTGGTCGCCGGACACGGGAGGCCGCGTTTGGTGCCTCGGGCTCGACGGGCGAATTCGTCGAGTGGCTGGCACCGGGGTCCAAGGATACTCCGGAGACGGCGGTCCGGCGGTCGAGGCACAAATCTCTGCGCATCATCTCGCCTTTGGTGCCAACGGCGAGCTCTACATTGCGGGACGATCACGGATTCGCCGCGTCGACCGCAACGGTAACATCGAGACCTTTGCAGGCAACGGCGACATCCTCAACGAGCCGACGCAGGACGATACCGGCCGTCCCGCCACGACCGTGGGGATGGGAACCGTCTCCAGCATCGACCTCATCGCCGTCGGGCCAGACGGACTGGTCTATTTCCAGGGTCAAACTCACTTTTCGCGAATCCAATCGGATGGGACATACGAGTGGCTCGAGGCGCGTGATCGTCAGGTGCGGCGGACGGCTCGGATGAACAGCCTCGCTTTCATGCCGGACGGCCGCATGGTCACGGTCACCGATGGAGCGTCGCGTACTCCCAGCCCCGAAATACTCGTGTCGAGCATCCCGGGGGCCCCATCGGGGCCGTTCGTGATTCCCGAGCCCGATGGCGCGACCGCCGTCGCATTCGACGGCCGGCGTCGGCACGTGGCGACGCGCTCTGCGCTCACGAATCTGCCGCTGACCCAGCTGTCGTATGACGCGCAGGGCGCTCTCGTCGTGATCACCGATCGCTACGGCCTCCGTGTCTCGATCGAGCGGGACGCGGCAGGTCGGGCGGATGCGATCGTCGGGCCCTACGGTCACCGCACCCAGTTGCTGAGAGACGGCGATGGCTTTCTCACGGACGTGATTCGCCCTGACAATACGCGCTACACTGCGGAGTATCACCCCGGCTCGAACGGGCTGATGGCTGCGTTCGTCGATCCGAACCGCGCGCGTCGAACGTACACTTTTATCGACGGAAAGCTGGCTACCGCCACGGACCCAACGGGCGCAATCAAGACTCTGACAGCAACGAGGAACTCACGAACTTCTTCGATCACCTTCACGACAGCCACGGGGCTCAGTGTCGTGATGTCCGAGGAAACCACGGCCTCCGGCAACACGACAAAGCGTGTCGTGAACCCGAACGGGACGGTCGATCGCGCCTTCGGCGTGCGTGGCCGCAGCATCGCGCGGCCAATGCCGGATGGGTCGCGGATCAGCGTGGAGGCGCGGCCAGACACACGTTGGGGTGACCTGGTGCGCACGCCCCATCGCGTGACGACGCAGCTCCCCAGCGGTCTGGAGAGCACGATCGAGCTCGCGCGGGTGTCTGCGATCGACCCGGTCACGGGCAGCCTCACACGGGAGGAGACGACCGTCACGCTCGATCCTGACAGTCCAAGCGCCAGCCGCATATACTCCGTCGCGTTCGATGGACCCGCGCGGCGATGGAGCTCGGCCAGCCCCGAGGGCCGCACGACAGTCACCGAGATCGATGCGCTGGAGAACATATTTCGACAAGAAGTCTCCGGATTTCTGCCGGTAGTTTATGAGTATGACAATGACGGTCGGCTGACGGCGATAGTGCAAGGCACTCGTCGATCACAGGCCACTTACGGTCCGGATGGGCTGTTACGGACCGTCACCGATGCGGAGGGACGCACCAGATCTTTCGCCCGAGACCTGCTCGGCCGCGTGACCAGCGAAACTCTACCGGACGGATCCAGCGTCGGGTTTGGGTATGACGCCACGGGAAACCGGACGGCGCTGACCCCGCCTGGCCGGCCGCCGCATTTGTTCACCTATGATGCTCGAGGTCTTGCGTCGACGTACACGATGCCCGCCGCAGGCGACGGCCTCGCGTACACCGAGCTCGCGCGGGACCTTGACGGGAAGGTCACGAGCGTTCGCCACCCGGACGCCCGCACGACCATCAACGTCTACGACGCCGCAGGCCGCATCACGCGGGCGACGATCGGCGGTGAGGTCACCGCCGTCACGTATGCGACCGAGGGGCGGGTGGACACGCTGACATCGCCTTCGCAGGTGGTGACCGACGTGACTTACGACGGTCCGCTGGTGACCGAGGTGCAGACCGCGGGGCCCGCGCCCTCGACGGTGACGCAACGCTGGAACGCTTATGGGCAGCTGCTGGGACGTACTCTCTCGGGCGCGAGCGAGATCGCCTACGAGTACGATCGAGACGGGCTCTTGGCGCGCGCCGGGGCACTGTCCATCGCGCGCGACCCGAACAACGGCTTGCCGCAGTCGTCACTCCTTGGCGTCACCGACGTGTCGCAGCGCTACAGTGCCTACGGCGAGGTAGCGACGGTAACGGCGACCGTAGGCGGCGCGCGTGTGTATCGCTGGACGGCCGTCCGGGACCGAACGAGCCGCACGACCGCCGAAACCGAGACCCTCGAAGGCACGACGACGTCGTGGAGCTACGCGCGCACGGCGAACGGCCAGATCATGTCGATCAGCCGGGATGGGGCGCTGGTCGCAGATTATACCTGGGACGCCAACGGCAACCGCGCGACCGAAGCCCGCGCCGGCGGTGAGGTGTGGACGGCGACGCACGACGATCAGGACCGGCTACGGGAGTGGGGCCCATGGTCGATGGGCTACACACCCAATGGCGACATGGCGAGCAAGACGAACGCCGAGTCCGGCGCGTCGTTCAGCTTTGGTTATAGCGGTTCCGGGCACCTCGTCTCCGCGACCCTGCCCGATCGACGTGTCATCACGTACCTGGTCGACACCACGGGACGCCGCGTGGCCAAGGCCATCGACGGCCAGCGGCAAGCGTCATGGGTCTATGGCGGGCGTTCGATCATCGCCGAGCTGGACCCTCAGGGCGCGGTCTCGAGTGAGTTCATCTACGGCGGCTCCGGTCACGCCCCCAGCTACATGCGGCGCGGCGGGCGAGACTACCGCTTCATCTCCGATATTCGCGGGAGCATCCGCGCGGTGGTCGACGCGAGCTCGGGGCAGGTCATGCAGCGCATGGACTATGACCGCTGGGGACAGGTCATCTCCGACACCAACCCAGGCTTTCAGCCGTTTGGATTTGGCGGCGGCCTCTTCGATCGCGACACTCAGCTCGTCCGCTTCGGCGCACGGGACTATGACCCGATGCTCGGCCGGTGGACACAGAAGGACCCCCTCGGTTTCGCTGCGGGCGACACGTCGCTGTACGTCTACGCCTTTGGCGACCCGGTGAGCTTCGTCGACCCGTCGGGGGAGATCGCATTTTTGCCGGCGCTGGCCTTGGCGTGGGCCATCGCCGAGGCGGGCGCCTCGATCGCGGACGCGATGGCGACGCTGATGGATCTGTTGGATCCGTGCCTCTCGACCTGGGACAAGGGGCTGGCGACCTCGATCTTCTTGGCGGGCGTGGTGTTGCCGGGCGGTGGGGGTTCGACGGCGAATCGCGTTGGGCGCAACGCGGATGAACTCGCGGCCCTGAAAGGCGCGCTCGTACGATTCGGCGACGGACCAGAGAGCGTAGCTCAACTCGCCGCAGACGCCGCTCGAGCCAAGGCTGCCGGATTTCCACACGGCGTATCGACGAAGCTTGTGGATGCAGTGAAGGGAAGCGACGCGGCGCACCGCTCCGCCTCTGCCGGAGATGTGGCGAAAGAGTTTGTCGTAGAACAGACGGGCAAGAACCCCCGTCACCACACGGTCCATCTCCCAGAGCCGGTCACGAGTGCCGTCGCCGACGCTTTCAACAGCTTGTTCAGGCCGAGGTGAGCGAGATGGTTGATGCGTTCGATACTGTGCACGCCTTCGACTGGTATGACGGAGTCGTCCTCGGTCTCGTGCAGCCAGTGGGGAGCACGAAGATTCACCTGGCATCTCTGCTCGCCTTTGATCCCGATACGCGTCGACGCGCCTACGCGCTGCTGGAACTCTCGACCGAGGATGCGATCGCCTTGACTGCGCTGCAGAACGCGCCGTGGGAGGAGATGGTCTCTGCGATCCGAAGCTACTGCGCTCGCCATGGGAGTGAGGTGACAGTCGTGCGCCTATTTGAACAGGGAGCGTCAGTGAGCAACGAGCGCGTCCCGCTAGCGGTGGTCGCCGATGCTCTGGTCAGTGGAATCGATGAAGCGATTCGTCCGGACCGACGCCGCTGGCTCACAGCAAGATGAGTGGCGACGCAGATGCTGGAGCACGGCGCGGACGTGCGCGTGACCCATGAGATCCTCGGACACCAGAACCTCGGGACGACGAAGATCTACACGCACGTGTCGATCGCGCACCTGAAGGAGGTGCACGAGCGGACGCACCCGTCGTCCAAGCGCGCTCCGCTGTCCGACGCCGATGGCCGCGCGCCCGATCTCGCCGACGCCGATCGCGACGACTGAGCCGGCGCCGATCGCCGCGCCTCGCGGCGGCCCCGGTGCCCGTGCTCTCCCTCTCTAGCCGCTCTTCCTCGAGCGCTCGAAGCCGGCTACAACCGCCGCGGATGACCCGGGCACTCTCGGTCTTGCTGGCGATCGCGGTCGTGCTGGCGCCGCACGCGACGGCCTTCGGTGCGACATCACCCAACGGCCGCTACGCGGCCTCGTCCGCATCCACGCAAGCGACCGATCGGGAGGACACACGCGCGCGCGCCGCGCCCGCGCTGATCGCGGAGGGCGTTAGGGGCGCGTCGCTTTCTGAAGCCGGAGTTGCACTAGATCGCCCTGTTTGGACGCAGAAGGACCCGCTGGGGTTCGCTGCGGGCGACACGTCGCTGTACGTCTACGCCTTTGGCGACCCGGTGAGCTTCGTCGACCCATCGGGGGAGATCGCATTTTTGCCGGCGCTGGCCTTGGCGTGGGCGATCGCGGAGGCGGGGGCATCGATCGCGGACGCGATCGCGACGCTGATGGATCTTTTGGATCCGTGCCTCTCGACCTGGGACAAGGCCCTGGCGACCTCGATCTTCTTGGCGGGCGTGGTGTTGCTGGGCGGTGGAGGTTCGACGGCGAACCGGGTCGGGCGCAACGCGGATGAAGTGGCCGACTTGGTGAAGTTGACCAAGACCGACCGCCTCAAGCAGCACGTTCTTAATGTTCGGGAAGATGTACCGATATCGCGAGAAGGTCATCATCCGCGTCATCGGTCAGCCGATGTTCTTCGCGGAGGCTCATCATTACGAGCAGGCTCGGTGCCGCGAGTGCGGCCACATCGCTCGGGCGCCTGGACCTGCGTGCGTCCACGAAGGCGTGGGGAGCGACTACGTCCGCTACGACTGGTCGGCGTGCGCGATGATGATGGTCATGCACTATTCCAGTGGATCGCCGTCGAAGCGGATGGAGTCTCTCCACGAGGGCTGGGGCGTTCCGTTGGCGGACGCCAACCAATGGGTCATCGCAAACACCTGTGATGATCTCCTCCTCCCGCTCTCCATAGCCCACGAGCGCCACGCGATCCGAACCGCCACGAACTTTCGGATCGATGACACCCACGCGGTGGTGATCGAGCTGCAGAAGCAGATCAAGGCAGAGATATCCGCTCTCGAGGACATCGGCGAGTCGACCAAGGACGTCCGGACGGGCATCAACGCGACGGGTTCGTACTGGGAGACGCCGGACGGGCCGGTGATCCTCTTTTACACGGGCCGACATCACGCGGGAGAGATCGTCGATCAGCTGCTCGAGCATCGCCCTCCATCGAGTCCCAAGCTGATCAAGAGCACCGACGCCGCCTCCAAGAACTTCGGCCATGCGCACGGAGACAAGCTGATCGAGACGGTCTGCAACGCGCACGCGCTCCTGAAATTCCGGGACATCAAGGATAGGTATCCCGTCGAGTACGCGGAGGCCGGGAGCGTCTACAAGCAGGTCTTCGACAACGATGACAAGATCGAGGCGCTCAAGCTGAGCCCCGCCGATCGGATGCTCTATCACCGGCAGCACTCACCGGCAGCACTCCAAGCCCTTGATGGAGAAGCTCAAGAACTATTGCGCGGAAAAGCTCGCGAACCGGCAGGTCGAGCCGAACTCTCCAATCTGGGAGCCGCTGACCTTCATCATCAATCAGTGGGACCGCTTGATCCGATTCTGCGAGGTGCCGGGGGTCCCGCTCGACACGAACCTCGTCGAGCAGGCGCTCAGACGGATAAGAGAAACAAGCGGGTGAGACTTGGGCCCGGGGGCTCGGCGACGGCCACACCGGCCATGCGGTGCTGGAAGCCTCGGCATCGAGACCCACCGACGAGCGGGTGCGAGCCCCAAAAGCGCGACCATTTGGAGCCTTCGGACATGCCTCCGCGCTGCATCCCGTCACGGACACGCGCGAGCGCGATCGCGGCGGCGATCGGGGCGAGGCTCGGGGTCAGGCGTCGAAGAGCTCGGGCGGAGCGCGCGGGCGGGGCGTCGGCGCAGGAGGCTCGTCGTTGAGCTGGAGG
>Ga0335397_10012907_pt1 | contig 10205 bp, 8 predicted proteins | sample MAT04_FD_205740 | JGI IMG/M metagenome (GOLD analysis project Ga0335397, IMG submission 205740) | Freshwater microbial communities from Lake Fryxell liftoff mats and glacier meltwater in Antarctica - MAT-04 (spades assembly) (version 2) ...
CGGCGGCATGGCCGAACGCATCCTTCACCGCTGCGCAGTCGACTGCCCCGGCCTGGGTGGCGGAACCGCCATTCGTCGGCGCCGGCGCCGGTGAAGCGGCGACCTGCGAACCGCCGGGCGACGTCCCAGATTCGCCCGACGACGGACTCTTGTCGTCACTGCAAGCGCTCAGCAACCCGGCTATCGAAATGACCACTAGCACTGCTCGACGAATCATGTTCGAACCCTACTCGTGGGCTATTGCGTCAGAACGACAGAAGGCTTTGCTGTCGCGTCGTCACGTGGTTCGTACATCGCAAGGAGATCACCGTCGGGCCCGAGCACCGCCCACGGGCCGTCGCCCTCGAAACCGGCGCGAACACGATCGAGTAGCCGACCGTTGGCGACCAGCGCCGCTGCTTCCGCGCTGATGGTCACCTGCGGATAGTCGCGCATCGCCTCCGGCAATGACAACAGCTCGACCTCGCCGGGCGATGCTGCGTGCGTCGCGGTGAAACTGCCGACAGCCGTGCGGCGAAGGTTTCGCAGGTGGGCACCACCGCCACACAGCCGACCGAGGTCGTCGGCGAGAGTTCGGATGTAGGTGCCCTTCGAGCACTGCACCTCGACCGTGTACACCAGCGGATCGTCCGTCGCAGCGACTTCGAAACGGCTGATCGTCACCGGGCGAGCTTGCCGTTCGACCTCGATGCCTTCACGGGCCAACTCGTGCAGACGCCTACCGTCAACCTTGAGCGCACTCACCATCGGCGGCACCTGCATGATGTGACCGGTGAGATGGGCAGTGACCATCGCCTGCACCAGCTCCGGCGTCAGCGCTCCCATGTCGAACGTGGCAAGAATCTTTCCTGCCGAATCGAGCGTGTCGGTGCTGGTACCGAAAACGACCTCGCCGGTATAGGTCTTACCAAGATCGGTGAGGAACCGCAGCAGGCGCGTGGACTTGCCGACACCCACCAGCAGCACTCCGGTGGCATCTGGATCCAGGGTGCCGGCATGACCAACCTGACGCTCACCGAAACGGCGGCGAAGCATACCGACCACATCGTGACTGGTCACGCCGGTGGGCTTGTCGACAACGGCCAACCCGTGGGTGTTGGCCGGCTTTCGGCGCGCCATCAGGCTTCAGGTTCGGCATCTGCTTCTGGCTCGGCCTCCGGCGACGGCGGCCGCTCGGGCAGCGTGGCCTTGTCGTGCAAGATGCGCTCGATGCGCTCGGCGGCGCGAATCGAATCGTCCGCCTTGAACGAAAGAATCGGCGTCTTCTTCGAACGAAGCTGCCGGGCCACCGAACCCTGAATCCGGATCCGGTGCGCCGACAGCGCGTCGAGAATGTCGGCATCGCCCTCCTCACCCATCAACGAGTCGAAGAACACGATTGCACGGTTCATCTCCGGGTCCACGTCGATCGCGGTGATGGTGACCAACGAAAGTCGCTCGTCGTCGATGCGCGTCAACTCATCGGCAATCACCTCTTGCAACGAGGTGCGCAGACGAGCGGCGCGCGGATATCGATGGGTGGTGGGGGCCGATGGACGGCGGGGCTTGCTCACGTGTTCACCCTACCGACCATGCCGCGATGGTCTGGCCGCAATTGATCGGCCGAAACTCACCGAATGGTCAGACCCGAGCGATTTCGCGCTCTTCGAACGTTTCGATGAGGTCGCCGGGCTTCAGGTCCTGGAAGTCGCTGAGGCCGATACCGCACTCGAAGCCCTCGCGGACTTCGCGTGCATCATCCTTGAAGCGCTTGAGCGACGTGATGGCACCCTTCCAGATGATGGTGCCGTCGCGCAGGAAGCGAACCTTCGAACCACGAGTGATCGCCCCACTGCGGACCATGCAGCCGGCGATGCCGCCGATACGTGGCACACGGAAGACTTCGCGGACCTCGGCTTCGCCGGTGACCACTTCCTCGTACTCGGGGGCGAGCATACCGACCATGGCACGCTCGATGTCTTCGAGCAGCTTGTAGATGATTTCGTAGGTACGAATCTCTACGCCCTCGGCGGCAGCCATGTCACGGGCCTTACGATCCGGGCGCACATTGAAACCGATGAGCGTGGCATTGGTGGTTGCAGCCAGGCTGATGTCGTTCTCCGTGATGGCACCAACGGCGCGGTGCACGAACGCCAACTTCACTTCCTCGCGCTCCAAGCGGCGCAACGATTCAGTCACCGCTTCCAGCGAGCCCTGCACGTCAGCCTTCAACACGATGTTGAGGGTGGCTACTTCGCCGGCCTGGATGGAGTTGAAGATGTCTTCCAGCTTCACGCCGGTGCTGAGGCGGGCGTCGCCACGCTGTGCCTTGAGGCGATAGCGCTGCTCGCGGGCTTCGCCAACGGTGCGGGCTGTCTTTTCCGTCAGTGCCGAGCGGAATTCGTCGCCGGCATTGGGGACGCTTTGCAGACCGAGTACCTGCACAGGGGTGCTGGGGCCAGCGGTCTTCACCTGCTCGCCCTTGTCGTTGATCATGGCACGAACGCGACCCCATGCTCCACCGGCAACGATCGGGTCGCCGACCTTCAGCTCGCCCTTGTCGACCAGGATCGTGGCAACGGGGCCACGACCGACGTCGAGCTTGGCTTCCAGCACGACGCCCTTGGCACGACCTGTGGGGTTGGCGGTGAGTTCCTCGACTTCGGCCACGGCGGCCAGCTGCTCGAGAAGGTCGTCGATGCCGAGATTCTGCTGCGCCGACATCTCGACGACGATGGTGTCGCCGCCCCAGCTCTCTGCAATCAAGCCGTGCTCCGACAGTTCCGACAGGACGCGCTGCACGTCAGCGTTCTCCTTGTCGATCTTGTTGAGGGCAACCACGATGGGGACCTCAGCGGCGCGGGCATGGTTGATGGCTTCGATGGTTTGCGGCATGACACCGTCGTCAGCTGCAACCATCAGCACCACGATGTCGGTCACCTGCGCGCCACGGGCACGCATCTTGGTGAACGCGGCGTGGCCCGGGGTGTCCAGGAAGGTGATCTCGCGACCATCCACGTCGACCTTGTAGGCGCCGATGTGCTGCGTGATGCCACCGGCTTCGCCGGCAACCACGTTGGCTTTACGGATCTTGTCGAGCAGCGTTGTCTTGCCATGGTCGACGTGACCCATGACAGTGATGACCGGAGCTCGCGGCACCTGCAACGACTCGTCGTCATCGTCGCTGTCATCGAACAATGCTTGCAGTTCGAGCTCTTCTTGCTGACCCGGCTCGACCAACAGCAGATCGGCGTTGACTTCCAGCGCGAACAGTTCCATCTGCTCGTCGGTCAGCGTCATGGTGGCAGTCACCATTTCGCCATTCTGCAGCAGGAAGCGGATGACGTCGGCGGCCGTGCGGTTCAGCTTGGGAGCGAACTCCTGGGCCGATACGCCACGCTCGACGATGATGGTGCCTTCGGGCACCGGTGCATTCGTGGCGGTGTAGCTGCTGTTGTAGTTCGGCTGCATCTCGTCGAAGTCACGACGACGACGAGCACGGCTCTTCTTACGCGGCGCACGGCGCTGGCCGTTGGGGCGGGGACCGCCGCCACCGCCGGGACGTGCACCCGGGCCACCGGGGCCGCCACCGGGACCGCCGGGGCCGCCACCGGGACGAGGTGCGCCGAAGCCACCGGGACGCGGACCACCAGGACCGCCGGGGCGAGGCGCAAAGCCGGGACGAGCGCCCGGAGCGCCCGGACGAGCGCCTGGGCCACCTGGGCCACCCGGGCGGGCCGAGTATGCACCGGTGCGTGGGGCACCGGGAGCACCCGGACGTGCGCCTGGGCCACCGGCGCGAAGGCCACCGGGCGGCGGCGGAATCGGCTTCCCGGATGACGACATCGGCCGACCGCCGCCGGGCGGTGGCGGGATGGGCTTGCCGGAGGTGGAGGTAGGGCGTGCGGGCGGCGGGCCCGGCGGGCGGCCGGGAGGCGGGCCGGCAGGGCGGCCGGGCGCAGCGCCGGCCGGGCGGGGCGCAGAGGGCGCCGGTGCGCTGGACGCAGCCGGTGCCGAGGCAACGGCGGGGCGGGCGGCAGGACGCGGCGGCTCACCCGTGGTGGGCCGGCTGCTGGTGATGCGTGCCGGCGCATCGCCGGAGGCGCCAGGAGCCTCCGAGACGCTGGGAGCCTCCGAGACGCTGGGAGCAGCAGCGGCCGACGCGTTGGGAGCCTTCTCGAGCGGCAGGGCAGGCACTGGCGGGGGGGCCACGACCGGCGCTGTGACAGCAGCAACCGGCACAGCAGCAACCGGCACAGCAGCCACCGGCGCCGAGATCGGCGCGGCGACCGGTTGGGGCGGCGCCTCAGCGGCGACCGGCGCCTCGATGGCCTCCTCGACCGCTGCTGGGGCAGGCACGTCGGCCGGCGCGGGTGCGTCCTTGGGCTCGGCGACCTTCTTGGCCGCAGCCTTCTTCGCCGGCGCGGGCATAGGTGCTTCGTCGACAGCAGCAGGAGTATCGGCCGCAGCTGTTGCTGCCTTCTTCGCCGCCTTCTTGACAGGCTTGACTTCCTCTGGCTGCTCGGGCCGTGTGATGCCGTCACGCTCCGCGCGACGACGGAGACGGTCGGCCTGCGCCTCGATCAGCGTGGAGGAGTGACTCTTCACCCCGACACCCATCACATCGCACAGCGACATCATCTCTTGATTCGTCATTCCGAGCGCTTTCGCGAGCTCGTGTACGCGCATGTTCTTTGCCAAAACCCGTTTCAGCCTTTCGTCGCTGTCGGTTCGTCGGACGCAACTCCGACGGTCGGTAATTCTTCCATGTTGATGATCACGTCTTCGAATGCGGTACGCAACGCGGACTCCAAAGGTTGGAGTGCGTCGAGATGCACCGATTGCTTCCACGCCCGGTCGAATGCCTTGCGGCGGCCGGCGGTGTGAAAGCACGCCGTGGAGCACAACCAGGCACCCCTGCCAGCCGCGATACGGCTGACGGTTGCGCCCTGTGGGCCCACGACACAACGCACGAGCTGCGATTGCGGCCGTTGCTGGCGGCAGCCGATGCAGGTGCGCAGCGGTGCTGCGAGTCGAGTGTCAGGCGTGCTCATCACCTGCTTCCTGAGTTTCACCGGCGGCGTCTGCGGCGACAGCCGGTTCGTTGCTACCTGTGTCGTTGACACTTGCGGCCGATTCATTCGTGGCCACGTCTTCCTCAGCGGGAGCTGCAGCTGCCTGCTCATTCCACTGGTCTTGGGTGAGGATCGTGCCGTCGGCGGCATGCCATTCCATGGCACCCGTCTCGGCGTTGGCAACCCACTCGCCCTCTTCGTAGTCAGCGTCGTCGTCGAGACCTTCGAGTGGCTCGGTCTCGCCGCGAATGTCGATGCGGACACCGGTGAGGCGGGCGGCCAAGCGAGCGTTCTGGCCTTCCTTACCGATTGCCAGGCTGAGCTGGTTGTCGGGAACGATCACATCTGCCTGGGTGCCATCGTCACTGATGATGACGGCGACGACCTTCGCAGGCGACAGCGCCTTGGCCACGAAATCGGCGAGGTCTTCGCTGAACGGGACAATGTCGATCTTCTCGCCACGCAGTTCGTTGACGACCATCCGAACACGGCCGCCGCGGGCGCCGACGCACGCGCCGACGGGGTCGACGTTGTGGTCGTTGCTCCACACAGCGATCTTGGTGCGGTGGCCTGGCTCGCGCGCGCAGCCCTTGATCTCGACGATGCCGTCGGCGATCTCGGGGACCTCGAGCTCGAACAGGCGCTTGATCAGGCCGGGGTGTGTACGGCTGACGACGATCTGCGGGCCCTTGGCGGTCTTGCGCACTTCGACGATGTACGCCTTGACGCGGTCGCCGGGGACGGGACGTTCGAATGGCACCTGCTCTGCCTTGGGCAGCAGGCTTTCCACCCGACCCAGATCGAGCAAGGTGTAGCGGTCGTCGGCCTGCTGGATGATGCCGGTGACGATGTCGCCTTCGCGGTTCGCGTATTCCTCGAACTTGCGATCGCGTTCGGCCTCGCGGATGCGCTGGCTCATCACCTGACGGAAGGTCTGAGCGGCGATGCGGCCCATCTCCTCCTTACGCGGCGTATCGTCTCGCTCGTTGACCCAGTTTCCGTCCTCGTCGACATCGAACGCGGTGAACGTGAACTCGAACGTGTCGGGGTGGATACCGACTTCCACCTCGGCTGCGGCGCCTGGGCGACGCTTGTAGGCAGTTGCCAACGCATCGACCAACACCTGGAGCAAGGTGTCGACCGAAATGTTCTTCTCGTTGGCCAACATCTTGACCGCTTCGGACATATCGAGGCTGCTCACCGGGCCTCCTCCTTCGTAGATGCAGACGCCGGCGAAGCCGACGTCGTGGATACTTCTGTCGTAGATGTCGCCGATGACGTTTCCCTCATCGGTGCAGCAGCCTTCTTTGCTGCTGCCTTCTTCGGCTTGTCTGCCGCAGCGGGCTTGCCGGGCTTGGGGGCCGGACCCCACACGAACACCGTGCGGGCCCGATCGATCTGGTCGAACGCGACCTTGCGTTCTTCCACACCGTCGGCGCCCGCCGTTGTGGAGTCGGGCGTGTCGAGCCGAATGGTTGCTGACTTGTCATCGGCGGCGATCAGTAAGCCCTGCACGCGACGGCCGACATTGACGGTGTCGCGTAGACGAAGCGCGATGGTCTTGCCGATCTCGCGTTGGTAGTGCGCAGGGGTGCGTAGCGTGCGCTCCAGACCTGGACTGGTGACTTCGAGCGTGTAGTGGCCGGGCAGCGGGTCGTGGTGGTCGAACTCGCGGCCGATCAGCCGGGTGGCCAACGCAATGGCCTCCAGGTCGATGCCACCGGGGCTGCCGACCGGAGTATCGATGGTGACGCGCAAGGTGCCACCACGGAACTCGAGGTCGTAGAGGTCGAGTTTGAGGTCGGCGATGATGGGCTCGACCAGCGAACGAACACGCTTGAGAGTGCTGGCATCGCTCATTTTCGACCTCCTTTCGACAGCTTTTGGGCTTTGAACTGCGCTTCGGGGACCAGAACTCGGCCCTAGCAGTAAAGAAGGCGTGGGCTCGAGAGCCCACGCCTCTAGTTCGGTGAACTTCAAAGACCCGCCGAGTATAGCGGGCAACCGGTAGGGTTCGGCCTGCCTGACGCTGCCTCCGGCGGCTCAACCCTTCTCCTCAAGAGGTGTCACCCCGTGCTGCGAATGTCGACGTTGTTCCTCCGTACCTTGCGTGAGGACCCTGCCGACGCCGAGGTGGCCAGCCATCGGCTGCTCGTGCGCGGCGGCTACATCCGGCGGGCCGCACCGGGCGGCTTCACCTGGCTACCGCTGGGCTGGATGGTCTACCGCAACATCGAGCGCATCGTTCGCGAGGAAATGGATCGTGAGGGGTTCCAGGAGGTCCACTTTCCTGCGCTGCTGCCTCGTGAGCCATACGAGGCCAGCGGCCGCTGGACCGACTACGGCGACAACCTCTTCCGTCTGAAGGACCGCAAGGGAGCCGACTTCTTGCTGGCACCGACGCACGAGGAGATGTTCACCCTGCTGGTGAAGGACCTCTACAGCAGCTACAAGGACCTACCACTGGTGATCTACCAGATCCAGACCAAGTACCGCGACGAGGCTCGCCCCCGTGCGGGCCTCTTGCGAACCCGCGAGTTCGTGATGAAGGACAGCTACAGCTTCGACGTCGACGACGAGGGGCTGGAGGCCAGCTACCAGAAGCACCGCGTGGCGTACCAGCGCACGTTCGACCGCTTGGGACTGCCCTACGTCATCGTCTCCGCGATGAGCGGCGCGATGGGTGGCTCGGCCAGCGAAGAGTTCCTGGCCCCGATGGCCGTCGGCGAAGACACCTACGTGCGGTGCACGTCTTGTGACTACGCAGCCAACACCGAGGCGGTCCGGGTTGCTGCCCCGTCCACCATTGCGTTCGAGGGCCTTCCGGCAGCGCTGGTCGTCGACACCCCCGACACACCCACCATTCAGACCCTGGTCGACCTGTTCAACGCACGACCTGACCTCCGTCGCGAGGATCGAGATTGGTTGGCGTCGGACACGTTGAAGAACCTCGTCGTCAAGTTGAAGTACCCCGACGGCAGTGTCACTGCGCTTGCCATCGGCGTGCCCGGTGACCGCGAGGTCGACATGAAACGCCTCGAGGCGCAGGTGTCACCTGCTGAGATCGAACCGTTCAGCGAGGACGATTTCACCAAGAACCCGCACCTGGCCAAGGGCTACATAGGGCCAGGCTCACTGGGCGAGGACAAGCCGGCCGGCATTCGTTTCGTGGTGGATCCGCGCATCGTGGACGGCACGCGTTGGATCACCGGCGCCGACACGCATGGCCGTCACGTCAAGGACTTGGTGATGGGCCGCGACTTCACGCCCGATGGCATCATCGAGGCGGCTGAGGTTCACGCGGGCGATCCGTGCCCCAACTGCGGGTCACCGCTGGAAATGGCCCGCGGCATCGAGATGGGCCACATCTTCCAGCTCGGCCGCAAGTATGCCGAGGCTCTCGGGCTGACAGTGCTGGACGAGAACGGCAAGACCCGCGTCGTCACCATGGGCTCGTACGGCATCGGCGTGTCGCGAGCAGTCGCCGCCGTTGCGGAACTGAACTGCGACGAGAAGGGCTTGGTCTGGCCCAAGGAGGTTTCGCCCGCCGACGTGCACATCGTGGCGACCGGGAAGGCCAGCGACCCTCAGCTCCCGGCTGCCGAACTCTTGGCCGCCGAGTGCGAGGCGGCGGGTCTGCGCGTACTGCTGGACGACCGCATCGGCGTCTCGCCCGGCGTGAAGTTCAACGATGCGGAGCTCCTCGGCATGCGCACCATCGTCGTGGTCGGCCGCGGCTTGGCCGATGGTCTGGTCGAAGTGAAGGATCGCCGTAGCGGCGAGCGTGCCGACGTCGCCCTCGCAGACGTCGTCGCCCACCTCGAGGGCCGATAGGCGCTCGTCGGCGCTCCTGTGACCTTTGACCCTGTCATTGTCGCGGGTTGAAGGAAATCATTACTGCATGAAGCTCCTGTTGATCGAGTCAACTGCCGGCAACGCCACCGCGATCGGCGAGCACCTCGCGGCGGCCGGTCACGACGTGGTCGCCTGCACGGACGAACACGGTGGCCCCTGTCGCGGCGTCGACAAGCACGCCGACTGTCCGCTGGAGCAGCACATCGATCTGACGATCGTCGCTCGCGAACCGGGAACCGCTCGCTCGCTCGCCGAGATGGGTTCGGTGTGTGCCGCGCGCCACCGTGTGCCGCTGGTGGAGATCGATTGGCTCCAGATCGACGAGGAGCTGCCCAGCGTGCGCATCGCGTCGGCGATGGCCAAGCGCGCAACCGAGCACGGCTATGCAACAGCGATCCTCGAGGAACTGTCGCACCTCCCGGCGCTCGTAGACGTCGACCGCACGCCACACCGCATTCACGCCAGAATCCAGGTCCCGGCCAGCCAGGACACTCCGCAGAAGCTGTCCGCAATCGCCGACCGCGCCCGCCACGCGGTTCGCCAGCACGATCCGTATGTGAACTGCATCGACGTATCGGTGGACTGCTACCCAGAACCCAGCTGACCTGACAGGGCCACCTGGGGTCTGGGCAGGTCAGGTGAAGCGGGCCAGCCCCTGATCGATCACGACACGGTCGCCGACCGAGGTCGTGAACACGGCCTCGCTGTCGCCCGTTCGCCAGACACGCACCGTGAGCGCATCGCCGGGCATCACCGGAGAAGAGAAGCGACCCTCGATGTGGTGAAAGCGGGTGACGTCGTTGTCGGCGAGCGCGCCAAGCAGTGCGCGACCGGTGAAGCCGTAGCTGCACAGGCCGTGCAGGATCGGCCGATCGAAGCCACCGATGGCAGCAAACGACGGGTCGGTGTGCAGCGGGTTGCGGTCTCCCGAGAGGCGGTACACGAAGGCCTGGTCCGGGGAGGTCTGCAGTGTGATCTCGTGGTCGGCAGCAATATCTGCCGGCGGCTCGTTCTGCGCACCGCTCGGCCCACGGTCGCCGCCCCAACCGCCTTCACCACGGATGAAGACTGCGGATCGCGTGCTCCACAGCGGTTCGCCGTCGACTGACTTGACGTCGTTCTCCATCACCACGACGGCGGCCTTACCCTTGTCGTACATGGCGACGACCCGATCCTGCGTGGTGGCCTGCGCCGCGACCGGGATGGGGCGGTGCAGCGTGATCGCCTGCGAGCCGTGCACCAGCAGCGCAAAGTTGAACGAGCCGATCTGACTCATTGCGCTGGCGCCCGGGGACG
>Ga0335397_10012909_pt1 | contig 10204 bp, 13 predicted proteins | sample MAT04_FD_205740 | JGI IMG/M metagenome (GOLD analysis project Ga0335397, IMG submission 205740) | Freshwater microbial communities from Lake Fryxell liftoff mats and glacier meltwater in Antarctica - MAT-04 (spades assembly) (version 2) ...
CCGTTGCTTATTGCGGTGGATGACCGCGATGTGGAACGGATTTCGGCGGCACTGGCCACAAAACGGGCGCTGTTCACGCCAGCCTTTCATGGAAACGACGACGATGCCGCAGCCCCTGTGGGAATGAAAAAAGTCGCGATCGCGGCCCAGGACATTGATCCGTTCGAAGCGTTTGCCGAAAACGTCTGGCAGGGCAACCGCCGCCGCTCGATGTTTCGAATGGTCAGCCTGGAAGACATGCGTTTTGAATCCGCCCTGGACGCGGACGAGATCACGGCCTACTACGGTCGCGTCCTGAAGCGATCGAAGCGACGAGATGACTTCTTCAGTGCGGACGATTTCCTGCCGGAAGGATCGGCACCGGGAGTTGCTGCTGGGGCATCGGAAGGCACAACTCTTTACGCCGTGGCGGATCGGGAGATCGAAGGCCTCGACGGGTTTCAGGCAGAAGATCGTGTGGCGATTTTGGTCCGAGGAGTCACGAGGCCTGTTGCGGGCGTGGTGACGCATGGTTTTAACCCCCGTCGACCTGTCTCCGAGGTGGTCGTTTCGGACGTGCGCATCGTTCGAGCTTCCCGGAAGGGGCAGACGGTTCTGGAAATTCGTAACGAAGATTTGACGCGGCTTCAGGCGATCTGGGTCACCTCGTTCAGTGACGGTGAAAATGCTGATCGCGGAGAGAATCGAAGGTCTCACCTGCTCGCCGTCGGTTTGCCAAGAACCATTCAGCCACATGGTCATCGTTGCTACCCGACGATGGAGATCCGATGACCGATGAGTCCTCCGTTGTTCCGGTCGATGGAAGTGTTTCGGGAAGCATAGCCGCAGCACCGCGACATGTGGGAGAGACGCTTTCGCTCTTGACAATACCCGTTGCGGCAAACGGATATGTTGCAATTCTTGATGACATCAATGGGACGAATCGAGTGGTCGGTTTTGGTGTTGCGGACATCACGGTGGAGTCCGCGAGCGAAGTTCGTATCGCGAAGCGTATTCCGATAAATGGGCTTGTTGCGACGGAGAATGCGACGGCGATGCTGAGTGATATCGTGGATGAGCTGACACCGTTATCGGATGCGGATCGAAATGAACTTCTCGATAAGAACAGAAATCTTGTGGATCCACTTCTGGCCCCTGTTTCGGTGAGGTGACCAAAGGCGAGCCGGAGACGTCAGTCTCCGGTTTGATCCGCGGAACAATCAGGGGACTGACGTCCCCCGCTCGCCAAATTAAGTTCGCCAAATCAAGCGTCAATTCAGTTCGAAAGAATCATAACGGAATGCCAAATGTGTCTCAGGAATAGTTGCGGTAAACTCTGGTTTTGAGGTCCCATGTGGCGATCACTTCTGAAATTCTGATACTCACCGACGAATCGCAACTGCGTGAAGAACTGCAGACGGCGGCGCGTTCGATGGGGGACGAACAGCCTCGAATGAGGTTTGCTGACGATCGCCATGCGCTGATGGAGGCGATTCGTTCCCGGCCGCCGGCTCTGGTGCTGATGCCGTTTGGTGATGATCCTCGAGATGTCTCGAAGGTGGCCAGAGAACTGAACGCTATGCAACCCGCGATTCCAATCGCGGCAATCTTCCGTCCGAATGGTTTTCGCGACGACATCTCGGAAAGCAGCGTGCTGATTTGATGCTCTGCGTGCTGGCGTCCGTGATTTCCTGCGTCGGCCTGTTTCCACGACGGAACTGCGAACGTTGATCGACAGCATCACTCAGGATCTTGCGGCAGAGCCATTAAGTGAAGCCGGGCTGGGCTTTGATGCCGCATTGTCAAGAATTCTGAGAACTCGCCTCGCAGGTCGACCTCTGGCAGAGGAGTTCCGACTTTTCCAGTCAGATTTACTTGCGGGCCGCCCCCGCACCGAGAGCCTTCGCCGATTTTCGTCACGACTGGATATCCCGTCGGTGTCGGTCTTCATTTCGGCCATGGTTCAGGCAGAGCAACTCGGCATGGGGATTGCGAGAGTGCTGCGAATTCAAGCTGACGATGTTCGTGCTCGCCGACGCGAACGAGCCATTGCGTTTGCCAATGCACTTCCAACCAAGCGAGTGATTCCCCTGGTGGTCTGCTTTCTGCCGGGGTTGTTTGTGTGGACTCTTGGGCCTGCATTCGTGCAGTTGTTCAAGATGGCCGAGGCATTTATTCAGGTGCGGGATTTCTGAGATGCAACTTCGCCTGATCAATTTTTCCTCGAGCGTCGTTGTTGTGGAGCGACTCAAATTTGCCACAACATTCTGGACAAGATTTCGTGGCCTTCAGTTTCGGAATTCGCTGCCGCCAGATGAAGGTCTGCTGATCGCGCCTTGCCGTTCGATCCATACTCACTGGATGCGATTTTCGATTGACGTTACCATGCTGGACCGTCATGGAGTCGTAGTGCAGTTTCATCCGCATGTCCGACCATGGCGAATGCTGGCGGGTGAACGGTCCGTCGCGATTGTGTTGGAAACAGTCGGCGGAAAAACCACTGCGTCCATCGGAGATCGGCTGAGGATTCAGGCGGGAGATGAATCTCACGCGGTCCCTGCCACGTTGAGCCATTTGGTCATGCAGCGTGGAAACGAGTAGTCTGGTTCCCTGTTGTGACTTTTCTCATCTGAGATGAAGCGCTGCGTTTGTCTCGGCGCATCGACGCATTACAGCGACGTGGGAGAATCGGTGATCAGGCGCGCGAGGTAAATCAGTCCGATGCCAAGAATCATTGCCGATCGAATGTAATTCCAGGGCAGATTGGCGATACGTCTGGAGCGGCGTCCGAACTTTTCTCCGAAGTACTGAAGCAGTATGCCAACCAACGACAGTGAGCTGGCAATGCCAGCAGCAAACAGCCCAATGATCACGTACGTCGTGGCGGGTGTACCAGAAGACAATCCCGTGAAGTAGGCCGCCAAAGCGGTAGGACACGGCAGCAGGCCGACAGCCAGTCCAAGAATGGCGGTCGTCCGGTAACTCGTGCGAGTTCCCTTGTTTTCGCTGCGCTGCAATTCAACGGAATTGGCCGGAGCCATCGACAACTGAACAAGCGGAATAGAACTCGCGATGGTGGTCGAACCGGAGCTGGAAAATCCTCCGCCAAGCTGCACAAGCGGAGGCTCAAGAGAGTGGTCTGAATGGTCGTATGAATGCGAGTGCAAATGATCGGAGCATTCGCCATCATAATCATGATGATGTCCGCAGCACTTCACCTTGCGTCCTCGAATCGCCTGCACCAGCAGGAATCCGCCGACGGCAACCACGAGCAGGGCGCTGACCCATTGAAGAACACTGGAAACGGTCTCTTCGTGGTGATGGTCACCAGCGATCATATGATGGGCAATATGCACGCCGAAAGCGATAGCAAACAGTGATACCGAATGCGAAAACGCGGTGGAGAGCCCCATCACAATGGGATGCCAGATGCTGCGTTTACCATCCAGCAAATAGACGAACATCGCTGTCTTGCCATGTCCGGGTTCCAGAGCATGTAATGCTCCCAGGAAGAAACTCAGCCCGAGACTTAACTCATTCGAATGGGAGTGAATATGCATTCTGGTCGGATCCCGAAAACGCTGTCGTTGACCTCGGTGGGCCGACAAAGCCCATGCCGAAAGGTCAAATCTGACACAACACGTTCACTCGCCTCCGACCAGCAGGCTTTTCGAGCATTGAACGAATCGCACTCTAGCGTACGCTCAACCGAATGGAAACGCTAAACTGAAATCCTTGAAACAAAAATGCAGGGGCAGGCCGCTTATTCCGCAGAGATGACATCGGGACCTTCAAAAAGGATGTTCACAGAGGCGTTCCGTTGCCGAGTTTTGCGTCACGATCGGGCGTTCCTTTCCCGAGCCTTAAAAGCGAACACCATCCCCAACAGTGTGGTGCAGGCCAGTACGATGGCTCCGCCGCTGGTTTGGGAGTTGTCAAAAACGTGATGCAACTGGGACCATTAATCCCTTGTAGGTTGGACATTCTTGTCCGACTGACATTGGACGGGCAGGAATGCCCATCCTACTGAAAGCCGTCACGCATTGGTTGTTCAGCTCGCCGCTCTTTTTTGTATGCAGCCATCCCGGAGATAGATGGCTCGATCAAAGGACTCGCAGAGTCGCCCGAGATCATGCGTCGCAGCCAGCACGCTCGACCCGCGGCGAGTTTCCTCGATCAGAACCTCATCGAAGATGTCGCGAGTGGATTCGTCGACAGCGTTGAGAGGCTCATCCAGCAGAAACAAGCTGGCTTCCTGAACGATCGCTCGAGCCAACAAGTTACGCTGCTGCTGTCCGCCGGAAAGTTCTCCAATCTGTCGTTCGGCCAGGTCGGCCATCTGTAACCGTTCCAGCCCCTGACTGACTGCGACATGATCCTGTCGACGTGGACGACTCAGCCAGCCCAGATGAACGTATCGTCCTGTCATGACGAGGTCTGAGACTGTCATTGGGAATCGCCAGTCCAGATCCGAACGCTGCGGCAGATAGGCCGTCCGATGATGACATGCTCCCACTCGATTTCCAAACAACGCCACCGTTCCGTTGACAGGCTTCAGCAGGCCAGCGATGGTCTTCAGCAGCGTACTCTTCCCGGCACCGTTGGGACCGACCAGCGCTACGCGTTCGCCCAGACCAACGGTGAGCGACGCGTTTCGCAACGCCGGATGAATTGCGCGATCGTAGAAGACGGTCACATCATTCAATTCGATGGCCGCATGTCCGGGCTGAGGATCCTGATGTCCTCGACCGCCATAAGGCAGCACGGGATCCAGGTGCTCGGCATGTTCCGGACCGCAGCAACGTTCGCATTCTTTCCGGCCACTCTGCATCTCTGCGGATGCGGGTGAATTCACTGGAGCGACTCCACGATCTTCAGCACATTGGAACGCATCATCTTCAGATAAGAATAGCCGTCGGAGCCTTCCGGACCAAGAGCGTCTGTGAACAACGTGGGGACGAGTTTTACTGCCGCCTCGCGAGCGACCTGTTCGGTGAGCTGCGGGTTAAGAATATTCTCCGCGAAGATGGCAGGAACCTTCTCCTGCCGAATGTGCTCGATGATCGCCGCAATCTGCGCCGCGGACGGAACGGCCACTTCGCTGGAAACAGTCCCCATCACGGGCGAACAGGATTCGTCGGTGCATGTCTGGTTTATGAAGACCGGCAGAGATTCCCAGATGACGGGCTTTGTCACGAAGGTTCTGGAGTTGTCATGGCATCGTTCGGGCAACTGCCTGGCAACGGGCGGCAGCGATTCGATCATACTCTGGAATTGCAGCGGCGCTGGGCCTGAGGGTCGTGAACCCAAATCGCTGGAAGGGCACCCCACACGATTGACTCAACTGCAGTTCCAGCACTGCGGCGACGATATTGCTTCCTCCGATGCTGACGGAATGGTTCTGCTCTGGACGCCTTTGACTCATGTCACTCCGTACTTCATGCGAGCCTTCGAGTCGCCCGTGACTCGTCTCGCCTGGTCATCGGACGACCAGCGGCTCACTGTTGCCGAAAAAAACGGAACGATCACAACTTTGGGGTTTCGGAAATGAGCAGCCTGTTGAAGACCGAGAGTTGCTGATTGCGGATGGTCGCTTTTGATTCATTGGCTTTTTGCCACGCCGATCCGACTCGAAACCCTGCGCGGCAATATTCGGCCATGGGCAGTTTTGCCTCCGTGACGACGTTAACGCGGGAGTTTGACCGGGGACTATTTGTGGTAGAGATTCCGACGCGAGCAGCCAGCACGATTCTCCTCCGCTGCCCCACTTGCAATCTATTTGCATGTAGTATAAGATCATTGATGTCACCTGCTATTGTATTGCATATGGCATCAGTATGCCGAGCCACCACGTGTTTTACAAGGCCGGCCATCACGAATAACGGTTCCGATGCCGATGCAGTAGCCCATCCGTGTCTCGCTGTAAGGCGTCGGCCACTGGCCGTCAATCTTCGTTCTCCTGGATTTATCGAGTAAAGGAAATCGAGCTAATGAAATGCTATCTGTTCACCTGTACCGTCATCGCTCTCGCACTAGTGAGTTTTACCGCGCCTGCGGAATCCGCGCTGATCTATACGATCGTCGATTTGGGAACTTTGGGGGGCACGTCCAGCTTCGCGCTGGACGTAAATAACAACCGGCAGGTCTCCGGAAATGCGCAAACGCCAATCGGGCAGCCCAGCCCTCGACTCAATGCTTTTTCCTGGAGCAGTCCCGGTCCCATGACCAACCTGGGCGTCCTCCCTGGAAGCAACAACTTTAGCCGCGGCTATGCGATCAACGATGCAGGAATCGTGGTGGGAGAATCCGATAATAATATCTCGCGGGCCTTTGTCTCCAGCGGCGGTACGATGACTGGGTTAACTCGTTTAGCGGGTGACAATGATCGTGGAGTCGCGCATGACATCAATAACTCGAACGTGATTGTAGGAATTTCTTCGAACGGATCGGTCAGTCGTCCGACAGAGTGGGTTTACGACGGGACCAAATACGTGCCGAGCGACCTTGGCACCATCGCTGGCACCGTCACGGCGACCGGCCGAGCATGGGCCATTAATCAGAATGGAGTTGCCGCTGGCCTTTCCACCAGTTTGTCGGGTACATCACAGGCAACGCTCTGGAACGGCGGCACGATCACCAACCTGACCTCGCTGGGTGACGGAACTCGATTCAGCCAGGCGTACAATCTGAATGACAATAGCGTAGTGGTCGGCTCGTCATCCACGGGCCAAACCGTCGGCCAACTCATCGGTACGACGAGCAACACGGCTATCACCCGTGCGTTTGTCTCGCAAAGCGGAGTGATGACGGAACTTCGTCCGTTTAACCTTGACGCGCCCGGCAACGTGGGTTCGACCACGAACTACCACAGTGTGGCAATGGACATCAATAACGCCGGTCTAATCGTCGGCAATTCACAACGCATCTCTGGTTCTCCAGCGATTGCGACACTCTGGCAAAATGGCGTGCCGATTGACCTCAATACACTGCTTCTTAACGGCAGTGGTTGGAACCTGCGGAGTGCGGAAGGAATCAACAGCCTGGGCGACATCGTCGGCTATGGCACGATCGGCGGCCAAACGCACGCGTTCCTGCTGACGACGGTGCCCGAGCCATCGTCGCTCGTCCTGGCCGGTTTCGGTATGTTCAGCTTTATCGCGCTACTTCGCAGGCGTCGAACTCATTTGGTGAGAAGTTGAGCGGCCCTCAAGCGGGCCGCTGACAATGGCTGTTGCCAGGACATGCTATTCCCTAAGCTTGCCGGATTCATGTGTTTTGAAAGGAACTTTGGAAGTATCCAGAGCTGTCGTGCAATCGGCTTCACCTGCAAGTATGATGCAGTTGAAGTTGTATTACTGCAGAGTTTCTCCATCCGTCATCTGGTCGAGGCTGGTATGGTTGCAAAAGCACGAAGCGTGAATCCGGACGAAATTGAACTCATCAGAACGCTGATCCGAAAGGCTGGAAGTCGCGCCACTCCTGCACGCATTGCCGTCATGCAGGAACTGCGAGCGGCGACGACGCCCCTGACACATGCGGACATTGCTGACCGTCTGGTACCGCTGGGATTTGATAAGGCAACCGTCTTTCGCAACCTGAACGATCTGACAGAAATCGAACTCGTCGCACGCACTGAACTGGGTGATCATGTCTGGCGGTTCGAGGCAATCGACCCGGATCATCCTGAAAAAAGCAGCCATCCACATTTCGTCTGCAACTCCTGCGGGACTGTTCAGTGTCTTGAACCGATGGAATTCACCAGCGTCTCCAAACGCAAAGCGGGTGCCATTGGAAAGATCACCGACATTTTGCTCAAGGGCGAATGTGCCGATTGCTCCCCCGGGTAAGCTTTCGCAGAAAAACATCAAACGAAGTACATGCGCCCGCTCGTACATGTTTCCAGTTGCAATCTGGATGTATGTGTGTAACGTGAACATTTATGCAATTCACGGTTTGGTTGCTGGTTTTTCTTGCGCGAGCGTTGGGAGTGCTTCAGATGCGTGCTTTGACTTTATTGGTTTCCATCGTGCTGGGAGCCGCAGGATTTGTGGAACCCGCGTTGTGCCAGGATGCTGACCTGTCTCACAACATACCACCCATCCGATTTTCGGAGCTTCCCAAAGGAATTGCCAGTTTTGGAGCTGCAGAAGCCGACGGATACGCTTATGTCTACAGTGGCCATACTGGAAAGACTCATGTCTATTCAAGAGAGTCGCTCCTTCCGGGTTTCTTTCGCATCTCGTTGAGAAACGGTGGTGACTGGGAGCCGCTTCCGATTGAGCGTCCGGCTCAGGGTGTGGCTCTGGTTGCCAACGGGAAGAAACTGCTTCGTTTCGGAGGGATGCATGCCGTTAATGAATCGCAAAAACCGCATGATCTGTACTCACTCTGCGATGCGGCTGAGTTTGACCCGGGCACAAGCACATGGCGTCGGCTGGCCTCGTTGCCGGAACCGCGATCTTCTCATCGGGCCGCTGTGTTGAACAACAAGGTCTATCTTTTTGGCGGATGGTCGTTGAATGGCGGTGAAGACGGAAGTTGGCTGGACAACGGACTTGTTCTGGATCTGAACGATGATGCCGCAACCTGGTCAGCGATTCCCCAGCCAGCGAAGCGACGAGCCCTTGAAGTCATCACATTTCGAGATCGAGTCTGGATCATCGGCGGACTGACGCCGGATGGAGACATCTCGAAGCAAATCTGGACCTACGACCCCGCGGCCTCCCAATGGTCAGACGGTCCGGATGTTCCTGGTATGCCGGCCAATGGGAATGGCATCGCTGCTGCGGTTGTGCATGAACAGTTGCTTCTGGCTGGCATGGACGGCAAGGTCTACCGGCTGTCCGATGACCAGAAAAGTTGGATCCGCATCGGCAAGCTGCCATCGTCTCGCATCCATCATCGTCTCATTGGCTACAGGGATCAGCTCCTGGTCATCGGCGGTGCGTCTCGTGAGGGACACCTGAAGACGACTGAGTTCGCGTCGATCAACATGGCCGAATAGCAGACTCGCTGCAGAAACGGGGTTTGCATTGATGCGGTCTACTGGAGCCGCCGTCGCAGGACTCTGTGGCATAAAGGCGCAACCAGCGGACTCGTTACAACAGCGATGTGCTGCCAGGAATCCAGGAGTGGTTTGAGCAGCACTACACTCTTCAGTTCCGAAATTATCCGGTTGACGATTATCTCATCGAATCGCCGGCACCGATTGCTGGTGAGGCAACCTTGCGAAACCAGTGAAGCAAAAAATCCCCACCAACCTGATCACCGGATTTCTGGGAGCAGGGAAAACGACAGCGATCCAGTCTCTGCTGACGCAGCGTCCTGCGGGCGAACGCTGGTCCATATTTGTGAACGAGTATGGCATGGTCTCCATCGATCATGCGCTGTTTGAATCGTCATCAGAAGTTCAGGTCCAGGAACTGGCAGGCGGCTGTTTCTGTTGCGACACCGCCTTTATGTTCAAACCCCTGCTGACTCAGTTCATCCGACGGACGAACCCCCATCGGCTGCTAATTGAACCGACTGGTGCGGGCCATCCGGCAAGTGTCATCGATACTCTTCAAACAGTGCCCTTCTTTCGTGACACACTGGACCTGCGAGCAACGATCTGTCTGGTGGACCCGGCCGACTTTCAAAATTCACAGACTTGCTCGATGGCCGTGTTTCATGACCAGATTCAGATGGCAGACGTTGTGGTCATCAATCGGCTTGATAAAAGAGCGCCTGAGGATGTTGAGCGGTGTCGCAGATGGATTCAGGAGATCGATCCGCCAAAACTTCTGGTCGAAACCACTAGCTTTGGTCAGCTGCGTCCGGAATGGCTGGACCTGGATGGAGTTATTGTTCGTCCCGAGTGGGTTCCTTTACATCATTTCAACCCAGCAGCTATCGTCGTGATAGCCGACTTGAGATCATCAAGGATGAACTAACGTCAGGCTGGCTGGAACTGGAGCGAAAACTGGTCGACTGTTGTCCTATTCCCGACACCAGCTGACTTCGGCTGCCACGGCTGACCGCATGCGGTGTGCCTCATCTATTGCCTGTTTCGACGGGGTATTGTGTGTTGGGACGATTTTCGTTTAGTGAATCCACACATCAGAACCAGAACGGAAAAACAGGCCGAACAAATTCCCGTTATGCGGTGAAGGCCATCCAGTCGATTTAACTCATCGAATGTCGCGGGAATCAGGAGAACGACGAGTGGCGGGGCCAAGCTCAGCAG
>Ga0335397_10012917_pt1 | contig 10201 bp, 9 predicted proteins | sample MAT04_FD_205740 | JGI IMG/M metagenome (GOLD analysis project Ga0335397, IMG submission 205740) | Freshwater microbial communities from Lake Fryxell liftoff mats and glacier meltwater in Antarctica - MAT-04 (spades assembly) (version 2) ...
TTTCGATACGTGCAATCTAAGCGTTGCAAAACTCACCGGAACTGCCTTCAGGGATATCGTATTTAAAAATTGCAAAATGCAGGGGCTCCATGTTGATCATTGTAAGCAATTCGGCTTATCCTTTAGTATCGAAAACTGTCTGCTCGATCATTGCTCTTTCTTTAAAACAACATTGAAGAAAACAAGCTTTAAAAACTCCCGGCTACATGAGGTCGACTTTACAGAATGTGATTTAAGTCTGTCGGTATTGGATTACTGCGATCTGCTAAATGCCACCTTTGATCATACCATTTTAGAGAAAGCTGATTTTAGAAATTCCTATAATTATTCCATTGATCCAGACAAAAACAGCATCAAGAAGGCGAAATTTTCAATAGAAGGAATTAGCGGACTGCTGGATAAATATGATATTACGGTAGAAAAATAAAGGTGCTCATAGAGCAAACTAGAAAGTTGCCCCGATAGCAAAACGAATAGGCAAGTTAACGAAATCTATAAAATAGACTTGTTTATGATTGACCGTCAGAGGTTTAAAATACCTTGAAGGATCAAATTGGAAACAAGCTGTCAGTAATAAATAATAATAGTGGACATATATATCCATTATTATATATAAATACCTATCTTCGTAATAAAATACGTAGCAAATGTTTTCAAAAGCTTGTGAATATGCCATTAGAGCAACAATCTACATTGCTGAGCAATCGCGCCATAACACAAAAGTGAGTTTAAAGGATGTGGCCAAGGCAATTGAATCGCCTGAGGCTTATACTTCAAAAATATTACAACAGCTTTCACGTAACAACATTATCAATTCAAGCAAAGGCCCTACTGGCGGGTTTTCGATGGACAAACAAAAATTAAATGAAGTAACGCTAAGTACAATTGTTTTTGCCGTAGACGGAGACAATATATATAACGGTTGCGGTTTAGGTTTAAAAGAATGTAATGAGAAAATGCCATGTCCGGTTCACCACCAGTTTAAACTCATAAGAAACGAACTTAAAAAAATGTTGGAAACCACGGCTGTAACATCTTTAACAGTAGGTCTGGAAAATAAGTTAACATTTTTGAAACGATAAATTTTTTCGCCAATTAGGGGACAAAATTATCCAATATATAAAGTATGGAGACAAATAATATATTTAGCGAAACAGGAATTATCATAACTATAATTCTTATAATAATTCCGGTTGTAACGGCAACTATTATAGTTATTTTGAAAGCATATGCTGCTATTAACAATTATCTTAAACGGATAGAATTAGAAAAATTCAATGAATATCTGAAAGGATTGAGCCCTGATGAAGTTCAACAATTACAACAACGAAAAAAAGAACTTGAATTTACACTTTCAAATAATGAGTTGACGGGCGAAATTCTTCCAGTTGACAGCAAAGGCTTAATAACAAACGATAGCGAAGTAGCAGCACTACGTTTTATAGAACAAAAGAAAAAGAGTCAACCCAGACCATATATTGAACCGGATTTAACGAAATTGATTCTTTGGTATGTAGGTTGTGCGGTTTTTTGGCTATTATTTGGTACTACTATAGGAGAGTATATCGGAATAAAATTTGTTGCACCTGATATTGATCATTACAGTTGGCTGAGTTTCGGTAGATTACGACCTGTGCATACAAATGCGGTCTTTTGGGGTTGGTCATCATTGGCTATGATGGGTTTAGCATATTATGTCGTTCCAAGAGTTAGCAATGTACCAATCGCCCATATAAAAATAGGCTACTGTTCGCTTATTCTTATCAATGCTGCAGTAATTATTGGAAGTATTTGTTTAATGGCCGGCATTAACAACGGTGGAGGTGAATACAGAGAGTACATTTGGCCCGTAATGTTACTATTTGGTATTGGTATCATCATTTCATTATTCAATTTTTTTCAAACGATCGCTAAACGGACCACTAAAGAAATTTATGTATCTAACTGGTACATAATTTCTGCGATGATGTTTGTCATTGTAATCGCTATTGTCGCGTATATTCCAAACTGGCAATCAGGGTTAGGTGAGACCATCGTGCAGGGATATTATATGCATCAAGGTGTAGGTATGTGGTTTATGCTTTTTAGTCTCGGTTTGATGTATTATTTTTTACCTCAACAACTAAACAAACCTATCTATTCATATAGCCTAGGAATATTAGCTTTTTGGGCACAAATTCTTTTTTATACATTGATTGGCACACATCATTTTATTTTCAGTGCCATTCCCTGGTGGATGCAAACTGTTGCTATCGTTGGTAGTGTTGGGATGGTAATTCCTGTAGTTGCAGGTACAACAAACTTTTTAATGACTTTTAAAGGTTCCTGGAATAAACTTTCGGGTAGTTATACTCTACCTTTTTATTTGATTGGCATCATATTTTATTTTACGGGGTCATTACAAGGCACAGCAGAAGCTTTTCGTTTTACAAATCTTGTTTGGCATTTTACCGATTTTACTGTTGCCCATTCACATTTAACGATGTATGGTATTATCACCTTTATGCTATGGGGATTTATCTACACCATAGTGCCGCGACTAACTGGAAAAGAACCTTCACAAATCACTGTAGGTGCGCACTTCTGGTTGGCACTTATCGGCTTATTATTTTATACGTTTCCCTTAATGTACGGAGCTACACTTAGAGGACTAATGTGGATGGATGCAAAACCTTTTATTGACAGTGTGGAACTGATGGCACCCTTTTGGTTATGGCGTGCGATCGGAGGTTCATTGATGTGGATCTCACACATTTTATTTGCCTATAATTTTTATGTCATGGTCCAGAAAAATGAAAGCATAGAAATACCTAAATCAGCGATCGATATTTTAAAAGCAAAGACAGCATTAGACAATAAAGCTGCAATCAATTAAACGAAACGACATGGAATTTTTTGATAATCATAGAAAACTGTTCAGCACCGCCTTAGGACTATTTGTTGGTCTTACTATTGTCGTTGCGATTGTACCAGCAATCAATAATCAAAAGAATAATGCGCCATTGCCTAATGCAGTGCCATTAGCAAAGCAAGCCATTGCAGGTAAAAACAGCTATATTGCAAATGGCTGTGTGGCTTGTCATACCCAACAAGTTCGAAATATAGATATGGACAAAATGTGGGGCGAAAGACCTGGCATCGCCGCTGATTACGCTGGCAATCAGCGAACCGATTTTTGGCGCAATACAGCAACCTTGATGGGGACAGAAAGAACCGGCCCAGATCTTACTAATATAGGAGTCCGACAATCAAGCCTCGCCTGGAATTTACTGCATTTGTATCAGCCACGAGCGGTCGTCGAAACATCCATTATGCCATCTTATTCCTGGCTATTCAAAGAGGTCGATAGTGTTCAAAAAGATGAAATAGAAGTAATTGTTCCTGACAAATACAGACAAGGGATTACAGGTAAAATTATTGCAACTAAAGAAGCCATTAATTTAGTGACCTATTTACAAAGTCTGAAACAAATGCCACTTCCTGATGGAAAGATTCCGATGGAATTTTTATATAAAAAAGCAGCTAAAAGCAATGTTGCAAATTCCACTACTTCACAACTTCCTGATGGCAAATCATTATATGCAACGAACTGTATGAGCTGTCACCAGGCGAATGGGGAAGGACTTAAAGGTGCGTTCCCACCGCTAAAAGGAAGTCCTATTGTATTAGGTAATGATTTAGAACTATATGTAAATATTATCATGTTGGGCTATGATGCACGACCCGAATTCGCAATGATGACTGCAATAGGAACAGATAATAAATTAACTCCTGAAGACGTTACGGCCATCATGAACCACGAACGAACAAGTTGGGGTAATAATGCCAGAACAGTCACCGTTGAAGAAATAAAAAAAATTATGGATTTTATAAAACTAACTGCTAAAAAATAGAACAATGAGAGTACCTATAGTTTTAATTATTATGTTAGTTATGTCTGCGCAGCTTGTGTATGCTTGTCCTGTATGCGAAAAGCAACAACCAAAGATTACGATGGGATTAACGCATGGTGCAGGTCCTCAAAGCAATTGGGATTGGGTCATCATCATTATTATTTCCATCATAACGCTGTTGACATTTATATTTTCCTTAAAATATTTGATCAAGCCTTGTGAAGACAATCCGGATCATATTAAACAATCAATCTTAAGCAACTAACAAGATGAAAGAAGATAAAAGCAGAATAACAATATTTGTTGATAATGAATTACAGCCGATTGCTGAATTAACAGCCCCTGTTCAGTTTGATTTAGATACCCGTAAACTAACAGACGGAGAACATGTACTCAAACTCGTAAGTAAATCTTCAACTGGCAGGGAAGGTATCAGGAAAATAAAATTTATTGTCAGAAATGGGCCATCCATAGCGGTCGAAGGTATTTCGGAGAATGCAGTGGTAGATGGTGTTTTGCCATTAATGATTAATGCATATGACAAAGGAAATCAACAGAAATTTGTGATCGAAGGAAGCGAAACACCTCAAAGTGTGCCGAGCTGGTTATGGATTTTAATGATCGCCTTTATAGGTTGGGCTTCCTATTATATGATTACAAATTTTAGTCTTTAGAAAATGAATAAGAACATGAAAAATGACATAAAAAATATCGACGATATAAAATTAATGGTCGATAGTTTCTACCGAAAAATACGTGAAGACGAATTGTTGAAAGACATTTTCAATAATAAAATTGGCGACCGCTGGCCTGAGCATCTTGAAAAAATGTTTCGTTTCTGGCAAACGGTCTTATTGGACGAACATACGTATTACGGGAGTCCTTTTCTGCCTCACGCCAAATTACCCATTTCTAAAGAACATTTTGAAGAATGGTTAAAACTATTTTATGAAACCGTTGATGAATTATTTTCCGGCGAAAAGGCTCAACGAGCGAAATGGCAAGGAGAGCGAATGGCCGTGATGTTTCATTCTAAAATAGAATATTATAAAAATAATTCTGCTATTCCTTTATTGTAATCTTTTTAGTAACAACCCACTTCAATGTTGCCGCAAACGCTAAGCTGCAACCCAAATGCGTCCTTCAATCTATCCTGTATTTCTTCTGATCTATAGAAATTCCTCCAGTTTTTTTCGATTTATAGCAAAATGATGTAGTTTCGCGACTGTTCATTATGAAGAAAGTTGCCGTAATAGTTATTCTCTGTTATTACCTGCTCGGTAGTATGATTCTTCCTTTCGGCGATTTTTCAAAGTTAGGTACATTACATGGTGTGTATACAAACTGTAAGGCAACTGAAGATAAAGACCTGAACGTATTTGAGTTTTTGACAGATCATGTCATCGATTTCGACTGCTTTTTTGATATTCATGAAGAGGCAGAAGAAGAAGAAGATCATACACGATTATATCACGAGTATTCAACCAACACGAATCAAATCTTCCATGAATATTATACATTTCATTTTAACCGACGACCCGACATAGAGGTAATTTCAAAGCCTTTATGTTCATATAATTCGATGTATACCTTTCAGTCTATTACTTCGATATTCCATCCTCCCGCAGTTGTTTAGTGCTTGTATAGCCCATAGTGGGTTTTAAAGGATGCGGAAAACAATCATTCAATAATGAGAGAGTGACTGTACTTAGTAGCACTTAAGTGCTGTTAATTAGACCTCACCCCTGCCCCTCTCCACATGGAAAGGGGTGCCTAAACGCTTACCTGCAGAGACTTTGATGAAGCTATATACTTGTATCTGTTGTTATAGTTACTATTAATAACATTCATTTATTTATTCAAAATAAATGAAATGTATTGATTATTCAATCAATAGTATATTCATGTCAGCCTGAAAGACTATGATATAATTTTTGCAAGATCAGTCTCTTTTGCTTAGTTGCAATCATCGAATTTCTGTCTAGAAATTGTCAAGCAATTCATTCTCCTGCCATTCAATTATGGATAAAACAACTTCCTATTCCTGTATGTCTGTGTACGGCGAATTCTATTTTACAACTAATAAAAAACACAACTAATAATGTCCATTCAAATAAAATCTTTAGCCACTCTATGGCTACTACTCTTCTTTTTCACAAGTTCATTTGCTCAGCAAGCGGTGACAGTCTCCGGGCAAGTGAAAGAAAAAACAGGATCAGCGACTATCCCATTTGCAAGTGTCGTACTTAAATCATCGAAAGATAGCAGTTTTGTAAGCGGTACTGTCTCTAACGAAGAAGGCCGTTTCTCCCTCACTAATATTCAGTCGGGGAATTACCTGCTCGAAATTTCATATATCGGATATGTGACAAAAAAACAAACACTCTATGTTGGAAGCCTGACACAGTTTCTCGATCTACACATCATCGAACTGGAAGAGAAAACCAGAAGTATTAATGAAGTGACAATTACTGCGAAACAACAAGAGATTAGTGAGAAGCTCGACAAAAAGACATATTCTCTTTCAGACAATATAAATCAACAAGGTGGCTCGGTATTACAGGCCATGCAAAATCTTCCGGGTGTAACCTTACAAGATGGGAAAGTGCAACTTCGTGGAAACGAGAAAGTGGCCGTTCTTGTAGATGGAAAACAAAGTGCGATCACAGGATTTGGAAACCAGTCGGGTCTCGACAATATACCTGCTTCGGCCATTGAGCGAATCGAGATTATTGCCAATCCATCTTCCAAATATGATGCGAATGGAAACGCCGGTATTATCAATATCATTTATAAGAAAAATAAACGAAACGGTTTTAATGGAAAGGTCGGCCTCACAACCGGTTTGGGATCGCTGTGGGAACGAAAAACGAATCTTCCTTCCATACGACCTCAATATAGATTAACGCCAAAAATAAATCCGTCTCTTTCCCTAAATTACCGGAAGAATAAGAACAATCTATTTTTTCAAGGTGATTATTTATATACGCAAACACTCAATAAAAATGAATTCGTGACACGTACTTATACTAACGGAGATATTATTCAGCAACAAACAAAAAGAAACCGAAACACGCATTTCTCAACTATCAAAGCGGGAATCGACTGGACGTTTAATAAACACAATTCACTTACTGTTTCGGGTTTGTTTGGGAGCGAAAAAATCATCGACAGAGGTGATCAGCCCTTCTTTAATGAAGACATGAGTGATCGTCTTCGTTTATGGCAATTTCTTGAGGACGAACTCAAAACCACTGTCATGGGAACCTTAGCGTATCAGCATACATTTAAAGAGGCGGGACATCTGTTGAATATCGGTTTCAATTATACCTTCCACCGTGAAGATGAAAAGTATTTCTTCGATAATATCCTGCCTTCGTTTACTGGTCAAGACGCCTTCAAACTAATCTCTGATGAGCAGGTCGCCGATCTAAATATTGATTATGTGCGACCACTAAAATACGGCAAACTGGAAGCAGGATTCAAATTTAGGAACCGTTCCATTCCTACCGATATGTTGTTTATTCCCGGGACTAATTCTCCTTTAGATACGAATGCTGGTGGATGGGCGACCTATAAGGAAATCATTCCTGCGTTGTATGCTAATTATGTGTTGGAAAATAAGAAATGGGAGTCAGAGATTGGGATACGTTTCGAGTATGTAAATCTTCAGTATACTGTCAACCCTGGCCATAATACCTACAAAAGCGATGGTTACCAATATACCCAGCCATTTCCTAATTTGCGTGTTGCGTATAAATTTGATGAGCATCACAAAATCTCCTTCTTCGCCAGTCGCCGTGTAGACAGGCCTAATGAAGTGGATATTCGTATTTTTCCAAAGTATGACGATGCCGAAATTATTAAAGTCGGAAATCCCAACCTTAGGCCACAGTTTACCAATCTAATTGAATTAGGGTTTAAAACAAACTGGAAAAAGTGGAGTTTCTATACCGCACTTTATCACCGATTTGCGAACGGAACCATAACCCGTATTGCCAGCACAGTCCCTGGAAGTAATATCCTCTATTCTATTTTTCAGAATGCGGGAAGGAGTTATAATTCCGGTATCGAAATGGTTCTTTCGCAGAATGTAAGCAAGCAATATTCATCCAATATAAACTTAAATATCTATCGAAATCAGATCAATGCCTTCACGGTCGAAAATAAATATCCGGTCACACATATATTCGCTGCAACACAACAGGAGTTGATCTCTGGGAATATTAAATGGAATAACACCATTCATTTTCTGTCTAAGATAGATGCTCAAATAAGTGCGGTGTATTTAGCACCTGATATTATTCCACAGGGTAAAATCGGTTCAAGATTCTCCGTCGATCTTGGTATCAAAAAAAGTATACAGAAAGCGAAAGGAGAAATCTTCCTTAATACAAACGATCTGTTCAATACGATGGTAAACAGGAAAACAGTGATTGGCGATGGTTTTCGATATACAAGCACCGACTATAATGAAACACAGGTCGTGAGGCTTGGATATACGTATAAGTTTTAGTGCATGGTTGTTTATTTATAACATTTGGAATATTGTCTTCCTGAGACTTAGGGCGGTGGTTAAAAAGCCGCCCTGAGTAGTTGGGGAGTTGTCTGAATTGATTTCTGTGGAAAATTTGGATTTGTGGGAATAAGAGATATATTTGTGGGAGCTGATAAGAGTGCATAAAGAAATTAGTGATCTTTACGAAGGGTGATAGAATCGATATAAGTATCAGAAAAAAAAAGTTATGCGAAACATCTCAACTGACAGTGCGTTTAGAATCAAGATCATTTAGAATAAGTGATAAATAATTTTATTTTCAATCAAAAATAATAACATATATAGCTAATAAAATGGGCAGAATCGCGACAATTCGTCTTTCTCCGCTAACAGGATAATTCTTTTTCTGTCAGCCTGAGCGGAGTCGAAGGGATAGAAAAAGAGCAATACGAATAAAATAGACCCATTCGCATGCTTCGACAAGCTTACAATGACGCGGTTTTAATTCGTTGATAATCAATACCCTTTTTAAAGCGTCATTATCATTTTTTTCTTGGCTCGCCAAAATGTATACTCAGCATGACAGGAGTAGAAAGTGTGCTCTAACTGCGCTTACAATGACGTGGTTTTAATTCGTTGATAATCAATACCCTTTTTAAAGCGTCATTATCATTTTTTTCTTGGCTCGCCAAAATAAATGCTTAAGATGTCAGGCGTAGAAAGTGCACTTCGAGTGCGTTCAGTGTGACAGGCGTAAAGGGTAATACACTTTCCCCCGATAACGGGATAATGCTTTTTCTGTCAACCTGAGCGGAGTCGAAGTAACAGTACTTCGACTCCGCTTACAATGACGTGGTTTTAATTCGTTGATAATCAATACCCTTTAAAAGCATCATTATCATTTTTTTATTGGCTCGCCAAAATGAATACTCAGCAGGACATGCTTCGACAAGCTCAGCAAGCAATACATCGACAAGCTCAGCAAGCAATACATCGACAAGCTCAGCAAGCAATACATCGACAGGCTCAGCAAGCAATACATCGACAAGCTTACAATGACGTGGTTTTAATTCGTTGATAATCAAAACCCTTTAAAAGCGTCATTATCATTTTTTTATTGGCTCGCCGAAATGTATACTCAGCAGGACATGCTTCGACAAGCTCAGCAACCAATACATCGACAGGCTCAGCAACCAATACATCGACAGGCTCTGCAAGCAAATCAAACTTGTTGCATCATTCCTGCATTCCATTCGCCCATCAGCCCATCAGCACATTTGCACATTAGCCCATTTTCACATTGTTCCTGCATTCATTGTCAAATTGTCTCATTGTCAAATTGGACACTCCCAACATTTTTTTCCCTGTCTAAAATTCCATCCTTACTTTTGCGACGATGAAAAAAACACTAGCAGCTCTCTTCTCATTCACTCTCCTGGCGTTCAATGTCGTAGCACAGGAAAAACATATCAGTAATTTGCGTCAGCTTACCCACGGTGGCGATAATGCCGAGGCCTATTTCAGCCCCGATGGCAAATGGGCTTCCTTCCAGAGTAATAATAAAGCCTGGGGCCTCGAATGCGACCATATCTTCGATATGAATATCGCAAAAGCCATGGCAGACACTAGTTACAAGCCGGTTCAGATCAGCAACGGACAAGGGCGTACCACCTGCAGCTATTACATGCCAAACGGCAAAGAGATCCTCTATGCCTCTACCTTTAAAGGCTCTGTGGCCTGTCCTGCGGAAGTGCATATTCCCGGCAAATATCTCTGGAGCGTCTACCCGGATTTTGATATTTTTGTAGCG
>Ga0335397_10012918_pt1 | contig 10201 bp, 5 predicted proteins | sample MAT04_FD_205740 | JGI IMG/M metagenome (GOLD analysis project Ga0335397, IMG submission 205740) | Freshwater microbial communities from Lake Fryxell liftoff mats and glacier meltwater in Antarctica - MAT-04 (spades assembly) (version 2) ...
TGGGTGACCCAGGCATGCTTGGCCAGCGCCAGCCTGTCGGCCTCGGCCGCCAATGCGGCTGCTGCCTCACGTTTGGCTTTGGCGACGATCTCGACCCCTTCGGCCTTGGCGGCGACGATGATCGTCGCCGCTTCACCCTTGGCGTCAACGATCGCTGTTTCGGCGACCTGCTGGGCCATCGCCAAGACCTTCGCCGGTTCACTCACGTCGACCGGACGAGTCTCGAGTCGCTGCGAGAGCTCACCGACCGTGAGGTCGAGCTGGGCAATCGCCGCCTGCAGCCGGCCGAGATCGATCGGCTCCGCTGTCGTATCGCTCGCCACCTCGTTACTTGAAGCCACCACTGCCGCTACCCTCCATCGCGTCGCGCGAGAACCTTTCGCCGACTTGAGGGACCGTAAACGTCGAATACATCGAAGTCACCCAAAAGTTCGAGAAATTTGCGCCAGAATCGAACATATGGATGGCGCAAGGGCTCAGGTCAGGACATCGCTCGGGGACACGGTCGCCTCGTAGCGTACCACCCGGTTGCGGCCCGTCTTCTTGGCGATGCTGAGGGCGGCGTCCGCTCGATCGATCACCTGTTCGAAGCTGTCCGCGTCGGTCGAGTGGGCGACGCCGAAGCTGACCGTGAAGCCCGCCGTCTGGCCGTTGATCGACCCGAGCGCCAGGTTGGTACGCACCCGGTCCATCGCCTCGATGGCCGTTGCGGCGTCACAATCGGGCAGGACGATCACGAACTCCTCGCCACCCCAGCGGCACGTGACATCCTCGGGCCGCAGGCTTTCCTGAAGCGTTTGCGAGAACGCCCGCAGCGCTCGGTCGCCGGCGTCGTGGCCATGGGTGTCGTTCAGCTGTTTGAAGTGGTCGAGGTCGCCGAAGGCCACAGCGTACGGTCGCCCACTGTCGAGCAGCCGTTGGGTAGCAGTCTCGAGACTGCGCCGATTCAGCAGGCCGGTCAGAGGATCGCGTTCCGCTTGGAGCTGGAACGCGGCAAACGCCTGCAGCAGCGTGACGCGTTCGCCGACGCTGCGAGCAACGAGGTCGGGCACGCCGTGGTTGTCGGGTGCTATGCCCGGTCGTCCGACGAGGTGCACGATTGCGGCCCCCCGACCTGCAATGGTCACAGGGACGCAACTGGCCGAGCACCGTTCCGTGGCATTGGCGGACAGCTTCGGGCAGGCGTCGAGCGCTTCGCTGTCGGGGAACCGAAGCGTCGACGATGAACGCAGTGCCGGGCACTCATCAGGCGAGGACACGCCGCACGTGGCATCGAGTCCGATCGGCGTCAGCCGGGCGCGGCTCGAGTCGGCGATCAGCAGGCTGGGGCGTGACTCCGGCAGCATCTCGATGAGGGCTCGGTCGGCAACGGCGAACGCCGCCACGTCGTCATTGACGAACTCGAGGGCGCGGCGCAGACGCGTCTCGAAGTCGGCGAGCACCGAAACTGCGGCCCGCTCGGTGCGCTCGGCCATCGAGCGACGCGCAACCCGCCATCCGACGATCGTGCCGGCGACGACGACTATCAGCGCCAGAGAGGCGCCGAGCGCAATGAGCAGCTCGAGACGCGCCGTGTGGCCCTCGATCTCGGCAAGCGACTCACGGTCAGCGGCGCGATACAGAGTGTGGATCTGAACGAGATCTCGTTGCACCGCCTCGTGCGTCTCCACCTCGCTCTGCGGGAGCATTCCGGCAACGGTCGAGTTGAGGATCGGTACGAGTGCCGCCGAGGTCGTCGCCTGCGCCAACTCCTGGTCGGCGTCGTAGCGATCCTGCAACGCCGATTCGCCCGGGAGGCCGATAGCGAGCGAGCGGTACTTGTTCCACTCCGAAGTGAGGGTCTGTGACTGGATGATGGCGGCGGACAACAAACGGGTCCGCTCCTCGCCGATGGCGCCAGCCGCGGCGGCGAGGGTGGCCTGACTGCGGTTGTTGGCCCGCTCCGCTGCAAGGAGATGGTCTTTCGGCGGTCCGACGGTGTCGATGACCCGCAGGACCGACGATCGAGTCTGCGCGATGGACGAGAGCAACAACCCGGCCGCGCCGACGCCCAGCGCCAGAACGATCAACGCTACGGCCGCGACCATTCGGCGCGGGTCGCCGCGGCGAGACCGCTGCAGCGCTGGTGGGGTCCGTTCAGCGGACGCCTGGTCGAAGATTCGTCGACCATCGGGTGATGAATCCATGGATGCTCTCGAAGAAACGTTGGTTACCTGATGGTCATCGGCACGGCACGAAGCCGACCTGAGTAAGCCACTGGGTCGCTGTCGCCGAGTCGATGCCCTTGCTCCACAGGAAGCCCTGCCCGAGATTGCAGCGAAGGCTCTTGAGCTCGCGCAGCTGGGCCTCGTCCTCGACGCCTTCGGCGAGAACGTTCATGTTCAACGTCTGGGCCAGGCTCACGATGGCCTGCACGATGGACGTGTCGTCGGAGTCCGAACCCAGCCCCTTGATGAAGGAGCGGTCGATCTTGAGGGTGTCGATGGGCAGCCGCTTGAGGTAGCTCAGCGATGAGTAGCCGGTGCCGAAGTCGTCGATGCTGATGCAGATCCCGAGGTCCCGCAACGCCAGCAGCATCTCGAGCGACTGGTCAATCTTGTCCATCAGGACGCTCTCGGTGATCTCGAGGTGCAACGCGCTCGCCGGCACACCGGCGTCGGCCAAGGCGTGGGCGACCTGCTGCACGAGGTCGGCCTGTTCGAGCTGACGGCCCGACAGGTTCACGGCGACCCACATCGACTCATCCGCCAACCCAGCACTGCGCCACTCGGCCATCTGCCGCAGCGCCTGATGCAGCACCCAGATGCCGATTGGGAGGATGAGGCCCGTCTCCTCGGCGATCGGGATGAACTCGTCGGGACCGATCGGGCCGAGATCGGGATGATTCCAGCGGCAGAGCACCTCGAACCCAGCGGTGGTCATCGTGTCCAGGTCGAGGACGGGCTGAAACGCGACCGACAGCTGCTCGGCATCGACCGCCACTCGCAACGCAGTCTCGAGGTCGAGCCGCCGCAGCACACCCATCTGCAGGCTCTCGTCGAACACGGCGATGCGGGCGCGCCCGGCGTCCTTCGCGTGGTACATCGCGGCATCGGCGTCACGCAGCACCGTGTCGGACGTGGATCGGCCACAGCTCCGCGCCACACCGATGCTCGTGGTCAGGTGGAAGTCCCGCTGGTCAACCGTGATGGGCTTGTCGAACGCTGCGAGCAGGCGCTCGGCGAACTCGATCGCATCCGCCTCACTGCACACCCCACGCCGGATCACGACGAACTCATCGCCGCCGAACCGGCCGATGGATTCCTCGGGCATGAGTGTCGCGCTGAGACGGTTTGCGATCGCCGTGAGCACCTGGTCACCGGAGGCGTGTCCGAGGCTGTCGTTGATCACCTTGAACTGGTCGACATCGAGCAGCGCCACCGCCACGCAACGACCAGTGGCGGTCGCATCGACCAGTGCCTGATCGAGCTGGTCGGTGAGCAGCGTCCGATTGCCGAGACCGGTGAGCGCGTCGTGGTAGGCGAGATGTTCGAGTGCCATCTCGGCGAGGTGCCGTTCGGTGATGTCGAGGATGGTGCCGCACAACACCGTTCCATCGCCGGCGTCGGACGGCACGACGGTGCTGCGCAGCAGGACCCACCGGATCTCGCCATCGGGCCGAACGATTCGGTGCATGAGTTCGTCGGAGCGATGCGTCTCGGTGATCCTCGCCGCCTCGGCCAGAACCCAGTCGCGATCCTCGGGATGGATGCGTTCGCCATAGCTGGTCCGCTCCGGAGGAGTACCGAGCGGGATACCTAAGATGTTGTAGAACTCGTCGGACCACATGGTCTCGCCCGTGACTCCATCGACCTCGAAGCTGCCGAGGCGGGCCGAACGTTGGGCGTCGGCGAGCCGGCGGTGGTCCTGCTCCAGCGCGCGGGTGAACTCGACCCGCTCGGTGAGATCGGTGGTGACACCGACAACAGCGAACAGGTTGCCCGATTCGTCGAACACCGGCGTCTCGCTGACGAGGGCACGGAAACGCGTGCCGTCGCGCCGGTAGGTCCACAGTTCCCCCGACCAGGTGCCCCCGCTGCTCAGCACGGCGGTGATCTCGGCGTGGCGCTCGTCGAGACCGTCGGCCCTTGCCACGGTCTCACCGATGATCTGGCCGATCGCTTCTTCCTCGGGCCAGCCGTAGAGCTCGGCGGCGGCCCGATTCCAGTAGGTGATGCGCTGATCGACATCGACCGCAGTGATCGGTTGGCCCGCCAGGTCGAGCAGGCGGGCCTGGAACCGCACCGCTTCCTCGGCGCGGCGACGCGTGGTGATATCGCGGATGTTGCCGACGACGCAGCCGACATTGGGATCGTCGACGAGGTACGTGGCGATCTCCTCCACCCAGCGGATCTCACCCGCAGCGTCGGTCACGCGAAACTCGACCTGCACGTGATCGCCGAGCTCGGGCATCGTGCTGAACGCCGCCAGGACCCGGTCGCTGTCATCGGGGTGGATGAGCTCGAACCCGTTCAGGCCGATGAGCACCTCGGGCTCGATGCCGAAGAGCAGCAACGATCCGGGGCTGGCCCACAGCACCGTGCCGTCGGGATCCATCATCACGGCCATGTCCGCCGAACGCGCCACGATGGCGTCGCGTCGCGCCTTCTCGGTGACCAGTTCAGCCATGGTCTCGATCTCGGTGGTGACGTCACGGATGTTCAGCACCAGCCCGTTGATCGCCGGATCGTCGAGCAGGTTCGACACGGTCGACTGACCCCAGCGAACGCTGCCGTCGACGTGCTGCGCGAGCAGCAGGCAGTCCGGCCTCGACAGTGGCTCCTCGATCGCCCGATCGATGGTCGCTCGCAGCGCCTGGCTGTAATCGGGATGGGTGATTGCGGCACCCTTCGTGCCGATGATCTGCGCGGCCGGATAGCCCAGCACCGCCTCGATCGACGGTGTCACGTACGTCACCGTTCGATCGGCATCGATGACGACGACCACCTCGGAGCTCTGGTCGAGGAGACGGCCGAGTCGTCGTTCCCACAGGCGGGAGCGCTTGGCTTCGATGGCCCGGCCGACGGCGTGACCGACGGCGTGCGTCTGCAGGTCTTCCTCGGAGATGTAGGCAGCGCCCAGCGACACCACCTCGCTGCGATGTCCGTCGTCGTCGGCCTTCACCACCACGGTCACCGAGAGATCGGGTGCGGCCTGAAGAATCCGGCCAGCCGCGGTCCCGTCGGCGGCGTCGGCAAGACCCAGGTCCACCAACACGCAGTCGATACCACCCCGCTCGACAACGGCCAGCGCGGCCCACAGCGTCGTCGCCACCCGCACGTCGACCGTGTCGCGATGATCGGCGGCGAGCGTGGAGCGGATGGCAGCGACCTCGCACGGACGGTCCGACACGATGAGGAGTCGGGTCTCCACATCGGCGCTCCGCTCCGGTGCCGCCGATCTCGCACCGCGCACGGCACGGGCGATGCCCGTTGTCGAGACCGCCGGTGCCCGGTGGCGTTCGGAGGGAATCCGAGTCGTCGCCTCCAGCAACAGCTCATCGACGGTCCCCGTCCCCGGCGCCGTCAGATCGCACAGGGCAAAGCCGATGCCGATACCCACGGCGATCGCACACGGCCCGACCTGAACCGTTCGGCTCGCTGCGAGCTGGATTCGTCGTGCCAGCTCGTCGAGTGAACGCCGGTCACGACCTCGCGTGACGATGAGAAACTCGGTGGGGGCCAGTCGACCGAGCAGGTCGGCGGGGCCCAGTTGGGCGGAGACTCGACCGGCGATCTGCGTCAGGACCTCGTCGCCGCCTCGCCGACCGATTGAGGAATTGACCGACTCGATGTCGTCGACCGAGATGAGCACGACCCCGGCGCCGCTTCCAGCGGCCATCAGGTCGTCGAGATGTCCAACGACCGTGGAGCGGTTGGCGAGGCCGGTTACGGGATCCAACGTGCCGAGGCGGGCGAGCGTGTCCTCGACCACGTGACGGGCCGTCACATCGAGGTGCACGATGACAGCACCTGCTCCGGCGTCGACCGGCACGGCTGATGCCTGCAGCTCGAACCAGCGCTCGCCGCTCGCCGAACGCCAGCAGCATTCCATGCCGAACTGGATGCGCTCGCCGGTGAGGATCGAGTGAAGTCCTTCCGCTACGGCGGCGGCGCTCGGAGCGAGGTTCGAGACCAGATCGCAGACGCGAAGGTAGTCAGCGCCGACGCCGGCGACGTGGGGCGGCAAGTCCTCGAGGCGGGCGAACAGTCGCCACGCCTCGTTGCTGTCGATGATCGCGCCGGCACGGTCGAGGATGACCACCGGTGCAGCGACGCCGTCGAACGCCGCTGCCCGCAGAAGCATGGCGGAGGCAACTTCCGGTTCGACTGAGGTCATCTGCGCCTTCCAAGAGTGGTGATTTACCTCTATCGGCAGCGGCGGCAATACACCTGAAAGTTTCGTTCCCGGGCGCAACAACCCAGTCTGCAGTCCGCCTGTTTGCCGCTGGCAGAGACCGGCCCTACCTCAGTGCTTGGAGCTCGAACCACACCGACTTGCCTGCCCTCGACGGCTCGACCCCCCAACGCGTGGCGACAGAGTCGATGATGGCGAGTCCGAAGCCGCCTGGTCGGCCGGCCTCCGGGGTGCGTTGCTCCACCGCCTTGGCCGCTCCGGTGTCGCTGACATCGACGCGAATCGTGTCACCCGATGCCAGCAGATCGACGACGGCATGGGACTGCTCGGAGTGCTCGACCGAGTTGGTCACAGCCTCGGAGACCAGCAGTTCGGCATCGGCGATGAGGTCGTCGCAGCCCCAGGTGCGCATGGTGTCGCTCACGAAGCGGCGAGCTGTCGCCGGCCCTTCACCATCGCATCTGACCGTGCGCTTCGCCCGTCGGGACATCATCATCTCCTCGTTCGCGCCAAGAGGTACCCCGCGAACCGCCAGGTCAGACCGTCGAGCCCGATGTCACGAGCCTGGGAGCGCCCGGACTGGTCAGTCGCTCGGAACGAGCACCAGGCCCCCGACCCAGGTGACGGCGCTATAGACCACCGACGCCAGCACCGCCGTGCCGAAACCGTCGATCGTGAAGCCATCGACGATCTTGGTCACGACGACCAACAGGAACCCGTTGATGACCCAGGTGAACAACCCGAGCGTGAGCCAGCGCAGCGGCAGTGTCACCAGCTTGAGCACGGGCCCGATGGCCACATTGACGAGGCCCACGCCGACCGCAGCGATGGCCGCTGTCTTCCAGTCGTCGATGTGCACGCCACTGAACACGACCGGCAGCAGCATCAACGCCGCCGCCGACACCAACCACAGCGCCGCCAGTCGCTTGGCCATCAGCTCGCCACGTCCACGCCCGCGTCCACGTTGCGGATCGGCCGGGCCCGACGAGCCGGTTGTCCCCGCAGCGAATCGACGGGCGGATGATCGGCATTGGCCGGATCGAGCAGGTGCTCGCCGTCGGACCACACCGGCAGCACCAAGCGGGTGGCGTGGTCGCCACCCCAGGCCACCTCGTGGCCGGCACCATCGGCCACTGGGTTCTCGAAGCACCACAACGGCGTATCACGACCCGGCGTGGAGACCGCCACCCGGATCTGGGAACCGGCGCGGAACACATGGGCCAGCGGCATGAACGGCACCCGGAAGTGCAGCACCTCGCCGACCGTGAGTGGCCTGCGGTCCTCGGGGGTGAAGGTGTAGTCGACCCGAAGGTCGTCTGATCGGGTCGGGTCCTCGACGCGGTGGATGGGCCGGTGCCATCCGGACTGCACCCGCACCTCCATGCCGTCGGGGCGGATCTCGGTGAGGCTCACCTGCACCGATGTGTCGACGGTGCCGGCCGTGAGCCAGAGATCGACGTGGCCCTGCCCGGCAACGGTCACAGGCTGGGCGAGCGGAGCCGTTTCGAACCGCGCCGTGCGGTCGTCCTCGAACCAGGTCCACTCGATCGGCACCGTCGGCCGGGCAAAGTCCTGCAGCTCCTCGATGATGGCGTAGCAGAGCGCTCCGGCCTCGGGATCGTCGAGGTAGCGCACCGCGCCACTGCCGGCGGGGGACCCGTCGACGAGTGCTCCGTCGGGCCCGAACCACCAGGTCTGGGCCACGGTGCCGGGGGGCGGAAACGCCGAGGTGAGCACCTCGTAGCGGGCCGCCGCGGCACCGGCGGTATCGGACCCGGCGCCACTCTCGAACATGATCCGCACGGGCGGCTCGGCGGTGTAACGGGCGAAGGCGGCATCGAAGTCGTCGGCCAGGTCACCGAAGCGGTCGGCCTCGAGCTCTTGGACGACGCCGAAGACATCGGCAAACTGCATCGGCGCGAAGGTGCGGATCAACTCGGGAACCACGGGCACCTTCCCAGCGACGTGGAACGATAGGAACTCGAACCAGCGCAGGATCACCATGGGGCTGTAGCCGTCGGGGTGATGGCCGTTGAAGACGGTGAACACCACGTGTGGCGACTCGTGGAACCGGTCCAACATGAGTGCGAAACGGCTGCCGGTCTGCTCGTCCTGCCACGCCCCCGTTAGGTACACCGGCACCTCGATACGGTCGACCACAGTCTCGACCCGGCGGGCTTCGAGCGAGGGCCGGAAGTTCTCGATGGCCTTACCGAATCGCTCGAAGTCGAAGTTCTGCGAACGGATCTCCTGATTGGCCGCAGCCTGGGCGTCGCCGGCGTCGATGCGCCCCTGGTCCCAGGCCTGCCCGCCCACCTTGGTCTCGGCATCACGCTGGGCCAACCAGGCCCGGGTGAAACCCGAGTTGTAGGTGCCCCCAGGCCACTGCTGGCGCCAGAGGTCGTCGATGACCGACAGTGGCGTGATGGCCGCCAAGCTCGGCGGACGCGTAGCGGCCACATAGAGCTGGGAGATACCCGGGTAGCTGAGCCCGACCATGCCCACCTTGGCGTTGCGCACCCAGGGCTGGCGGGCGACCGTCTCGATCACGTCATAGCCATCTGCGGCTTGGGCAGGGCTGAACACGTCGAACACTCCGCCCGAGCAGCCGGTGCCGCGCATGTTGACGCCCACCACGGCGAAGCCCAACAGGTTCGCCAACAGCGAACCCGGCTGGGGGGCATCGGGATTGGAGGGCCCGTAACCCGAGTACTCGACCACTGTCGGCCACGGCGCCGGACCATAGAGATCTTCGTTGGGGAAGCGGACCATGATCGACAGCGTCACGCCGTCGCGCACCTCGAGGTAACCGAATCCCTCGACCAGCTCCTGGTCGAACAGTGAGGGGTCGGGGTGGTCGTCGACCGCCATGACCGAGACGGGTCCGTGCCGTTCGGCACTCCCGTCGGGACTTTCGACCACGGTGTACTTGCCCGGTGCCAGAGGATGACCAGTGGACAGCGCCGAGGCCCAGTCGTCGAGGTCCACCACAACGCCATGGCTCGCCGGCACGAACGCCACGTGGGCGTTGCCGCTCTCATCGGCGATGACGGTGACGACGGGCTCGCCGTGCTCGTTGTCGACGCGGAGGTGGCTGCCGGCGGGCGCTCCCACGATCGTCAGCGTCTCGACCCCGGGCTGGAGCCGTAGGCCCCCGTGCGCCCCCGATGATGATTCGATCCCGTTCGATGTCGTCACTGCCCACGCTCCCCATCTGCCAGAGGGGTCAACGTTAGGCCACGCCGGGAGCCGGCCTCACTTCTCGGGGGCCAACCAACCGACCGCAGTCAACACAGACCCTTGAGTCGCTCTCGGCCGGCCTTGAGGCTGCCGCGTTGCCGTCCGTCACGGCGGCTGGCCCGGCGCACCTCGACCGTCGATTCGATGGTCACCGCGCCAGCGCCACACCGAGCTTCAGCGCGCCGCAACGGGTCGATGTCGCCGCCATCTCGACCCCAGCCGAGGGCGAGGTGCGAGACGGGTTCGACCAACGCGTTCGAGGGATCCACGTCGATCCAGATTCCGGAGGCATCACGTACCGCCGCCCAAGCGTGCAACGAGCCGGCACCGACGAGGGGTACCGCCATCGAGCTGTTCGGCGATTCGACGTAGCCCGTCACGAAGCGACTGGCGAGGCCCATGGACCGGAAGCAGGCGACGGCGAAGTGGGCGAGATCCGTGGTGGTCGACCCGGGTTGTCGGAGCGCCGCGATCCGCTGTGCGAGGTCGTTCAGACAATCGAGAAGCGGACGCGACGAAACGAAGGACACTGCGGCAAATGCTGCGATCTCGGCCGTCAGTTCCA
>Ga0335397_10012920_pt1 | contig 10200 bp, 8 predicted proteins | sample MAT04_FD_205740 | JGI IMG/M metagenome (GOLD analysis project Ga0335397, IMG submission 205740) | Freshwater microbial communities from Lake Fryxell liftoff mats and glacier meltwater in Antarctica - MAT-04 (spades assembly) (version 2) ...
ACCAGCCCATGGTCATCCTGTAGATCTCGACGACGATGGCGATCTGGACATCGTCATGGCCTTCGGGATCGCAGCGGGAGTCGGAAACGATTCGCCGGAGTCTCACCAGGTGGCGTGGTACGAAAACTTCGGTCAACCGGGAAATGGGTCAGAATGGCGAAAACACCAGATTGCGTCCGGCTTTCCCCAGGGATTCGAAGCTGTCGCTGAAGACCTCGACGGAGATGGAGACAAGGATGTTGTCGCAACCGGCTGGAGTCCTCAAGGGCGAATTGGGTGGTTCGAGAATACCGGTGATCCGACGCAAGGCTGGAAACACCATCTTATCAAAGAAAACTGGCCAAATGCCGTGACGGTGATTCTGGCGGACCTCAATCAAGACGGACGCCTGGATATCGTCGCTGCAGCCGAGCGTGGTGCAAACGAACTTAGATGGTGGAAGAACGAAGGTACTCAAGAATGATCGTTGTTCGCGTATTCAGGGAAGCGTCCGTTGAAACAGATTGACGACGACCCGTCACAACAACCAATGTCGGCCGATCGCACACCAACGACACAGTTTTCCGACCATGCGCAGCGGCGTAACAGTCTGGTGTTCATTCTGAACAACTCGATCGGGTACTTTGTTGCTCCTGTCTTTTATGTCGGCGTTCTGCATGCCGCAATACTTTCTTCACTTGGCTTCAGCGACACGGTTTCCAACCTGCCGGAATCCGTTTACATGTGGACGTCGATGCTGTCGGTTCTGATCGTCTGGATGTGGCCATCGACCCGTCATCTGCGAAGAATGCTTGTCATCAATTATGCCTGCAAAGGCATCTCTGGAGTGATCGCTGCCGTTCTGTTTTTCACGGCACCACAATGGCTGGCAATCGGAATCATTACGCATGCCGGAGTCATTGGGGTGACGAATGGTGTCGCCACGATGTGTCTGTGGGAGCTGATTGGTCGCGGCATGTCTCCCGCCCGACGTGGCTGGACGCTCGGGATCACTTTTGGCGTGGGGCCTGTATTCGCAGTGCTGGGATCGTGCGCATCGCAACTGATCCTCAACGGCAACTTTCTTGACCTGATTCATATGACACCGCTGGAAAAACCGTGGAGCTACGTTGTACTGTTTGGAGTGACCGCGCCGGCGATGGGTGTCTCACTGGCAAATGTGTTTCTCGCACAAATACCAAAAGCAAGCTCCAGCGAGCCCGGTACGAGTCTGGCGGGGATTCTGCTGGGACTGCGGCAGTACTTCACAAATCGACTCATCATCATCGCCGTTGTTGGATTTCTGCTGACCAGTGCCGGAGGCAATATGATCCTCAACAACCTGGCATTGTATGTTCGCGATGCCACCGGAGAACTTCCGGAATCTTACACCGGAACTCAGCTTGCTCTCCGATTCGGTTGCAAGAGCCTGTTCGGATTCGTGCTGGGCTGGATGGCAGTCAGGTACAACGCCAAAACACCGGCTCTTGCTACGACGCTGATGTGCATCGCGGGAGTTGTCTGGGCTCTGGTCGTGCCTGGCAAATGGTATCTGTTTAGCTTTGGACTTCTGGGTGCCGGCGAATTGTACTACGTCTACTATCTGAACTACATTGTTGGCTGTTCAGCCCCCGAACGCATCCGCGAGAACACGGCGTACACAAATGTCATGCTGGTGACTGTCAGTTTAATGCCTCTGATCTACGGAGCCATTTCGGATAACTTCGGGCTGAGAGTTAGTTTCGTCACAGCGTTGGGAATCCTGTTGGTGGCAGCACTGTTAACAATGTTGGTACTCCCTCGTGAGCCTGTACCGCGTTAATCCCCTGGTTCATCGCCTTCAGTCTAAAACCCTGTCGGACTTTTGGTTTTACGAGAATAAACTCTGACATGAAACGATATCCATCCGCCATTATGGCGACTTGCTGTATTCCGTGGGACGCGGACGGGCAGTTTGCCGAAGCGATTTTTCGACGTGGAGTACGAACGACGTTATCTCACGGAACGAAACACTTGTACGTCTTTGGTACGGCAGGTGAAGGCTATGCCGTGACGGATCGACAGTTCGATCAGATCGTGTCAGTGTTTTTCGATGAGATGCAGCAGGGAGATGCCAGGCCGATGGTTGGCGTGATTGGTTTGTCACTTGGCACAATTTGCGAGCGAGTCGAGCGCAGCCGCGAAAAAGGGGTGCAGCAGTTTCAAATCTCATTGCCAAGCTGGGCCGCATTGGATGAACGCGAACTGTTTAACTTCTTTGACGGCGTGTGCGGCCGTTTTTCGGAGTGTCAATTCATGCACTACAATCTGCCACGAACCAAGCGAATGGTGACGGGTAAGGAATACGGTCGACTCGCAGCGATTCATCCGAATCTGGTCGCAACGAAAAACTGTGGCGACTCGCAATCGCACCTTCGCAGTCTTCTTGAAGACGCGCCACAGTTGCAGCATTTTCTTTCAGAAACGGGCTATGTGTACGGATCGATGTTTGGCGAATGCAGCATCCTGGCGTCGTTTGTCATGAACTGGCCAAAACTGAAAGCACTTTGGGAAGCAGGCCGCCGCCGTGACGTCGCCACAATGGTGGCAATCAACAGTGAGATTGACATTGTCCTTCAAACTCTGTTTGAGGCAGTTCCAGCAGGACGAATTGACGGCTCATACGATAAGCTGTTCGAAAAGATGTACGATCCTGAGTTCCCGCTTCGGCTGCTGCCTCCGTACGTCGGTTCCAGTGATGATGAGTTCCACGCCTTCGTCCGCCTGCTTCGCGAACGTCTCCCCGAATGGGTGCCGCAGCCGGAAAAAACTACATGACCGCAATGCATTCAATACAAGCAATTGACGTTCATGGACACTATGGAAGGTATACCGGCAGCAGCGGCGATGACCTTCTGGACGGTTTCTATTCCGCTGATGCCGCCGAAGTGGTGCGTCGCGCGAATGCGGTGAATATTGGGCTGACCATCGTCTCGCCACTCACGGCTTTGTTGCCGCGATTCCACGGTGATGCGGTCGCTGGGAATCTTGAAGCGGCTCGCGTCGTCGCGGAAACACCGGGCCTCAGACAATACGTTGTCATCGACCCACTGCGTCCGGAGACGTACTCCCAGGCTGCGGAAATGCTCACTCAGGCACAATGCGTTGGCATTAAAATTCATCCTGAAGAGCATGGTTATGTGATTCGCGACCATGCCCAGCCGATCTTCGAATTCGCCGCTCGTCATCACGCGATTATACTCACGCACAGCAGCGAGAAAAACAGCCTGGCCGCCGATTTTGTCCCGTGGGTTAACGAGTTTCCAGAGGTCCGATTGATACTCGCTCACATCGGTTGCGGCTGGGACGGTGACGCCACTCATCAGGTCCGCGCGATTCAGCAGGCCCGGCACGGCAACGTCTTCGCTGACACGTCAAGCGCCCGATCGATTACACCGGGTCTGATCGAATGGGCCGTTCGAGAAATCGGTGCCGATCGCGTGCTGTTCGGTACAGATACCCCGCTCTACCACACTGCAATGCAAAAAGCCCGCATCGAACATGCTGATCTGTCAGATGACGTGAAACGGAAAATTCTCAGACACAATGCGGTTCGGCTGTTCGCCCTTGAACCAGACGTCAGAAACCAGTAGCCAAATGGATCGATGCGAGCTTCGCAATCGTCGTTTCTGACCCTATTCTTCCATGTTCGTAACAGCACTGGCAATTCGCCAGATTCCGTCCTTGTCACAGGCGGCGTAATACATCCGAAAGGTTCCGTTGGCAAGTTTTATCAGACACATGTCCTCGGCATGTACGGCATCCAGTCCATCGACTCCATATCCCAGACCTTCGATGACGCAGCAGTCTCTTTGCCACATGAGACCATCCTTCGAGTACGCTACAAAAATCCGGGAACGGTATCCTGACATGTCCGATGCGATCGATGCTGCCGCAAAGTTGTCACTCTTGCCCGTGGCCACCGCATGGGCGTCCTGACTCGGATGCAACGGAACCTTAGTTCCAGGCGGCACGTCCTGCCACGCGGAATAAAACATCGTCCAGCCGTCTCCGCAGTCACTTGGTGGAATGACTTCCGCAGCCGTGATGCCTGCGGAATCGAATTCCGTCTGCCGGTCTCTCAAGCGAAATCCTGGCTCGAAGTCAAAGTTTAGTCCGTCGGACGTGACGGCGCTGATCACGCTTGTAGAAATCCGTTGGCCACTCTCCACGCCGCCGGGGCCAAACTCCGAAGCGAAGCAATAGAGCCGACCACGACCATCCGGCAGACTTAGATATCGCGGCCCGCCGATGCCACCAGGGTTTTGCAGGCGGATACCTTCTTCCAGTTCCCAATTCAGCATGTCTGAAGAAACCGCGCTGCAGATAACCGTCGGCTGATTCGCTGGTCCCCGCGATTCAAAATACATCCTCCAGTGCCCGTACTTTAACTGCGTCAACGTCGGCGCGATCACGCGTAGTGAAAGGTGAGGTATCCTCGGCTGCGGCGACAGCCGAATACCGGGCTCTGGAATGAAGACCAATCCGTCTTCCGAGATCGCGCTGAGAATATATCCCTGACACGCAGGAAACGGTTTCGCTGGCCCCACTGCTGTGTAGTAGAGTCGAAATCCCCCGTTTGGAAGTTTAACAATGCACGGAGCCTGAACTTTGGAACGATCCAGGTCGCGTGTTCCTTCCAGACGTGTTCCGGATTCCTTTCGCCACTGATTGGTCATGCCCATGAAAGATTGCAATCTGAAGACAAGCACTCATCGTCGCCCGATCAACGCTTTGTGTTTTGCGCCGCGTGTGAAGTAACAAAAAAATTGCGTACAACGTTCGTAGTTCCGCGTTTAGGCGGCTTTCCTGAATGCCGTGCGCGAGGCCACAGTCGCCTGAAGGCGGTACTACGAACGGATTAGACATCCCATTTATCACCGTAATTCAGGACGGGATATTCGCGCCACAGATCAACGAGCCAAGCTCTTCCTTTGTGTTCCAAATAGTGGTGAAAACTCGAGTATGCCCATTCACCCCATTTCTCAACGTGGCCGTGTTTCACGGGATTGTTGTGAATGTAATTGATGGTTGTATAGTAATGCGCCTCGCTGCGCATGCAGCGATCCTGACAGCGATACCAGACTTTCCGCTTGCGAGTGTTGTCCTGGCGGTTCATTTCAAACGAGGTACGTCCATGAAGTACCCCTTGCTTTCGTGTGAATGCCTTGATGTCGTCGATCTTCAATAGCAAATGGTAGTGATTGGACAAAACGACCCATGCGGCGCATGGAATGGATTGTTCTTTGATGTGATTCAGCAGCTCAGTTTCAAACCATGCAAGGCGCTCAGGACTGTCGAGAAAGTGAGCGTGTTCGTAACATGTTCCGGTGATGATTCGGAAACGTCCGGGTTCCGAAAGGTGCGGTGGGCTATGAAGTGGATATCGGCGTGTCTGTCGCTCTTCCAGGGCGGCGGCCCGTTGCTCCGGGGTCCATTTTCGATATTTGTACATCCCCGTTTGTAGTTCCGCCTTCAGGCGGCTTTCCTCGGTTCCTGGCTTTCGAACCTGCGTTGCCTGCTGGGACGCTGGAACGCAAGTTTCGGGCCGCCTGAAGGCGGAACTACGAACGTGTTGCGCCTTGTCGTGTTGATTGCTCATATGCACCAATCTCCTATTCAATTGCTGCAAAATCGAAGTGAGTGTGCGACCGTACTTCCGTGTTTAGGCTTATTCCTATTGCCACCAAAGACCGGCTAATGCCGGAACTACGAACTCCACATCGCCGCAGGCTCCACCGCTCAACCCGGTCGCGACTCCACGCTGTTCGTCTGCACTCGCGGAGTCAAAGCCTTTCTTGTCATGCCGTTTTGTATCTACATTTCGTTAAGTTGCGGGATCTGCTCCTGACACCGCTGCCACCACACGCGAAAGAACGACTGTTCGGCAGCCGTAGCAGGGCCGGGATCGCTAATAGCAGAGTATTTTATATTTCCGGTTGCCGCAGCAGCGGCATATTCAACGGCAAGGATGAGTATGTCGTAGTGCATATCCTCGCACTTGTCGAGTGCAATCATGGCAACATCATGCAACGCCACACCAGCCATACAGCCTGCAGGATCCTTCAATTCACGAATATCTTCAGGAAGGAGTAACGCGAATTCCTGCGCGGAACTTTCAAACTCAGCATCTGTGGCATCGCCTGAGTACCACCGCCAAAAGCATACGATGAATGTATTTGATAAATCGTTGATGTCGTGTCGAATACACCAATTAATCCAAATCTCAACGACTGGTTCTGCCGCCAACCAAACACACAGGGACTGTCCTCGAAGAGGTAGATCCATGATCATACTGCATTTTTTGCGAACGTCACGGCGAAGCATTGATGCTGTTTGTATTCAGGCGTAACAATATAAGCAACGAGTCAAATGGCAGCGATAAAACGGAAATCGTCTGTGACCGCACCAAAACTGGAATGAGTTTACAAAGGTATCCAGCTCTTGCAACGTCGGTTGTTCGCCAAGTGATGAAACATCGTACGGCGTCTTCAAACGCAGAGACTTTTGGTAGCGGATGCGTTCAGACCGAGAGACCAGTGATCACTCGATGGATAGGAGTGGTATTTCACAACCCCTCCCGCCGAAGGCAGGGAAGGGTCGGGCCGAGCGAAGTGATGGTCCGGGGGGAGGGCAGCCGCGAGTGGTGAATTCCGGAATAGTGTTCGAACTCCGTGCAAGCCCCCATCCCGGACTTTGCTTCGCTCGTCCGACCTCCCCCAAAAGCTCCGCTTGGGGGGAGGTTGTTTGCGAACCTCCGGCCGCTATTCTGACTGAATATTCTCCGGAACACGTGCAGTCACGCCTGGTGATGCTGGATGTCCGGTGGTATCATTCGCCGCATGACAACTACGACAAAAATCAGTCTTCCCATCCTAAACACGTCCACCAGCGATGCCGATCCATTGGCGGATTTGCTAAACCAAAAACGACACGCGCGGCAGGTCAACCCATTGCCGATGACCATGGCCGAAGCGCTGGAACGCGGGTGGGACGAACTGGACGTTGTCTTCATCACGGGTGATGCCTACATCGATCATGCCAGTTTCGCCATGGCGATTCTGGGGCGTACGCTGGAGGCTGGAGGATTTCGAGTCGGCATCGTCAGTCAGCCGGATTGGAAAACGTGTGAAGCATGGAAGACTTTCGGCAAGCCACGACTGTTCTTCGCCATCAGCGCGGGGAACATGGATTCCATGATCAACCATTACACAGCCAATCGCAAGGTCCGCAATGACGACGCCTACTCGCCCGGCGGACGCATCGGACTTCGCCCTGACCGAGCGACTCTGAGTTACTGTCAGCGGGCTCGTGAAGCGTACCCTGGTGTCCCGGTAATTGCGGGCGGAGTTGAAGCATCGCTGCGACGACTGGCACATTACGACTACTGGAGCGACAAAGTACGTCGTTCGATTCTGCTGGATGCGAAGCCCGACCTTGTGGGATTTGGAATGGGTGAAGATACCATTCTGGAGATCGCTCGCAGACTGGAGGCTGGCGAAACCGTCCGTGACCTGCGTGATATGCGAGGCATGGCGTATGTGCTGGGCGCGAAGGAATCGGAAGAGCGATTTGGCGATGCTTCAAAATCGCCAGAGTACCTGAGGTTGCCGACCTTCGAAACGGTCGCGACCGATAAACCGGCCTTCGCCGAAGCGACGAAGATCATTCACAACGAAACCAACCCGTATAACGCGAAAGGCCTGGTACAGTTTCATGATCGGCAGGCGGTCGTGTGCAATCCACCGCGTTTTCCGATCTCTCAGCCAGCGATGGATTCAATCTACGGGCTGTCTTACACTCGGAAACCGCATCCATCGTATACGGAGAAAATTCCGGCGTTTGAAATGATTAAAGACTCCGTCACCATCATGCGTGGCTGTTTCGGTGGTTGTACATTTTGTTCGATCACAACGCACCAGGGCCGCATCATTCAGTCTCGCAGCCACGAATCGGTCATGGGTGAGATCCAAACAATGACTGAAGATCCGCAGTTCAAGGGTGTCATCAGTGACATCGGCGGTCCGACTGCGAACATGTACGAGATGCGATGCAGTCGACCGGAAGTCGAAGCGAAGTGCCGTCGTCAGTCGTGTGTCCATCCAACGATCTGCAAGCTGCTGGGAACCGATCACGGCCCGCTGGTAAAGCTGATGAAAGATGCACGGGAAACACCGGGGATCAAGAAAGTTTTTGTGGCCAGCGGAATCCGTATGGATTTGGCGAGACGATCACCAGAATACATGCAGGATCTCGTTCGCCATCATGTGGGCGGGCACCTGAAAGTGGCACCTGAACATTCTGATTCGGGTGTGCTGAATCTGATGCGCAAACCGGCCAGTGACGACTTTGACAAATTCGCCGAAGTCTTTGATCGTGAGTCGAAGGCTGCTGGAAAGAAGCAGTACATCATCCCGTATTACATCGCCAGTCACCCCGGAAGCGATCTCCACGCGATGATCGATCTGGCGCTGTTTCTGAAACATAATCATTACCGTCCGGATCAGGTGCAGGATTTTATTCCTGCACCGTTTGATGTGGCGACGGCCATGTATTACACGGGAATTGATCCCTTCACGAAGAAGCCCGTCTATGTGGCTCAGCATCTGCGTGACCGCAAACTACAGCGGGCGCTGATGCAGTTCTTTAAGCCGGAGAATTACTTTGACGTTCGCAAGGCGCTGGAACAGGCCGGTCGGCAGGATCTGATTGGATCGGGCTGCGACTGTCTGATCCCGTCAAATCCTCCTCGTGAAGCTTTGGACAAGCGGCGATCAGAAGCCAACAGTCGTGTTCGCGGTGAGTACGTTCACACAATTCCCGCAGCGGATGCGTCGCAGCCGAAAGGCAAGGGTTCGAAAAAACAGTCGCGCAACAAACCCGGCCAAGGCTATCGACCGGGACGTTCAAGTGCCAAAGAGTGACGACGAACAAACAGAGAAACTATTTCGGGACAATTCCTGATGATCGCCCAAAGAATCTCTGTCTGATAGAAATCGAGCGATCCTTGTTGAGTCAGATTACAGCGTTACTGGTCGCCGTCGAAACACCACGGAATTGAGTCCTATGGGCAACGATGAGTTTCTGATCATTCTGCTGGTGGGCAGTGTCCTGCTCATTGTGCCCGTGCTCGCCATCATCCTGGCTATTGTGGCGATTGTGAAGACTCGTGAGTTTAAAAAACTTTCCACGCGGCTGGATGGTATCGAAAAATATTTGCGGAACGCGGCACTTGCAAAAAGTCCGACAGCAGATCAACTGGATCGCTCGGCGAAAACTCAACAGACACCGGTTGCGTCGGGCGTCGAACGCCCCGCTTCAGCAGTACAGGAACCGGGAGCAATTCAAGACACGGCTTCGGTCAGATTGAAATCCTCGGCGGCACCTGCAGAGATTGTTCCAGCCGCCGACTCAGCATCGCCCGTCGGCTGGGAAACGTTTATCGGCCAGAAGGCGTTCGGCTGGCTGGCGGTGATCCTGTTTCTTTTTTCCGCCACGTTCTTTCTGAGGTATGCGTATCAGAACAACTGGATCGGGCCTGTTGGTCGAGTGGCAATAGGCGAACTGGTGGGAGCTGGCCTGGTGATCGCAGGCTGTCGATATCTTTTGGCTGGCTGGCGACGTTTTTCGAATATGCTGATATCGACAGGGATCGTTGTTATCTACCTGGCGACATATTCCGCATTTGGTTTTTACAACTTGCTGTCTCAGCAACATGCGGGAATCTTCCTGGCAATCCTGATTCTGGAATCCATGATCGTGGCGGTGTTATGCCGTTCGGCCGTGATCGGCCTGGTTTCCGTCATCGGCGGGCTGATGACACCGTTGTTAATGCAGGCCGATCACGATACTTACGCTTCGTTCTTTACGTATCTGGCGGCATTGAATTTCGGCGTTGTCGTCGCCTTGTGTGTCCAGCGATGGAGAGCTGTCGGGTCGGTGGCATTTGGCGGAACACAGTTTTTGTTCTGGATGTGGTACGACGGCAATTATCATCCTGAGAAGTTTGCGTGGGCGCTGGGATTTCAGGTCGTGATGTTTGTTCTGTATTTCGCGCAATGCCTGGTGGTGGCTCGATCTCAAAATCGGACGGCCGATTACGAAGATCTCGGACGCTTCGTGGTCAACGGGATTCTGGGTTTCATCGCGATTCGCGTCCTCACGCTGGAGTCCTGGAGCGAC
>Ga0335397_10012922_pt1 | contig 10198 bp, 6 predicted proteins | sample MAT04_FD_205740 | JGI IMG/M metagenome (GOLD analysis project Ga0335397, IMG submission 205740) | Freshwater microbial communities from Lake Fryxell liftoff mats and glacier meltwater in Antarctica - MAT-04 (spades assembly) (version 2) ...
TTCTTCGGGTTCGAACGATCGGGGGGGCCCCACACCCATCAACCCCTGGAACTCGTGCGGGTCGAAGCGAGACGTGCGGAAGAAGTCGAGTGGTTCCGGGACCTCTTCCCGCCGCGCGTCCGCAGCGGAACGTGCCCCCCCTCGGGGCGGCGGCCCCGCAGCCCTACTTCACGGTCGCGGGGATCGGGACCGTCGTGCTGAGTTTGATCACCTCGATCTCGGGCAGTTGGATCGAGACCGGCGCGCCGCCGAGGTTGCTCGAGAGGCTCGTCTGGAACGTCTGGATCGGCCGCTTCAGGCGGGCGAGCTGGATGCGGCACTCGGAGAGGACCGTCGCCGAGTCGCCGCGGCGGAGCGCGTCCATGTAGGCGTCGACCGCCCCGGCGAACGAGGCCAGCTGCGTGGCCGCCTTCGCCATCGCCTCCGACTTCGTCTCGCGCGCGAGGGCCTCGAGCCGGCGCTTCCCGTCGGCACGCAACGCCGGATCGGGGGCGAGCATGAGCTGCGCGGCCTCGTTCAGCGCCCGCGCCACCCGACGGCCGTCGGCCGCGCGCGCCGCGGCCTCCGCCGCAGCCTTCTGGTCGGCGGCCAGCGCCGCCCACTCCTCCGGCGCGTACCAGGCGTCGCCGTGGCGCTCGAGCCCGTCGGCCCGCTTCGCGTCGTCGGGCGACATCCACGCGCCGCGGTGGCGCACGTGCCCGAGCACCTCGTGGGCGAGGGCGTTCTCGGGGTCGGCGGCGACCACCTGCTCGGCCACGGCACGGCCCTCGGTCGCGCGCCCGGCCGCCACGAGCCACTGTGCCAAAGTCGCGCGGCCGGCGTGGTCGTCGAGGGCGAGCTTCGCGCTGCGCTCGCGCCACGCGGCCTCGACAGACGTTCCCTTCGCCCAGTCGCGCACGTCCTTCGCCGGGAACTCCGCCTCGCCGAACCGCGACACGACGCGGTAGACGTCGCCATCGCGGACGACGGCCCCCTCGACGAGCCGGCCGTCGGCCAGCGTGAGGATGTCGGCGGCGGCCGGGGTCGCCCCCGCGAGCAGCACGGCGACGAGCGACGCAGCGAGCACGGACGAGCGCAACCGGCGGACCATGGCGACTCCTCGGGGCGTCACGCCCCGTTCCTCACAACGTCCGCGGCCGCACCCCGCCTCCGCCCGTCGCCCGTCGGCCCGCATCGGGGAGGCGGGCGCCGGTCAGCGGGCGCCGGTCAGCGGGCGCCGGTCAGCGGGCAACCGGGTCGAACCCCCAGCTCCCCCCGCCACGACGGGTCCACTGGAAGGTCAGCGACGAACTCGCGGTCCCCGGGCGGGTGGAAGACAGGACAACGATCTCGGTCTCCCCCCCCTGCGCCCCCCCCTCGCCACCGAACGTTCGGACCTCCGTCACGAGCGCGCCCGAGCGGAACGCCTGCCGGAGCGCGTCGAGGCTCTGGCGGACCCGAGGATCGTCCGGCGACACCCCGGGGGACAGGAACCGCGCCAAGTCCCGCGTCCCCACCCCCGGGGTCTCGAGCGCGTTCGCGAACGACCGGGCGGTCTCGGTCAGCGCCGGCCGCCCGGAGGCCTGCGCCGCCCCGACCACGCCAACGACGACGACCCCCGCCACGACGAGCGCGGCGGCGCAGAGGAGCGTGACGATGGGCCTCGGGCCGTCCATCCCCCGAGTATAGGCGGTCGGCCGCGCAAGGTCCCCGGGTTCAGTCGTCCCCCCCTTCCCGTCGATGAAGACAACCCAACGCAACGTTGGGCGCCCGGGGGGGCACCATGGTCGAGGACATTCCCGTCGCCGGCACGCCGCTGGATCCCGGCCTCTTCAGCGGCAAGCGCCGTTCGCCGCGCAAGCAGCGCACCCTGATCGCGGACATCGGCGAGCCGGGCGGCACCCACTACGAGGCCCGGACCGTCGACGTCTCGCGCGGCGGCATGCTGCTCGAGTTCGTGGACGACAAGCTGCGCGCGCCGTCCGACCCGTCGGAGCTGGTTGGGTTCGCGACGCGACTCATGCTCATGTTCCCCACGGGCATGGATACGACGTTCGGCTCCGGCGCGGTGCGGACGCACGCCGCCGTCGTGCGGCTCGTGAGCACGGCCTCGGCCGCATCGCCGATCCTCCTCGGCTGCCGGTTCGACGCGCCGCTCACCGACGTGGACTGCCGCCTGCTCGGGCTCGACCTCGACGGCGACGAGACCGACGACGAGGGCGAGGACGACGTCGCGCCGACCGCTGCGGCTGCGGTGGCCCAGGACGCGCCGGGGGCGCCGCCAGCCGAAGCTGGGTTCGACGACCTCATGAACTTCCTCAAGGACGCCTCGCGCTCGTGGGACTTCGACCTCCCCGCGCCGGACGCGACCGAGGCCCCGGCCGACGCCGACGCACCGGCCACGCTCACACCGGCCACGCTGACCGAGGACGACGTCGCCCTCTCGGGTCGCCGCGCGGCGGCGCAGCGCCCCTGCCTCGGCACGCCCATGAGCCCGCCGTGGGCCGAGCCCGGCGAGGTCGTCACCCACCTGTTCCCGGTCGGCGCACCGGTCTTCGGCCCGCGGTACCGCGGGCGCCTCGTCCACGCCGCGTCGGGCATCGCCCTCGTGGACCTGGTGCTGCCACCTCACGAGGACGACCCGTTCGGGTGGGCTGCGGGCCTCGGCGCGTCCGTGCGGCTCGTGGCGCTGTGCGACGGTCGCGTGCTCTGGGAGACCCTGGCCGCGGTCACGCGCTTCGCCGTCGCGCCCGACGAGCAGATCCGGGTTGTGCTGCGGCCCGACCGCGAGCCCTCGGCCGAGGTCGTCGAGGCGCTCGCGAGCGTCGTCTCCGCCCGATAGCACGGACCCCGCCGGACGACGGCGGACAACGCGAGGCCCGCCGGGCCTCGCGTCCCGGGCGCCCGTCGCCCGCCGGCCTCAACCCTGGGGAAGAAATCGCCTTCGCTCGGTTTCCGGCGGGCCAAGCCCCCCCGGAAACCCGCTCGGCGCGCGGCCCCTGCGGGCCCGCGCTTCGCCATCGTGACAGACGTTCACGATCTGTGACGGAATCTTCGATTCCTTCACCGCCGCTCAGCTCGTGGCGACCGGGTAGGACGGCGGGCGCGCGGGCGCCGCAGCCGCCGCGAGGGTGGCCGCCGCGAACTCCGGGAACACGCGTTCGAACGCCCCCACGACCTCGGGGTCGAAGTGGGTCCCCGCGCAACGCCGGATCTCGGTGAGCGCCTCGTCGGGCGCCTGCGCGTCCTTGTACGAGCGCTTCGACGTGATCGTGTCGTACGCGTCCACGACCATGAAGATGCGCGCCGCGAGGGGGATGGCCGCGCCCGCCAGCTGTCGCGGGTAGCCCGCGCCGTCCCACCGCTCGTGGTGGCAGCGCACGACCTCGGTGGCGCCGCGGAGGAACTCGAGTCGCTCGACGATCTCGGCCCCGTACTCGGGGTGCAGCCGCATCACGTCCCACTCTTCGGGCGTGAGCTTGCCCGGCTTGTTCAGGATCGCGTCGGGGATCTTGCACTTGCCGATATCATGGAGCATCGCGCCCAGCTCGAGGTCGCGCACGCGGTCGGTGCCGAGGCTCATCTCGCGCCCGAGCCGCGAGCACATGTCGCGCACGCGCACGCAGTGGTCGGCGGTGCCCGAGTCCTTGCCCTCGAGCAGCGCGGCGAAGCCGACGACGGTGGCGTCGTACGCGTTCTTGAGCTGCGCCACCGCCTCCTGCACCCGCCGCTCGAGGTCGGCCTGGTAGTCGCGACGGAACCGCAGGTCGGCGCGGCGCTGCAGCGCACGGTTCACCGCGATCCGGAGCTCGTTGATCTCCCACGGCTTGCGCAGGTAGTCGAACGCGCCCACCTGGATCGCGAGGATCGCGTACGAGATGTCGGCGAAGCCCGTCAGGAGCACGCACGGCGTCGTGTTCTCGACGCGGGACTTCACCGCGCGCAGGAACTGGAGGCCGTCGATCTCCGGCATGCGCACGTCGGTGAGGATCAGGTCGTACTCGGTCTGCTGGACCTTCTCGACGGCGTCGCGCCCGTTCACCGCCGTCTCGCAGACGTGGCCGTCGGGCTGGAGCTGCCGCGTGAGGAGTTCTCGGATCACCTCTTCGTCGTCGACGATCAGGATCCGTGCCATCGAGACGCCGCCTCCGTGCCCGGGACCCCGCGAGGGGACCGGGGGACCTACCGCGCCGACGGAGGGGGTACGACGGGGTGTCGCACCCCCCCCGTCGGACCCAACATGGATTCTGGCCCCGCCCGGCGTCCGGCGCAACGTGGGAAGGCTCGGGCGCCGTCCCGGACCGCGCGCGCCGCCACCCCCGGGGCACCTCCGGGCGGCCGTCCGGGGCCCGGCGCCCTCCGTCAGGAGAGCGGCGGGACCGGGACGACCGCCTCGGCGGGGGGCGCGGTCGGGGGGCGGCGGCCCGCCGCCATCGCGCGGAGCGCGCTGCCCCCGATGGCGAACAGGCCCCCCGACAGCACGAGGGTGATCAGCCCCCCAGCCACGAGGCCCATGCGCAATTGCTGGAGCCCCATGTGGACGTACCAGCTGCCGAGCGCCACCTCGAGGAGGGGCTGGACCCACTCCCGCGCGGCGCGGTACGTCTTCGCCCGGACCGCGACCGTCTTCGCGTCGCGGCCGACGACCCCGAGCTTCGGGGTCCGCACGAACTCCGTCCGGTGGCCGAGCAGGGCCTCCATGACGCCGCGCGCGTTGTTGACCGCCAGCCCCACGCCCACGATGGGGAAGAAGGGCAGGTAGCGCATCCGGGTCCACCAGCGGGCGTGGACCTCCCGCGTGGCGGCCACGTAGAAGACGACCTGGGTCACGACCACGAGGAAGAAGACGAGCCCGTCCACGAACGTGGCGAGGCGGGTCGCGCCGTGGCCCTGCATCCGCAGGAGCATCACGGGCAGCGTCAGCACCGTCATGAACAGCGACGCGGGGAACGCGAGGTAGGCGCCGAGGTGGAACGACGCGTCGAGCTTCTTGCGGAACGGCAGGCGGCTCCGCCACAGGAGCGGCATCATCTTGAGGAAGCACTCGGTGACGCCCTTGGCCCACCGGTGCTGCTGGCTCTTCACGGCGGAGAGCTCGACGGGGAGCTCGCCCGGGCACGGGACGTCGCGGAGGTACACGCCGCGGTAGCCCGCGAGGTGGGCGCGGTAGGAGAGGTCGGTGTCCTCGCAAATCGTGTCGGCGTGCCAGCCCCCGGCCGCCGCGATGGTGGACTTGCGCCAGACGCCGCCGGTCCCGTTGAACGGGAAGATGTAGCCGCCGCGGGCGCGGGTCGTCTGCTCGAGCACGAAGTGCCCGTCGAGCAGCATGGCCATGCCCTGCGTGAGGACGCCGTAGTCCTGGTTGAGGTAGGTCCACCGGGTCTGGACGAACCCCACCTTGGGGTCGTTGAAGTGGTCGATGGTCTTGCGGAGGAAGTCCGGCTCGGGGACGAAGTCGGCGTCGAAGACCGCAAGGAACTCGCCGCGGGCGCGCGGCACCCCGGCCCCGAGCGCGCCGGCCTTGTAGCCCCGCCGGTCGGTCCGGTGCAGGTGGACGACGTCGTGCCCCTTCGCGCGGAGCTCGGCCACCTTGCGGGCGGCGATCGCGCGGCTGTCGTCGGTGGAATCGTCGAGGAGTTGGATCTCGAGCCGGTCCCGGGGCCAGTCGAGGGCGCACACGGTCTCGAGGATCCGCTCCACCACGTACTGCTCGTTGAAGACGGGGAGTTGGACCGTGACGAAGGGCTCGGTGGGGAACCGGCCCGCGGGCGCGGGGTCGGCGCCGCCGTGCAGGTAGTACCGCACCACCATCAGGGCCCGGTAGCCCATGACGACCGCCAGCACCGCGAGCATCGCGTAGTAGACGCCCAGGACGAGGACTTGCGGGAGGGTCAAGGTGCGCCGGCCGCCGATGGTACGGAGGCCCCGCGCGCCGACAACCCGGGGGCACGGCCCGCGCGCCGGGGGCCGGGGGTCGCGCCCGGCCCGACGGTCGCGGGGGAGTCGTGCGTACCATCCGCCGCCATGACGTCCTCCCGCGCCGACGTGCCGGCCCGCCTCGAGCGGCTCCGTCACGAGATCCGCCGCCACGACCGCCTCTACTACGTCGAGGACCGGCCCGAGCTTACGGACGCGGCGTACGACGCGCTGTACCGCGAGCTCGTGGCGCTCGAGGCCGCGCACCCCGCGCTCGCCGACGCGTCGAGCCCGACGCAGCGGGTGCCGGGCGCCGTGGCCGAGGGCCTGCGCGCGTTCCGCCACCCCGTGCCCATGGTCTCCATCGACAGCGTGAGGTCGGAAGAGGCGCTCCGCGAGTGGGACGCGTCCCTGCGGACGTTCCTCAAGCGCCCCGAGGGCGAGCCCTTCGGATGCTCCGTCGAGCCCAAGATCGACGGCGCGTCGCTCGAACTCGTCTACGAACACGGCCGCCTCGTCGTGGCCGCCACGCGCGGCGACGGCACCGAGGGCGAGGACGTGACGGCGAACGTCCGCACGCTCCGGAGCGTGCCCCTGCGCCTCGACGACCCCGCGCCGCCCGCCTACGTCTGCGTGCGCGGGGAGGCCTACGTCCGCAAGGACGACTTCGCCCGCCTCAACCACGAGGGGTCGCTCCAGGGCGAGAAGCCCTACGCGAACCCCCGTAACTTCTGCGCGGGCTCGCTCCGCATGAAGGACCCGCGGATCCCCGCGTCCCGCCCGATCCGGTTCCTCGCGTACGTGATCGCGAAGCTCGACGGTGGCGCGGCGGCCTCGCAGACCGAGGCCCTCGCACGGCTGCGCGGCTGGGGCTTCCCGGTCAGCGCGTGGAACGCGTCCGTCACGGGCCTCGACGCGGTGGTCGCGCACTTCCGTCGGCTGGAGGCGGCGCGCGACGAGCTCCCCTTCGAGATCGACGGCGTGGTGGTGAAGGTGGACGGCACGGCGCTCCAGGAGCGCCTCGGGATGCGGAGCCGCTCGCCGCGCTGGGCGGTCGCGTGGAAATTCCCCGCCCGCGGCGCCACGACGCGGCTCAAGGGCATCGTGTGGAGCGTGGGCCGCACCGGCGTCGTGAGCCCGGTGGCCGACCTCGAGCCGGTGGCGGTCGGCGGCGTGACGGTCTCGAGCGCGACGCTGCACAACGCGGACGAGCTCGAACGCCTCGGCGTGCTGGTGGGCGACGAGGTCGTCGTCGAGCGCGCGGGCGACGTGATCCCGAAGGTCGCGGCGGTGGTGACGGAGCGGCGCACGGGACGCGAGGCCCGGCCGGTGGTGCCGACGCACTGCCCCGCCTGCGGCACGGCGCTCGTGCGGGACGCCGAGAAGGTGGCGCTGCGCTGCCCAAACCGCTCGTGTCCGGCGCAGACCGAGGCGCGGATCCTCCACTTCGCGTCGCGCGGCGGCCTCGACGTCCAAGGGCTCGGCCCGAAGCAGGTGCGGCAGCTCCTCGACGCGACGCCGCCGCTGGTCGCGGACGCGGCCGACCTGTTCGGGCTGCACGCCCACCGCGACCGGCTGGTCGCGCTCGAGCGGCAGGGCGAGACGAGCGTGCAGAACCTGCTCGACCGGATCGAGGGGGCCAAGCGCCCGACGCTCGACCGGCTCCTCTTCGCGCTCGGGATCCCGGAGGTGGGCGAACGCGGCGCGAAGCTGCTCGCGGAGGCCTTCCGGACGCTCGACGCCGTGCGCGCGGCCGACGTGGCGCACCTCGACGAACTCGACGAGGTGGGCCCGGCCATGGCGACGTCGGTGCACGCCTGGTTCCGCGACCCCGAGAACGCGGCGCTGGTGGACCGCCTGCGGACGGCCGGCGTGGCGCCACAGCCGCCGCCGTCGAAGGCCGCGAGCACGTTCACGGGGAAGACGCTGGTGTTCACGGGCACGCTGCCGACGCTCTCGCGCGACGAGGCGAAGGCGCTGGCGGAAGCGCTGGGGGCGCGCGTCGGGTCGTCGGTGTCGGCGATGACGGACCTGCTCGTGGCCGGCGAGGACGCGGGCAGCAAGCTCAAGAAGGCGAAGGAACTCGGCATCGAGACGGTGGACGAAGCCGAGTTCCTGCGCCGCGCGGGCCGGACCGCCCCGCCCGGGTGACGGCGCGCCCGGCACGGGCCGCGTCCCGACCTTCCGAAGGGAGGCGGGGAGGTCCGCCGGGCGCTCTGGACCATCGGGGCGAGGGCCGCGCTACCTCGGGGCCGACGGGTCCACCAGCGGGACCAGCCGGAAGTCGACGCCGGTCGCGCCGGCCGCCACGCCCTCCTTTTTCGCCGTCGCCGGGTCCTGCCACGCGTTCTTGTAGCCCAGCGCCAGCGACACCGCGACGTCCACGGGCCCGGGCGGCAGGCCCGCGAGCACGTACGCGCCGTCGGGCCCCGTCTCGAGGTTCACCAACGGGTTCACGCGCCCGCCGTCGGGCGCGTCCTTCGCCCCACGCGCCACCGCGAAGACCCACGCCCCGGGCACCGGGCGCCCCGTGTCGGCGGCGAGCACGCGACCCGACACGCTCCGGGCGCCCTCGAGCGTGGCCGTGACGCCCGCGAGGTCGCCCTCGGCCGGCACCACGAGGTCGCGGCGGAACCACGGGGAGAACCCGTCGGCGTCCACGCGCACGAGCGTCGGCCCCGGCGGCACGTCGTCGCACACGAACCCGCCCGCCGCGTCGGCCACGAACGTGCGGGGGCCGAGGTGGTCGTCGGCCCGGAAGGAGTTGTCGAGCCGGCCGAGGTCCTCCGGCTCGACGTGCCCGAACCGCACGCGCGCGCCCGCGACCGGGCGCCCGGCCGCGTCCACGACGCGGCCCGCCAGCTTCGCGCCGGGCCGCAGCACGACGTCCACCGCCTTGTCCTCCCCCGACGCCACCCGGAACGCGTCGGTCCGGGTCTTCACGCCGGTGGGCCCGACGGCCTCCACGAGCACGTCTACGCCCGCCGGCACCCCCGCCACGCGGTAGGCCCCGAGCCGGTCGCTCACCGCGACCAACTCGCGGACCTGGCCGCCCAGTTTCCCCGCGTCCCGGGGCAGCACCGTCACCCGCACGCCGGCCACGGGCGTCCCGTCGCGCAGCGACACGCGCCCGGCCACGACGCCGCCGGCGCGCAACACGAAGTCGCGCACCACCTCGGGCTGCCCGTCGCCGACGTCCACCTTCGTCTCGGACTCCTCCACGGGCGAGGCCCACCCCGGCGCCGTCACCGTGAGCCACCACGACTCCGGGCGCAGCCCGGCGAGGCGATAGCCGCCCGAGGCGTCGGTCAGCGCCGCCACCTCGCCATCGACCGGGCTGCGGGGGATCCACGCGACCACGGACGCGAACGCGATCGGCCGGCCGTCGTCGCCGCGCACCGTGCCGCGGACGACACCCCCGAGCGGCAGGGGCAAGTCCACGATCAGCGTTTCGCCCGCCTTCACGAAGCGCGGGGCCTTCGCGTCATAGCCCACGGTCGCGCGCGCGTAGCCCGGCGCGCGGGCGTCGAGCAGGACGACGGGCCCGGGCAGCGCGTGCTCGAAGACGAACCGCCCCAGGGCGTCCGCGACGACCGAAGCCGGGGCCGCGCCGGCGCCCATGAGGCCCGTCACCAGGACCACCTCGGCGTTGGCGACCGGCGCGCCCGTCGTCGCGTCCGACACACGCCCCTCGACGCGGCCCGCGCCGGGCAGCGTGAAGTCGAGCGTGCGCACGCGCTTCGTCGTCACGAGGCGGCCGAACGGTGCGTGGGCCGCGGCCACGGCCTCGATGAAATACGTCGCCTCGTCGGCGAGCGTGTCGAGGCGGTAGCGCCCGTCGGCGTCGGTGCGGACCTCGTGGCGCGCGTACGCCTCGAGGCGCTCCGGGCGGAACGGGAGCGCGACGACCGCGGCGCCCTCCACCGGCCGTCCGCCGTCGTCGGTGACGCGGCCCTCGAAGCCGGCGCCGGGCTCGAGCACCACCCGCAGGCCCGCCGCGTCGCCGTCGACCGTCACGACGACGCCCGAGAGGAATGCCCCCGCGTAGCCGCCGAGCGCCACGCGCACCATGTACCGACCGGGCGGGAGGCCCTGCAGCGCGAACGTCCCGTCGCTGCCGGTGCGCCCTTGCGCGAGCGGGCCCGCGCCGTCGGCCAGGTCGCGCAGGGCGCTGAAGAGGTCCATGCGGCCTCCGCGCACGCGGTCGGTCTCCACGGAAACCAGCGCCCCCGAGAGCGGGCGTCCCGCGGCGTCGACGACGGCGCCGGCCAGCGTCGTCGGCGCGCCGAACACGAGCGTGCCG
>Ga0335397_10012927_pt1 | contig 10195 bp, 8 predicted proteins | sample MAT04_FD_205740 | JGI IMG/M metagenome (GOLD analysis project Ga0335397, IMG submission 205740) | Freshwater microbial communities from Lake Fryxell liftoff mats and glacier meltwater in Antarctica - MAT-04 (spades assembly) (version 2) ...
CTTTAGGCTGGCGGCCAGCAGTGATGATTAGCACATCCTCTTCAAATTTGATGGTAATTTCCTCTTTAGCAAAACCCGGAAGTGCCAGTTCAAGTGTGTAATTTTTTTCATCCTCACGCACATTGGCAGCGGGTTTGTATGTTACTTCTGTTTCAGCTGACCGTCGTTCGAAAACTTCGTTGAACAAAGCAGGTAAAAACGGGCGGAATGCAAATTGTAAGTTGTTCATGGTATATTCTCCTTTTAATTTTTAAGTTTGACTTTAGTGTTTGTGAAAAGAATATTTCAATTTCTGTGCCAGCACCTAAATCTATCTTTTTTGAACAAAATATGCGTCATAGTGGCAGTTATGCTCAATAAAAATGACATTATGGCTGATTATCGGGTTGTTTGACATAAAAAAAGCCAGAATAACCGGCTTGTAAGTATTAAAAAGATTTCGGTTAAACCCTATTCATGGGGTGACTTTGAGTCACCCTGTGAATAGACATACAATGAAAAGTTTGTTCTATCCGCAATGGAAATACTTCTCCACTATCTCCATCAGCTTTTCCTTATTGTTTTCGAGTTCGTGGCGCAGGTCCTGGTCGTTGTATTTTTTGAGCAGAGAGGCAAAGCCTTCGATAACGGATTGCGGAAACACATTGTATTTGGTATAAATGGTGCTTTGCTCCAGCAGTCTGTCAGCCGAATCCCAGCACGAAACCGGTAATTGTCCGAGTTTGGCCGTTTGCTCTTTATAGGCGTCATCAAAAATATTTACATCCACATACGTTTCCTTTGCATATTCCAGGGCATTTTCCATTTCCAGTCCGTGGCGGGCGGCAACGGTAAGGCCGGCAAGCAAAAGATATACATCGGCTGAGCCATCCGGGCAACGGAATTCAACCGTTTGCTTGTTGGTAAAATCCTTGGGTTCAACCGGTTCCTGCGGATTGGCATGAAAAATCATATTGTTGGTCCCTGACCAGCCGAGCGGAACCCGAACCAAAACCGAGCGGTTGCGGTCGCCCCAGCAGATATTGGTTGGAGCTTCCTGGTGCGGAACAAGTCTGAAATAGGAAGTAGGGTTTGTATTTCCGAAGGCGGTTAGCGAAGGTGCAAGATCGAGGTAGCCGGCAATAGCTTTCCGTGCAGTATCACTAAGTTTGCCATTTTCGACCATGGCATTGTCGCCATCTTTCATCAGGCGGGTGTGGATATGCATTCCGCTGCCGGCTTTGCCAACTGTAATTTTGGGAGCAAAAGTTATTGAAACGCCATATTTGTAAGCCAGCGTACGCAGTATCCATTTGGCGATAACCAGTTGATCGGCAGCATCTTCGAGTGTATCGGGCAGAAATTCAATTTCGTTCTGCTCGTATTCCATTCCATCGAATTTAAAATTCCCTACTTCGGAATGGCCATATTTAATCTTGCCGCCGGTTTGGGCAATGGCATACATGGCTTCTGCCCTGAGGGCTTCCCACTTGGCAAAAGGAAATGACTCATGGTATCCTTTCTGGTCAGCTGCCTGAAAAAGTTTGTTTTCCGGGCTGATGATATAATATTCCAATTCTCCCATCACCTCAAACGACAGGCCTGTTCGCTCTTTCAGCATTTTGTGGGCTTTGCGCAGAATGTATTCAGGTGAACTTTCAAGCGGATTTCCGTCTTTATCGTAGTAGGAGCATAGGATATCAAGCGTAGGAATTGCTGAAAAAGGATTAACAAAAGCTGTTTTATAACGTGGGATTACATATAAATCGCTCGAACTGGCCCCGATGAAAGGAAAGAGACTCGACCCATCAACCCGTTCGCCGGTTGTAAGTATATTATCAAGGTGTTCGCGGCTGTTAATTACAAAGTTGAGCGTTTTCAACCGCCCATCGCCACCGGTATATCTGAAATTGATCATCGAAATATTATGATCATCAATATAACGGATCAAATCAGCCTTGGTAAACTCGTCGCTGGGTTTGTTCAGATACTGGACCAGTGAACTGGGATTCATTTCGGTTAGGCTGTTGGCAAATGGATTTTTCATACTTGTTTGTTAACGAAAAGTGCGGCAAAAGTAGCAACTTTAAATGTTACGGAACAAAATATTTCGCCGCATTTCGCCCGAAATGATTAATTTTGAACGCTTCTAAAGTAACCATAACAAAACCTAAATTTATGTTTTCGAATGAACACCTTATCTTTGCAGGATTTCTGATTTTTATTGCGGCTATTCTTGCACTCGATCTGGGAATATTTGACCGGAAAAGCCACGAAGTGAAATTCCGTGAAGCGTTGATCTGGACTCTAGTCTGGGTAAGTTTCGCTATCGGGTTTTATTTCCTGCTGCTCTATTTCGGCGATCGGTTGCACGGGGTGAAAACGATAGAAGATGTTCAGTACCGTATTGACACATACAAACATACATACAATATTCTTGGTGTTACCGATGTTCAGCAGGCGATAGAAATTTACAGAAAAAACCTTGCACTCGAATATATTACCGGTTACCTGATCGAATACATGCTTTCGGTTGATAATGTTTTTGTAATGATTTTGGTTTTCATGTCGTTCGGGGTGCAGCAGATGTATTACAAACGTGTGCTGATGTGGGGAATTATCGGGGCTGTAATTATGCGGTTTATATTTATTTTCCTGAGTGCTGCACTGATTCAGCGTTTCGACTGGATACTTTATATTTTCGGAGCATTCCTCGTTTTCACTGGAATTAAAATGTTTCTGGAAAGGAATAAGGAAGACAAAGTGGATCCGGCTAACCACCCTGTAGTTAAGTTTGTTTCAAAGTTTTTCCCGATTCATCCAACCTATTTCCGTCAGCATTTCTGGTTCCGCAACAAGCACGATAACAATCGTTTGTATTTTACTCCTTTATTCCTTGTTTTGCTGGTGATTGAATTCACTGATGTGATTTTTGCTGTTGACTCGGTTCCGGCCATCTTCTCGATAACACAGGATCCTTATATCGTATTTTTCTCCAATATATTTGCCATAATGGGATTAAGGTCTTTGTTTTTTGTAGTAGCGCATGTGATCGGTATGTTCAGGTTCCTGAAACACGGTTTGGCTTTTCTGTTATCATTTATTGGATTTAAAATGTTGCTGCATGTTCAGTTGCATGATTTAGGATTTACAACAGTTCACTCTTTGCTCGTTATTGTCGGAATATTGGGTACAAGTATAGTTGCATCACTAATATGGCCTGATAAAAGCCGTAAAAAACGAAAAATAGTGAGTGAACTTACCGGGGAAAAGCCACTCTGAAAATGATCTGATCCTTTCGGTTCGCAACCGCCGCATTTAATGCTAAACGACTTCGATGAAATCGGATTTCTCAGAACCGCAAACAGGGCAAATCCAGTCTTCCGCTAAATCAGCGAAACGGACTTCCTGTTCCGCTTCATCATACACATATGCACAGGCCGTGCATTCGAATTTCTTCAGATCACTTGCCGGTGGTTTTACACCCATTTTCGATTTATCAATATATGTCGGAGCATTTTTGGGCGACATTCCTTTGCGTACGCGACGGTAGTGGAGGTAAGTAATTGCTTCTTTTGTATCATCAATAGCCTCGGACTGAACCAGTTCCCCGATAAAAATTAAGTGCGTACCAACATCCATTGTCTGAACCACTTTACATTCCAGGAATGCAATACAATCATTCAAGATAATCGGAACCCCGGTTTCGCCGTATCTTACATTCAGGCCGGCAAGTTTATCAATATCTCGTCCGCTTTTATAGCCAAAGTGCCCGATAATATCCGGATCTGTATCGTTATGAAGTACTGACACCGCATATGCGCCGGATTCCTGAATAAATTTTACAGTGTAATTATCTTTATTGCAACTGGCAGCAAACCGAGGCGGCTCGGCAGTTACCTGGAAAACGGTATTCGAAATATACCCGTTCCCATTGGTTTTATTGCCCGAACTTACGATATACAAACCGTATGAAATCCGGGAAAGTGCTTCGAACTGTATCATGGCTGGTTGAATTTTTGGATAAAGCTAATGACGTATAAAACTACAAATAAATGCAAAACAATCCGGTTTTACACTTCGCCCTTCGCGACGCCTTTGCGTCACTACGGTAAATATACAGACGATTATTTTTTTACAACTCCGAAATATTTTTCCAACAGCATCTGAGCCGCAACATAGGCACTGATTTTTTCCTGGTGTAATTCGGTCTCAACCTTATTCATCAGTTTTTTTATTTCATTCTGATGATAAAAATGATCATGAAGAGCCTGGTCAATCACATTCATCATAATCTGCTTCGACTGTTGCAGCCGGCGTTTGGCAAAATACCCGTTGTCTTTGGTAAATTCAACATATTTAGTGATCATTTCTTCCACTTTTGGAATACCGTTTTTGGTAATGGATGAACAGGCTTCGCATACCGGCTGCCAGCCCGATTCCGTAGGAGGGAAGTAATGCAATGCACTTCGCAATTCAGCCATAGCAACGTTTACACGATTCAGATTATCACCATCCGCTTTGTTTATCACAACAGCATCAGCCATTTCCATAATACCTCTTTTAATTCCCTGAAGTTCGTCGCCGGCACCACCAATCATCAGCAACAGGAAAAAATCGACCATCGAATGAACTGCTATTTCACTTTGGCCTACGCCTACTGTTTCCACCAGGATAGTATCAAAACCGGCTGCTTCGCAAAGAAGCATAGTTTCCCTGGTTTTGCGCGCAACGCCACCAAGTGAGCCTGCCGCCGGCGAAGGCCTGATAAATGCATTTTTATCAATAGCCAGTTCCTCCATGCGGGTTTTATCGCCCAGAATACTTCCCCGCGAGCGTGAACTGCTGGGATCGATAGCAAGTACTGCAATTTTGTGCCCCTGCGAAGTGAGGTGTTTACCAAAAGCCTCGATAAATGTACTTTTACCTACACCCGGCACCCCAGTAATGCCGATCCGAACCGAATTCCCTGAATGCGGCAGGCATTTGCTGATAATGATTTGGGCCAATTCCTGGTGCAACGGAAGCGAACTCTCAGTCAGTGTAATAGCCTGGCTGAGGATGGTTCGGTTTCCGGTCCGGATACCTTCAACATACTGGCCGGGAGTAAGAAGTTTTCGCCCAGGTTTACTGTAATGTTCCACTGCGCCTGCATTGAAAGATGGTGGTTGCTCAATGCCATCATTCACTTTGAGGGCTGATTTAAACGAGTTGTTGGCTGTTGAATCCATAGTCCAAAATTAACAATTTGGCAGCATACAGGTTCAACCCAAACGCAATTTACGCATAAAAGAATTATTTTTTATCAACAAAAACGAAAAAATGTTACTTTTGCACCCTCAAATCTCTCGGTAGCTCAGCTGGTAGAGCAATTGACTCTTAATCAATGGGTCACAGGTTCGAATCCTGTCCGGGAGACACATAAAGGATGCAAGTTCTTTATGGAATCGGGATGTAGCGCAGCCTGGTAGCGTGCTTCGTTCGGGACGAAGAGGCCGGAGGTTCGAATCCTCTCATCCCGACTCAAATGAAAAGCCTGCTTGCGGTTTACAGGCAGGCTTTTTTGCCACTTTAGCTCAGTTGGTAGAGCAGCTCATTCGTAATGAGCAGGTCGTGGGTTCGAGTCCCATTAGTGGCTCTTATAATTATCGGTAACGAATTGTGAAACGATGTTTTATGATTCGTTATTATTGTTTATATGCCTTTTTTCAATAGTCCGTTATTTTTTTGCCTCACGCATAGACGCAAAGATCAGATATTCAATCATTTCGATATAAATTGTTTTCATAACTATTTGATTTGTAGCCCAATGCAAAAGTTTAACGAAGTATTATTTTTGTTACCCTCTTAAATTTAAATTTGTCCGTTAAGCAGGATTCACAAATTTGGGATAAAACCCATTTATATTAAAGTAGTCCGACTTTTTGGATATCCTGCCGATTAGGCTGTAGAACTCTGAATTTCATCACTTTGTCCGGAATAGTCATTTCAGGCTTTTTAGTAATAAATGTGGCTGAGTTGAGGGATAATGCATAAGTTCAGTTGAACGGGCTCGGCAGGCTAAGTCTGTTAAAGTTAAAAAGAGCAATATCCTCAACGGGAATATTGCTCTTTTTATGATTACCAGCATTCTGCTGGAACGTCTATATAGCTGTATAATAACAAACTTTTGGCGAAATAATTCTTTCTTCCTTTTTCAAAGCCTGAATTGCCTTATCAACTGCAGCTTTCTCAATTCCGGCCTGAGTAGCGATTTCGGCTGATTTCATTGGTTTTGCTGATTCTTTAAGTGTATTAAACACCAGATCTTTTATTTCCATGGTTAAGATTTATTTTTTTTGGGTTTATGATTATTTAGTTTGCTGTGGTGCCATCTTATTCCCTATAAATCCCAGTATTACCCATGGAACAATACCATCAGCGAAATGGGCGAATATATCAGGTGCTTTGTACCAGATGAAATTGGTATACGGAACGAAGAAAAAGCCGATCATACCAACTGCTAGTGAGATGAACATTCTATTCATCAGAGTGGGGTCCTTTTGTTGCTGGAACAACCAGAATAAGAGAAAAGAAATCACGAAACAAACCAGAAATCCTCTTACCATGTTCATACCCATGCTCATGGTATTCGATTCGTGGTAATTGATTACAGCCCATGGTCTTCCTTCCATCGCCTCCATCGAAGCTTGTTGCTGAGCCTGGCTCAACGATGGATCGGGCTGCCCTAAGAAGTACATGCCTTCTTTAAGCCCTTGTTTTTGGCACATTTTTAAAATGCTGTCCTGAACCGGAGCATAAGTACCAGCTGACTTGTGAAAATTGGGCATGGCATAGGACAGGAATTGCCAGGCAAAAATGACTATTGCGCCAATTAATGAGAAGAGTAGTTTACGTTTCATATTTTTCGAATTTTTTAAGTCGAAGATAACTTAATTTTTTAATTATAATGTCCGGGAAAGCTTTAAAGTTAAATACTCATAACTACCAATTTAACCACTGTAATTCAAGATCGAAAATTTCATTCAGGGGAATGGGCAGAATTAAAATGAGAAGGTTATTCAGTTAAACTAAATTGTTAAAGCTGTTATTACTGCCAGGCTATTTTTTTTTGCATTCTATAAATTCTGCCCGTAATATTCTGCCAGTTTCCTGAACATATGCAACCTGTCAGTTCCGCTCACATTGTGTTCGTGGTTGGGGTACACGAAATAGTCAACCTGTTTGCCTTTCTGAATACAGGTCTGGATAAACTGGAGACTGTTCTGCCACACAACAGTATTATCCTGCGCTCCGTGCATTATCAGTAATTTACATTCAAGCTGGTCAACATAATTTAGAATGCAGGCATTTTTATAGCCTTCAGGATTCTGCTCAGGCGTATCCATATAACGCTCGCCATACATTATTTCGTAATATTTCCAGTCGATAACCGGACCTCCACAGGTAGCAACTTTAAACACGCCCGGATTTCGCAATGCAAGTGTGAGTGTCATAAACCCTCCGTAGCTCCAGCCATCAATACCCATCCGCGATTGATCGACATAGGGTAAGGATTTCAGGTAATTAACGCCTGCCATCTGGTCACGGCTTTCAATCTCACCCAGCCTGCGGTGAATAGTCTGCTCGAAATCAGCTCCGCGAGCTGCAGTTCCCCGGTTATCCAGCGTCCAGATTATATATCCCTTCGTTGCCAGGTAATTGAAGTAAAGATTGGCTCCGCCAAGCCAGGTATCGGTAACTAATTGTGAATGAGGGCCTCCATAAACATACACAAGCACCGGATATTTCTTCGAAGCATCAAAGCTTGCAGGTAATATAAGCCTTCCATATAAATCACTTCCGTCATCGGCTTTCAGCGTTACCAAAGTAGTTTCACCAAGAGTGTAATTCTTTAACGGGTTTAAATCTTCAGCTACTATTCTTTCTTTTTGAGCCTTATCATTAATCAAGATTGTCTGTGAGCCTATAGTGGTGCTGCTTAGCCTGTCGATAATAAGTTTACCATCCGGCGAAACATACGTGGTATGCGTACCTTTTCCGGAAGTAAACTTTAAGGTTTTCCCTGTTTTCAGCTCCACGGAGTACAAATGTCTTTCCAAAGGGCTTTCCTGTGCTGAAGTATAAAAAATCTTTGTTTCTTTTGGGTCAAAACCCTGGTATGTTGTTACTTCCCAATTCCCTTTGGTGATTTGTTTAATGAGATTTCCTTCAACATCATACAAATAAAAATGGTTAAACCCATCGCGACGGCTTTGCCAGATAAATTGCGACGGATTGGTTTTCAGGAAATATAAGCCATTCAAAGGTTCAACATATTCATTGTCAGTTTCTTCGAAAAGTGTTTTTACAAAATTGCCTGAAATAGCATCATATTTTTTCAACCACATATGATTTTGATCGCGGTTTAGAACGGCAACAAAAATGTATTTTTCGTCAGGGCTCCAGCTTATATTGGTCAGATATTGCTCGGCAGGTTTGCCGGTTTTGAGGTAAATTACCCGGTTTTTTACCGGATCAAAAACTCCCACCGTAACATGGTGGCTTGCCATGCCGGCCATTGGGTAGCGGATGTTTTCAACTTTTGCGACTCGCTCATCAATATTAACCAGTGGATATTCGGCCACCATAGTTTCGTCCATTCGGTAAAAAACCAGCAGGTTTCCTCCCGGTGACCAGAAAATTCCGTCGCTGATGCCAAATTCATTCCGGTGAACAGTCTGTCCGTTCACTATTCCTTTGTCAGCATCATTAGTTACCGCTGTTGTAATTCCATTTTCCGAAACATACAGGTTATTCTCCTTTGTAAATGCAATACGACCTGTAACGGGCTCAAATTCTGCATTTTCACCTTCCGGTTCGTAGCTGTTTATTACAGCAAGTTCTTTAGAAAGAGTATTGTATTTGAAAATTTTCGAATCGTTCGAATACCGGAATGAATTTTCAGTTTCCCATTTAATCGCCGGAAGGTTCTTTAATTTCTTCTGTGAGTGCTTCTCAACAGCGAGGTTTAGTGTTTCCAGTGTGAGAATTGTATCCGTCGTTCCGGTTTTTGCGTTACTTTGAATGATCCGGTTGCTGGCATTCCATGTAAAGAGATTGTTGTTACGCCATTGTAGGTTCGACAATGATAAGGGATATAATTTCCGGTTCATCAGATCGTCAATGGCCAGTTGTTTTTGTTGGGCAGATAATTGAAATATGGCAATAACCAAGATTGCCAGGAGGGTGGAGGTTGATTTTTTATTCATAAAAAAATATACCTGATTATCAGTATGGTATTTATTTCGATACGTTATGAGCCGCATCTGCCATTTCGGCTATCAGAGTTGGGTCTTTCTCCAGAGCAGTTCCGACAACTACAATATCAGCACCCGCGGCTACTGCTTCGCGCACTTTGTCGGGCGTTCGCAGCCCGCCGCCAACAATTAGCGGGATATTGATATTTTGTTTCACCTGTTCAATCATGGCTAATGGAACACTTTGCTGTGCACCACTACCGGCTTCGAGGTAAATCAGTTTCAAACCAAGCATTTCGCCTGCCATAGCGGTACAAATGGCAATATCCAGTTTGTCGGAAGGAATCGGCACTGTATTGCTCATATATTGCACGGCAGTACTTTTCCCGCTTTCAATCAGCATATAACCACAGGAAATTACTTCGAGAGGGCTCATTTTAAGATGTGGTGCTGCTATAACATGGCGGCCAATCAGCATTTCGGCATTACGGCCACTGATAAGCGAAAGGAAAAGAATAGCATCGGCTTTCCAACTCATTTGCATGGTGTTGCCGGGAAACAAAATTACAGGGATATTGCTGTTTGCTTTCAGTGTTTTAATACACAGATCGAACTCATTGTTAACCAGCAAACTTCCGCCGACAAAAAAATAGTCAACTCCGGATCGGGCAGCATTCAGAGCGATATTTTCAACATCCCGGTTCTGTAGTTTATCAGGATCTACCAATACAGCGAGCTGTTTTTTGCCTGAAGCGGATTGACTGAGAATATCCTTGTAAATTTCCATAGCCGGAGTTTGAAAACGCAAATGTAAAAAAAAGCTGTTAACTTCAACTGTTACGAAAGTACTGAAGTTTAAAAGACAGCTTTTGCAATTTTCGAGATATTATCCGATTTCCCCATAGTATAAAAATGCAGTACCGGCACACCAAATTTTATCAGTTCCTGCGATTGCTGAATGGTCCATTCAACCCCAA
>Ga0335397_10012932_pt1 | contig 10193 bp, 5 predicted proteins | sample MAT04_FD_205740 | JGI IMG/M metagenome (GOLD analysis project Ga0335397, IMG submission 205740) | Freshwater microbial communities from Lake Fryxell liftoff mats and glacier meltwater in Antarctica - MAT-04 (spades assembly) (version 2) ...
CTTCCGGTTACGTTCACCGGATTGACTGCTGTAAATAAAGGATGCGCTATCGACGTCGATTTTTTTACACAAAGCGAAATCAATGTCAGCAAATATGAAATTGAAATCAGCAAGGATGGCGTTTTGTTTACCAAAACGGGGGAATTGGTTGCAACCAATCTACCCCACTACCAGTTTAACTTCGCTATTACGGAAACGAACAAAGCCAATGTATTGTATGTTCGTGTAAAATCGGTTGATAAAGATGGCAGCTTTAAATACAGCGCCACTAAAACTGTAAAGGGTTTATGCAGCAATGATTGGGCAGTAACCGTTTACCCCAACCCTGCAAATTCAGTATCTGCAATCACCATTACTGCGAGGCAAGGATCATTTACCGGCAGATATTCTATTATTATAAACGACCTGGCAGGTAAACAAATACTGATAAAGCAATTGAATTTACCGGGCGTATCCCAAATCAAACTTGAAACCGGAAATTTATCTGCAGGCCAGTATATCATCAATATCATCAACCACGAAGAACGGCAATCTACTGCGGTAAAATGGCAGAAATATTAAACTTTTGCCCGCGCCTGGATTACTAAAATAATAAAGAACGGGAATTCATTACATTAAATTTTTGAACTCCTTCCGGTTACTGCCGGTTGGAGTTTTTTCATTTATCACACCTGATCAATTGTACAGCTATGACACAATGCATCTTAAAATCCATCCTTTCCTCCTGCCTGCTTTTCTTACTGCATAGTATTCCGGGCATTTCACAAGTAGTGGCAGACCCTGCCAACGGGCAGATGGATATAACTGACAAGGCCGGGGTAAGTTTGAACGCCAACTTTATTCCGCCAGCAGCCAATGTAACACTACAAATACCCGTGTATAACTTAAATCAACTGGTTGCATTACCTGCCGGAAGCTGTAAATTTATAGTCACCCTTGGTAATAACATGATCCTGGATCCTTTATTTAATGTAGCCACCGCCCCATTAAATAATTATTTTTCGTGGACCACTGCCAATGTATCGGGTAAAGTGCAAATCACTGGCAATTTAACTTCCGCAATTCCGCCGGATTTTTACGGAATCGCAACATTTAAAATAAAAGCAACCACTAGCCTTGGAACTTCCATTATTGAATCTGATTTTTTAGTTACAAACCATAATACCTCCACCCCACTCACGGATGAGGATGCCTTTAATAATACTGCTACCCTAACTTATACTGTAACCATGCGCACATTACCGGTTACATTTACCGCTTTATCGCTTACAAAAAAAGGATGCCATATTCAAGTAAATTTTAAAGCCGAAAATGCGATAAACGTAAAACAATACGAGGTAGAACATAGTAAGGATGGGATTCATTTTATTAAGCTGGGCGATATGCCAGTGAAAAACATCACATCCTACCAATTCGATTTTTCTTTAGCAGGAATCAATACAGCCAACAATATATTCATCAGGATTAAATCTGTGGACCTGGATGGAACGGGTGTATACAGTGTTACAAGACAAATTAATGGATATTGCGGTGAAAATATCGGAGGCATGCAACTGTATCCAAATCCGGTGAGAAGCAATTGGGGGGAAGTAATAATAACCGCAACAGGAAAAAAATTTAACGGTCAGTATAATTTAATACTGATGGATATCACTGGCAAAATATTGAACATTACCAAATTTGATTTATTGAATGCAACTCAGCTAAATTTCCCAATTAACTACTTATCATCGGGGCAATACATATTGCGGGTAAGTAATAAGGCAAACGGGCAATTGACTACGCTAAGATTTAATAGGTTATAAGTACCTTCGCCTGGTCGATAATTTTTTAAGCTCTTTCTTTAACAGTGTAAAAAATATTTAATCAGTAACTCTTTCTTTCAGCAGATTGTAAACTTTTTGTTGCCTAAAAAGGTTGTACTTTACAATGCAATAAATAGCCTTTACACCATCTCTCCAACTAATTTTTTTTCCCTCCTCATACGTTCTGCCGTAATATGAAATTCCTACTTCATAAATACGAATACCCGGTATGCGACAAATTTTTGCTGTTATTTCAGGCTCAAACCCAAACCTTTTTTCCTCAAGAGAAATAGCTTGTAAAACTTCAATACGGAAGATTTTGTACCCTGACTCCATATCCGTTAAGTTAAGGTTGGTAAGCAAGTTGGAAAGAAAAGTCAAAAACCTATTACCTATTGTATGCCAGAAGAAAAGAACACGATGTGGTTTTCCACCCATAAACCGGCTTCCATACACCACATCAGCATATCCCTCCAGGATAGGTTGTAGCAAAGTACCATATTCTTTAGGGTCATATTCCAAATCTGCATCCTGTATAATTACAAAATCACCAAATGCTTCCCGGATACCTGTTTTTAAAGCAGCCCCTTTACCCTTGTTTATTGCATGCCTGATATATTTAATTTCACCTGTAGAAAAAAATTCCATATAAGCCATTATAATTAAATTTGTACCATCTGTAGAACCATCGTCAACTACAATAACTTCCTTTTGAAGGAGTAATGGCAGTTCTACCAAATCTATTTTCTTTAAGATACTTTGTATTGTTTTTGCTTCATTGAATACAGGTATAATAATTGATAATTTCATCATTGGTGTATGCTTCAATCAAAAGTGAACTATTTAATTGTTAATTCAAGTTTGTTATTTGTTTTTTAAAGTGATGCTGCAGGTAAAAAATCTTTCTTATCAATCCGATTTATCCTCACACAATTCAGCTTCGTTGTACATTTTAATACCCCGAAAATATATGGAAAGATTTTTAAAAATATTAGGCATGTGTACCGTTGAGTTTTTGATACCTGCAACAGAATAGCTCAGCGCCGCTGTATTAAAACCATTGCTAAAGCAATAGCTTGCTTTGTTTTGATCAGCGATAGAAAAGGATTGTTTTTGCCATAACCCATTAATTAAAACCAACAGCCCTTTGGGCTTTGAAATTTCAATATATTCGTTTACCTGCTTAGCAGCCGTTGGATCAATATTTTGCAAAATATCTTTTTCAGTTAGTTCAGGTAATTGGAGGTAGTTGGATGACTTCAGGTATATAACAGATAATCCATCAAAATAAACAGCTTTGTATCCCGATTGCTTTCTTTTTGAAACAAAATAATCCCACCAATAAGCAGCTTTTAAATAAGGGAAGATTACAATGTCAGGGTCATACTCATTCAATAAATTCTTTATGCCATTTTTTACCGTAAGACTTTCAAAGTATTTATTAAAAAAGTCTTCGTCAAGTAACTCCAGCCGCCCATCAATAAAAACCTTTTCGTTATAGTGCGCCATCAGGTATCCCCCAAAATCAAGATGGTTTAGCAGCTTTCCTTTCACCTTATTTTTGTTTAAAAATGCTGTTGCTTCCACCGGCAGTTGGTCTTTATCTGTAGTAAATCCAAATCTAAATGGCGAATGCCTGAAGATGGCATAACCATCGGTAACACTTGTAATACTGATAAAAACCGCAATAATAATTGCTGCAACTGAAACCCTTTTATACAATTTTTGATTTGGCAGAATAAAACTTAATTTTTCTTCTTCTTTAATTTTATTTTTCTTTTTATCTGCAACGGCTTCCTTTTGTTTGAGCGCATTTTTCCTTTTAAGTTCTAACCAGTTTAATGAATATTTTACAAGCAGCGGCAAACTTACCATTAAAAAATAACCATAATTTTTATGCGCCAAACACAGCAGAAGTAGAAAAGCAGCTAGTAACAACGCATCAGTAAATTGTTTTTGTATTACAGAACGAAGTATGGAAAAAATAGAGAGTATAGCTGAAAGATGAATGATCAAAAGCGGGCTAGTAAAATAATCAGCGCCCAACACGCCTATTTCCTTGGCGGTAAACGGAGATTGAAACTCTCCGATATAAGATTTTAAAAGGCTGTTACCTGATATAATTCCGAATTGTGTAAATGGATAAAGAAACCCTTCAATAAAATATGGGTTTACAACAAAAGCCGCAAATGATAAGCCTGAAAATAACAAAAGCTTTCTATCAGTTTTTTTTCTTTCAAAGTAAATACCTGCATTGTAAATGGCGATGGTTACCAATCCTAAAATAGCAAGGCTATGTGTATTTGCCCAAAGAAGCATTATGAAGGGTAAAATAATAATTACTTTTTTATTTCCTTTTTTATACGATTCCAAAAACAATAAAGTAAGATTTAAATATATCCAGGAAAGAACATGCGGACGTATTTCAAAAGTTAATGGCTGCACAAACAAAATGGCCATAAAAGCAAAAAGGCCCAGTTTAATATTTGTTATATCAACTTCAATGTTTCTTAAAAAACGAAACCAAACCAATACCAGTGAACATGTAATTAAAAGAGCATTGGCAATTACTAAAACCTTTTCACCACTATTATATAAACTGTAAATAAGCAACTGGTAAAGCCATTGAAGGTCAAAATACTTATTCCCTTCAGATCCATAACTAAAAGTATCAGTATAAATAAACTGTTTGTTATCTAACATCCAAATAGCCGACTTTAAATGAAAACCAATATCCGGGCTGTTAATTTTTAGTAATCCCATGATAAACACCATAATAAAAAAAAACAATACAGACCACATGCTTATCGATAAAAAAAAGTTTTTAAACTTTGATGCCACCATTTGTGCCAAATTATGAGTTGTTAGATGTAAAAAATGCCAGGTAATTTTGGCATGCTAATTCAATATCAGTTGCCTTAGAAAATTTATTTGTTTACAGATATTTGATTTTTCAATTAAACATTCATCTGTCAATCACTTGTGCCTTTTAAGCTATGTGTAAAAAAGTAGTTTAAGAAAATAACATTTAATTAATGTTCAATAATAAACTAAATTATACAGCCGGAACAAATTTGCATAGATTAATTTACTAAAAAGTATATAGGACGCATCATACCGAAAACGTATCAAAGTTCACCATTGATTTACAATCCAAATCCCGAATGACGTACATATTCGGGGCCCTGGAGGCGACGTAACACAACGATGTTGGGCTTTGATAAAATGATGGAAAATAACATTTAGAAAATCTCCCTTTTATCATAAAGTCCATTTGTTTTAGCACCCATTCAAAATCTGAGATACATTTTTATTTCTAAAGTATAAACGAATGTATGATACGCTGAGATAAGATAAAAAATTTCTAAAATAAATAAAAAACTCATGCACAGGTTATACCTATGCATGAGTTTAAATAAACTCCGGTTAAAACCGAAGACTATTGTTCATTAAAATTTCTCAAACTTCATTAAACTTGTCTCAGAACCATTTGTGTTCAATACCTTTATCAGGTACTTACCAGTGGCGATATTACCAATTTCATAATTGAAGCTGGGAACTGAATTTAATTGTAACTCGCGGGTACGAAGTTGTTTGCCAGTGATATCAAACAAACTGATACTGTACTTGCCATCCAGGTTGCCTTCTGCAACTTTAATCATTACAGATTTTACATCCCTGGCAGGGTTTGGATAAACAGTGAGTTTTAAATTGCCGTTTGCAACAGGAGTAACCAGGTCAAACTTTTTAATTACTCTGTAAGACAAGGCCGCAACATTATTTGCACCGTTTTCATCAGATAAAACAACGGACGTTTTATGGTTGGTGATCAGGAAATTAGCAGTGATGGTAGATTTACCTTCCACAGCCCCTTTAACCCTGAACGCAACTTCAACTGAACTTAAATCAGCAGGCAACTCCTTTATGAGTTCACCGGTAATCTGCAACTGTCCGCTGTTAACAACAGAAGTCCAGGAAAAGTAGTTTCCCAAACCTGCACTGTTAAGGTCAAACTGTGGATCCAATTCCAGTTTGGAACCAAGACCGATCTTAATTTTACAGCTACCTGCCGGTATCAATTTACCATGGCTTTCGCTTGCTACGGGAATCTTTAATTTGATCAGTTGGTCTTCCTGGAGATTGTTTGCATCCATTGTGAAGCCAGCCAAATCCACCAATTCTATTGAGCCCAATTTGGGATCGGCCATCACCGCTGTTTTCTGGCCCATGCTGTTGAGCGATACTGCCAGCAAACCAGCAAAAAACAAACTTTTAAAACCCAGAGCCGCAGTTTTTGATTTACATTTCATAATAATTATTTTTAAATATTTTGTTGAAATAACCAGGAGGTAAGGTTACCCCCTGGTTGTTAAAAGAATTACTCAGCCGTCATAATAATTGAGTTAAAGTTGTTAGACAAGTTTGATTCTCCGTTTGCTTGTCTTAACCTTGCGCTCAATGTAAAGGTTGATATGTTGCTCGTAACACGTGTTATCGAAACAAGCACATTTACCCTTTCAAGGCATAATAAAGTACCTGGCACTCCAGGAGTGTTTGTTGGATCTTTTAAAATGATCGATACGAATGCAGGGTTGCTGTTATCAATCTTCCATCTTGCATTATCCAATGTGTAAGTAGTAGCCCCAACTGTTGTTAAGAAAGCAGCAGGGTTGAAGCTGATATTAAAGCCAGCCACTTTAGTAATACGCAATGTATCACCTACTGCTGAGTTTCCAAAAATTTCAGAAATATTGTACACAATGTTTTGTGTAGTACCGGTTGTTGTAAAAATATTACCAGTGAAATCAGAACCCAAAGAAATATCAGGTGTACCGGCGGCTGGTTGGCCAACGGTTCCGGTGGTAGTGGCAGTACAGCCATTAGCATCGGTTGACCTGATTGTGTAATTGCCTGCAGCTAAACCAGTAAATACACCAGAAGCAGCACCTGTAGTGTTAACAGTAGGGCCTGCAATAATGGTATAAGTATAAGGCAATGTACCCCCGGTTGAAGATACAGAAATTGAACCACCGCTTGCACCAAAACAACTATTGGATGAAGTACTTGTGGTACTGGCTGCTAAAACCATAGGCTGTACAATGGTAACAGTAGTTACACTGCTACATGAAGTAAGACCGGCATCACTTCCGGCTGTTAATGTGATAGTATAAACACCAGGAACCAAACCAGTAACCTGTGTGGAGTTGTCACCAACTATCAGTGTATCATTACCCACAATTGCATTGGATGCATTAGTCGTAATTACCCTTGTACCTGAACTTGCAGTTACATTAATAATACCATTGCCTGCACCATTACAGGTTACATTCACCTGTGTGGTGGAAACGGTTATTGGCAAAGTGTATTGAAGTGATGCAGCATTGTTCTGCAGGTCTTCATCAACTAGGGTTGCCGATAAATTGACAACAGTGATAGCTGAGTTTACATTGGACCGGCAAGCAAGGCTACCTTTTACATCAAATGACGCAGTTGCATCAAAGTCTGCAGGTATTGCAGCTACCTGGGTACCGGTGATAACTACATTGCCACTTACAACTGCCTGTGCAAATGTAAAATAAGTGCTCAAAGGAGCAGTTGCTAAATTAAAGCCCGGAGCAAGTACCAACTTAGAGCCCAGGTTAACCGTAAACCGGATAGTACCGTTTGGTACGTTGTTCAATTGGTTCAGGTTATAGAAAGGAATATTGATTTTGTATAAATTAGCGGCAGGAGCAAGCAACAAGGTATTAGCGCTCTGAGCGGCGCCACCTGGTGCTGTTGTAAAGAACATCTGACCCACAGCAGGATCTGCAATGGTGCTTCCTGAAGTAACTGTAACTGAGGCAACTGCGCTAACGCAACCTGCAATCGTTTGGGTTACTGTGTAAGTGCCTGCAACCGCAACAATAATTGAAGAGGTTGTTGCACCTGTGCTCCACAACAATGAACCGGTAGTTCCATTGGCGGTTAATGTAAATGTACCATTACCATTGCTCACTGAAGAAATGGTTGGTGTTGCAACCTGTGCTGGCTGGGTAACAGTAACGCTTACTGTTCCTGTACAACCAGATGCATCAGTAACAGTGTAAACTACTGTACCTGCAACCTGGCTGAATGTACCTGTTCCGGATAAAGTACCTGTACCACCAGTTGCACTGATCGTTACAGTTGAAGTACCACCAAAACAGATTGCGCTGAATGAACCAGTAGCAACGATAGCCGAAGGCTGTGCAACAACTACTGAAGTTGAAGTTGCAGTACATGAATTGTTGGCTGTTTCCCTTGCAGTGATGATATATGAACCAGCAGGTACTGTAAAGGTATTGCCTGACTGGAATGCACCACCATTCAAACTGTATTGAACTGCATTTGTACCAGTTGTAGTAGCAGTTAAAGTGGTAGTACCACCATTACAAGTGATCGTTCCTGCAGTGGCAGAAACTCCGGTGAGTATACAAGCCGCAGGGTTGTTTAATGAAGCTGATGCTGTTGCGGTGCAACCGGCTGCATTGGTAGCCGTAAATACATAGCTGCCTGCCAGTAAACTGCTAAATACGCCAGAAGCAGCGCCAGTTGTATTAATAGTAGTGCCAGAAGTGATAACATAAGAAACACCACCCATTACGGTGATAGATCCTGTACCACCTACTGTAGCAATAGGAGTTGTAACAGAAGCTGTTGGCACAAAAGCTGCCGGCTGACTAACCGTTACCGCAGTAGCAGTAGCAATACAAGTTGGTGTAGCAACTTCTCTTGCAGTAACTGTGTAAGTACCCGCTGGTACCGTAAATGTAGTACCTGGTTGGAAAGTAGTACCATCAATGCTGTATTCTACTGCATTAGAAGTACCTGCACTTGAAGCAGTAAGTGTAGTAGTACCACCGCTACAAGCGATCGTACCTGCGGAGGCAGATGCAGTGATAGCACAGGCGGCAGCAGCAACAACTGAAATTGTAGAAGTAGCAAAATCATCCGCAGTAAGATTACCTGCTACAGCAGGACCTGGTGCGCAGGTCGTTCCATTACCAAAGTTTATTTGTCCGGTAAAAGTCGTAAAAGGTGAGATTGTAACCCCCTGCACTTTCAGTATAATGTTTGATACCGATTGCCCAGGAACAACGAATGACGTATTACACACACGAAGTTGAGTGCCAGTATTAGACAAGATGGTCCAACCAGCAGGTATGCCCGTTTGTTGTGCATCTGGTAAAAAAACTACAGTAGGAGGTACCGTACAAATCGGACGTAATTTAGACACTGCAATGCCTACCATGCCTGTGTTACCTACGGCGAACAGGAGATCATTAGTGGCGCCTACTGCCACTATACCAGAGTTTGAAGGCAGCACAGCCATTGATGCATTTGACTGGCCCAATGCACTAGATGCAAGAAAAATAGCACCAATGCAGAACAACATGATTAATTTAATGATTTTCATTTTTTTTTATTTTAATAATTCAAACAATTATGTTTTTATTAGATAGTTCCCAAGCCTTGTAAAGCATTGTTGTTTGCAGGAGTACTATCAGAACCACCGCTAACATCTACAGATAAATTTTGGTTTGTACCAGTAGGAGTTGTAGCTTTTCTTTGTATTCTGTAGCCCAGAGTAGTGGAACTACCAGAAGGAATTATTACTGCAACTTTAGAAGTAGCAATTAGATTACTACCAACTAAACTAAACAACCAATCTCCGTTAAAATAGGGAACACCTAGTGCCGTAGCAGTACCATTAGTACCTGATTGTGGTGTTGCAGAAAGCGTTAAACCCGGTACAGTGATTGTAAACGCCGGCGGAACAGGAATAGTTACCGTAATGGTACCATTTGTATTACCAACTGCATTTTCAAAAAGATCTACCACTAAATCTATAGTTTGGTTAGCTGCAAACAAGGCAGTTTCTACTTGAATACCAGGTGTTAAATCTGCACCTGACAAAGTTCCACCAGAACCTACACTATTTGGACGGTAATCAGGATTTGTAAAACTCCAGGCATTTACCAATACATCACAAGGAGTAGTAAGAACTGTATTTGTTCTTGAAGCTGCGTTTAAAAAAGTTGCAGTTGCAGCATTCTCAGCAGCCAAAGCAGCACCTGCGTAAGGAGCAACCCATACAGTGGTTAAATCCATTGCAATGATGTTGTTTTGAAAATTAGCTAAGCCGTTTGCAATTACATCTGCATCAGTTACCAAACCTCTCCAGTTATTCATGAAAATACTGTTGAAGATTTTTAATTCACTATTTCTTCTTATACGTACACCTCTTCTAAAAGCATCAGCAGTAGGTTGTGTAATGCCACCTGCATTACTACCACATCTGAAAGCGCCAATTTGTGTAATGTTATAAAAACTTGCGCTTGTTTTTGGAGTAACTGTAAAAGGAGA
>Ga0335397_10012934_pt1 | contig 10193 bp, 6 predicted proteins | sample MAT04_FD_205740 | JGI IMG/M metagenome (GOLD analysis project Ga0335397, IMG submission 205740) | Freshwater microbial communities from Lake Fryxell liftoff mats and glacier meltwater in Antarctica - MAT-04 (spades assembly) (version 2) ...
TCGAGGACAAGTCCATGTCGATCGAGGCACGCACCGTTGCGACTGCAGGAATCCAATCAGCTGTCAGCAGCTTCACGTCGGATTCAGCGAACGCGAACAAGGTGCTGTACCTCGTCACGCCGGATCAGTTCGGCGCACAACTTGTCGTCGCCCCGGCCAAGCCGAACGGCAAGGCGATCTTCTCGGCGCAGGCGCTCCCGACCTCCAGCGGCAAGCAAGGCTAGCCATGGGGAGCGACGGCCGCACCAGCCCCCGAGCCAGCCACGAGTCCGCGTTCACACTCATCGAACTCGTCATCGGTCTCGTGCTGCTTGCGCTGCTGTTCGCAGCCATATTCCCCGCCCTGACGAACCTCACCACCCGCTCGGACAGGTCCTCATCGACATCCATTTCGACGAGCGACACCTCCATCGCCGCACGCTTGTTTGAGAGCGACATGCGTCAGATCCGTGGTAACCGCGGCACCGACGACGTCTTTGTCAGCACCTCGAGCACGATCGCCAGTCTCTCCTCCACCAACGGCGCCACGCATGACATCGTTGTCGCTTCACCGACGCGCTTGGTTGTGAACGCAGACGTGCTCGATACTGGAGTGACGGCCATTGAGCGTGTCACGTGGGAACTGGTGTCCGACGGCACGGCAGCCGCGACGTGCGGGACAGGCTCCACCTGGTGCTTCGTGCGTACGGTCACGAACGCAGCCGCCACGACGACGCTCTCGAGCGAGGTCGTGACCCATGGTTCCGGCACGGCCCCAACATCACGAACGTGCACCACGAGCAACACCACGGCTGACCCGCTGCCCGATCTGGGCACGAGTCGACCACGCGTGTTTTGTTACCAGGAAGCGATCATTTCTGGGGTCGGCGCGCAGTACAACAAATTCGAGACATGGACACCGGCGTGCACGCAGACATGGCGCGCCGACCAGACCAGTTCGAATGCCAACTACGGCGAGGCGAGCATCGCCGGCACTACGCCGATCTCCATGCAGCACAACGCCGTCGACGCGCTTGCGAGCATCAGCCCCCTTGACCGCATCGTCACCATCGGCGGAGTGCTCTATGCCGACTCCAAGTACCGCAACACCCAGGAACGCAGCTACGAGAACGTCAGCGTCTCGGTTCGGTCCCGCGAGGGGCGCGCGTATCGCCAGGCCATCTTGTGTGGATATCGACAGGCGTTGGGATCATGATGTGCGCACGAACACTTGCTCGGCGCGACGAGCGCGGGATCGCGCTCATCTGGGCGCTCATCGTGATGATGCTGGTGGCCGGCATCATCGCCTTGGTGGGCCTGCAAACGGTCAGCAGCTCAGAGAACGCCAAGCGATCCACGAGCCGCGTGCGCAGTGGCATCTGGGTCCAGGCCGCCGCCGATGACATCGCAGCGCGTCTCAACACGCGCGAGATCGGGTTCGATGTTGGTGCCTCCACACCACCGCTGACGAGCACCGATCTCGACCTCGTCGTGCCGACGACCGGCTCCAGTGCGCTCGCGACATCGTCACCGGTGTTCGACAATAGCGGCAATGGGCTGGCTCGCAAGTTGACGGTGGATGACGGGACCACCAAGCGCATCGCGTGGTACCAGGTGCTCGCGATGGCCGAGACCGGCACTCCAGCATGGAATGTGCGTTTCATACGCGGCCCTGGCCTCGGTGCCGGATCGGTCCAAGCGGTGTTGCGCGTCTGGGAGAACAGCCCCAACGCACGCCCAGTGACCGCACGCATCACCTACCGCCAGTCGAGCCTCTCGCGATTCAGCATCCTCAGCGACGATGTGCTCAACATCAAGAATCTCGGCACCGTCACACCGACCGGGTACATCCACGCGAACAACTCGAGCAACCAATCGACCGCCATCACCGTGGGCAATCAAAGCCAGCTACTCAACGCCAGCGCCGTCACGAGCTCGCAGGGCAGCATCACCGGCTGCTCGCTCGCGCTGTGCAAGTCGAATGTGAAGGATGTGGTGGACTTCGGCGCCGCGACCCGCACCATGCAGCAGATTCGGAGCCTCTCGACCAAGACCCTTCCGGACGGCACAACGACATACGCTGCGGCGGGCATCGCCCGCACGTTCGAGACGTCCGCGCTGTCAGCGGGCGGCGACAGGGTTACCCCGGGCTGGCTCGTGTTGCTACAGGGTCCCGGCTGCTCAGCGGGTCAGTTGACGGTGTGGACCGTGGACTTCCGCCTCCGCAACGACATCGGTGGCATCCCAGCGATCGATGACCGCGCACTGTACATCGGTCCGAAGACCACCGAGTGCGTGACCGTCAACGAGGGCGGCGGTGCGTTCCTTTTCGAAAGCGACGTTGACGTGCATGGCGTGCGTCCAGCGGGCGCACCGCCCGTGACTATCGTCACGCAGCGCGACAACGAAGCACGCCCTGCGATTCGCCTCGACACGGACAATGTTCCAAGCACACTCGAGACCACGAGCATGACGACCCCCGCATCCATCCTCTTGGACGGCGGTGGCGGCGGAGTGGGCGGGCCATGCACGTCCCCCAACGTGAATGGCGCTGTTGGTGCGGCGAATCCGCTCAATCCCGTGGGACTGGTTGCCGAGGGCAGCATCTACGTGCCGACGTATGAAATGAACCACTTTTCCAACGACGGAAAATGCCTCACGGTCCAGAACGTTGCGGGACTATCGCTCACTGGCGGCCTCACCTACGGTCCGTACATCGATTCGATCGCCTCCGACGGCACCAACAACGTCGTCGGGTTCACACCGGCATTCGCTCGAAATACGGGAGGCGCCGGGTACGGTGAACGCTTCACCTGGAAGGGCAGCATCGCCAGCCGACGAGAGGTGCTCATGCGCTACGGCACCGGAGCCGACTACGTCGGATACGGCGATCGCTCGTTTGAGTCGGTCCCGTCGCTGCTCTGGAATCCACCCCCGTTTTACCCTGGCGATCGCGGCTGGTACACGGTCGACTTCCAGGAGCTCGCGAATGTTGGGTGACGCGCAGCGCCGCACGGCTGATACACGGCGCAGCGGCGAGGAAGGGTTCACCCTCGTTGAGATCATTGTTGCGCTCATCATCATGGCCACGCTGATGGCTGTGTTCGTCTCGGTGTTCCACGGCGCGCGGCGCGATATGAAAAACAACGCCATGATCGCGGCGGCCCAGCAGGTCGACACTGCGCTCAAAGAGTTCGAGCGGATGTGGCCAGTTACCGCAAGCATGAGCACACCCGGCAGCTTTGACGACGAGCTCCTCACGCGCGCCAGCGCATCCGGCAGCGTGTGGACCTCGAATCCGGCGAACCGACAGCAGGCGCTCGCCGACGACGCAGGCAACCTCCTGCTGCGCGAATGGCCGAGGAGTCCGTACACAGACAGTGGCGTGCGGGTCGTGGTGAGCGCGACTTCGACCGACTGCGACGCCAGCAACTCGCGGCCGCCCGGAACCATCTACGTGTGTCGTCCCCCGGCGCCAGCTCCGGGAACTGCGCGCGCGTACCAGTACCGCATCATCGCCTGGGGCGTCCACAAGGACGACAAGACGCCCAAGTCGGTGTACTCCGCAACCCACGGGTGAGCGACCAGGTCGATCAGACTCCACGTCTGCAGACTCGATCCTGAACCTCGCATGATTCACCGGGCGAGATTGCATAAAACCTCAAGTGCTCGGTCGTGTTGGCCGATGCAACCTTGGTGCGCCACCCACCCACGGGTCGGGCGTGCACGCCCGACCTATGCCCGTGATCGTTCCCACATATCAGTTAGCTCGTCGCGCGCCACGCCGCGAGCATGCCTTCGGTGTGATCGAAGTGATCGTCGCGATGCTGATTGTGACCTTCGTCGTGGTGGGTGCGGCTGCCGCCGTCATGTCCTCGTCGTCGTCGGAGACGTCGATCAAGGCGACGGCTGACACGCACGCGATCGCGCGCCGCGCGACGGAGCGATTGCGTACCGACCTGAGCGCACAGACCGCATGTACCGAAGGCGCGACCGGCACGAGTATGAACACGGGATGGAAGGCCTCCGCTCAATCTGCCACGTCGTCCGCGTCCGCTGCCGCCTTCGATACCTGCACCTATACCTACAACGACATGCGCGATGCGCAGCGCCGGCTCTACCTCGTGACAGCGAAAATCAAAGCGGTCGACGATGACTCTGATGGCACCGGAGCGACCGACTCAGACAAGAATCTGCGTGATCGCTACGATGTGTCACTGACGGTTGCGCTCGATGCGTCATCCCGGTCTGCGGGTGTGAATCCCAAGGCGCTCACCGTCGCGTCCACCCTCGCCTGGAACAACGGACTCGGCGGCGACGAGCTCGACATCGGATTCATCAACCTCAACGCCTGCGCCTATGCGCAGCCCGTCAACGTCATCGCGGGGGTCTGCAAAACCGGCGACTCCTCTCGAACCCGGATTCCGTCGCAGGTGACCATCACGCGCAGCGACGGCACCAGCATGGGCACCATCACCGCGCAGGGCTCGGCGGGCGCCCTGGCCCCCGGTCGTTACAAGCTCGCCCCGACCACGAAGATCGTCTCGGAGACCGGCAACCTCTACAACTACTACGACATGTCTCCGGTTGAGCTCACCGTCAAGGGGGGGCAGTCCTACGACGTGTTCGAGACGTTCGTCGCCCAGGCCAAGAAGGTCGAGGTGTGCACCCAGATCACGAACTACTCCAACCCGGACTACAACCGTGGTGACGTCAAGCTCATCCACGACTACGAGGTCAAGCAGACCAATCTCTACTTCCGTCACTACAATGCCGCCGGCTACGACTCGACCAGGCTCGCGCTTTCCAAGGACTTCCAAGGTCCCACCCCGGCCAACGGATGGAATTGCAGCGCACAGATCACGACGCACGTGCTCAACGATCCACTCACCAAGGACGCCAAAGCGAACGGAACGGGTCTGTTTGAAGGCACCTACGATCTCCAGGTTGAGCAGGTCAAGCCCACCGCCACTCCACAGGGCCTCGTGGTCAAGGCGATGGCTACTGGATGCACCATGCCGAATTACAACAACGCGCTCGGCGGCACGCCGCTCAGCGTGCGGAGCTCGACCTCGTTTGACTCCTCGGCGCCGACCTCCTCGTACTACACGAGGGCGCTCCTCGGCGGCAACGTCAATCGCTTGTGCATCCGCTTCGAGAGCATGCCGATGCGCCTCGATGCATGCACGCGCACAGGGAGCAACGCGTCGAGCTGCGTGTTCTACTCCTGCACGATGGCTGTGCCCGGCGAGAACCCGTATACCGTTGGCTACGTCGAGAGCACCGACTGCAATCCGCAGGATCGCGTGCAGCGCTGCTACCTAGACGCAGGCGCCTCCATGGATGCCGACTGCGGCGCTGGCTTCGATGCCAACATCGGTTGCCAGTACAACGCAGGGGCGATACCCGGGCAGCAGCTCCCCTACTTCGTCGTCGCGCAGAGCACGTCGCGCCCCTGCAACGAGGGAACCTTCTGGTCCACGTGCGAGACGGCCACAGATGGCGGCGGCGGCCACTACACCGACGATAACGGCGATTGCTGGGACGGCACCCAGGTCAAGACGTGCGCCATGGGCGGCCCGTACAACAGCGACCCCGACGGTACACCTTGCACCGGCGACGAACGCAACATCCATAACGTGACCACGCCCATCTGTGTACGCGATGGCAGTGACACGAACTTCCCGGCAACCAAGGCACCAGCTGGCGATGGAAGTTGTGCCCCGGCAAGCACTGGAACGGGCAGCTTCAATCCTGCGGGAACCGTGGTGCAACAGTTCGGTGGTGGGTACGCACGCACCGGAGCCGGCACGAACTTCCGCCACCCCAACGGCATCAACATGCCGGGTTGGATCTCGACGTTCCCGAACAATCCGATGACAGCAGCTGGCGGCACCGGCGGACGGTCGGCGGACGGCACCAACTTCAACCTCGGCTGGTCGATCAGCGGCGGCGTCGATGACACCTCCACCAGGTGCACATCAGGAGGCGGCCACGGCGGTGCAGGTGAGTACGGCATCAACGGCAAGCCCAAGGCCATGACCAAGTCCGACGGCACTGCCGTCAACATGGAGCTCGATGGCGACCGGGTGAACAACCCAGACGCCAATCGCTTGCTCTTCGAACAGCCCACCTTCGAATGCGCTGAGTCGACGTTCTCTGCCGGTTGGCAGGTCGTCAACACGTTCGGCATGTGGAGCTGCCTCGAGCTCTACCTGGAGAATCGTCCTAACGACCGAATCCGCGGCCGCCTCATCGATTTTGCGCCAGGCCGCAACGACACTTCAATGATCCAGATCCACCTCGGCGCGGCGCAACAGCTCATCCCAGCGGGCAATGTTCCCATCCTTGACTCCCTCGGAAGGACGGAATATTACCCCGGTGTCACTGGAACGAACTGGGACGTGTATGACTACGCCGGTTCCACCGGCGGACTCACCGGATTCAACCTCCTCACTCCTGCGGGCAACCGGGTCGATGTTCCTGGCTACAACGCGGTGGTGCACGAGGTCGACGACGATCTCGGATGCAGTGGGGCCGCGACGGGCACCACCGTGACCTACTCGCCCAGCACGGTCACCAACTCGGTCTCCGATCCCGTGCCGTTCTCGCTACCGATCATGCCACTCTCGTCCTGGATCAACAACGGCGGCGTCGCCCCTTCAGACATCACGTTCCGCAAGAACGCAACCAAGAATTACAGGGCGAACTACGACGATCCAAGCTACTCCGATCCCTCGAACGGGGTTGCCGATCCCTCGATGGGCACCTCAGATATCAGCCTCTAATGTCGCGTCTCGTTATTTCGCGGCTGTCCGAGCCGGCGAAAACCGAGCAGGGCAAGGAGGGCGGATGAGGCGTGGCCGTAGCCACGTCGATTCCGACCGACGCGGAAACGCGAAGGTGTGCAGCCGGCGCAGGGCCGCGAAATAACGAGACGACCTCTAGACTTAATCGCCCAAGACGACCGGCACCACGAGCGGCGAACGGCGTGAGCGTGTGCTGACGACACCCTCGACGGCTTCCTGCATGAGCTTGGAGAGCTCCAGGTCGTCGAGATGTGAATCGTTGGCGTTGACGAGGGAATCCTCAGCGGCCTGGCGGGCGGCCTCCAGGAGCCCGTTCTCGTCCTCGACGAATCCGCGGGAGATGATCTCGAGCGTGCCGCTCGACTCGTGCGCGACGATGACGAGCACGCCGTCCGCACTCGCCTGCTGACGGTCTTCCAAGACGTCCTCAAGGATCTCGTCGTTGGACGTGCGATCAACCAGTTGGGCACCGACGGTGACGCGCTCTTCGGTCATGCGTGCGGACCCGTTGCGCAGCTCGATGACGCAACCGTTCTCGGCGAGGATGATGCTCTCCTCCGCGACCCCCACGAGCTTGGCCAGCTCGGCGTGTGCGCGCAGGTGGCGCCACTCACCGTGCACCGGCATGAACGATGTCGGGCGTACGAGCTGAAGCAGCGTGAGTAGCTCGGCGCTCGAACCGTGGCCGGAGACGTGCACGTGTGCATTGTCCGAGGAAACGAGGCGCGCACCGACCTTGGCGAGATGGTTCTGGATGCGGTGCACGCGAGTGTCATTGCCCGGGATGGTGCGCGACGAGAAAATGACCGTGTCGAGCGTGGACGGGCGAATGCTGTGGTGCGTGCCCGACGCAATGCGGCTGAGCGCCGCGAGCGGCTCGCCCTGGCTCCCGGTGCACAGCACCATCACGGCGCTCGGCTCGTGGTTCTCGATCTGGTTCGGCTTGATGAAGTGCACGCCCTTGGCATCCATGTAGCCGAGGTTGCGCGCAATGTTGGTATTGCGCGTCATCGACCGACCAAGAATGCACACGACGCGCCCCTCCTCCGAGGCGATGTCGATGAACTGCTGGATACGATGGATGTGGCTCGAAAAGCACGTGGCGATGATGCGTCCCGGCGCCTTCGAACAGATGTCACGGAGCGGTCCAGCGAGCGTACGCTCGCTCCGAGTGTGACCCGGAACGTCGGCCTGCGTGGAATCGGCCATGTAGAGCGCAATACCCTCGCTCCCGATCTCCGCGATGTGCCCGAGATCGGTGGGTACGCCATCGAGTGGCGAGGGGTCGAGCTTGAGATCGCCTGTGTGGAAGATGGTGCCCGCAGCTGTGTGCACGGCAACGGCCATGCCGTCTGGCACCGAATGTGCGACGCGCACAAACTCCAGCTCGAACGGCCCCACCATAACCGGATCGTTCTCCGGGACGACCTCGGTCCACTCCGTGGCGCTCAGCAGCCCGAACTCATCGACCTTCGCCTTAACGAGCGCAAGCGTCAGACGTGTGGCCATGATCTGAGGAACGCCCACCTCGCGCAGGAAATAGGGAACGGCGCCGATGTGGTCCTCATGCGCATGCGTGAGCACGAGCGCGCGAATCTTGTGTTTGTTCTCGAGCAGGTAGGTGAAATCGGGCAGGACGATGTCCACGCCGAACTTCCCCTCCTCCTTCGGGAAGGTGAGTCCACAATCGATGACGACGATGTCGTCGCCACACTCGATCGCGGTGATGTTCTTGCCGATCTCGCCGATCCCGCCGAGCGGGATGACACGGACAGTGACCTTGGGGTCGAGATCAGGCATGCGACGTCACCAGCTCATGACGCTCCAGCATGGTGCGGATGCGCTCACGTTGTAGGCCGCTGGCCTCAACGAGGGGGAGGCGGGGGGAACCGACGTCGAAACCGAGCAGATGCATAGCGGCTTTCACAGGGATGGGATTGGTGGTGATACCGAGCGTCTCATAGACGTCCTCGAGTCGACCACCGAGTTCTCGTGCGCCGGTCTCGTCACCGGCGTTCCACAGCTCGACCACGCGGGCCATAGACTCGCCGATGACGTGCGACGCGACGCTCACCACGCCCACAATGCCCTCCGGGAGCATCGGCATGAGCGAGGTATCGTCGCCCGCGTAGATCGCGAGGTCCGGAGCGAGTGCGCGGATCTCGCGCAGTTCGCGGAGGTCGGGATGTGCTTGCTTAAGCGCGACCACATTGGGGATCTGGGCGAGCTCAGCGATGAGCTCGGGCTCGAGGTCGACAACGACGCGCGACGGCACGTTGTAGAGCATCACCGGAGTGTCGCCAGCGGCGCGTGCAGCCGCAGCGAAGTGTCGAAGCAGACCCTCGCGTGGCGGCTTGTTGTAGTACGGCGTGACGACGAGCACGCCATCTGCACCCGCCTCAACCGCCGCGCGCGTGAGCGCCACCGTGTGCTGGGTGTCGTTGGTACCTGTGCCGGCGAGCACGGATGCGCGATCACCGATCTCATCGATGGCGGTTCGTAGACACGCCAGCTTCTCCTCATCGGAGAGCGTGGGTGATTCACCCGTCGTGCCGGCAACGACCACGCCATCGGAACCATGGTCCACGAGATAGCGCAGCAGCCTCCGGAATTCCTCATGGTCGACCTCGCCGCTTGAGGCGAAAGGCGTGATGGCCGCGGTGATGATGGTGCCGAATTCCGTGTACATGCGGTGCATCCTACCGCGCGCGACGGCGACTCAGGTGTGCGTCACGGCGGAGGTGGCGCGGTCGGTCCCGCCGTGGGCACTGTAGGCGTCGCATCTGCGGCGGGTGCGGGCGCCGTTGGGGGCGCAGGAGCAACCGGCGCTGCGGCCGCGGCTGCGGCATCGGCTTGGCGCTTGCGTTCGGCCTCAGCTTCAGCCTCGCCGCCACCAGCTGTGGCCGGTGCGGCAGGCTGGCTGCCCGCTGCGACGGCTGCAGCTGCCGCGTTCGCCGCAGCTGGTGTCGCCGTCGATCCAGGCGCCGCAGTGAATGTCGCCACCGAGCTCGCGTCCTGCACGGATTGCCCGGTGGTGTAGACCACATCGGCTGAGGTACCGGTGGCCCCGCCGCCGCCTGAGAGCATGTCGCTCAGGTTGGCAGCCTCGGATCCACCGGGCACGCTGCCAAAGAAGACGTCAGACGAGGTGCCGACGCCACCGCCACCGCCAGCGAGCACGTCGCTCAGCGAGCTCCCACCGCCTGTCACGGCCACCGTATTGGTGAGAGTCCATCCGTTACCGGGCGGCCCACCACCCACGTCGCTGGAACCGAGGATGTCGCTGATCGACTCGCCCCCGCCACCGCCGCCGCCACCACCGACGACGCTGCCGCCGCCGCTGATCGAGTACGAATCGAGCGACCAGCCGCCACCCCTGCCGCCCACTGACGCGGCTCCGAGAAT
>Ga0335397_10012936_pt1 | contig 10192 bp, 7 predicted proteins | sample MAT04_FD_205740 | JGI IMG/M metagenome (GOLD analysis project Ga0335397, IMG submission 205740) | Freshwater microbial communities from Lake Fryxell liftoff mats and glacier meltwater in Antarctica - MAT-04 (spades assembly) (version 2) ...
GATAGGTTGATAATTGCTGTTGGTCGCTAAAGTGGCGCATTTTCCATTTCCCGCCATGCCGCGCTCCAAGTACAAAGGGCTTTCTATAGGATATAACCGGTTCGATCAAAGTCTCATAATCATTCAGGTCATATTCAAGATCTGCATCCTGGATTAACACTACATCACCGCTCGCATTTTCAAATCCGGCGCGGACGGCATTGCCTTTCCCAAGTGCTTTTTCCTGTAAAATGATCTTTACTTCAGGGTGGTCTTTATATTGCAGTACCAGTTCGCGCGAGTTATCCTTGGAATTACTTTCCACGATAATAATCTCTTTTTGTATGCCTGGCAGACTTAATTCCAATAACTGATCCATCAATATTGAGAAGGTGGCGCCTTCATTATAAACCGGCAGTACAACCGACAAGACCGGCAAAGCATGGCGCTCGGCCTTCCTACCCATCACGATAATGCCGGAGGAAGGCAAACGAAAATATCTGTTGTGCAGGGAAACAGGTATTTTCTTATACATAGCGCGGATCAAGCGTGTAAGCCAGGTGCTCGGGAACGCGGCTGCGCGCTGATTGATATGTGCCAATGTGTAGGGACGGACATCATTTTCCAGCCAAACATCCTGAAATCCATAGCGCCATAAGGCCAGTTGAATATTGGTATTATTAAAATAGTATCTGTTTTCCGAGCGCCAACCGGTCCAAAATTGACCAAAAAAAATAGCGGAGCGTGAATCCAGGGAAAGCGTTACGATAAATAATTCGCCGCCCGGCTTTAAGGTTCTGTAGGCCTGCTCCAATATATTCTCAAGGAAATGACTTTGTTCCAACTGATAAAGTATCACAATGGCGTCCACCACCTCGCCCAGATCCGACCCACCTTCCCATTTGTCAATGGAAACACAGCGGACAACGTTAAAACCTTGTTCGCGCGCAGCAGTGGCAAAATAATGTCCCTCTGCGGCAACGATAAGGATGTCCTTAATACGGGGTGAACGTTTTGCAAGCAGTCTCAGGTAGTTTTTACACGCTTCCACTTCTGTATATCCATCCGACAATACACGATCCGGCCGAATGCTGTCGTCGTACTCTATAAAAAAAGCACTCGCATGCGACGGTGTGATTGGGGAGGAAAAACTTAATTCACATCCATCGCAATATGAAATGGATGATGCATGGATTTCAAACAAATAGATATGTTTTGCAGAACCGCAAATTGGACATAGGCCTGCAGTATGAGATTGCTCCACATCAATCTTAGTCATTAATCCGCTCGTTTTTCGGCGATCAGCGCCATGCCACTCGCGATAACCTTTACAGGCATAAATGCCAAAGGGCGCGGGGTGATCTTTCGGATACCATTCACCAGGGGGCTCAAGCCTTTGACCGGAAAACGGACAAAATGGCGGTTAATATAATCAAAATTCAGGATCTTATAGTTCGGGATAAACTGGACCTTATGGAAGCCTGTTTTTTCAAGCAATTTCAGCATGGACTCTCTGCCGAAATAGGAAATATGCTCTACTTTGTATTCCATCCAATGTTCGCCAAGCAGTCGGGCAGACCCACTATCCAACGATGGAGTTGCAAGAAAGATCTTTCCCGAATCCTTTAAACTACTGCGTACCTTACCCATAAATTGGGATATATCGCGTACATGCTCGATAACATCGAAAAAGGCAATCATATCAAACGAATTAGGTGGAAAATTTACGCTTTCAATAGTTCCCTTTTGGACGCACGGAACCCCCAGGCGCTGGTTTGTTAATTCCACCAAATGGTCCGTTACTTCCAGACCTGCCACATCGAAGCCCTTGGACTGTGCTTCCAGCAGAAAATCGCCCATTCCGCATCCAATTTCCAATATGGAATGCTGCGATCCATCTCTGCCCAAATGCGTCGCATTCATAAATTGCTGCAAATATAATGCGGCCGTTGCGCGTTTTAGAGCATAAACAATTTCAAGCGTCTGCGGGTCATCCTTGCCTAAAAAATACGAATCGTTATATATTTCTGCCAATTCACTGTCTGTGGGTTGAGGATCGAGCCATTGAAATCGACAGTTTTTACAAACGCAAACATCATAGCGATGAAAGAGAAATTTTTTTGCCGTTCGTTCATCATTGCATACAGGGCATTTCATTAAATATCTACTCCGATCTTAATAAACTTAAAAGTTGGGTTGTATAGTCGTCTTAATCTCGTGTTTGGATTTCATGGCATTAGGCATATAAAACAAATGTCAAGATGATAAGGTATTTCCTTCATCACAAGTTAGAATCTAGAGTTTACCCAAATTTGAGTGCCGTCGACTGACGTCATCCCCTCCAGAGACCTTGCGCTTTGGTTAAAAACAAAGCTACAGGGTTTTTCGTTTCTTAATATCCACTTATTATGGAACAGTAGCTCAAGAAGATCACCTTCAATTTTTCGGCTGTGAGTCCCGATAACCATCACCCTGGCTTTCTCATTCAGTTGATCCATTCCACATTGTATGACCCCAAATTCTGACCCTTGAATATCAATATGAAGCAGGTCGACATTCTTATATTTTGATAATAATTCATTAATGGGAATGGCTGGAATTTTTTTTAATGTTACTTCCAACCCGCGATAGTCATAATTTGAGGTACTGCTAGAAGCCGCCGCTCCCCAATCCTCCCGGTCTTTTCCAATTTCAGGGAAATACAAAAATTTATCGGTTTCAGATATGGCAGAATTAAACAAATCAATCTTAAGTCCGGAAGAAATTGTTGACGTCAAGTCATTGGCATTAAAATGCTGTTTCATCCATTCAAAGTGTTGATGATCGGCCTCCACTCCAACGAGAGTGATTTCTTTCACATCCTTCTTTCTGGACATAATTGCCGACCTAACGATCCAGGGGCCAAAACCAGCGCCTAACTCAATAACGGTAATCGAGTCCCCGCTCGCTGTATCAATTGCAAACGCGGTGCCGAGATACTCGATAAATTCATGGAATATCCCATCCGATGGAATGGGAAGATCAAGCACCTCATCCCTTGGGTGTAAATGGCTCGCAAAATTAATATTTATTTTGCTACCAAAATAATCGACAATGTATCCATTGACAGGCTTTCTACTTTTGTCTTCAAATTTTTTGATTAATTCAATATCTGCTTCAGGCACAGGGTCCGTGTTCATCATATAACGCCTCCAAAAAAGATATGGTAGAAATGGGTATTCATGAAAAAACTCTTATCGCTCACTGATATCAATAATCAAAATATATACCATAGTTTGCGTAGGTTACCATAATTATACTGGCTTTTATTTCAGCACAACCTTTACCAACAGTATTGGGTAGTAAGTAAACGTGGGCTGTATTTCATATACAGCAGTAATCTTAAAACCGTACTTATCCAGCTCCGCGGCCGAGGCTTCAGGAGTTTGCAGGCTTAACATATACATATTTTTTAATCGTAAATTTTCGGCTTGTTTTATATTTTCAAAGAGATCAATGGCCGCTTGAGTTCCTTGAGGGGCTTTTGACCATTGCAAAGTCAGGATTGGAACGTTGCCTTTTAGAAGTTTTTCATATCCGGATATATTCTCTCCGGGATTCACTATCCAAACATCTATGTCATCAATAATTTTTATAAGGTTATCATCCGTTTTGTATTTCAAGGGAGCATGATCCCTGCCAATCATGTTTATGTTATCAATGTAAGTATCCCAACCGTTTTGAATCGATGGTCTTGAAGCCCAGTCTGTTTTATTTGTTATTGTTAAATAGTAAGCATAGGCAGTCTGGGAAAAAGCAGACACAATTATTAATGTCGACAGACTTTTTATAAACCCCGACTTTAAGTCGAGACCGTAAACAAATGCAATTAATTTAGAACGGACTTGATAATATTTCCGCCGGTCTGAATAGTATATATTTAAAATATGAGTGGCTTTAGCTTTGAAATTTAATAACCTTATATCCAGTTTGTATAGGATATACACAAACTTCACAATCAGCAGCCCTAAAATTATTTCAATAAACAATCCATATCGTATAGCGCCCGAAGTAAAAGCCCATAAGTATATTAAAACAAGCGAAAACAAGCCCAGGAAAATATGTTCCAATTTTTTTTCAGCCAGCCCAAAGCTCATATACGCAACTGCAATCAGGAGGCCAAGTCCCATTCTCCCGGAATAGTATCCCAGCTCAACTGTCCTTAGAGGGTTGAATAAAATATAAATAGGCCAAACTAAAGTCTCATATATGGAAGTAGGCCCCACATTAACCTTAAAACTTAAGGTTGAGTAAAATGGGGACTTAAAATAATTATTAAAAAAAGGAAATAACGGACTGCCTGTCTGCGTTACATTATAGAGGATATAACAGGCAAGCGGAAAAACAAGAACAAAAGAGGAGATGATCACTACTCTAAATGAAAGTTCCCTGAAATACCTAAAGAGGATGATAACAAAGAGCAATCCACAAAATATTACCGAAGGAAATTTGAACGACAGGCTCAGGCCGATCATTAAGCCGCTATAGATTATGACAAATTCAGGAGTGGTCTTACGCCCAACTGCCATTTTAACAAGTTCCAACAGGAAAGGCAGCATAAGTAAATCGACCATGTAGGTACCAATATTTGCCAGAATATATTCAGTCGACAACGCAAACAAGGCAAAAAAGCTTAACAGAAGTCTTTTATGACTGGCGGCAATCTCCAGGCTTTTGTCCAACACTACTAATTCTTTTATTTGAAAAAACAAAAGAATTAGTACCAAAGTATTTAACAGTACCCCTGCACGGTACCCTAAAATGAGTCTAAAAATGAAAAACAACCTATCGCCTAAAGGAAAAGTAAATGTCTGGATATTACCTGGAAAAAAATTATGGATCAAATTATTTTCAAACCCAAAACCCTGCAAAAACAAATGGTAATTCAACACATCAAAGCTGCGATCAGGAAGCGGCAAACGCAAAAACGTAATAGCGAAAATAAACAGAATCACCAGCCAGTCGGTTTTATCAATCTGCGGGAAATATATAAATTCCATCAAACGTCTGTAATTTTTTCGTAGGGTGATTACAAGCATCATAAACAGGCCAATGGCTGCGAGGCTGGCCAGGGAGAGATATATCTGCCTGGCAGTGGAAATTTCAAGATGGAATATATTGTTTTGTTTTATCAGATAATATTCAACCAGCTTGAAATAATCCACAACCACGCAGGTTATGGCAAAAACAACATACAGTACAACGAAACCATTTAACTTTGGGTTTTCGTATTTTTTGATTAACATATACTACTCCGTCAGGGAATTAAACTGACTCTGTAAAAGGTTTCGCGTCCAATGCAGACTGCGATCAAGATCAAGCCATTCAGCAATTACCGCTCGGTTAATTTTTGAGCCGTATTAAAAACAAAAGAGGCGGCATCCCTCCAGGAAGCCGGGTGATATTCATTTCTTATCCGCTGCTCTTTACGGGCAATCTCCTCGGGGTGATCAAAGTACCATTCCAGGCGCTCTGCCCATGCAGGCAGGTCCCACGGATCGATATATTCAACCAAATCCTCTCCAACTTCCGGGAGCGAGGCTGTATTGGATGCAAGGCAGAACTTTCCGGCGGCCAGACTTTCTGCCACTGGGATACCCCAGCCCTCATACAAGGATGGAAACACAGTGAATTCTGTGTTTCGATACAGCCAGGCCAAATCACCGTCAGAAACATGATTTAACATTCGGATATGGGGTCTTATTCTGAAATCAAGTTTCAAATCCGACATTAATTCCGAAACTCCCCAGCCAGGCATGCCAACGAAAACCAGTATGGGTATTTTTTTTACCCCCTTCTCCACTAGGCGTGTATATGCCCGATATAAAATTTCATGGTTTTTTCGCCGCTCAATCGTGGAGACCAGCATAATAAATTTTGTCTCGGCGAGGGAAGCAACTTCAGGGGAAAGTTGATCCTGTGAATTGCCGTACGGCAATTCACAGCCAAGTTTGATAACTGACATGGGAGGTATTGGGGTTCCCAGTTCTGCCAAAAGAAGAGTTAAATCTCTTTTTGTGCATTCTGAAATGCATAAAACCTCATCTGCGCACCAGGCTAAATTTGCAAAATAACGCGCAAATAATGGGGCAACCTCTCCAAAAAAAAGATGCTGATATTTTACCGGGATAATGTCGTAGCAGATCAGGAGAACTTTAAAATTTATTAACCTTTTTTCCGAGAACAAATATTCATAATCTTTTTGATCCCAATCCAACCCAAGGGAAATATAAATATCATCAGTCTTAAAGGGAGGGGGCTGCTTAACTTGAGCTACTCCGTCCACAATAGGCGGGCTGGGGACAATTCCTGATGGGGATATAAATTCCTGCACAGCAAGGCGAATTTCACGGTACGATCGCACAGCCGCGTAGTAGCCATTTAATCGATCTGATGCGAATTTGAGCGCCTTTTGGCGGGCTCTTCTGGGAAATAAATTAAAGACGCGCAAGACAACGTTCTTAACGCGTTGTTCAATGGAAACAAAGGGAGGCGCAGGTGGAGGTGGCGGGAGGGCGTCTTTTTTTTCTGGCGCAACGGAAGGCTTTCCCATTCTGATCGTGTCAAGGGCTTTTTGGACATCCCCGCGAGACACCTTCAGATATTCCTTATTTTTTAAATCAAATCGGCAAAAATATATATTGGGCAGGTTGGCATTAAGAAAGTAGGAGGCTGTTTCCGCTTCAACACGAATAATCCCAACTGCCGGACGATTCCAATTCAAGGTGGTGGTTACATCCAACCAGATATTATTTTCCATGGTTATCTCTCACAAAAGATAGAACGTTTTCTGGAATTGAAGCAAGACACCGATCCCAGCTCAGAGTTTGCCGCAATTCATCCTTATTACCCCGTAAGGGGAAGGGTTGTTGTAAGACATCTTTTATTATCCTTTGGTATTCAAACGGAGTATCCGCAGTCATGACCTCAGGCAGCACGGCAAAGTTTTCATATCCTCGAAAAGCAGATGTTGTACCTACACAATAGGCACCAGAATAAATGGCTTCGGCAGTCTTAATGTTCGACCCTCCCCCATGAGGGATTGGAAGAAGAAAGGCGTGCGCCAGGCTTTTTACCGCCGCAAGGTCGTCATTCGAAATCGTATGCAGGAGTTGCAGTCTTGATATGTTTAAAGAACTCCATCGTGTTTTTACAGCCGCATGATAAATATGTTCAGACACACTTCCAGCCACTACGAGTCGGGAATCAGGTGGAATAAAACCCAATGAGTCGCCGACAACCCTGCCAAACCCTGTAAAATTAGGCGGATGGGCACTGGCAACATAAAGGATCCAAGGCGCAGTTGGAAGTTTTTGTTTCCATCGTTCTAGATCATCTGGGTTAGCCTGCCACGGGTTAATACCGTTCGAGGCCAGACACGCCTTTTTTGCGCCAAATTCCAGGAGAGTTTTACGGTCTGCTTCTGTTACCGCAAAACAAATATCAGCCTCCTGTACCGCCTGTTTTTCAAGCAATTCTATGGCTTCAAGCGCATCCGCACAGTCATCAATATTAAAGCTGTCAAGAATGTCCTTTTTCAAAGGTGTTTCAATATTTTGTGAGCCGTACACTAGTCTGACATTTTGATATGCCAACAGACCTTTGATTTTCACAGCTAATGGCCACAACCATGGCTGTTCAACATGGATTACATTTATGTGTTGGGGCAATCTTTCCAGAATAAAGGGAAAGCCACCGCTATTGGATGCGGCATACATCCCTGATAACAAATCATCGATCAGAGGAATTTTTCTGCCCTTGAACCGTCGCCACTCTTGGGTAACTGGAAATGGGAGATCATTTGGTCCCAGGGATTCTTTCGGGTAACCGTTTACCGGAAATATGGCAATGTTTTCAACATGCCAGCCCGCACTTTTATACGCTTTGGCTATATTAGCCAGCCTAATTTGACCTCCATGTTGAGGTTTTACATATGGATAGGTACTTAACAACAATACAACAGGCTTCATTTCCACCTCCTGATGGGAATTGAGCACAATCTATTTTTTAGAAAAAATTCTGAACAGATTAGATAATTTTCTAAATGGAGCAGCCATTCGCCAGGAATTGCTGTTATAGATTGAATAAATCGTTTCATTAGCTGATTTCAATTCGGCTTCCTCCGTTTTCAACTTCTCCTCAGTTTCCAGTTTGTCTTTTATTGTTTCGTTTAAATTATTCTTTAAATTACCCAGCTCGGCACGCACTCCGTCTAACTCGGCATGCACCCTGCCCAAATCAGCACGCACACCGCTTAATTCGGTATGTACTTCTTCCTTGAATAGAACATCATAACGCGTTGCCAACTCATCGAGCGTGATGCCATATTTAACATCAAAAGCGCCTTGAAATACTGCCATATCTTTTTCGCTGCCATTTTTTTGCGCAACCACAGAATAATCCGGGCTGACCCCACCCAGCACATTAAGCAGGGTGGGCGCGGGGTCTTCACGAAGTTCGGCAGCTTCCTGCAGGCGTACTACTTTGGTGCGATAAAAGCCATAGTAATCCGGCAGAAAGGCCAACAAGGGCGGGGGAATGGGATGGATATGGGTTGGGTCAAGATAAAAGCTGGAAGTACCCACCCTGATATTTTCAGGATTGGGGGTTTCCAAAATTAATAACCCGGCCGGCTTGAGCACACGCAGCGCTTCCTGAACCAGTATTTGTAACTCAGAAAATGGAATGTGTTCAACTACATGAAAGGCGGATACAACCGACAGACTTTCGCTGGGAACTGATTTAAGATAAGCAATGGCTTCCCCCGTTTCCACAGACAGTCCCAGGTCACGACAGGCTTGCAGCATGCCGTCATCCAAGTCCACGCCATGCCCGTCCATCTTTATTTCCTTGAGCAGTTCCAGCCACTCGCCGCGCCCACAGCCAAGATCCAGAGCTTTACAGCCGCGGTCTACTTCTTGCAGCGCCGTAAGAAATGGAAGATATACCCGCAAACGGGTTTTGATCAGCTCGCGTGAGCCGCGATGTTTATCTTCGAATGCTCTGTAAAAATCTGATTTCATTGGGTCTCCATATTGCGGGTGTTTCTTTTTTACTACCAACAAACTTTATAACTAACGGAATGCAGACACTTGTGTTGATCTATTGCTCAGCGCATCGAACGAAGGTTCATAAAGCAGGCTGAAGTCTGCACTCCACGGGGGATCGTTTTTTTTCAGGATAGATTCTTGTTTTTTCCACTTGCCATATGAGCGTATCTTTTTTTTGCTTTGTAAATATTGTACCGCCGCTTGCAATCGTTTTGAGGCTTCTGCTGTAGGTATAAACTTATACTCTTCAGCTTCAACAGCGAGCTATTTTTTACCTGGCAATCCCATACACGATTTTCTTTAGACGCTTTTTTACTCCTGGAAAACGATTAACAACTGCGATCACGATCCAGTCTATATTGGGGTGGACAATGATCCAGGTCGAAACGGAGCGAATACCTGCCAATGCCTCTATTTTTATTCGTAGCTTGGCAGGCTTGTAGATCAAGAACAACACGCATACCCCCCTTTCTTATTCAAAGAATAAAACAAATTACCTATTACTATCATTATGCTTAGTGGTATCAGATAGTCGATTGTAAATATTCTGCGCCGCAACCGATAGAACAGGGCGCGGTTAATATAAATCGCCCTCTTCATTTTGAGGGGCCGGTAAGACAATACGCGACAGGCGCAGTGCGAGTTTATCCACAAAGGGTGTCTTTGCCAACAATCTCGCCAACTTCACTTTTATTTTTGGCCTGTCTCGCAAATATAAAACAAGTCTTCTCAGAATTTTCTTTACTAGAAGTTTTGGGGCCGCAATAATTTGCCGTAACATAGTTCCAATGGAACGTACGGGTCTGGATATTTTCCAGGAAGTGCTGTTATATATCGACTTAAGTTCCACTTGATGTCGATTATCCTGATCAACCCATTGGCGGATATTAGCCTGCTGTTTACTAATCTGATCTTCCAGCGATCTGGCACGCTCCTGGCTGGAACGCAATTTTAATTCCAATTGCAAGCGCTCGTTTTCCTTACCATGTAATGCCATTTCCAATTGCAAAACTTCCCGCGATTGATCATTCAAGGCATTCTGATGGAGTACCTTTTGTAATTCAGCTTCCATTTTCTGGTTTCCAGACTCCATCTTGCGCAGAGAATAATTAAGGGAATTAAAA
>Ga0335397_10012939_pt1 | contig 10189 bp, 5 predicted proteins | sample MAT04_FD_205740 | JGI IMG/M metagenome (GOLD analysis project Ga0335397, IMG submission 205740) | Freshwater microbial communities from Lake Fryxell liftoff mats and glacier meltwater in Antarctica - MAT-04 (spades assembly) (version 2) ...
GTTTGATCTATGCCTTGTTCAGCGCACTCCTACTCACCCTGCTGCTCTCGTGGGGCCGCAACCTGATGCCGCTCACCGACTTCTTCTTGGAGCACGTGCCCGGCTACAACAAGTTCCGCGCGGTCACCATTATCCTCGTCGTTGTGGAACTCGCGGCACCGTTGCTGGGCATTCTGTATTTGGATCGTTTGGTGAAGGATGGTGGATGGGACAAGGCGATGGAAAAGCGTTCGTTGATCGGCATCGGCGCGGTGCTGGTGCTGCTGTTGGCGATGGCCGTTGCGCCGGACAGCCTGTTCAGTTTCGTGAGCGACCAGGAGCGTGCATCGCTCACCGAGCAAGCCTCCGATCCGAAGATGGAAGCGCAAGTGATGGCCTTTGTGGGTGCGTTGAAGGAGGTGCGCATCAGCCTCTTCACGACAGACGTTTGGCGCAGCTTCGCGTTCATCCTCGCCGCCGGCCTTCTCGTGTTCCTGTTCGGTCGCAAGAAGGTGGGCAAGGTGGTGCTGATCGCTGGCATCGGTGCGTTGATCCTGCTGGACCAATGGACCGTGGACAAGCGGTACATGCACAACGACAAGGACCGTGGCCGCTATGCGCAGTGGGTGGATGACGAAGAGGCCCAACATCCCTACAAGCCCGATGCGGCGGACAAAGCGATCTTGGAAGCAGAATGGTCGCCGGTCGCGGATGCCGATCACAAGGCCACGATGGAGCGCCTGAAGCAGGACGGCGAACTGGCCGTTGGCAAGGCACGTGCGGAAGTGGAGATGATCGAGCGCTTCGGAAGCCTCCGCCGTCACGGTGGCTACCGCGTAGTGACCTTGGGCAATCCGTTCAACGACACCAAGGTGAGCTACTTCCACCGCAGCCTTGGTGGCTACCACGGCGCCAAGTTGAAGCGCTACCAGGAGCTGATCGAATTCCAATTGGGCCCCGCGATCCAACGCGTTGGTGGCATGCTGCAAAGCGGCACATCGCTGCCGCAGATGGACAGCCTGTTGGCGAAGGAAGGTGTACTGAACATGCTGAACACCCGCTACCTGATCTACAACCCGGAGCGCCCGCCGATCCGCAACACCAATGCCTATGGACCGGGCTGGTTCGTGGATGAAGTGAAGTGGGTGAAGAACGCCGACGAGGAGATCACCACGCTCGGCACCATCGACCCATCGACCACCGCCTTGATCGATGAGCGGTACCGCTCGGCATTGGGTTCCATCAACGCCGTTGCTGACCCATCCGCCAGCGTTGAGCTGACCATGTACGCGACCAACGAACTCACCTACACCGTGCGTTCGCAGAACGGTGGCGTAGTGGTCTTCAGCGAGATCTGGTACGGCCCCGATTGGAAAGCGACCATCGACGGAAACCCTGTGGATCACGCGCGTGCCGACTACGTGCTACGTGCGCTGGCGGTGCCCGGTGGGGAGCATACAGTGGTCTTCAAAGTGGAAAGCACACCGTACAACACCTCCAAGCCGCTCGCCATGGCATCCAGCGCACTGTTGTTGTTGCTCGTGTTGGGTGCGTTGGGCTGGGAGGCGCGTGCTGCTATGCGCGAGGAATGAAGCGCGTGCTGATCATCGCCTACTACTGGCCGCCCAATGCCGGTGTGGGGGTGTACCGCTGGCTGAAGTTCACCAAGTATCTGCCGCATTTCGACTGGCAGCCGGTGGTGTACACGCCGGAGAACCCCGAGTTGATGGCCGTGGATGCGGCGCTTCTGGAGCAGGTGCCGGTGGAAGCCGAGGTGATCAAAGCGCCGATCACGGAGCCTTACACATGGTACAAGCGCTTCACCGGTAAGAAGGCCGATGCGCGTTTGCAGACCGCCTTTTTAAAAGAAGATACCGGTGGACCGACATGGAAGGAGAACGTCGCGAACTGGGTGCGCAGCAACTTCTTCATTCCCGATGCGCGCGTGTGGTGGGTGAAGCCTTCCGTGTCGCGGTTGCTCGCCTATTTGAAAGCGCATCCGGTGGATGTGATCGTCACCACCGGATCGCCGCACAGCCTGCACTTGATCGGTCGCGAGTTGAAGGAACGCACCGGCATCCCGTGGGTCGCCGACTTCCGTGATCCGTGGACGAACATCGATTTCTACGGCCAGTTGAAACTGACCAAGTGGGCCGATCGCGAACAGCACAAGCTGGAGCGTGCGGTGCTTACGGAAGCCGATGCTGTGCTGACCGTCAGCTGGAAGTGGGCCGATGAATTGCGTGCGTTGGGTGGCCGCAACGTGGAGGTGATCACCAACGGATTCGATCCGGATGATCTTCCTATACCAGCTGCGAACGTGGATGAAGCATGGTCGCTCGTGCATGTGGGGTCGATCAGCGCCACGCGCAACGTACCGGAGCTCTGGCAGGCTTTGGCCGGTCGCATTGCGCGAGATCCGGAATTCCGTTCGCGCTTCAAACTCCGCTTGATCGGCGGCGTTGATCACACCGTGCAACGCGATCTGGACTCAGCAGGCTTGGGCCCGTACATTGAACGCATCGGCCAGGTGGACCACACCGAAGCACTGCGCCACATGCAACGCGCACGCACCTTGCTATTGCCCGTGAACGACACGCCGAACGTCGGCGGGTTCCTTCCCGCGAAAGTGTTCGAGTACCTCGCCGTGCAACGCCCCATCCTCGCAGTGGCACCGTTGGATGCGGACATCGTGCGCGTGTTGGGCAACGGCCATCGTGTTGTTCCGCGCGGCGATGCGGCTGCCATGCGCACTGCTGTGGGCGCGCTCTTCAACGATGCACCGATAGCTGCCACGGACATTTCAGCCTACGAGCGCCGATCGCTCACCGCACAGCTCGCGGGGGTGCTGGATGGTCTGCGTCGCCACTGAGCGGTAGCCGCTACTTTCGCATCGTGCAACTCCTCCTCGTTCTAGAACAGACCACGGCATGGGCGTACTAGCCCGGCAGGCCACATGGAACGCGGTTCTGGCCTATGTGGGCATGGGCTTGGGCTTTGTCAACGTGGTGCTTTTGTACCCGAAGATCCTACCGGCTGATGAGTTCGGTCTCACACGCCTAGTGGTCTCCATCGCAGCCATCGCGGCGCAGATCGCGCAGCTTGGTTTGGATAACACATTGATCCGCTACTTCCCGTACTTCCGCAACAGTGAGCGGCAGCACAACGGTATCCTCGGGCTGGTGCTGGCGATCGGCACCGGTGGTGGGCTGCTGGCCATTCTGGTGTTGTGGATATTCCACGGCCATTTCGCGCTATGGTTCGGCGCGGCGGACGGGCTTTACGCAGCGCACGGCCTCACGGTACTTCCGTTGGTGCTTTCGGAAGTCTACTTCTTCCTGTTCCGCAGTTACAGCCGCTCGATCCAGCGCAGCATCGCACCGAGCTTCTCCCGGGAGTTCGTCCTGCGCCTGTTGCAGATGGTGTTGATCATCGCACAGGCCATGTGGCATTTCGATCTACGGACGTTCATGCTGTTGTACACGGCCACCTTCATGATCAGCACGTTGTCCTTGGTGATCGACCTCTGGCGCAGTGGGAACCTGACCGTCGGCATCGCTAAGTTGCGGCTGCCGCGCAGGTTGGGGCGTAGCATGATGCGCTATGGCTTGTTCACCTTCGGTAGCGGCATGGCCACCATCGCGTTGGGCAACATCGATCAGCTCATGGTGGGTGTAATGCTGAAGAACGGTCTGGACAATGTGGCCTACTATGCCGTCGCATTCTATATAGCGTCCGCGATCTTGATCCCTGCCCGCGCCTTGGTATTGCCCAGTATGCCCATACTTGCAGAGGCCTGGAAGAGACGCGATAATGAGAAGATCGCAATGATCTACCGGAGATCTGCCGCCATCCAATTGGTCATCGGCACATACCTCTTCCTATGCCTTTGGGCCGGTGCAGATGCGTTATACTCCTTGATGGAGCCGGGTTATGAGGTCGCACGTCATGCTCTATTGATCCTTGGCTTGGTCAATGTCATCAATCTCTCTGGTGGATTGAGCGGCGGGATAGTTGGCACCTCGCGTTCCTATTGGTTCGATGCTGTGAGCGGCGTTGTTCTGGTGGTCCTGAATGTCGTGTTGGACTATATCTTGATCAAGGCGTTCGGCATGGTCGGTGCTGCGTGGTCTTCCATGTTCTCGTTGACCGCTGTACTCGCATGGCGTATCGCTTTCCTCCGAAAACGTCATGGACTTTGGCCTTATGATGCGCGTACGGTGTACACGGGCGCGATCGGGGTGCTCTTAACGATCGTACTTTTCATGCTTCCGCCATTAGGTCCGATATGGGTCGATTTCATCTTGCGCGCCATGCTGATCACGGCCATCTATTGGCCGCTGGTGCACGTCTTCCGCATCGCACCGGACTTGAGCGCTCAGGTCCGCTTGTTATGGAAACAGGTCCAAAACATCGGCCGATAATGAGAGCACGTGATCGTTGCATCTTCCCAATGTCCTGTTCATATCGGTCGTACACCTGTTCGGGCATTGCTATGTTGGTTGTAATTGGAATATCGCTCTACCATGTCCATTGATCCCGCTCGGATGAAGCATCCGGATGCTGCTCAAGTTGCGGCTTATTATGACGGCCATGCGGCCAAAGTGCAACGCCGTGTGGGGGTCAACCAAAGACATCGAGGCATTCTGCAGCGGTTGGAACGGTCAGGGTTGAGGCCGTACCATCGTGTGCTGGAGATAGGTTGCGGCATCGGCACGCTTACCACACTTCTGTCCAAGGCATTGCCCAAAGGCCATGTCCATGCGGCGGACATCAGCCCATCCGCCATCACGATGGCCCGTAGCAGTCTATCTCATACCAAGAACGTGGAGTTCATGGTAAGCGATATGAGCGAAATGAGTTGGGCGCGGATGTATGACAGGATCGTACTGCCCGATGTTCTTGAACACATTCCTGAGGAGCAGCATCAGCAATTGTTCGGACTGCTGGCCGCGCACCTTGTGCCAGAGGGCCGTGTGTGCATCAACATTCCCGATCCCGAGGCACTGGACCACCTGCGGCGCACAGACCCAGGGCAGTTGCAGATCATCGATCAGTCATTGGCCATCCTCCCCATGGCCCAGCGTTTCGCTCAGCATGGACTGGTGCTGGACCATTACGGACCGTACCGTATTTGGGCGAACGAACCGGACTACGTCTGGATCGAGTTCAGACGCCCCGATCCCCAAGCCCAACGGAAACCAATGCCATTCCTCCGTCGGGCAATGCGAGAGCTCTTGTCCCGATTGAGTTGAGTGTGTTACATTCTTATTGCATGGCACGGATCGCGAAACTCAAGTGTCGGTCCGTCTCGTGCGTCAGAAGGATTAGTTCCCAATCGTGTTCCACGCAAAAGGCATGGACGGCCTCCACCACGCCGTAGCGCACGCCACCGTCCCAGTTCGCGGTGGTGAAATCGTGCCCTGCAAGAATGCCACCGGCCTTCACCTTCCGCATTCCAATAGCAAGCTCAGCCTTGGTAAGTTCGTAGCTGTGGTCCGTATCGATATAGATCCAATCGAAGAAGCCGTCCGGAAATCGTTGGAGTTCCACGGTGGATGCTCCTTGGTGAACTTGGACCTTGCCTTGAGCGATGGGGGTGGCGAACCGTTCCTTGACCAAGCGTGCCAGACCTTCGTGATAGCGCTTACTTCCCCACATGTCGATGAGGTGGAGCTGGGATGGCCGGGTAATGTTGAGGATCTGATCAGAGAGATCTCCACGGGCCACACCCACCTCCGCGACCATACCTTCTTTTGGTAGTTCCATCAGGAATGCCTGTCGGTCTATCACGACGCGCAAATTCCGGATATGGCGCGACGTGAGTTCGACACGAGGAATACGCTGAGTTTGGGCACGCCTTACCCGCCCCAATAGGCCATTGATGGTGCGGTATGCGGGGCCGAGGACGTTACGTGAAAGGAAGCTCATATGATCGGCAAAGATGGATAACCGCTGTCATCCGTCACTGGTGCTTCGTGTCATGGCGAGTGCTGAAGAACTTTCAACAGCGCGTCTGCACGGAGTTCCATGGTATGTTGCTGCTGGATACGTTCACGAGCGGACCTTGAACGAAGCAATCGTTCCTCGCCGGACAAGCCATCCGCCAGACGCAGTGCGTTGACCAACTCGGCGGCATTGCGGTGGGGAACGACAATGCCGATGCTGTCCACGATACGCGGCATGGCCGCCACGTTCGACACGATCGGGATACATCCGCAAAGCATCGCCTCGCACAAGGCGTTCGGGAAGCCTTCCATGACCGAGACTTGCATGTACCAAGAAGCCGTGGTCAGGAGGTTCCGCAATTCGTCCGGGCCAACGCGACCAAGCACTTGTACATTGGAGGGAAGTGCGGTGTAGATCCCAGCCTCTTCCGCGCCGACCACAACGAAGCGCATCGATGGAAGTTCAACTGCTGCTTGTAACAATAGGTCGATACCCTTGCGCAGGTGTGTGGCGTTGTCCGGTGCAATTCCAACGGCCACGCAGATCAAAAGTCCGGTATCCCGTTCATCCTGGTCGTTGGGTCGCCATTGAACGGCATCGAAGCCGTACGGAACCACGGTATAAGGGGTGTCCAAGTTGATCGTGAAGGACATGATCCCTTGAGCAGCGGGTGCGTCCGCATCATACGTTTGTGTGCAACGCATCAAGGTGCCGTCCACCGGCAATAGATGGGTGGCGTGTCGCGCGCTGAAGCGAGTTGCACAGGCCAGCAGGCGCTTTCGGTGGTTGCCATAGCCGATGTTCGGGAACGATGCACAATCATTCCCCGCTAGGATGATCAGACAGCGACGGCCGATGATCGCAGGCAACACGCTGTGGTAGCCAGCAAAATGACAGATGACATCCTTGTTCCATGCTGTATGGCGCAAGAGGAATACAGCCTGAAGCACCAAGCGCCAAGGGAGTGTCCATTTCGGACCACGCAGGAGGGCGTGGTAATGCACGTCGAAATGTAGTGACAACAGTGCGATATCACGTTCAATGAACGACGTTCGTACCGGGTAGAGATAGAGCAGCGGCGGGCGTTCGGAGGGCATGTTCCGCAGTGGATTCAGGGTCCGGAGATGGTGGATGAGGGTGACTTGGATCCTAATAGGACACAGATGCTGGACCGGTCACCGTGCAGCAGGGGTCGACTTGGGGGGTCAGGAGAGGATTCCCTTCATGATGTACCGGGTACATGGCAAGTTTATCTAATTCTGGAAGGATGCAGTGGGCAATGCTTGTCAGCGCAAGCATGGTTGTAGTCCTGATCATGACGCGGGGTACGATCTCAGTATCTTCGGCACCCCGAAATGGGCAATTCCGTGGCTGTAATATGTACTAACGAAGGAGATCCAAGCTATGGGGCGCGAGCCCCGTCGGTGCGTGAACGACATTATTTTCTTGTGCTGGCCTTCATCCTTTTGACTTCCGTGAGTTGGTCGCAGACCTTCTTGAAGACGATCGGAGAATTGGGTAGGAACGAAAGCGGGTTTGTTCTGCACCGTACACCCGGCAATGAGTTGTTCCTCGGTGGCAGTGTCGGAGATAGCGCGCTGGTGCAGCGTGTCGATGATGATGGGAATGTGCTTTGGTCGAGGTCCTTCAAGCCGCCGGGGGAGTACCCTAAGTGCATTTTCCACCTGACCAGTACGCCCGATGGCACACTGATCGGTTGTGGGAACGGATTCAACGCACTCAATGAGCCACGCGAAGGGTTCCATTTCCGCATGGATGTGGATGGCACTATGCTCTGGCTTAGGAACTGGGCGGAACAGGTGATGTATAGCCGACGCATGATCGCGTTGAGCACTACGGAGTACCTGCTTTTTGCGGACCGTTTCGACATGGCCTCACCGACCTTTGCCGATCTGGTGACCGCACGCGTGGATGCCGCAACGGGTGATATTATTTGGTTGTCCGATCTCGTGGACCTTTATGCGGCCGTGCCGTATAATGATGATGTGATCAGTGTGGCAACGATCGGCCAGAGCCACTATGCCGCCTCCAGGATATTCACGAACGGAGCGCCACTCTCCACCAGCAGGGTGGCGGTGAGCAAGTTCGACTACACCGGCCAGCACCAATGGACGAACTACCTGCTCTATCCGAACAACGTCGATCGGCGTTTACATCCGTCGGACATCATTGGGAACAACGATTCGCTGACGATCGCCTATTACGGAGACATCAACGGTTCTTCGTCCAACTGGACACAAGGCTTGATCCGAATGGATACACTGGGCAATGTAGCTTGGGCCAGGGATTTCAATGTGGGTGCTAGTTCGCAAGAACACGGCACCAAGGTGATCGCCACCTCTTTTGGATACCTCGTTGCAGGCAGGACCCGCCTCACGAACCCTCCTCGCCTGTTCCTTCAGGCGATCTCCGCTAGTGGTGGATTGCTCTGGACAAAGAGTTACGGCGCGATCGCACAAGACCAGGATCTGGTCAACCAGTACGCGTCGAATCTCGTTGATGTTGGCGGCGGATTCTTGATGACCGGGCTCGTGGATCAGGGAGGCGGGAATACGGACATCCTGCTTGTACGGACAGACATTGACGGTGAGATCATATGTTCAGATGTCAACGGGCTGAATGCGATCACGACGATCCTTCCCGACCTCACGTTCAACAGTCCTGTGCAGGAGGTCGCGTTCACAGCTGACCTTGGAGTAGTGCCTACGGTCGTGGTGGATGCTGGTATCGACGATATCTGCTTGCTCGATGTGGCCCTGGGGAACGACACCGCGTTGTGCAACACGCTCCAGTTGGACGCCGGTGTTGCGAACGCGATCTACGAATGGCAAGATGGTACAACGGCCCAGACCTTGGACGTTTCCGAGAGTGGCGCGTATTGGGTGCGTGTAACGCAGGACTGCTGCGTGTCCTCGGATACCATCGATGTGGAGATCGCTGCCTTGGCCGTGATCGATCTGGGCGCTGATACGACGCTTTGTCAAGGTGCGGACCTCACCCTGCAAGCACCTCAAGGCACGTGGTCCTTCCTCTGGTCCGATGGGTCCACCGATGGTCAACTCATCGTCAACACGGCAGATACGTATTGGGTGCGAGTCACCGATGGCCAATGTGTTGCAACGGATACCATCGAGGTAAGTACTGGCGCTATACCCACGGTGGATCTGGGCCCGGACACTGTCTCGTGTGACGGTTCAGGCGTGTTGCTCGATACCGGATCGTCCGATGCAACGGATTGGTCATGGAGCGATACTTCAACGGAGCCCACATTGCAGGTGGACATCACGGGAACCTATTTCGTAGAGGTAAGCAGCGCGTGCGGCACCGCGACCGACACGGTGGAGGTAACGATCTTGGATGGCGTACTGGACCTTGGTCCCGATACGGCCATTTGTTCCGGTGCATCACTGGAATTAGAAGTGGACCTGCCGGATCGGGTGCTCCTATGGTCCGATGGAAGTGATGGGGAAACCTTCATCATCAGCGAAGCAGGCACCTATTGGCTGGATGCTACCAACGCGGGATGCACCAACACGGACACCGTGGTCGTGGAAGTGCTCGGACCACCGGTCATTGATCTTGGGCCCGATACTTTGTCCTGTGCGGTTCCATTCTACATACTGGACGCAGGCGAGGATCTCGACCTCACGGAATGGTCCGATGGTTCGGTGGGCAGATTCCTTGTCGCCGATCGTTCGGGAATCTACTGGGCAAGTTTGGAGGACCAATGCGGTGTGGTGGTGGATTCCGTTCGGGTAACATTCGCATCGCCAGTAGACGAACTTCGGGATATAGCGCTTTGTCCCGGGAAAGTGGTTGCTCTGGACCCGGGTGATGCTTTGTTGGAAACGCTGTGGAGCACCGGTGATAGCCTGTCCGTCATCACCGTTGGTGAGGGGGAGTACTGGTACACGGCTATGGACATCGTCGGTTGTCCGCACACGGATTCGGTACGCATCTACATCGATGCCGGCATGGATGGCCAAGTGTATGTGCCCAATGCCTTCTCCCCGAACAACGACGGCTTCAATGAACGCTTTGAGGTGGTGGGACCGGAGCGGTCGGACTTCGAGTTAACCATCTACGATCGCTGGGGGGCGGAACTGTACCGCAGCGTGGATCCCTACCAAGGATGGGATGCCGAAAGCGGGACACCGCAGGGTGTTTACGTGTGGACGCTGACCTACAGGGACCGTTGCGCCGCCAAGAATGCGTTGGTCACCAAGCGCGGTCACGTCAC
>Ga0335397_10012944_pt1 | contig 10187 bp, 8 predicted proteins | sample MAT04_FD_205740 | JGI IMG/M metagenome (GOLD analysis project Ga0335397, IMG submission 205740) | Freshwater microbial communities from Lake Fryxell liftoff mats and glacier meltwater in Antarctica - MAT-04 (spades assembly) (version 2) ...
CCACCCCCACCGCCACCGCCACCGCCACCGCCACCGCCACCGCCACCCCCGCCCCGCACGCGCGGGTCGGGCCGCGGCCGCCCACCTCCTCGTCGCAGGTAGTCCGAGCCGCCGTCGGACGACGACTCGCCGACGACTCGCCGACGACTCATCGACGAACGTCGGCAAACTTCGGCACCAGCTGCGGCGCTGACAGCACGACCCGCTTGGAACCGACGGTGGACGGTTGGATCGATCAGCTGCTCGTGCGGCCGAGCAGTTCCAGCACGCGGTCGACGGGGAGACCGGGCACTACGTTGCCGCCGACACCGGTGACGGTGTCGGCCACGAACAAGGCGTTGCACACCGCCTCCTCGGTGGCGTCGACAACTGCGGAGAACACGTCGTTCAGCGAACCGTCAGCGAGCAGTTCGATGGTGAGGCGCCCTTCGGCATCGCGTCGCTGGCGGTTTGCCGTGCTCACCGCGCAGAAGATGTCGCCGCTGCCGTTGTGGGCGACCGAACCGGCACGCGCCAGCCCGAGGCCCACACGCTGCGCGACGCGGCGCAGCTGCCGGGCGTCGAGCGGCACGTCGGTGAGGACGACGCCGATGCAGCTGCCGCCCTTGTCGAGTGTGGGGGCAGGAGACAGTGGGGCCTGATTTTCGGCCAGCGCCTTTTCGGCCAGCATCTCGCCGGCCAGCACTTCGCCGACGAGCGCGCCGCCGATGCGCAGGTCGCGCAGCGAACCGAAATTGGCGAGCAGCAGCACACCGATGGTGCCCACGCCGGGCAGCACGCGCGAGGCGGTGCCGATGCCGGCCTTGTAGCCCATGGTGACCATGCCGCAGCCGGCGCCGACAGCGCCTTCGGCAACCGGCCCATCCGTTGCGACGGCCAGGGCCTCGCGAGCATGTGCCGCGGTGACCCACCGGCGGCGCATGTCGTCGAGGTGTGAGTCGTCGCACTCGCCGACCACGGGGATGACCACCTCGTCGGCGCCGGCCGCGAACAGCTCGTCGACCACACCGTCGGCAACCCTGCCCACCGACGACGTGCCGGTGAGCAGGATGGGGGTTTCGAGCACGCCCCACTCGGTCATCTCGATGGTGCCGGTGAGCTCACCCGCCCCGTTGAGCACTGCGGGTGCAGCCGGCATCGGGCGGCGGAACAGCTCGATGGGCGTGTCGGGCACGATGGCGGTGACGCCGGTGCGGGCGATCGGTTGGTCGCCCTCGCCGTGCCACACGGTGACGTGGCCCACGCGCACCCCGGGCACATCGGTGATGGCGTTGTGCGTGCCGGTCGCGAACCGGCCGAAGCGCAACCCCAGGTCGCGCGGTCGCGGCCGCGGGAGTGGGGGGTGAGCGCGCGAGCCATCGGTCGAAGACATGCGGGCAATCTAGAGTCGGCCGGATGACGACGTTGCGCATGCCCGCGGTGTGGACGCCACGCCACAGTGGCCACGCCCCTGACGGCGGCTACTGGCTGGGCGTGCGGCTGCCTGGCGACGAGGAACCGGTGCGCGGCGACACGTTGCGCGACCAACTCGTCGCCGCGGGCGCCACGGTGGTCGGTGCCCCCGACCTGGGGCTCGCACCGGTGCTGGCGGTACACGACGCAGTGTTCGTCGACTGCCTGCGTCGGGCGTACCCCGAGTGGGTGGCGGCTGGCCACCTCGACGACCCGGGCCAGCCGCAGGTGGTGCCGTACCTGTTCGCGATGCCCGGCTTCGCTGCACGTGCGCGGGCCGACCGACCGCCAGCCAGCATTCGCGCAGAGCTCGGGCTGTACGCCACCGACACGCTCACGCTGCTCAGCGAGGGCACGTTCGATGCCGCGTGCGCCGCGGTGCATTCCTCGGTACACGCTGCTCAACTGGTGCTCGATGGCGCTCCGGCGGCCTACGCGGCGGTACGACCCCCTGGCCACCACGCCGGCCCCGCCTACTTCGGTGGCGCGTGCTACTTCAACAACGCTGCTGCCGCGGCGCAACACCTGCGCGACGGGGGCGTCGAGCGCCTGGCCATTGTCGACATCGATGCGCACCAGGGCAACGGCACGCAGGAGATCTTCTGGCACCGCGGCGACGTGCTCTACGCCAGCGCGCACGTCGACCCGGCGGCCGGCTGGTACCCGCACTACGTGGGCCACGCCGACGAGCGCGGCGAGGGCGAGGGCACCGGCGCCACTTGCAACCTGCCGCTCGCACCGGGCACCGGCGACCAGGAGTGGCTTGCCGCGCTCGCGCATCTGGTGCAGGCGGTTCGCGACCACGGCAGCGACGCGCTGGTGGTGTCGCTCGGTGTCGACGCCGCGGCCGACGACCCGGAGAGCCCGCTGTGCATCACGGCGGCCGGCTTCCGCGCGGCCGGCGCGCTGCTGGCAACGCTCGACCTGCCCACAGTGTTCGTACAGGAGGGCGGGTACGACCTGCGCCGCCTGGGTCCGCTGGTGCTGCAGGTGCTGAACGGTTTCGAAGAGGAGAACACATGAACGACGCACCGCGCTGGTGGGTGGGGACCGACGAGTCGGGCGGCATTCCCAACCCCGGCCGCCCCGACAGCAAGCCACCGCCCCACTGGCGGCTCGACATGGTTGCCGCCACCGAGCGGCCGCGACAGATCGAACTGTCACCAGATGGAACGACCCTCGCGTTCATGCTCGATCGCGACACGTCCGACGTATGGACCGTGCCCGTTGCGGGTGGCAACCCCACCCGGGTCACCACCGGCCGCCCGCTCGCCGCGTTCTGGGACGACGGCAACGCGGTGTGGTCGCCCGACGGCTCACGCCTCGCCTTCACGCAGGACGGCAAGGTGAAGGTGGTCGCCGCGACGGGCGGAGTGCCCGTCGATTCTTGCGAAGGCTCGGGCCCGGTCTGGCTCGACGACGAGCGCATGGTGGTGGGTGTCACCCGCGACCTGCTGACCGTGCTGACCGTGGTGACAGTGACCGACGCGTGGCCCCGACCGCTGGCCACCGCCGGCGCCGACTACGTGACCGCGGTGGTGTCGCCCGATGGCGCCGAGGTGGCGTACACCGTGTTCCATCACGACGACCTCAGCTGCATCAGCCTGCATGTGGTCGCCGTGGCCACGGGTGCCAGCCGCACGCTGGTACATCACGCCGGCATGGGTGTGCACGGCCCGATGTGGTCACCCGACGGCTCGCAGTTGGCGTTCGCCTGCGAGCTGCCGGGCTGGTACGAGGTGTTCCTTGTGCAGGCCGACGGCTCGCAGTTGGCGCGCCAGATCACCGAAGACAGCGCCGACTTCGGGCAGCTGTCGTTCACCCCCGACGGCAGCGCGCTGGTTGGTGTGCGCACGCGCCGTGGTGTCGCCGACCTCGTGCGAGTGACTCTTGCCGACGGAGCCGTCACCGTGTTGTCGCCTGGCGGTACCTGGTCGTCGCCTCGCTTGCTGCCCGACGGTTCGGTGGCAGCGGTGCACGAATCGTTCGCCACGCCCGCCCGGCTGTGTGTGGTGGCACCCAATGGCGAGGTTCGCGAACTGTTCGTACCCACCCCGGCCGCAGTGCGCGCTGCGCCGCACGTGATGCCCGAACATGTCAGCTATCGCTCGCTCGACGGCATGGAGGTGCATGGCTGGTTGTACCGCCCGGCGGGCGCTTCAGCGCAGTCGCCGTGCCCGGCCGTCGTGCAGCCCCACGGTGGGCCCACCTCGGTCACCGGCGACGAGTGGGACGGCGTCGCGCAGTACTTCGTGGCCAAGGGCTACGCCTGGTTCGCCATCAACTTCCGCGGCAGCACCACCTACGGGCGCGAGTTCGAACGTGCCAACCATGGCGTGTGGGGCATCGCCGATACCCACGACTGCCTCGCCGCCTACGACCACCTCGCAACGCTCGACTGGGTCGATTCCACGCGGGTGGCCATCTTCGGTGCCAGCTACGGCAGCTACATGGCGCTGCACTCGGTGGTCGACGACCCCGAGCGCCGGTTCGCGTGCGCAGTCGCGAAGTACGGCGATTGCAACATCCTCACCTCCTGGGCGCAGGGCGACCTCGTCGGGCGCCTCGACCTCGAACGGATGATGGGGCACCCTCGGCGGGCGCGCGAGCAGTACGCCGCCGGTTCGCCGATCCAACGCATCGAACAGGTCGCCGTGCCGCTGTTCGTCGCGCACGGCGAGCGCGACGAGCGGGTGAGCCCACGGCAGTCGCTCGAACTCGTGGAGGCGCTGCGCCGGCTGGGCAAGCAGTACGAGTACGTCACCTACCCAACCGAGGGCCACGGCCTGCTGCGCACCGAACCGTTCCTGCACTTCCACGGCCGCCTCGAGCGCTTTCTCGATTGGTATCTGATGACGTGATCGCGCGGGCGTCGGCCGGCGCTCCCGAATGTGGCAACATGTCTGAACGGCGGCGCAGCATTGCGCCCGACTCGTGGGGGAGACAACTCCGATGCAACGAAGGCTCTTGGCAGGACTGGTTGCGGCGGCTGCGGTGGCATTGGGCGCCGCCGGTGTGGCCGGCAATGCGCAGGCGAGCACCGAGGGCGGCACAGTCACGCTGTCCGTCGGTGTCACGCAGGACATCGATTCGCCCAACGTCACAGTCGGTTACACCGTGGCCGTCTTCGAGATGTGGAACCTGCAGTACGCCACGCTCACCGACAAGGCAGCCGCCGACTTCTCCACCATCCCTGGGCTCGCCGAGAGCTGGGAAGCCAGCGACGACGGCCTCACCTACACCTACACGTTGCGTGAGGGCCTGCTGTGGAGCGACGGCGAGGCGCTCACCGCCGACGACGTGGTGTTCACGGTGAACACGTCACGCGACCAGGAGTGGTTCAACCACTCGTCGGTCACCGCCAACCTCACCGCCACAGCCATCGACGAGCGCACGGTGGAGATCACCTCCGCAGTGCCCGACCCCAAGCTGCCCACGATGGATGTCTACATCCTGCCCCAGCACATCTGGGAGGGCCCGGCGGCCGACGACATCACCGCCTACGATGCGCTGGAAGGCGTTGGTTCCGGGCCGTTCACCCTGCAGGAGTGGAAGCCAGGCCAGGAGTGGACGATGGTGTCGAACCCCAACTACTGGCAGGGCCAGGCAGCCATCGACCAGATCGTGTTCCGGTTCTTCTCCGACGGTGCCGCCATGGTGTCCGCGCTGGAGAGCGGCGAGCTCGACGCAGCCAACGACATTCCCGCAGAGCTGTTCGGCGATCTCGATGGCAAGAACGGCATCGTCACCGTGGCGGGCGCCCAGGGTGGCTTCACCGAGCTGGCGATGAACGGCATGGCCGGTGGCATCGGCGACGGTCACCCGGCGCTACTCGACCTCGACGTACGTCACGCAGTGGCCCAAGCCATCGACCGCAATGCGCTGTTCGAGCGGATTGCCCTCGGCATCGGCCTGCCGCTCACAGTGCTCGGTGTGTCGCCGTTGCAGGAGTGGCTGCCCGAGATCCCGGCCGATCAGCAGCTGGGCTACGACCCCGACAAGGCCAACGAGCTGCTCGATGCCGGCGGCTACCTCGACACCGACGGTGACGGTGTGCGCGAGATGCCCGACGGCGGCCAGCCGCTCAGCTTCCGTTACGCCGAGCGCTCGGAGGGCGCGCAAGGTGCGGCCGTCCGCGAGCTCATCACCGGCTGGCTCGCCGAGGTGGGCATCGCCACCGAGGTGAGCATCTTCGACGACACGCAGCTGGGCTCCGAGGTTGCCGAAGGCACTTACGACCTGTTCGTGTGGGGCTGGACGCCGTTCGTCGACCCCGACCCGATGCTGAGCTACTTCACGTGCGATCAGGTCACTTACGACGTGGAGAGTGTTGGCTACAACGATGCCAACTGGTGCAGCGAGGAGTACGACGCGCTGTACGTCGCGCAGAACCAAGAGCTCGATCGGGCCAAGCGCATCGAATTGGTGCACGAGATGGTCACCCTGTTCCACAACGAGGCCAGCTACGTGGTGCTGTACCACGATGCCGACACTCAGGCCTACCGCACCGACCGCTTCGAAGGTTGGTTGCAGCAGCCCGAAGGCACCGGCCCCGTCATCTTCAGCAACAGCTCGCCCACCTACTTCAACCTGTCGCTGATCGGTTCCGGTGGCGAGGGCGACGAGGGTGAGGGCGACGGGGGTGACAGCGATGAGGGTGGCCTGTCCACCGCATTGCTCGTGGTCATCATCGTCGGCGTGGCGGTGCTCTTGGCAGCGGGTGTGCTGCTGGCGATGCGGGGTCGTTCCGCCCGCGACGACCGCGAGTAAGCACTCCGCGTGCGCGCAGGGTTCGTCATCCGCAAGCTGCTGGGCGCCCTCAGCACCCTCGCGTTCGTGGTGGTGTTCAACTTCTTCCTGTTCCGCATCGTCAACCCCAACCCGGTCGATTCGATGTTCCGAGGTCGCAACCTCACCCGTTCTCAGCTCGACGAGATGACGCGCAAGTTCAACCTCGACGGGTCGAAGTTCGACCAGTTCCTGGGCTATGTGCAGCAACTGTTCAGCGGCGATCTCGGCTTGTCGTTCAAGGGCAACCGGCCGGTGGCCGATGTGATCGGCGAGGCGCTGTGGCCCACGCTGCTGCTGGTTGGTTCGTCCACGCTGTTGGCCATGCTGGGCATCACATTGGGTTACCGCGCCGGCTGGCGGCGCGGCAGTCGCTTCGACTCCACCTCCACCTCGCTGTCGATGGTCACTTACTCGATGCCCGAGTTCTGGGTGGGCATGGTGTTCCTCGGCGTGTTCTCGAGCACCCTCGGCTGGTTCCCGGTGGGTGGTCTGGAGGATTCGGGCAGCACCGCCACCGGCCTGGCCAAGCTGCTCGACCAACTGCATCACATGGCACTGCCCGCGATCGTGCTGGCCATCGCGTACGTGGGTGAGTACATGATCGTCGCCCGCTCGGCCATGATCGAAACGCTGCGTGAGGACTACCTGCAGTTGGCGCGCGCGAAGGGCATGCGCGACGACGAGGTGCGGCGCAAGCACGCCGTGCCCAACGCGCGCTTGCCAGTGGTCAGCCTCAGCGCCATCAACTTCGGGTTCATCGTCAGCGGTGCCATTGCCGTGGAGTCCATCTTCTCCTGGCCCGGCATCGGGCAGGCGACGTTCCTCGCACTGAAGGGGCCCGACCTGCCGATGCTGCAGGGTCTGTTCCTCGTCATCAGCGCGGCCGTCATCTTTGCCAACCTGGTGGCCGACCTGCTGTACGGCAAGCTCGACCCGCGGGTGGTGGGTCGATGAGCGTCGACGGCGCTGCAGCCCCCGCGGCCACGGCTTCGCCGCGCAGCATCCGTTGGGCGCGCCGCCGTGCGTCGGCCGCCGATGCGTGGTTGCGGCTGCGCCGCAACCGGGTGGCTCTGGGCGCCATGGGCGTGCTGTTGGCGTTCGTGGTGTTGGCGCTGATCGCACCGCTGGTGTCCGACCGTGCCGACTTCAACGCCATCAATACGGGCGACAACCCCGTCAACCAGTCGCCGAGTGGGCAGTTTCTGTTCGGCACCGATCGGCTAGGGCGCAGCATGGCGTTGCAGGTGATGTGGGGCACGCGCATCAGCTTGCTGGTCGGGTTTGCAGCCACCGTCATCATGATCGGCATCGGGGTCATCGTCGGGCTCGCTGCCGGGTTCTTCGGTGGCTGGGTCGACGCGTTGCTGATGCGCATCACCGACTGGTTCATGGTCATCCCGTTCCTTCCGCTGGCGATCGTGCTGGCCACCATCCTCGAGCGCGGTCTGGGCACCATCGTGCTGGTCATCGGTATCACCAGCTGGCCCAGCACAGCGCGGCTCGTGCGTTCGCAGGTGCTGACGGTGCGCGAGCGCCTCTACGTCGACCGCGCCCGCGCGCTGGGTGCAGGGCGGCTGCACATCGTCGGCCGGCACATCCTGCCCAACGTCACGCCACTCATCCTGGCCAACACCACGCTGGCTGTGCCCATCGCCATCCTCACCGAGACGACGCTGTCGTTCCTCGGGCTGGGCGACCCCACGCAGATCTCGTGGGGCGGACTGCTCGAATCGGTGGGCACCACCTCGGTGAAGAGCGGCTATTGGTGGCAGTACCTGCCGCCTGGCGTGGGCATCGTGTTGGTCGTCCTCGCGTTCACCATCATCGGGCGGGCGCTCGAAGAAGTGTTCGACCCGCGGTTGCGTGATCGATGAGCCTGCTCGAACTGCGCGACCTCCACGTCACCTACCAGACCAGCGCCGGGCCGGTGCCAGCGGTGCGCGGCGTCAACCTGTCGCTCGACACCGGCAGCACCGTGGGCCTCGCCGGCGAAAGTGGGTGTGGCAAGAGCACCATCGCCGGTGCGGTGCTGCGGCTGCTTCCCAAGCACACCGAGGTCACTGGCCAGGTGCTGCTCGAGGGCGAGGACGTGTACCAGATGAAGCCGGGCCGGTTGCGGGCGGTGCGCTGGACCAGCGCGGCCATCGTGTTCCAAGGTGCGCTGCACTCGCTGAACCCGGTGCGGCGCGTCGGGCAGCAGATCGAGGAGGCCATCCTCTTGCACTCGTCGGCGTCGGGCGCCTCGGTGCGCACGCGTGTGGGCGACCTTCTCGAACGCGTCGGGTTGCCGGCGGCGCGTGCCGACCGCTACCCGCACCAGCTGTCGGGTGGCCAGCGCCAGCGGGTGCTCATTGCTCTCGCGCTTGCGTGCGAGCCGAAGGTGCTCATCGCCGACGAGCCCACCACGGCACTCGACGTGATGGTGCAGGCCCAGGTGCTCGCATTGCTGGAGGAACTGCAGCGCGAGCACGGCCTGGCGCTGCTGTTCATCACGCACGACCTGTCGGTGCTCACCCACACGTGTCAGCACCTGGCGGTGATGTACGCGGGTCGCATCGTGGAGGAAGGGCTCAGCAAGGAGGTGTTCGCGCAGCCGCAGCACCCGTACTCGCGGGCGCTTGCCGCCGCGTTCCCCACCATCGGCGACCCGGCCTCGCGCATGAACCCGCGCGGTCTGGCAGGCGACCCGCCCGACCCCTCGGCGCTGCCCACCGGCTGCCCCTTTCACCTGCGTTGCCCGGTGGCCGTTCCCGAGTGCAGCTCGCTCGACGTGGCACTGCGCGCAGCGGGGCCGAACCGGCGGGCGGCATGCATCCATGTGGAGGGCGCGTCGTGACCAGCGGGCCCGAACAACCCGTGGTCCGCATCACCAACGTGCAGGTGCAGTTCGGCGGTGGGCGAGTGCGCGCCGTCGACACCGTGTCGCTCGAGGTGGGTCGCGGTGAAGTGGTGGCACTGGTGGGCGAGTCGGGGTGCGGCAAGACCACGCTCATCCGCTCCATCATCGGGCTCGAGCCGCTGGCCCATGGCTCCATCGCGGTCGAGGGTGCACCGGTGCGCAAGGGTCGCGGGTTGCGCGCGTTGCGGCGCCGGGTGCAGCTCATCTTCCAAGACCCGGCGGGCGCACTCAACCCGCGCCATTCCATCTACGAAGCCGTCGCCGAGGGCTTGCGCATCCACAAGGTGAAGGGCCACGAGCCCACGCTGGTGGCCGAAGCGCTCGCGGCAGCGGGCCTCCGCCCGGCCGAGCGCTACCTCGGCCGGTTCCCGCACGAGCTGTCGGGTGGGCAGCGCCAGCGGGTACTCATTGCTGCGGCGATGGCGCTGCAGCCGGCGCTGCTGCTGGCCGACGAGCCGGTGGCCAGCCTCGACGCGTCCATCCGCGGCGAGATCCTGGCGCTGATGCGATCGTTCGTCGACACCCACGGAGTCTCGATCATCGCGGTCACCCACGACCTGGGCCTGGCCTGGAACATCGCCGATCGGGTGGCCGTGATGTACCTCGGCCGGATCGTGGAGGTGGGCCCCACCGAGGAGGTGCTGGGCGCGCCGAAGCACCCGTACACGCAGGCGTTGCTCAGCGTGGTGCCCGAGATCGAGGGCATGGAGCAGCAGATCCTCACCGGCGAGACGCCCGACCCGTCGCGGGTGCCCAGCGGCTGTCGGTTCCACCCGCGCTGCCCGCTGCTGGCCAGCGGCGAGGCCGACCGGCTGGGCTTCGGCGACCGCTGCCGCGGTGTCGACCTGGAACTCGAACCCGAAGTCGGCGTTCATCGCGTGGCCTGCCACGCCGTCACCCCCGCCTGATCGGCGCTACTCGGCTCGTGTCGCGCTTCCACCGCCATCGGTGGCGGTCGGGCGGCTGGCCGGGCGATTCGGCGCTGGGACACCGCTCCTCGGTGTGCCAGCGCCAACTTGCGGGCGTGGCAGACGTCAGCGGGGTA
>Ga0335397_10012945_pt1 | contig 10187 bp, 11 predicted proteins | sample MAT04_FD_205740 | JGI IMG/M metagenome (GOLD analysis project Ga0335397, IMG submission 205740) | Freshwater microbial communities from Lake Fryxell liftoff mats and glacier meltwater in Antarctica - MAT-04 (spades assembly) (version 2) ...
GGCCATGGATGGGCGTCTCGGGGAGGTGCGCGGTCAGCGACATCACGACCAGTGTCGGCCCATCATGGCCCGGCTCTCAAGGGGAATCCTGTGGGTTGACTCGTTGCTCGGCGTGGGTGTCGGTGGTAGCGCCGCGCGCATGAAGCCGATTCTCTGGTTCTCGATCGTGGGCTGCTTGGTGCTGGGATGTGGGCCGTCGGCCGGGCCGGAGTCGGCGGAGCCTGCGGCGGCGAGCACCGGGGGCGAGGGTACGGCTTCGGCGACCACGGCCGTCGCTGCTGCGGCGCGGGTGCGATCGAACGGGCGGCCGCCGACGCTCTCCGAGGAGATGATCGCGAGCGACTCTACGAACCCCGCGTTGACGGTGTCGGCCGAGACCGGGTGGGTGGTTATCCCCAGCTTTCGCATCGGCATCGCGATGCCCGATGGTTGGTATTGGTCCGACGCGGACGAGATGCTGCGGGCGACCGAGACCACCCGGCATCACTTCGATGACGAGACCGTCGAGATCTTGCGGCGCGGGCTTCAGGCGGTGGTGAACGAGTTCGAGCATGGCGACCCCAGCATGGCGGGGCGCTTGATGCCGTCCGCGCGGGTGCTGCTGTTGCCGGGTGGGCTCCCTCGCGGGGCCCGGGTCGGCGCGGAGTTCTGCACCGAGTCGGTGCTCCCCGAGCTCGCGGCCGTGTATCCCGATGCGGCCATCGTGTCGCAGGCGGGCCTCACCATCTCGGGCTACCCGAGCGCGCGCTGCGGCGTGGACCACTCGGTCGAGCTCACGGCCGGGGTGATCTTGCCGGGGCACTCCGAGAGCGTGCTGGTGTTCGGCGAGTCGCACGTGGTGATGATGGCCGTGGTCGGCGGCGCGGATCGAAGCGCCCGGACTGCGGAGATCCTCTCTGCGATGGTCCTGAGCGTTCAGAGTCTCTGACAGCACCGCAGTCGGCGGGCTGCTATCCTCGGCGCCATGGGACGCAAGCCAGGTAATAGCAAGACGGTCGCAGGGTTGTTGGCGTCGCTCGGGTTGGTGGTGCCCGTGGCAGCGCTGCCCGCGTGCGACACGAACGAAGAGGTCGAGAATGACGTGGGGATCGGCACGGAGAACCCACCACCTATCGACGTGTCCAGGTTCGACGCGCCGCCGATCGTCAACCCGCCGCCCGACTTCGGCGTCCCCGATGGACCGATCGGCACGGAGAACCCCGCGCCGCCGGATTTCGGTCCTGTGGAGGAGGACGCCCCGCTCGAAGAGGACGCTCCCACGGACGACGCTCCCACTGAGGATGACGCGGGCGAGGATGGCGCGGGCTGAGCCTACGTTTCATCGCGGGCGTGCCCAGCCCCGCAAGCCCGCGCCGTCGTTCGATCCGGCGGCGCACTCGGGCGATGTGCTCGTTCGCGCGCGACGCGGCTGGCAGAAGCTCCTCGATGGCGAGCGCGACTCGTTCGTCGCCGCGTCGATGATCGCAGCCGACCTCGGCCGCCTCGGTGCGCCCGAGTTGCTGCTCGCCGAGGCTAGCAAGGTCGTCGAAGACGAGGCGCGACACGTCACGATCGCAAGCACGATGGTGCACGCGCTCGGCGCCGAGCCGACCGTGGTGGATCCCGACGGCACCCGCGCATCGCTCGGGCCAGGCACGCTGCGCGAGCGAGTGACGCGGACTTTGATCGGGGGATTTGCGGTCGGCGAGTCGCTGTCGGCGGCGACGTTCGCGGCGGCGCTGCGGCGTCCCATGGTGCCCATCGCGACGTGGGCCTATCAGGAACTCCTCCGGGACGAGGCCACCCACGGCGGCTTTGGCGAGCGCGCGGGTAGCTGGCTCATGCGGGAGCTCGACGACGCGGCGTGCGCAGCGCTGTGGCCTGTCTGCGTGCGCGAGATGCAGTACTTCGAGAAGGCGGTGGGCGGTCCTATCGAGGAGGGCGCTCTCGAGCGCGAGGCGCATAATCCCGTGGCGATCGAGTGCGCTCGCCTCGGACTGATGTCGCCTGCCGCGAGCTGCGCAGCGACCGTCGATGGCATCGAGCGCTGGGTGCTCCCGCGGCTGCGACGGATGCGGGTGATCGAGTGATGTCTCTTCAGACGCCGAGGCGTTGAGCGAGCCACCACGCCAGGCGGGTGTCCGCGGCGCAGACACCGGTGGTGCGGGCGGGCAGATCGGCCGCAGCGGCCGGCAGGTGACCGTCGTACGAGGCGCTTGGGGTGCTGACGTTGAATGCGGGATCGCCGGGAGCGAACGCGGCGGGCTCGCAGCGGGGCATTGCGGCGACGTCGGCCCAGAGCCGCACGAGCTCGGTGCGCTGGGCGGGGGTGAGCACCACGTGCTGGGTCGCGAAGCACATACCCGCGCTCGAGGAGACGCAGCCGACCACTGCCCAAGCGGCCGTGCCGAAGTCGATGGTCGCGTTGGCGAAGCGGGCGGGGCCCGGGCCCGGCAGGCCGACCGCTGCGATGATGTGTGCGGGTAGGGGCGCGGGTGCTTGCGCTGCTGCGGTCATGGCAGTGAGGGAGAGCGCGAGGGTGATGGCGAGGCGGAGCATGCGGGGCAGCATACGCGCGGGGAGGGCGAAACACTCTCTGCGCAGCGAGGAGCGTGATGCGGGGTCTGATTCCAGGGTTCCCGCGCAAATTCTCGCTCTCGCTCCCACCACGGGGAGCGAGTTCCCGCGCTTGCTGTCAGAAGATGCGCTCGGGTACTGAGATGATGTCGCCCGATCGAATCGGGATGTCGATCTCGTTGCCGTTGGTGATCTGATCCACGGGCGCCGAGATGCGGCGCAGATCGTCGCCGGTGCGGCGGGTGATGACGGTGCCGTTGCGGTTGCTGAGGGAGGTGAAGCCGCCCGCGAGGCCGATGGCTTCTACGACGCCCATGCCGCTGCGCATCGGGTAGGTGCCGGGGTTGCGGACGGCGCCGAGCACCGAGATGCGCTTGCTGTTCACCTCGCGCACCACGACGGAGACGTGGGGCGCGACCAAGTACTGGCCGTCGCGCAGCCGAGTGGCGATGGCCTCGGCGACATCGGGGGGCTCGAGACCCGCGACCTCGACCCGACCGATCAGCGGGAAGTCGATGCCGCCGTCCTGGGCCACGCGGTAGTCGGCGGAGAGATCTTCTTCGCCGTAGACCCGCACCTCGAAGACGTCGCCTGTTCCCAAGGAGGTGTCGTCGTCGAGGTTGAGGAGATCGGCGGCCGTCGCGTGGGGGGCGGTGGGGCCGCAGCCGGTCGAGGCGCCCGAGAACGCGATGACCAACGCCAAGAGCACCGTGCCGCCGCACGCGCTCGCCAGGGCGCGCCGAACGACCGTCGAGCGGCCCGCGGGGGCGGCGCTCTCCCCAAGGAGGGGCGAAGGAAGGCTGGGCACGGATTGGGTCAAAGCATGCTCTCGTTGCGCGGTCGGGCCGCATCGTTCGAGCGCGCCATGGTAGCCGATCCGGTGTCGGGCGCCCGCCCGAGGACTAGCGGCGGCGTCGGCGAATCGAGAGCGCCAGGGGAATGAGCGCGAACAGGGCCGGGATCCACGCGCCGTTGGCCAAGCGTCCCTCCAACACGGTGCAGCCTCCGCCTCCGCAGTCGGCGTCTGGGGCGCGGTTCACCTCGCGGGACACGGCGAAGAAGCTCTCGACGTCGTCTCCCTCACTCGCGCGCAGGACGAGATCGCGATCGAGCTCGCTGGGCGGAAGGCGGGTGCGCAAGCGGGTGAGGTAAGGCGAGGGGATGTCGTCGAGGGCGACCGACATGTCGGGGCGGGCTTCGTGCGGCTCGCCGTCGTCGGAGATGCTGACCCACTCGGTGAGCTCGAAGGTCGGTGCCGCCTGCGCGTACTCGGTGACCCAGTTGGAGCGCACGCCTTCTCCGATGAAGACCGCGTCGTCGAACGTCTCCTCGTAGTTGAACGTCGAGGTCGCCCAGTCGTAAACGACAGTGTCTCGATCGACCTCTGCGTTGCCGAAGTTCGCGGCCTCCATGCGGCTCTCGGCGAACACGAAGAGCTCGAGATCGACCGTGAGCTCGACGCCTGCGGCCACCATCCGCAGGGGGAACGTGAGCGAGAGACCGCTCGAGGTCACCCGAACGGGCTGCATGCGATCGACACCTGCCTGAGGGGCCAAACGCAGCACCACGAAGTTCGCGTTTCGCTCGGTGTAGTAGGTGATGGTCGGCAACATCGCGTCATCGACCGCGTACTCGCGCTCCTGGAGCCACGCGATGAGCGCCATCGGATCGTCGCTGCTGATGGTCACGGTCTCATACGGTCCGACGACGCCCTCGAAGAGGACGGTCACGGGCGGCGTCATGGGGGACGGAGAGAATTCGCTGGAGTCGGCCGCTGCGCATCCGAAGCCCGAGCCTCCGCCGCCGCAGAACATGTTCGGCGTCGTCGGTCCCTGCATCACGATCTGCGTCGCGTTGGTGAGCGCGTCGAAGAACGCGTTGTCCGCGAGCTCGACCGTGGGACTCCCCATCACCGGCAGGACCCACACGAAGTCTTCGGGGGCGCCTGCGTACTCGATCTGATCCCAGAGCGTCGTCTGGGTCGTCGAGATGGAGATCGCCATTCGATGCGCGGTGACGGGCGCGGGCGAGCCGATGGGGTTGAAGCATCCGCCGCACGCTGCGGCGTCGGTCGGAGGACCGAGTACGGCGAGCACACCCAGAATTCCTACCCACCCATTCGAACGGTTCATCCAGCGCATGTCTCGACTCCTGGCACGATGTGGCCCTCTGGGACGGGGACACGCCGCCGCAGTGCAAGCACTGGGCCTTACTCGAGCTTGAGTAGCTCTTTGACCTTCTGGATCACCTGGGGCGCCTGGATGGGCTTGGTGATGTAGGCGTTCGCGCCGAGCGCCATCGCTCGCTGCCGGTCCTCGGTGGAGCCCTCGGTGGTGATCACGATGATGGGGGTGTTGGCGTGCTTCTCGTCCGAGCGAATCCGCTTCACCAGCTTGAGGCCATCCATGATCGGCATGTTGATGTCCGTCATGATCAGGTCGTACTTCCCCGACGCGAGCTTGCGCAGCGCGTCCACCCCGTCTTCGGCTTCGGTCACCTGAACCCGCTTCACGCGAGCCAACGCAAATACGAGGAGCTGCCGCATCATCGGCGAGTCCTCCACAACCAGGCACGAGTAGTCAGCCATGCTCACCCCGTCGCTCAAGCGCGACGCTCCTTTTCTTTCGAGTCCGCTGCAGAAGTCGCCTGGCCACCGTCCATGTGGCTCGCGAGGCTGGCGAGCGCCCGTCGGGCACCGCCCGTCTCACTGGCCTGTGCATCCGATGGGCGACGTGCGCTCGCGAAGAGACATCCGGCCACCATGGCCATCGCCGCGTGCACCCCGAGGATCGCGAAGAGCTCGCGGTCGACGGCGGCCCATCGTTCTTTCTGTTCGAACGTCGTCAGCACCACGATGGCGCCGACGACCTCGTCTTTGACCGCGAGAGGCACGATCGCCAGCGGCTGCTCCAGCGTCCCTGCGGCGCGCACGTCGTCGCGCAGCGTGGAGAGGTTCGTCGTCATCGCCTCGCCGATGGCGCCTTCGCCCACGGTGATGGGCGCGGGGGCGTCCATGCCTTCCCAGGCGACGGGCCACGCTTGCTTGCCATCGCTGGTCACGAAGAGCGCGTACTGCTCTGCGCCGAGCAGCTGCTGCAGCAGCTCCATCACATGGCGCACAACGCCGCGGACGGAGAACGTCGAGTGCAGGTGGCTCGACGCGATGTAGAGGTTCGCTAGATCGTGGAGCTCGTTCTCGACCTCGCTCTCGCGCGACGCGTGCTCGGTGCGCTTCTCTTCCATCTCGCGGGAGCCGAGGAGGAGCCGGTCGCGCTCCGTCTCCAACAGATCGATGCGCTTCACCAGATCGCGGATGGCGTCATCCGACGCGATCTGGGCCCGAAGGCGGGCGTTCTCGTCGCTGAGGCGCGCGTTCGCGTCGCGGAGGTTGCGGTTCTCCGCGAGCACCTCCTCGGTGACCTCCACGCCCTTCTTGAGGAACTGACGCACCACCAGCTCGCGCTCACGGCTCAGGTCGGCCGGCGCGTCGCTCGTGCGTTTGTCGCGGGTGTCGTCAACCACGGGGCCGAACGGTATCAGAACGGAGCGCCGCCCCGGTAGAGGTTCGATCGCGCGCGCCGCGGAACGGTTCGGGCTCGGCGCGGCTGGAGCGGGCCGCGCATCCCGCTGGCGAACGCCCGCGGCCGGACGGGTACCCTCTCCTGTGCCGATCAGAACGCCGGCACGTCCGTGCTCGGCCCCAGATCATTCCAACAGAGGAGGCGACCGTCGAGGGTGATCCCGCAGAGCCCGTCCCCGATCGCGATGTCGCTCCACAGCTCACCCGGCGGGGTGGTCTCTGCTAGCGAGGTGCCAGCGGGACGACCGATGTAGTAGCCCGAACCCCAACACTCGAGGGTGTGGTCGGGGTGAATGCCACAAGCGAGGTAGCTCTCGGCGATCTCTAGCTAGCTGCAGCAATTCCACATCTGGTAGAGGGCCGACCTCAGCATCCCACCCATCTCATTCGGAGCACGCAAGCAGTCCCGCGGGGGTTGTCCGACCACCTCGTCGATACATCTGGTGTCGCAGCGTGGGTGTCCGCTCGGGGACAACCAGCAGCGCACGTTCTGCCCCTGGCCCGCGAGCTGACTCGCGGGCACACCCACCCGGACCATGTACTCGGGCGATCGCCCAGGCGCGAAGCAAACCACATCGTCAGCAGTGCGTGCACAGTATTGGGCGGTAGGACTACCGCGAACCTCCAGCACCCCCTCGAGCGCTGGCGGCGGCCCTCCGTTGGAATCGCCGCCATCCGCGTCGGGCGCGTGGGCATCGAGCACGGTGGCGTCCGGTGCGCCAGCGTCATCACCCCCGGGCTCGCAACTGCACGCCAGTAGGGTGACGACGAACGCGGCGAGGACCGCGACTCGCATCACGGGTGCTCGATGAGAACGTGCACCTGCCCAGACGAAGCCGTTGCCCGCCGCCTCAGGAATCACCACCCGGCCCCAGGGGAAGGCCTCCATGTGTGCGATGCCTGGTGTGCCGATGCTGGGAATGATCACGAGGGCAGAGCTGGTTACCGCCACCACGTACCGTTCGTCCCGAAGAGGTTCGACGGGGTGAAACCGGGCATCGAACACCGCAGCCGCGTCGTACCGGCCCAGACCGGCTATCCCACTCGCTCGGATGCGAAGTCGCCCCACGGTCCGGCCAAACGCCACCAGGGCATAGAGCTCCCCCGCGGATCGGTAGGTCTGAAGCGAGTTCACGGCGAGCGAGGACGTCCCCGGCGCGACCCCGAACAGCGCGGCCAAGTCGATCTCGTGCTCCGGCTCTCCAGTGGTCACGTAGCGGTTGCGGCACATGTGAGCACGGTGCTCGCCGCCAGACACACCGGCACTCGAGGCGGTCCGCTGCCTCCGCAACCGATGGACGCTTCGGCCAGACCGAGCGCGACGACCCATACGAACAGAGCACGGAGAGTCATGCTGCACCCCCAATCCTGCGACGCTGAAAGGTCTCTTCACACCACGAGAAGATCTGGCCGGCGATGTCGGCGCCGTAGGTGGAGGTCAGGGTACTCAACAATTGCTGCCACCAACCCTCCTCCGCATTCGCCCGGAAGTCGGGATCTACCGCCTCGCGGGTGTCGGCGAGGGCCTCCCGAAACGGGTCCAGATTGATCTCGAGGCGCTGGGACTCGGCCGGCTCCCCAGTGAGCGCGTCGATATCGGCAAACCCGGGGAGGTCCGCGATGGGAATGCTGAGGTCGATGCCAGTGGGCGGGATGCTTGGATCGCCAGTCCCACAGCCGGCGATGAGCACGAATGGGAGGAAGACCCCGATGGCGATGCGGCTCAAGGACATGGCGTGCTCTCCCTCGTGGCGGTCGCGGTGCGATTACCGAGGATCCAGCTGGCTCCCTCGGTGAACGTGGTCTCGAACGCTGCATCCTCGCCGCGCGGTGCGAAGAACTGAAAGTCGCGGGTGGAGAGGAGCGCGTCTGGATACAGCCGGTTGATGGGCCCGCGATGCACGATGAGGGGCACGTGCGGCAGGATCGAGGTGTAGCCGAATACTGCGGTGAAGGTCCCGTCGGCGTTCGCGCGCACACAAGTCACCTGGGGAGTCAGCGCGCACGCGGCGAGCGAGTCGTCGCGAACGGCTGCGTCGCCGGAGACTTCGAGGGTCGAGCCCGGCTGCATCCGAAGCGAAGACATCGTGTGGCGACCCAAGCCGAGGGTGAGTCCACCCCGTCTTCGATCACCGCACGGGCATGGGCGCTCACCGAGCCGGCCGCGTGAAGCGGCCCCCGCACGATCGCGTCCGCCCCGAGGGTCGTGGTGCCCGCCGCCCATGCTTCTCCTGCCGTCGCCCGCGGTGCCAGCGAGAGCGAGCCGAGTGAAGCGACTGGCGCCTCGGCGGTACCTGCGAGCACGTGCGCGTCCGGTTGTAGTGAGAGAGCATCGCTCGCGGCGACCGCGACCAGATCGGGTGTGGTGCCCAGCGGCAACGTGAAGCTGACCAGCTCTTCACCCGCATCGAGGGGCACGGTTCCGTCTCGAGACCCGCACCTCCAGGGGCTCGCGGGCCAGCGCGCCGTAGTGGTCGTCGGCCGCGATGATGAGGCCGTGCACGCCGATCGGCAGACGGACCGGACCGTCGGTCCCGCCAATGCCGGCGCCGCCCAGCTCGGCCCAGCTCGCCTCCACGTCGCCATCGACGTCGAGCAGACCCGCATCGATCACCACGTCCGCCACGCAACTCGTGGTCATCTCGGGCGCGCTCGGAGCGAGGTAGGGCGGCGCGTTCTCGAAGGGCGTGTCCGCTTCGGCCCGCACCCGAATGCTGGCGTCATGCCCAGCGATGCTTCCGGCCAACCGTACATCGATGAGAGCTGTCTGCTCACTCGGACCGAACCGGACATCGAGCACGCGTAAGAAGGACTCGGGGTTCTCCTCGACGAACAGAGCGAAGGGTGTGCCGCCATTGGCGGTCCCCAAGACCCAGAACGGAAGCCCCCGCACTTGGGTCGCACCGAGAAACGTCTGCAGCTGTCCGAATGCAGGCTCGACCGTGCGGACGCTGACCGTCTCGAACGTCTGACCCGCAATCGAGAAGGGTTCGGTCGAGTCGAGCACCAGCTCGTTGATGGTGTAGCGGCACGGGGTGTCGAGCGCCCCGGTGCAACGCGCATCGTTCGTCGAGAGGGAGAGCCGCCCACCCGTCACGTGGGTCATGGCTGTCTCGGAGCCGAGCTCCATGGTCACCATCCCAGTAGAGAAGCGCGCCACGACATCGTCGCGCCTCGGCTCCCGGTCATCGGCGAACGGCGCTGCGCTCGCGGAGAAGACTAGCAGCGCTGCTGCCCCCCCCACCAACGGTGAGTGCTGTCTACTGACTTGGGTCGCCCTCGACTCATCATCGACCTCCCAACGGGTGTTGAGCCGTCAGGCTACGCCTGGCGTTCGTCCTCGGTCAATCGGGCCTCCTGTCGGAGAGGCTCTCGTGGCCAAACAAGTGCCGTTGGGCCACGCTCGCGCCGTGGAACCGTTCGGGCTCAGCGCCGGCCAGGCGGCCCTGGCCTTTGGGGTGACGGCGCTCGCGGTGACCGCACTCTATCTCTTGCGGCTGCGGCGTAGGCGGGTGGAGGTCGCGTCGTTGGCGCTGTGGCAGCAGGTGCTGACCGAGGCCCGCAGCAGCGAGCTCTTCGCGCGGCTGACCCGCTGGGGTTCATGGCTCTTGGCGTTGGCGCTAGTGGGCGCGCTGATTGCCGCCGTGGCCGATCCGCGGCCGACCTCGGGGGAAGCCACCCTGCACGTGCTGCTGCTCGACGCGAGCCTGAGCATGCAGGCGACCGATGTCTCGCCCACCCGCTTCGATGCGGCGGTGGCGGCCGCGCACCGCTACCTCGGAAGCTTGCCCGAGGGCGACGCGGCGTTGGTGGTGACGCTCTCGGCGCATCCATCCGCGAGCACCAGCTCGGTGGAGCCGGCGCTGGTGCACGAGGCGATCGACGCGGTGCGGGTGACCGACACCGCAGGAGACGCGGAGCGGGCGCTCTCGCTCGCGCTCGACGCGAGCGCCTCGGACCGGAGCCGCATCGTCCTACTCACCGATGGCGCGTGGTCGCTCTCGGACGCGATGCGGGCCCGCCTCGCAGAGCACGAGGTGCTGGCGATGCC